>Ga0194112_10005119_pt1 | contig 17709 bp, 9 predicted proteins | sample TA2MahC400mmetaG_FD_146191 | JGI IMG/M metagenome (GOLD analysis project Ga0194112, IMG submission 146191) | Freshwater microbial communities from Lake Tanganyika, Tanzania - TA2015016 Mahale Deep Cast 400m | ecosystem: Environmental > Aquatic > Freshwater > Lake | place: Tanzania: Lake... | reverse complement strand
TCGTCCTCGTCCCGAGCCGGGACGGCCGGACGATCGAGGAGGAGGACATCATCGACCGGCTGACCCCGGAGGTCGCCCTCGTGTTTCTCCCCTCCGTCCTCTACCGCAGCGGCCAGCTTCTCGACATGGCGAGGCTGACCCGCGAGGCCCATCTCCGAGGGATCCCGATCGGCTTCGACTGCAGCCATTCCGCCGGCGTCGTCCCCCATCGCCTGAGCCGGTGGGGAGTCGATTTCGCCGTTTTTTGCGGCTACAAGTATCTCAACGGCGGGCCGGGTTGCAGCGCCTTTCTCTATCTCAACAGGGCCCATTTCGGCAGGAAGCCGGCCCTGGCCGGCTGGTTCGGAAACAACAAGGCGAGCCAATTCGACCTCAGCCTCGATTTCGACCCCGCCCCGGCCGCCGGAGGCTGGCAGATTTCCTCGCCGGGAATCCTGGGGTCGGCGACGATGCCCGGCGCCCTGGCCGTCCTCCGGGAGGCCGGGATCGGCCGGATCAGGCGGAAATCGGTCCGGATGACGTCCTATCTCATCGACCTCGTCAAAGCGACCTTGGAAGCCCCGCCCTACGACTTCCGAATCGGCACCCCTTTGGATCCGCGCCGCCGGGGAGGACATGTCGCCCTCGAACATCCCCGGGAGGCCTTGAGGATCAGCGAGGCCTTGAAGACCCGCGGCGTCGTTCCGGATTTCCGTCCGCCGAATATCATCCGGCTGGCCCCCGTCCCCCTCTACAACACCTATCGCCAGATCCGGCGCGTCGTCCTCCACTTGAAAGGCATCGTCGACATAGGCGAATACCGGGCTTTTTCCCACCGCCGGAAAGCCGTTTCCTGACCGTCCGAGAGGAAAGGAGGGAGTCAAGGAATGCCTGAAAAACCCTGGCATAGCCTTCCGGCCGAGGCGGTCGCCGAGGTCCAGCAAACGGACCTCGCGGGGGGGCTTTCTCCGGACGAGGCCGCCCGCCGCCTGGACGAATTCGGACCCAACCGGCTGACGCTGGTCAAGACTCAGGGCCCGCTCCTGAGGTTCCTGCTCCAGTTCAACCAGCCGCTCGTCTTGATCCTGCTGGCGGCGACGGCCGTCACCGCGGCCGTCGGGGAGTGGATCGACGCGGGCGTCATCTTCGCCGTCGTCCTGGCCAACGCGGTCATCGGCTTCGCCCAGGAGTCCAAGGCCCTCCAGGCCATCGACGCCTTGGCCCGGGCCATGACCAGCACGGCCACGGTCATCCGAGCCGGGGAGCGCAAGAGGATCGCGGCCGAGGGCCTCGTCCCGGGGGACGTCGTCGTCCTCCAGTCCGGAGACAAGATTCCCGCCGACCTCCGGCTTTTCGGCTGCCGCGAGCTGCGCGTCGATGAGAGCGCCCTGACCGGCGAGAGCCTTCCGGTGTCCAAGGGGGACGGGCCGGTCGAGGAGTCGACGATGTTGGCCGACCGCCGCGGCATGGCCTACTCTTCGACCCTCGTCATCCACGGAGCGGCCAAGGGATTAGTCGTCGCCGTGGGGGACGAGTCCGAGATCGGGCGGATCAACCGGATGATCGCCGCGGCCGAGGTCATCGACACGCCGCTGACGCGGAAGATCAAGCAATTCAGCTCCGTCCTCCTTTATGCCATCCTCGCCCTCGCGGCCCTGACCTTCGCCGCCGGATATCTTCACGGCCAGCGATGGGTCGACTTGTTCCTGGCCTCGGTAGCCTTGGCCGTCAGCGCCATCCCGGAGGGCCTGCCGGCCGCCCTGACGATCACCCTGGCCATCGGGGTCGGCCGGATGGCCAGGCGCAATGCCATCATCCGCAAACTGCCCGCCGTGGAGACCCTCGGCGGCACGACCGTCATCTGCTCGGATAAAACCGGGACGCTGACCCAGAACGAGATGACCGTGACCCGGCTTTATGCCGGAGGCGCGCGCTACGGCCTTTCCGGCGTCGGCTACGCCCCTGAAGGACGGATCTCACCCGAGAACGGAGGGCCGTCCGCCGAATCCAACCGGGCCTTGGCCGAACTGCTGACGGCCGGCGTGCTCTGCAACGATGCGCGCCTGGAGAAAACCGACGGGGGTCTCCGCGTCGAAGGGGATCCGACCGAGGCGGCTCTGATCGCCTCCGCCGGCAAACTCGGCCTCCGAAAAGAGGAGGCCGAACGGCGATTCCCCCGCCTCGACGTCATTCCTTTCGAATCCGCCCGGCAGTATATGGCCACCCTGCACGACCAAGGGGCCGGGCGGCCCAAGGTCCTCTACGTCAAAGGATCGATCGAAAGCATCTGCCTGGAGTGCGCCCTGGGATACGGCCGCGAGGGCGCGCCGGAAGTTCAGGATTCCCTGGAGGTCCATCGGGTCGTCGAAGAGATGGCCTCCGACGGCCTCCGGGTCCTCGCCTTCGCCCGCAAGGAGATGCCGGCGGAGACAACCCGGATCGGGCCGGAGGATCTGGCCGAAGGCTTGGAGTTCATCGGGCTCCAAGGGATGATCGACCCGCCGCGCCCCGAGGCCTTGGCCGCGATTCGGGATTGCCAGAAAGCCGGCATCCTGGTCAAGATGATCACCGGCGACCACGCCGGGACGGCGGCGGCCATCGGCCGCCGGCTGGGCCTCTGCAGCGACGCCTGCGCGATGCACACGGAGGAGGTCCTGACCGGCCGGGAGTTGGCCTCGCTGTCCGACGTGGAAATCATCGAGGCGGCCGAGCACACGGCGGTCTTCGCCCGGGTGACCCCGGAGCAGAAGCTGCGCCTGGTCGAGGCGCTCCAGCGGCGGCATCACGTCGTGGCCATGACCGGCGACGGGGTCAACGACGCCCCGGCCCTCAAGAAGGCCGACATCGGGATCGCCATGGGCGTCAACGGGACGGAAGTCTCCAAAGAAGCCGCCGACATGATCCTGACCGACGACAATTTCGCGACCATCGAAGCCGCCGTCGAGGAAGGCCGGGGCGTGTTCGACAACCTGACGAAGTTCATCACCTGGACCCTCCCGACCAACGGCGGCGAAGGCCTAGCCTTGATGGCCGCGATTTTCTTCGGCCTCGATCTGCCGGTCCTCCCCCTCCACATCCTCTGGATCAACATGACCACGGCCGTGCTGCTCGGGTTGATGCTGGCCTTCGAGCCCAAGGAACCCGGGATCATGGACAGGCCGCCAAGGAAGCCGAAAGAGCCGATCCTGACCGGACCCCTGGCCTTCCGCATCATCCTCGTCAGCGTCCTCCTCATGGTCGGCGGATTCGGCCTTTTCAAGCTGGAGATGTCGGGCGGCGGAAACATCCTCCTGGCCCGGACCCGGGCGGTGAACCTGTTCATCTTCGGGGAGATGTTCTATCTCTTCAACTGCCGGTCGCTCGTCCGGCCGCTTCGCGAACTGGGCTTTTTTTCGAATCGATGGTTCTGGGGCGGCATCCTTCTCATGACCCTCCTCCAGGCGGCCTACACCTATCTGCCGGTCTTCAACCGGGTCTTCGGCAGCCATCCCATGAAGGTCGGGGATTGGGCCCAGGTCCTTGGATTCAGCCTGCTCATCAGCCTGGCCGTCGCCGCGGAAAAAGCCGTCCGCTTCAGGTTTGTCCGGCGCAAGCGCTTGTCGCTCGACGGCGGAAGATGAGGTTTCGTCAATCGGCCTCCGGCGGGAGGGCGAAGAACCGGAGGGCGGCGATTTCCGGCGGCAGCTCCTTCCCCTCGCCCGTGTCCGTTCGTCGCCGCTCTTCCGCCCCGGCCTCCGCTTCGGCCAGGTAATCGCGGTAGAGCCGCCGCCGGACGGAGGCCGGGAGCGGGCGCGAAAGGGGCTCTCCCTCGGTCCGCAGCGCCTCGGCCAAGGACAAGTCCTCGTAGGCCATGGGATCCCGGACGTGAGTCCAACTCCCCGTCTTCAAATCGAACCGATACTCCGACAGGAACCGTCCCCCTTTTCGTCCGACGAAATCGACGGCCTCGATGAGATAGTCCGCCTCGGCGTCGTCCATGGCGAAATGGAAGCCGACCCGGCACCAGCCCGGTTTGACGCCCTCGTAACCGCTCCGGATCGCCGCCCGATACTTCTCGGAGGCCGCCTCATCGATGCCGAGCAGCTCATGGCCGTAGGGTCCGGCGCAGGAGCACCCCGCCCGGGACTGGATGCCGAAGAGGTCGTTGAGGAGAGCCGTGACATACTTCGGGTGGAGATAGACGCCGGATTCTTCCCTGATGTTGAAGGAGACGATCCCGATCCTCCGGCCGGGGTCAAGGGGGCCGAGGATCTCGAGCCGGGGGTTCTTCGTCCATCTCTCGAAAGCCCGGGTCAGGAGCTCCCTCTCCCGCCGCTCGATCCTCTCGACCGTGACGGCTTCCTTGACGAGAAACGAGAGGGCCGCCTTGATGGTCTGGAGGACGCCCGGCGTGCCCGCCTTTTCCCTTTCCTCGACATCGGCGAAGAAATCGTGCCCCCGGCGGCCGACATAAGCCACCGTCCCGCCTCCGCTGACCGACGGAGCCAGGTCGGCCCGGTAGACCCGTTCATTGAAGACGAGGATCCCGCTCGAGCCGGGGCCGCCGATGAATTTGTGGGGGGAAATGAAGACCGCGTCCAGGCTGGCGTCCTCCCCGTCCGCTCCCGGAGGGGGGTTCATGTCGATGGCCGCGTATGGCGCGCTGGCCGCATAGTCGAAACAGGCCAGGGCCCCGAAGCGATGGAGCAGCCCGGCGATTTCGCGGACCGGGGATATGAGGCCGGTCACATTCGAGGCCGCCGAGAACGAACCGATCCGAAGCCGGTTCCCGTACTCGGGCTTCCGGAGAAGCTCTTCGAGATGTCCCAAATCGATACCCCCGTCGGGGCTGAGCCGGACGACGACGACGGAGCACAATCCTTCCCGCCAGGTCAGCTCGTTGGAATGATGCTCGTAAGGACCGATGAAGACGACGGGCTGGCGCGTCTCGAGGAACCTCCCGAAATCCGCGCCGAGCCCGGCCTTCCGGGCGAATTCTCCGGCCAAGGCGGCCAGGAGGGCACGCGTCGCGGGGGGGAAGGCGGTGCCGATGATGTGCTGAAAGCGGTCGATGGCCGCCGTGCTCCCGAAGCCGAGGCTGACGATCCGACCCCGGGGCCCGGCGTTGACCGCATCCTTGATCGCCCCCTCCGCCTGGCGGAGAAGCCGGGTCATGTTCCTTCCGGTGATGTCGTCCTCGGTGTGGGAGTTGGCGTAATGGCGCTGGAGGCGCATGAGGTATTGCTCGATGAACCTCAGACACCGCCCCGAGGCCGTGTAATCGCCGTAGACCATGAGCCTCTCTCCGAAAGGCGTGGCGATGGCCGCGTCGATCCCGACGATCTCGTCCCGCAGAAAGGAGAACTCTATCGGCGTTTTCATGCCGAATCTATAGCACAGCCCCCCCGTCGAATCAAAATCCCGGTCCCATTCCTCGAGCCGGAATCCCCCGCTGAACCGGGCGTCGTCGGACTTCGTGTCGGGCGGACGCGAAAGGCCCGCCGGGCGGCTTTTCGGGGAGGCATTTGCGGCCGGCGGGCCGTTTGTGGAACAATGCCGTCATGCGCGTTCGCAAGATATCCGGGTTCGTCATCTTGGCGGCGGTTCTCGTCGGCGGGCCCCTCCGTGCGAGCCATGGCCGGGGCGCCTCCGATGAGACGGGCCTCCGTTCGGTCCGGTTGGCCGGGCCCCCCGGCGCCGAAACCTCCGTCTCCGCCCTCGTCCTCGCAGGAGGTCGGGAAATCGCCCTGTCGCCTCCGCTCCCGCTCTACTCGATGGTCGTCGACGGCCGGCCGGAGACGGCCTCCTCCACCCCCTCCGGACTGACGGTCTCCGTCGAGCCGGAGGACGGGTTCAAACCGGGGACGAAACTCCGTCTCATTTTCCGCAACGTTTCGAAATCCAAGGTCACGATCGAGAATCTCGTCCCGCTGGCTCAAGGCGAAGACCGGGTTTACATCACGGCCGGCCTTCCGAACGAACCGCCTCACCATCTCAGCCGGACCCTTCTCTTCCGCCCCGGACTCCGGCCCTTGGGGGTCGTTCTCCCGGACAACGCCTGGCACCTGGGCTTCTGTTCGGTCGAAGCGGGGAACGGCATGTCGGCCACGGCCCTGGCCCGGCGGGTCAAAACCGACAAAGCCGAGCGGACCCGATGGGCTTCGACCCTCGAACCCGGAGGCTCGGTCGAATATGCCCTGTATTTCGAGGCCCACCCGGGGGGTTGGCGCCGGGGCCTCGAAATCATGTTTCGAGAGCGTTTTCTCTACGATCTTGAAGCGTTCGACGACGCCCTCTTCCGGCGGACCGACCTGGCCTGGGTCCGGAGGGCCCACCTCATGGTCCTCCAGTTCGCTTGGGACCGGACCTATTATGACGGCCGGGCCGGACGATATTTTTTCGACGAGACGCTCGTGGCCTGGGACGGACTCCTCGGCCCCATCGACATCTACGCGATCTGGCCGACCTGGCCCCGCTTGGGCCTCGACGCGCGCAACCAATGGGACATGTACCGCGATCTGCCGGGGGGCCTGGCCGAGCTCCGGCGGCAGGTCGACCTGGCCCACAAGCTCGGGAAGAAATACTTCATCTCCTACAATCCGTGGGACGAGAGCACCCGGCACGAGGACCACCTCGCCGGGATGGAGGCCATGCTGAGGACCCTCGACGCGGACGGCGTCGTCCTCGACACCCGGGGGTCATCGAGCCGCGAGTTCCAGGAGGCCGCCGACAAAGTCAAACCCGGGATCATCATGTACAGCGAGGGAATGGCCGTCCCCCGGGACATGCCCGGCATCGTCTCCGGCCGCGTCCATGACGCCCTCTACATGCCCCCCCCCCTCAACCTGAACAAGTACATCAAGCCCGACTTCGCGATCTTTCGCGTCCTCCAGCTCGCCGAGGGACCTCTCCACCGAGAGGCGGCGGTGGCCTTCTTCAACGGCTACGGCTCGGAGATCAACACGATGCGGCCGGGCCGGCCCGATTGGGTCGAGGAGGAGCTACGCTACCTTGGCAAAACGACCATGCTCCTGCGCCAGAACGCGACGGCCTTCCTCGACCCCGCCTGGGAGCCTCTCGTCGCCGCCTGCGAGGACGGCCTCTGGGCCAACCGCTGGCGGGACGGCCCCAAGACCGTCTTCACGGTCCTCAGCCTGCGTCCGGAAGGATACAAAGGCCCCCTCGTCGAGGTCGACATGCCGGCGGGTTCGCATCTCGTCAGCTTCTGGAACCACGAGGAGCTGACACCCGTCCTCAAGGACGGCCGGTTCTTCGCTCCTGTCGACGTCGCCGCCTTCGACGCGGCGGCCCTGGGGACGCGCCGCGAGGCGAATGTCGACTGCCTCGCCGTCCTGCCCGAACGGCTGCGGGTCGAGGCTGATGGCGAAATCGTGGCCTTCGAAGCGCCCGGGGCGCCGGCCGGGAGCCGGATTTCGGTCTCGGCCGGCCATCCCTCCCCTTCCAATGCTCCGGCCTCGTTCGGGACCGAGCCGCGGACGATCGCCCTTCATGAGCACTTCGGCTTCCGGGAGGAGAAATTCGTCGTCCAACTCTTCGACGCCCGGGGAGAGATACTCGACGAGCGCGTCGTCCGCCTTCCCCTGGCCCATCCGCGCCTCATGACCCGGGTCGAGCGGACGGCCCCGGCCCGGTCGGCGCCGCCCGGGATGGTCGAAATCCCGGCCGGAACATTCGTTTTCAAAACGTCCGGAAACCCCGACGACGCCAACCCGGTCATCCCCTATCCGGACACGAAAACGGCCCGATCGCTCGAAATGCGCCGGTACTTCATGGACCGGACTCCCGTCACCAACGCCTCCTTCGCCGCCTTTCTGAGGGCCACGGGATACGCTCCCAAGGATGAATCGAACTTCCTGAAACACTGGGCCGGAGGCGCGCCGCCGGCCGGCCAGGCCGAGCATCCGGTCATCTGGGTCTCGCTCGAGGACGCCCGGGCCTACGCCCGCTGGGCGGGCAAGCGCCTCCCGACCGAAGCCGAATGGCAATACGCCGCCCAGGGCACCGACGGCCGGGCTTTCCCCTGGGGAGCGAAGATGGAGCCCGGCCGATGCAACGACAAGCTCAACCGAACGACCCCGGTCGGGGCCTTTCCCAAAGGGGCCAGCCCGTTCGGCGCCCTGGACATGGTCGGCAACGTCTGGCAGATCATGGATGACGTGTATGACAACGGGGTTTACCGCTACGGGATCATCCGCGGCGGCAGCCACTACGCTCCCGAAAAAAGCGTCTGGTACGTCAAGAGCGGCCCCCTGGCCGTCGACCGCGTCCAGATCCATCTCCTCGTCGCTCCCGGCCTGGACCGCGCGGCGACGGTCGGTTTCCGCTGCGTCAAGGATGCCGACTGAAGGCTGAGGCCCCTTCTTCACCGGCGAAGGGCGGCTTCGCCCGTCTCAATCGCAGGTCAGGATGCCTTTGAACAGGTGGCAGATCCCGGCGACCCGCTTCAACGCCACGACGAAAGCGATCCCGGACCCGGCCTGGTCGAGATCGCCCGCGCCGACGACGGCCTCGAGAACCTTATCCGTCATCGCTCCGGGGACGACGGTCAGAACGATCTCCTTCTCCGGCTCGATGGGAATCCCGAACATCGTCTTGGTTTCGTGGATCCCGGATCCTCGGCCAAAAAGGACGGTCCCTCCCTCGGCCCCGGCCTCTTTCGAAGCCTTGAGGATGCTTTCGGAAACTCCCCTGTTGACGATCGTGACGATCAGGTCGAAGGACGCGCTCATGATTTCTTCCCCTTTTTCCCGGAATAGACGAGGCCGAGGACGAGGACCGAAAGGATGGGAGCCAAGGCGACCAGGGCGATCAGGCCGAATCCGTCCAGGACGGGATGCCTGTTCTCCAAGGCCCCGGCGGCGCCGACGGCGAGGGCCATGACGAAGGTCACGGTCATCGGTCCCGTGGCCACTCCCCCGGAGTCGAAGGCGATCGAGACGAAGGTTTGACCCGAGAATGGAAGCATGGCCAGGGCGGCCGCATAGCCGGGAACGAGGAACCAGACCAGCGGGATCCCGGTCAGGATCCGGAACATCCCCAAGGCGACGAAAACGGCCACGCCGACCGACAACGTCGGGATGATGACCCTGGACCGGATCGACCCGGCCGAAGCCCTCTCCACCTCCTCCCCGAGGATCCTGACGGCGGGCTCGGCGGCCGTGGCCGCGAACCCCAAGAGAAATCCGATCGGGACGAGCACCCACGGCCGGCCGAACGATCCTAAAGCGATGCCCATGTCCCGGCCGACCGGCAGGAATCCGACCTTGACGCCTTGAAGGAAGAAGACGAGCCCGACGAAAGCCTGGGCCATCCCACCGGCCATACGGCCCAAGATTCGAGCCGGAAGTCGCAGGAAAATCGCCTGAAAAAGGACGAAAAAAACAACCAGAGGCCCCAACGCCGCCAGAACCTCGAGAACGACGGGGCCGGCATCGAGGAACTCGAGGAGGGCTTTCATCCGTAGAGAATCCCCAGAATCATGACCCCGATGACGGGCCCGATGGAGGCGATGCCGACGATCCCGAAGCCGTCGCCGACGGCCGAACGGCCGCCCAGGACGGATGCGACTCCGATCCCCAAGGCCAAAATGAACGGCACCGTCACCGGACCGGTCGTGACGCCTCCGGCGTCGAACGCGACCGGCAGGAATTGATCCGGAACAAAGAACGACAAGGCCAGGACAACGACATAGCCGGCGGCCAAAATCCATCCCATCGGCACGCCCAGAAAGATCCTCAACATGGCCAGGCTGACCGAAATGCCCACGCCGAGGGCGACGCTGAGCACGAGGACGCCCCGTCCGATCTCCCCGCCGGAAACGAAATCGACCTGATAGGCCAGGACTCGGACGTCGGGCTCGGCCACGGTCACGACGAAACCGAGGACGAAGGCCAGGGCCAGGAGCACTCCGAAAGAGACCTTTTTCGGCATTTCCGCCCCGATGGACTGGCCCATGGGAAGGAGGCCGACCCGGACTCCCTTGAGGAAGAGGAACAAGCCCGCGGCCACCATGACCGCGCCGGCAACAAACCGGACGATGACCTCGATCGGCGTCGCCAGGACGAGGGTTTGGAGAAGGAGGACGAGGACGGCCAGGGGGAGGACGGCCCTCATCGTTTCGCGGAAAAGTCCTTTCATCGGCCGCCGTCTTTCCGTCTCCCGGGTCCAAATTTGACGCCGGAGATTCCGGGAGACGGGCCCATGCTATTCCGCCGGCCGAACCAAGTCAACACCCAAACCCATCCGCCGCGGTTGACAAAATCGCTTCTCGTCCGATACCATCGGCCCCTCCGGCCGCTCATGGCCGGAAGATCCCGGAGGATCGCTTCCCATGACAAGGAACGCGTTCGGGGCGGGGCTGTTGGCCGTCGCGATCTTCCCGCTGTCGGTCTTCGGCGGCCAAACCGGCGTGATTCGGGGCAAGGTGCTCCAATCACCCGAGGGCATCCCTTTGCCCGACGTCGCCATCGCTGTCTCTCCCGGCCGTCCGGCGGCGCACAGCGGAGCCGACGGGGCGTTCAGCTTCCCGTCGCTTCCGCCCGGCCGGTATGTTCTCCGGTTTCAACGGGCGGGTTTCATCGGCCGGGAGGTCGCCGTCGACCTGGAATCCGGAGAGACGGAGGTCCTCGAGGTTTTTCTCGAGCCCACCCGCCTCACTCTCCACGAAGAGATCACCGTGACGGCCGAACGCGATCCCCGGGCGACCTTCCAATCCCCGGCCGCCGTCGGCGCCCTGACGGCCCGGGACTTCGCGGAACAGTGGCCGCGGACCGCGCCCGAAGCGCTTCCCGAGGCGGCGGGCGTCTGGCTCCAGAAGACGAATCACGGCGGCGGATCCCCTTTTCTGCGCGGCCTGACGGGAAACCAGGTCCTCGCCCTCGTCGACGGCATCCGCCTGAACAATGCGACGTACCGCTACGGGCCCAATCAATATCTCAATACGGTCGACCCGTTTACCCTCGACAGGATCGAGATTCTGCGCGGCTTCGGCTCGACGCTCTACGGGAGCGACGCCGTCGGCGGCGTCCTGAACTTCCTGTCGCCCTCGCCCGGGTTTTCGGCCCGCGAAACCGAGATATCCGCCTCCGCGAGAGGCAAGCTGGTCGGCGGAGACATGGAGAAGACCGGCCGTCTCGACGTCCGATTCCGGACGCCCCGCGTTGGGCTTCTCGGAGGGATATCCCGGCGTTCGTTCGGCGACCTCAGGGCCGGAGGGGAACTCGGGGTGGAGGCCCCCAGCGGATACGAGGAAACCGCCGCCGACCTGAAAAGCCTGGCCAAGCTCAACGACAATCTCCTTCTGACGGCGGCCTGGCAATCCGTCCGCCAGCCTGAGGTTCCCGCCTATGATCAAGTGGCTCAGCGGGGCTACGCCCGGTACGTCTTCAGTCCCCAGGAAAGGCGGCTGGCCTATGTCAGGGTCCAGGCGTTTTCCGCCGCTCCCTTCGCCAGGGAAATCGAAGCGACCGTTTCCTGGCAGGAATCCGACGAGGGGCGGGAAAAGCGGAAGGAGTCGAGCGACCGGCTGCAGAAGGAGCGCGACCGGGTCCGAACCCTGGGGATTCAATTTCAGCTCCGGAGCGTCCCCAGGCCCGAATGGATCCTGACGACCGGATGCGAGCTTTATGCCGATCACGTCCGGAGCGCCGCCGAAGAGCTCGACATGACGACCGGTTTGAGCCTCGCCAAGCGAGGGCTCTACCCCGACGGAGCCCGGGCCCTCAACCTGGCCGTCTATCACGCCCAAAGCCTCGAGGTCGGCCGTTTCGGGCTGAAGGCCGGGCTTCGCCACAACGTCGTCGCGATCGAAGCCGGGGACGATCTCTTCGGAGACGTCGATCTTGCGCCGGCGGCTCTGGCCGGCCATTTTTCGCTGCTGTACCGGCTTAGCGGGGGTCTCCACGCCGTCTTCAACCTCAGCCGCTCCTTCCGCGCCCCGAACATCAACGACCTCAGCTCGTTCGGCGCCTTCGATTACGGGATCGAAGTCCCGGCGCCGGACCTCAAACCCGAGACCGGCACGACTCTCGAGGCCGGGCTCAAATCGAGGGGAAAAGGATGGGCCTCGGCCCTTTATCTCTATCGGACCAGGCTTCGCGACCTCATCGTCCGGATCGAATCGACCTACCTGGGAAGCCCTTATTATGACGGGGACCGCGTCTATCGGAAAGCCAACCGCCAGAGCGCCTACGTTCAAGGATTCGAGGCGGAAGCCCAGGGCGAGATTGGTCCGCGCTGGCGGGCGGTCATGCACCTGACCTATACCTTCGGGCACAACACCGACGATGATGAGCCGATGCGGCGTATCCCGCCCTTCAACGGGCGGGCCCGGCTGGAATACGATCCCGGCCCCGGTTTCCGGATCGCCGCCGAATGGATTTTCGCGGCCAAGCAGAGCCGTCTGTCCGCGGGCGACATCGCCGACCACCGGATCCCGGAGGGAGGGACCCCCGGATGGCAGGTCATCAACCTCTTGATTCAATGGCGTCCGGGGAGATTTCAATGGACGGCGGGCCTGCAGAACGTTTTCGACGAAGCCTATCGGACCCACGGCTCGGGCATCGACGGCCCCGGCCGTTGTCTCTGGACCGCCCTCCGCTGGGGCTGGTGAATATCGTCCGGCTTCAAGACAGGGCTTTGGTTTGCAATATCCTCGAGACGGCGTCCTCGAATTTTCACCCGTTAAAACGCGAAATTGACCCCGGCGCTCAAGAAGTGGACGCGGAGCGAGGCGAAGAGAAACGTCCCCGATGTCGGCGATGTTGAAGGGGACGCAGGCGGGCGCCGGGGCGCGGCCCGACGATATTCCCCGGCCCCGAGACGCGTCAACACGGGAGAGAAAAGACCGGCCGAAGCGTTTTTCAGGATGGAATGCCCGAAAAAGGCCCCGGCGTAAAACGGCATCAGGGCTTCCGGCGGCGGACGTAAGCCAGGACGTACATCGCCGGGACGACGACGAGCGTCAGGACGGTCGTGAAGGTCAGGCCGAAGATGATCGTCCAGGCCAGCGGGTTCCAGAAGGCCGCGTTGTCTCCGCCCCAATAAATTTGGGGATCGAGCCGGGTGAAGAGCGTCTCGAAGTTGAAGTTCAGGCCGATGGCCAACGGCAAAAGGCCCAGAATGGTCGACAACGCCGTCAGGAGGACCGGCGTCAGGCGCAGCGAGGCCGCCTCGACCACCGCCCCGAGGGGGTCCCCCCCCTCCTTCACCCTCAGGTCCGTGTAGTCGATGATGATGATCGCGTTCTTGACGACGATCCCGGCCACGGCGATGATCCCCATCCCGGTCATCATGACCGAAAACTCGAGGTTGAAGACGGTGAATCCCAGGAGGACTCCGGTGAAGCTGAAGAAGATCTGGGTGACGATGATCAGGGGCTTGCTCATGGAGTTGAACTGGGCGACGAGGATGATGAAGATCAGGGCCATGGCGATGACCAGGGCCTTGGCGAAGAACGTCCCGACCTCGCGCTGGAGGTCCTGCTCGCCGGTGAACTTCACCGTGTAGCCCGGCTTGAGGTCGAACCGCGGCAGCTCCCGGCTGATCCGCTGGATGACGGCATTGGCATTGGCTCCGCCGAAAACGTTGGCCGAGAGGGTGATGACCCGCTTGTTGTCGAGCCGGGTGATCCCGCCGTAGCTTGTCCGCAATCCCGCGTCGGCGACGGCCGAGATGGGGATATGGCGCGTCGGGCCGCCGCCCCGGGGATTGACGGCGATCGTCTGGCCGAGAAGGACGGCCAGGTCGTGCCGATAGCGGTCGTCGAGACGGACAACGACAGGGTATTCGTCCTCGCCCTCCTTGAACTTCGTCGCCTCGACGCCGTAGACCGCGGAACGCAGAGCCGACCCGACCTGACCCGTGTTCAGGCCGAGCTGGTTGGCCTTCTCCCGGTCCAGCCGGACGACGATCTCGGGCTTGCTGACCTCCATGCTCGACTTCAGCTTCTCGATCCCCTCGATCCCCAGGCCGTCGATGAACGTCTGGAGGCGCCCGGCGATGGCGATGAGCTCATCGACGTCGTCGCCGCTGATCTCGATGTTGATCGGGTCGCCGGAGGGAGGGCCCATGGCCTCCCGGGCGATCCGGATCTCGGCCCCCGGGATTCCTCCCAAAGCCCGCCGCAGGTCCTCCATGTATTCGGCCGTCGGTTTTGGCCCCGTCCTCAGCTTGTATTCGACGAAGGCGACCGACACCTTGGCCAGCTTGTCCTGGGCGGACCGCTCAAAAAGCCCCGCCCCGGCGTTAACGGCCACATTGGCCACGACGGACTCGATGTCGGGGTTGTCCCGGCCCAGGACGGCCATCGTCCGCGCCTCACCCTCCCGGCAAATCCGGTCGGTGACGTCGATGTGCGTCCCCTCGGGCATGGTGATATAGACATAGACCGAATTCGGGTCGCCGGTCGGGAAGAAGACGACCCGGGGAGGCTTGGCCCGCATCAGGAAAATCGAGGCGATAAAGAGCAGGACCGCCGCGGCCGTGACGGCCCAGGGCCGCCTCCCCCGGAGGCAGAAGGCCAGGGTTCGCTTGTAAAGGCGCATGAAGGCCGGCATGACGCAGCACTGGAATTGATCGATCAGCCTGTTCAGGACGAACTTGGTCAGGTAGTAGGCCAAGATGCCGAAGGCGAGGAGATTGGCCGGAACCATGGCCCCGCGGATGTAGAAGACGACCGCCAGGACGAAGGCCGCCGCCGTGACGACGAGGGTCTTTCGGCCGAGGCGCGGGCGCCGCTTCTTCTCCTCAGGGGGGACATATTTCATGAACCTGACGGCGAACACGGGGTTGATGACATAGGCCACGAAAAGAGAGGCCGTGAGCGAGAGGATGATCGTAATCGGGAGGAAGGACATGAACTTCCCGGCGATCCCCGGGGTGTAAATCAAGGGAAAGAAGGGGGCCATCGTCGTCAGCGTCCCGGTGAAGACGGCCAAGGCGACCTCCCCGACGGCCCGCTTGGTCGCCGGGACGACGGGCAGGTCGGGAGTGGTCATGAAATGGCGGTAGATGTTCTCGACGACGACGATGGAGTTGTCGACGACGATCCCCAGAACGAGGATGAAGGACATCAGGACGACTTTATTGAGGGTGAAGCCGATGAGGGGGAGGAAGATGAAGGCCACGAGCATGGACAGGGGGATGGCGATCCCGACGAAAATCGCGTTCGTCGTCCCCATGAAGAACATCAGGACGAAGACGACGACGATGAAGCCGAGGATGATCGTGTTGAAAAGGTCGCTGACCCCGTTGCGCGTCTTCTCGCTGCTGTCCCCCGAGATCTCGAGGACGAGGTTTTCCGGGGCCGCGGCCTTGAAGTCGGCGAGGATGCCCTTGATCTTGTCGACGGCGTAGATGAGGTTCTTCCCGCCCCGCTTGATGACGTTGAGGGTGACGACGTCCCGGCCGTTCCGGCGGGAGTAGCTCGCCCGGTCCTTGAAGCCGTCGTGGACATTGGCGATGTCCTTGAGGGCCAGGCCTTCCTGGAGGAGGATCCGGCCGATCTCGTCGACGGACGTGAACCGGCCCACGACCCGGAGGTTGCGGCGCATGCCGTCGGTGTCGATCTGGCCGCCCGAGAGGGCGACGTTCTCCCCGGCGATGGCGTTCCGTACGGTCGCGAAGGACAGGCCGGCGGCCTGCATCTTGTAGAGGTCGAGGTCGACCTGGATTTCCCTGTCCAAGGCCCCGGAGATGTCGACCCGGGTGATCTCCTCGAGCCCCTCGATCCGCTCCTGGAGGTCCTCGGCGAGCTGCTTCAGCCGGACGAGGCCGAGGTCGCCGCTGAGGTTGATGTAGAGGACGGGGATCTCGGAAAGGTCGATCCGCCGGATCTGGGGCTCCTGCATCAGGTCGGTGGGGAGAGCGCCCCGGGCGTCATCGACGGCCTGCTTGATGTCGAGATAAGCCTGGGTTTCGTCGGCGCTGATCTCGAACTCGAGAAAGATGGAGGAGTAGTCCTGGATCGAGTTGCTGCTGATCTCCTTGATGCCGTTGATGCCCTTGAGCCTCGTTTCGAGGGGCCGGGTGATCAGGTTCTCGACGTCCACGGGCGACGTCCCGGGATAGACCGTCCCGATCATGTAATAGGGGAAGACGATCTCGGGCATCTCCTCCTTGGGGGTGGCCTCGTACTGCATGATCCCGAAGACGACGAGGAGGGCGGTGAAGATGAAGATCGTCGTCCGGTTGTCGACGGCGAAGTCGGCGAGCTTGAAGCGGCGCTCGTTCATGACTAACGGCCCTCGGCGACGGACAGGGGCTGGCCGTCGGCGACCTTCTGGAAGCCGAAGGTCACGACCCGGTCGCCGGCCGCGAGGCCCTCGAGAATTTCGACGCGGTCGGCGTAATTCTCACCCGTCCGGACGACCCGCTTTCGGGCCTTCCAGCGGCCGTTCTCCTCGACGGCGGCGAAGAGGAACTTCTCCGCGCCCGTCTGCTGGACGATGTTGGCCGGGACGACGAGGGCGGACGGGTTCGTGTAGTCATTGACCGTGACGACGGAGAGCATGTTCGGCTTGACCGGCCCCGCCGCCGCCGGGACGGCGACCTCGACCTTGAACGTCCGGCTCGAGGGGTCGATGACCTGGGAGACGGCGCTGACCCGGCTGTCGAACGTCCGGCCGAGGACCGGGACGGAGACCGAGACCGGATCTCCCGTCTTGACCCGGGCGATGAAATTCTCGGAGAGCTCGGCGATGATCTTGAGCCGGGCGAGCTGGACGAGGCGGAAAGCGCCCATCCCCGCGGCGGCCATTTCGCCCTCCTTGATCCGGACCTCATCCACCGTCCCGTCGATGGGGGCCGTGATCCGGGTCAGATTGAGCTGCTCCTGGAGGGTCGCCAGCCGCTTCTCCAGGCCTTCCTTGTTGGTCTTGGCCTGGAGGTACTCGATCTCGCTGCCGATCTTTTTCGCCCAGAGGCGTTCCCGCCTCTCGAAGAAGGTCCGGGCCAGTCCCAGGGAGAGCTCGACCTCGGCGATCGAACTCTTGAGGACGGCGGCATCCAATTCGGCCAGGAGCTGGCCGGCGGCGACCCGGTCGCCGGCCTTGACCGCGACCTTCGTCACGAGGCCGGGAGACAGGGGCGGGACGAGGATGTTGTTGTCCGACTGGACGGTCCCCTGGACGGTGAAATAATGCCGGAAGACGGAGGGCTCGACGGCCGCTATTTCGACCGGGGCGATGACCTCGGGGCGGGCCGAGGTCCCGTTTCGGCCCTCGGCCATCCTGGCTTTGAGGGCCTCGATCTTCGCCGTCAGGGCGTCGCGCTGGGCTTCGAGGCGGGCCAGCTCCGACGGATTTCCCCCCGGCCGGCAGGCGGCCGACATCAGGAAGGCCAAGGCGATGATCAGGGCGGTTCTTTTCATGGCGTCATTCCTCATCAAAACTGTCGAACATCCTATCCAGGGCGGTTTTGGCGTTGAGAAGGCCGGAAAGGGCGTCGATATAGGACGTTTGGGATTGAAGGACTTTATCGTTGGCCTGGGTGAGCTCGGAGCTCGAGGCCAGGCCTTCCCGGTATTTGGCCAGCGTCGCCTCGTAGATCCTTTCGGCCAAGGCGAGGTTGTCCTTCATGACCCGGTATTTGTCCCGGGCCAGGACGAGGTTCGTTTTCGCCTGCTCCGCCTGGAGAAGGATCCCCTGCGAAGCCTGCAGTCGGGCATTGCGGGCCTGTTCGGCCGCCACCTCGGCCTGAACGACCCGGGCGGCCTGGGCTCCGCTTCGGAAA
>Ga0194112_10005117_pt1 | contig 17711 bp, 14 predicted proteins | sample TA2MahC400mmetaG_FD_146191 | JGI IMG/M metagenome (GOLD analysis project Ga0194112, IMG submission 146191) | Freshwater microbial communities from Lake Tanganyika, Tanzania - TA2015016 Mahale Deep Cast 400m | ecosystem: Environmental > Aquatic > Freshwater > Lake | place: Tanzania: Lake... | reverse complement strand
GGGCTAAATTCTTAGCCATGTCGACAACGGCGAACTCGCAAGACTTCACGCTGGGCGGGTTGCGTGTGCTGGTCACGGGAGGCGGGTCGGGCATCGGCAAGTCAATCGCCGAGGCGATGACCCGCGCCAACGCACGAGTCGTCGTGTGCGACGCCGATTACATCACCAACCCCGATTTCGTCTGCGATGTTTCAAAATCAGAAGATGTAGACAAGATGTTCGAGTTCGTTCAGCGCGAACTCGGCGGTCTTGATGTCTTGGTCAACAATGTCGGTGTGCCCGGGCCGACAGCCAGAGTCGACGAGATGGATGCCGACGCCTATGACGAATGCGTGCGCATAAACCTGGGCGGCACTTTTCGCTGCACGAAGGCCGCCGTGCCGATGCTGCTCAAGGCGAAGGGCTCGATCATCAACATCTCGACCAGCGCCGGAATTTTCGGTTATCCGTTGCGTTCGCCCTATGTCGCGGCCAAATGGGGCATCATCGGCTTGACGAAGTCGTGGGCGATGGAACTCGGCGCCGAGGGTGTGCGCGTCAACGCGATTTGCCCGGGATCGGTGAGCGGCCCGAGGATGAGCGGCGTGATCGAGCGCGAGGCCGCGGCGACCGGTGTCAGCGCCGAACAGATTCGCCAGGGTTATGCCAATCAAGTTTCGATGAAGACCTTCATCGACGCCACCGACGTCGCCGCCGCCGCGGTGTTCTTGAGTTCTCCGGCGGCGCGCTTCATAACGGGGCAGGTCTTGCCCGTCGACGGCAACATCGAAACGATGCGCGCCTAGGGAAATGAAAGAGAGATCACTTGGCGGCCCTTGAACTTGACGGTGCGGTCACGCTGAAGAACTTGCGCAAGGCCTACGGCGAGAGGGCCGTCGTCGACGATGTGTCGCTCGAGGTGAAGGCGGGCGAGTTTTTCTCGATGCTCGGCCCGTCGGGTTGCGGCAAGACGACCACATTGCGGATGATCGGCGGTTTCGAGCGCCCCGACAGCGGCTCGGTGCACATCGACAACCGCGATGTCACCAACGACCAACCCGAAGAACGACCGTTGAACACGGTCTTCCAGAACTATTCGTTGTTCCCGCACTTGAACGTGCGCGACAACGTCAAGTTTGGCTTGCGTTTCGAGAACCCGTTCACAAAGAGCGACAAGTCGGCCGAGTCGCGAGTCGCCGAGGCGCTCGACCTCGTGCAACTCGGTTCGTTCGGCGACCGCCGAGTGCATCAACTCTCGGGTGGCGAGCAGCAGCGTGTCGCCCTGGCGCGCGCCTTGATTCTCGAACCGAGCGTGTTGCTGCTCGACGAACCGCTCGGCGCCCTCGACGCCCAGTTGCGGGCGCGACTGCAAATTGAACTGGCGACGCTGCAACGGCAGATCGGCATTACTTTCATCTATGTGACCCACGACCAGCAAGAGGCTTTCACGATGAGCGATCGTATCGGCGTGATGCGGGATGGAAAACTGATGCAGGTCGGCGCGCCGCGCGAGTTGTACGAGAAACCACAGTCGGTGGAGGTCGCCCAATTCATCGGCGCGGCGAACTTGATCGCGGGTCAGGTCACCAGCCGCGGTGTGGTCGAATTCGCGGGCGAGAAGTTCGTCGCACCCGAATCCGCCCCGCTCGGCAGGGGGATGATGATGATTCGACCCGAGCGCATTCGTGTCGGCTCGGGCTCACACAAAGCCGTTGTTGAACGCGTGACTTTTGCGGGCTCGAGTTTGCGCGTCGCGCTAAGGGTCGGCAATGTCACGATCAATGCCGAGGTGCCGAACGACGAGACCTCTTCGCATCTGCGCGACGGGCAAGCGACGATGATCGACATCTTGCCCGACGCCGTGCGGGTGTTGTCGGCGACCGACTAACTGCTCATTCGAGTCACATCGGCCAACGCGGCCCGCATGCCGCCGCGCTCACCGTGTCGCTTGCGCCAGGTCGACAGGCCGAACAAACCCACGATCAGCACCGTGAACGATGTCAGAACCAGAAGCGTCGCCAAGGCGTTGAGCGCGGGTGTCGCGCCGCCCCTGACCGACGAATAAATTCTCAGCGGCACGGTTTCTGAACTGACGCCCGCCGACAAGAAACTGGTGATGATGAAGTCGTCGATCACGGTGGCGAAGACGACGACGAGGCTCGCCATTACCGACGGCCAGAGCATCGGCAACAGCACGAATCGCAGGGCCTGCCATCGTGTCGCACCCAAATCTCGCGCGGCCTCTTCAAACGACGGGCCGATTGAAACCAGGCGCGCCCGCACGATGACCACGACGCTGCTCAAAGAAAACGTGACGTTGCCCAAGAGTTGTGCCGTGAATCCGAGGGGCACAGCGGTGAACAGGCGCGTGAAGGTGATCAACAGCGCCGCGCCGACGACGATCTCTGGCGTGATCAATGGCGCCGAGGTCAGACCTTGTACGAGGTTCGTGCCGCGACCGGTGATTCTTTGTGTGCCGATCGCCAAAGCAATGCCGAGTGGCGTAACGACCAATAGCGTCGCCACGGCCAAGACGAGCGAGTTGATTATCGCGTTGCGCATCTCCGAACTTTGAAAAACCGAGGCGTTCGGGTCTTGCCACCACCAGCGAAACGAAAATCCTTGCCATACCGTTCGGCTGCGACCGTCGTTGAACGAGTAAATGACGGCGATGATCACCGGCACGAGACTCCAGATTATGTATCCCCAGATCACATAAACGAGCGCCGAGGTTCGTCGACCGCGCAATCTGTTGATCATCGGGTTGTCTGTCGCGCCTGTTGACGGGTGCTACGCAGATAAAACGACATCAGCACCAGCAAGAAGATCGACAACACGATCACGAGCAGCGCGCCATTCTGGGGTTGGCTGCTGGCGTTCAAGAAGAAGTCGATCTGGTTGCCGAGCATTTCCGTGCTGGGTGAGCGCGAGAGCAGGTCGTTCGTGTAATAGTCGCCGAACATCGGCAACGCGATCAAGATGCCGGCGGCGACCAGGCCAGCCTTAGACATCGGCATCGTGACGAGACGAAATGCCTGACGCGAGTTCGCACCAAGATCGCGAGCCGCGTCGATCAGGCGCCAGTCGAGGCGCTCGAGCGTCGCGTAGAGGGGCAAGATCAAGAACGGAACATAGCCGTAGACCAGACCGAGAACCACCGTGATCGGTGAGCCGTCGAGCCAGTTGTAGTTGACGCCGAACAGCCGCATGAACCGGGTGAACAACCCGTCGCTACTGAGCAGGTTGACCCATGCGAGCATGCGCATCAGATAGTTGACCCAGAACGGCACGATGATCAACGCGAGAAAGAGCAATTTCCTCTTGCCCGAATGGCGCGCCAAAAAATAGGCGATCGGAAATCCGATCATGAAGCTGATGACCATCGCGCAAAACACGTAGACGACGGTTCGAATCGCCACCCCGCGCAACGGGCCCGAGGTCAGACTCGCAAGCGTTTGCGACGCCTGGGTGAAGTCCCACGACATCGGGTTCCATTGCGGAACGGCGTCACGAAAGATCGGATCAATCGTGCCGAAGGCGACGCAGGCAACCGCATAAAACGGAATCGCGAACAACGCGATCAGCCAAGTCGTGCCCGGTAACGCGAACAGCGTCCAAAGACGTGGGGCTCTTCTCAATTCTTATCCCGCGGTGAATGCTGTCCATTGCTCGAGCCACAGCGCGTCAACTTCGGGCTCCAAAGTCACCTGCGCCAAACCAATCTCGTATTTTTCGGGCGTGACCAAGGCGTCGACCAGCGACTCGGGAATCGTTTCGCTGGCCAAAAGCATGTCGACCGTGATCGTCTCGAGCGCGGGTTGGTAGCCAACATATTCGCGATTCAACAACGCGTTGTCGGTGTCGCTCAAGAAGTTGATCAGTTGGTGGGCCAGTACAGGCGACTTGGCGGCTTTCGTGATGCACATGAAATCATTTTTGGTTACCGTCGTCTCGGGATACCAGAAACCGAGAACACCGGGGTCGACGCCTTCGGGCAAATATTGCACCGCGGTGAACATGTCGCCCGACCAGAGAAACTGGATGTCGCGATTTCCAGCGGGAATCTCTTGATAGCCCAAAATGTCGACTTTGGGATTCACGGCCTCGCGCATTTCGATCAGCGCCTCGCCGGCCTTTTTGATTTCGTCCGGGTCGCTCGAGTTGGCGTCGTTGCCGCCGTTGCGAAAGATCGCCATCGCCAGCGTGTCGCGATAAGAGTCGAGCACGGCCAACCGACCTTTGTATTTGGTATCCCACAAAACTTCGTAGCCGTTCTGGGCGAAGGCGCTCTTGTCGATCACATCGGTTCGATAGCCGATGCCGTTGCCGTAGAGGAAGTAGGGCACCGTGTATTGCGATTCAAGGTCGTAATAGGGGTTGCGCAAACCCGATATGACATTGCCGAAATTCGGTATGTACGACTTGTTGAGCGGCTGAAGAATATCTGCCGCGATCAGTTTTGCCAGTCCCGTGTCGGTCATCCCGAGAATCACGTCAGGTTTGAAAGTTCCGTTGCGTAGTTTGGCGACCGCCGCCTCTTCGGTGTCGTAGATGCTCGTGGAAATTTTCACACCGAACTTGGTCTCGAACGCGGCGATGCTCTCGGGGTTCATATAGTCGGCCCAATTCAAGATCTCGAGGGTGCCAGATTCATTGGCAAGGCCGTCGGCGATCGGGTCGGTCGAGACCGGCAACTTGATCGGGTTTTGCGGCGTGCCGATCGACAAGCCGTCAGATGTCGTCGACGACCCACCACCGCACGCGGCGAGAAGCGAACCACCGACCGTGATTCCACCGGTGGTGATCGCAAGTTTTCGTAGAAAATCGCGCCTTTGCATCGGCCTGAAGTTTGAAGTGGTCATGTCGTAAACTTAGTGCCTGTGAACTCTCTCGACGAAATGATCGGGAACGAAGAGCAAATCTTTCTGGGTCGGGTGCCCAAGTCGGTCGCGTTGCACCAAAAGGCTCTCCGCCATATCCCGGGTGGGGTTGCGTCGAGTTGGGCCAGTTCTCGTCCGACGCCCGTGTGGGTCGAGCACGGTAGGGGCGCCCATGTCTGGGATGTGGACGGCAACAAGTATGTCGATTTCCATTCGGGCTACGGCGCCAATGTCGTCGGTCATGCCCACCCGAGCGTGGTGGCCGCCGTGCAGAATCGCGTCACACTTGGCACCCATTTCGCCCAACCGACACCCGATGTGATCGTCGTCGCCGAGGCGTTGGCCGAGCGTTTCGGTTTGCCGCAGTGGCGATTTTGCAATTCGGGTTCAGAGGCGACGATGGACGCGGTTCATTTGATGCGCGTGGTCTCGGGTCGAGACCTGATCATCAAGATCGAAGGCTCATACAACGGTCACCACGATTCGGTGCACGTCTCGATTTTTCGCTCGACCAGCGAACTGGGCCCCGAGAACGAACCGTGGCGCGTGCCGGGCGCGGGCATACCGCAGGCGATCGCCGATCTGGTCCGCATAGTTCCATACAACGACCTCGCCGCGCTGGAAAAACTTCTGGTCGAATACAAGAACCAAATCGCCGGCATGATTCTCGAGCCGATGATGATGAACGCCGGAATCATCGCCCCGCTCGATGGATATCTGCAGGGTCTGCGTGAACTGACCGCAAAGCACGGAGTGCTGCTGGCTTTCGACGAGGTGAAAACCGGTCTGGTCGTTCACCATGGAGGAGCGACGAAGCTTTACGGTGTTCAACCCGACATCGTCTGTCTGGCCAAAGCCCTTGGTGGCGGTGTGCCGTGCGGGGCGATTGGTGGCACCGCCGAAGTTATGTCGGTGATTTCCGACGGGCGCTACAGCCAGGTCGGCACATTCAACGGCAACCCGTTGACAATGGCGGCGGCGAAAGCGGTGTTGGTTGATGTCTTGAGGCCCTCGGTTTACGACGACGCCAACGACCTGGGCGCATATATTTTGAACAACGCCCTCGACACCCTGCATCGGCACGGGCAGCCGGCCTATGGTTTTCAGGCGGGTTTCAAGGTTTGCGTCGTGTTCAACGAAAAACCGGCGAAAAACTATCGCCAGTTTCTCAACATCAGCACCGGCATCAGCCATTTGCACTTTTTGAAACAGTTCAACGGAGGAATATTTTTGCCACCGTGGGGCAAGAGCGAATCATTGACCTTGTCCGTCGCCCATACCAAGAACGACGCCGACATTTACATCGAGAACCTCGTCGAGTTCGGGCAAATGCTCGGTTCGATGGGCGAGCGCGATTCGAAGGTTTTTGCGGCAGGTAGTTTCAACTGACGGATTTAATCTCGTCGCGATATCGGCGCACGAAGTGCCTGCAGTAACGCTCCATTTTCGTGTGATACGCGCGCGTGAACGAGCGCGAGGCGACACCGCGTTGAACCCGCACGCAGACCGAGATATCTTGCTGGTTGACCAGGTCGCTGAAGCCGATGGTGGGCTCGAGATCGAAATCTTTGTTGTTCACGACATCGGCCGGAAACAGATAATCGGTGAAAATGGTCGTGTGGGTCGCCGACCGCGGCACATAGCGGGTGATCACGGCGAGGGTGGGTGAGATGTCGATCAACATGTTCGGGTAGACATAGGCGCCAAACACCGAGTAGTCGTCCAAGTCGTCCATGGTCGGCAACAGCGGCAAGTTTTCGTTTTGCTTGTACGACAGAGCCGTCGCACCATCGGCCAAACTCACGCCCCAATCGGCGCGGTCGTCTTGGATCGTTTTGCCCGTCTTGTAAATCGGCACCAGGTCGACCAACTCGGGGTGCACCACCGCACAGTGCAGGCACTCGCTGTAGTTTTCGCCGAGCACTTTCCAGTTTGCTTCGACTTCGTCGACGGTGCTTTTGGCGTTCTTCAGACTCGCCATGTCGAACTTTTCGAGATCTCTGGGTCGCGAATAATGGTCGTCAAGCCATTGCAGAAGATCGGGTGCGCTCGGGTCGAGCGCGACGAAAATGAAACCCTGCCACTCGGCCACGCGCACCGCTTGCAGACTGATCGCCGATCGATCGATCGCATCTTTCTCGTGCAACGGGGTGGCGACGAGCTCGCCTTCCAACGAATAACTCCACGCATGATAGGGACAAGTGATCGCCGCACCAAAACCGCTGCCGCTGGCGTCGCAGAGTTGCGACCCGCGGTGTTGGCAGACGTTGTAGAAAGCGCGCAACTGGTTCTCGCGGTTGCGAACGATCAAGATGCTTTCGTTGCCGATTTCGACGACCATCCTGTCGCCGATCTTGCTCAGGTTCTGGGCGAGGCCGGCAAAGCACCAGTTGGTGGAGTAGATCGTCCGCATCTCGCGGTCAAAAATCTCGGGCGAAGTGTACTCTTCGCGGGTGAAACTCTCGCGCAGGCCGGTTATCTCGGTCATTGGTTCCATCCCAGGCCGGTTGGTACATCCTCGTAGTCGACAGTCCACAGGCGACCGCCGTTCAGATCTGATGCGTCGTAACAGCGGTAGCCGATCAATCGCTGTTGCAGAGCCGAGAGCGTTTTCGCCCGCGACTCGGTGACACCGAGGCAACCGGCCTCTTCGGGCGTCAACCAGCCATATATATACGACATGTGCAGACCGAACCGCGCCTCATTGGCAGTTTTGTTGGCGCCGGCACTGTGCAAAACCTTGCCGGTGTAAATCATGCCGCTGCCAAGGGGCATCACCGCTTGGGTGATCTCGTCCTCGTCGGCCTCGCGCTTGTAGTCAGACCACAGGTGGCTGCCCGGCGCGACTCGGGTCGCGCCGTTCTCTGCGGTGAAGTCGGACAGCGCGAACATGCAACTGACTTGGCAAACAGGTGTCGTCGGTGTGTTCATCGTCGGCCAGTCGTCTGAATCGCGATGCATGTATTGCGGCTTGCCATCCGGCATGACGATCATCATTTGACCGGTGTTCATCCAATAACTTGCGCAGTGCGGCTTGAGCATCGCGTCGGCGACGCCCAGAAGCACGGGATGCACCAGCACCTCATCGGCAAAAGTTTGCGAACGCTGGACGAGTCGCGTGAATCGTTTGGTCTTCTCGCCCCAAAAATAATTCACGAAGGCATGGTCGGTCTTCGGGCCTGTCTTGGTTTCAGCCGTCGTCGAGGCGAGTTCGTCGAGCATCGTCGCGACCGTTTGCGGCGAAAGCATGTTGTGCACGATCACGCCGCCGTCTCTCTCGATGACGGCGACAATTTCGTCAATGTGTGCCGTGTTCGCATCCAAAACCGCGAGCGAGGGTTTGATCGCCGAACTTTGCACCGCCATGCAATAATTCTACCAATTAGCCTGCAGGCATGCGGTTCGACCTGCAGATCAACCCGGGTACTGCGATTTGGCCGATTGCACGCGACGCCGCAATTGCCGCCGAAGCGGCGGGTTTTCAAACTCTGTGGACGGTCGATCACTTGGCGGGCGATGTGATGCAAGCCCCCGATATGCCCGAGTGTTTCACATTGCTCGGTGCGCTCGCCGCGGCGACCTCGAGAATCGAGATCGGTCCTCTCGTCGTCAATGTCGGCAATCGTCATCCGGCGATTTTGGCCAACAGCATCGCCACCTTGCAGCAGATCTCGGGCGGAAGATTTGTTCTGGGCATCGGCGCGGGCGCGTCACCCACGAGTCTGTTCGCCGCCGAACGACGAGCGATCGGTTTGTTGCCTCCGGCAAAACTTGCCGATCGTCATGCCGTCTTCGTGCAAGCGCTCGATGTGATGAACGAGATGTGGTCGCCTTCGCGTCGCGCCGAACTGGCGGCGTTTCCCGTGGCTACGCCGATTCCCGAAATCATCGTCGGGGCGAACAGCGTCGCTTTGGCCAAGATCGCGGGTGCGAGAACGAACGGCATCAATATTCGCGCGACTCACGGACGGGCCGAAGAGATTCTCGCGGTTGCGCAAACGGCCCATGCCGAGTCGAAACTCGACAAGCCGTTTTCGGTATCGGTTTGGGAGCACTACGACGAGGCGTTGGTGCGCGGCGACGACCCGCGTCTCGAGCGTTGGCGCAAGTGGGGGGTCGATCGGGTTATCTTGTTGATGTTCCGCTCGGTTGATTTCGCCGCCCTCGAGCGCGCCGGCAGATACCTGCGCGCCTGATTACAGAACGAAGTTGACGAGGCGACGGGGCACGACCACGATTTTGCGCGGCGTGGCCCCGGCGAGGGCGGCGACGACCTTTGCGTCAGCGAGGGCGAGCGCCCGAAGATCGTCGTCGCTGATCCCAGCCGGCGCGGCGATCAAAGTGCGCAATTTGCCGTTGATCTGCACCGGGATCTCGATCGTGTCGCTGGTCAAAAGGTTCGGGTCGGCTTGGGGAAACGGCGCGTAGGTCAAGGGGGTTGTCGCGCCGATTTTTTGCCAGAGTTCTTCGGCGATGTGCGGGCACAGCGGCGAGAGCATCTGGGTCATCGGCACGGCGACCTCGCGCGGTGTGGTCCCCGACGAATTGACATGAATCGTCAGGGCGTTGTTCAGTTCGATCAATTTCGAGATCGCCGTGTTGAAACGCAGGTTCTCCATGTCTTGGTGCACGCCGTTGATGCACCGGTGCAGGGCGCGACGCAGTTCGATCGGCGCGGGTTCATCGGAAACATGCGGTTGATTGGTTTCTTCGTCGACGATGTTGCGCCAGGCGCGCTGTAAAAATCGTTGCATGCCGACGACGTCGCGGGTGTTCCACGGTCGGCTCGCGTCCAGCGGACCGGCGCTCATCTCGTAGAGACGAAAAGTGTCGGCGCCGAACTCGTCGTACATCTCGTCGGGGGTGACGATGTTTTTCAGACTCTTGCCCATCTTGCCGTATTCGCGGTCGACGCTCTCGCCGTCGTGGGTGAACTTGCCGTCGCGCTCGACGACCTCGTTGGCGGGCACGGTTTGGCCGCGCGAGTCGCGGTATGCGTAGGCCTGGACGTATCCCTGGTTGAAAAGTCGGTGAAACGGTTCTTCGCTCGAGACATGACCGAGGTCGTACAAGACTTTGTGCCAGAAGCGCGAATACAAGAGATGCAGCACCGCATGTTCGACGCCGCCGACATAAAGGTCGACGCCGCCGGTGTGGCCGTCGCGTTGCGGGCCCATCCAGTAGCGCTCGACATCTGCATCGACGAATCGATCGGTGTTCGTCGGGTCGAGATAGCGCAACTCATACCAACATGATCCCGCCCATTGCGGCATCACATTCACTTCGCGACGATATGTTTTTCGGCCATCGCCGAGATCGAGTTGGATTTGCAGCCAATCTTTCACCCGCGCCAGTGGCGGCAGGGGGTCTGTGGTCTGGTCGTTCGGGTCAAGCGCCTGTGGTTTGAAGTCGCCCAGTTCGGGAAGCGTCACGGGCAGCAACGCCTCGGGCACGCCGACGGGCATGTCGTCTTGGTCGTAGACGATCGGGAACGGCTCGCCCCAATATCGCTGGCGCGAGAACAACCAGTCGCGCAACTTATAGGTGACCGCCGCGCTTCCGGCGCCGCGTGACTCGAGCCAATCGTTGGTGCGATTTTTCGCCACGGCCATCTCGGTCATGCCGTCGAGCACGAGCGTGTCGTCGGACGCGCCGCCGCGCGAGGCGCCCGTGTCGTTGCGCGAATTGATGTAGACGCCTTCGCCGATGAACGCATCGGGCCATGTTGCGCAGTCGGCCGACGGTTCAACATCGCGGTCGACAAACCACGCATCGGGTGGCATCTGCGTGGCGATGATCGGCAGGTCGTATTTGCGGGCGAAGGCGAAGTCGCGCTCGTCGCCCGACGGCACGGCCATGATCGCGCCGGTGCCGTAGCCCATCAGCACGTAGTCGGCGATCCACACGGGAATCTCTTTGCCGGTCACCGGGTTCGTCGCATGTGCCCCGCTGAACACGCCCGTCTTTTCGCGCGTCTCGCTCTGACGATCGGCGTCGGTAACGGTTGCGGCCTGCGCGCGATATGCATCGACTGCCTTGCGTTGCGCCGATGTCGTGAGCGAGTCGACGAGCGGGTGCTCGGGTGAGAGCACCATAAATGTCGCACCGAACAACGTGTCGGGGCGCGTGGTGAACACTTCGATGTCGCCGGCTGTCGAGGCGAATCGAACTCTGGCACCGGTGCTGCGACCGATCCAGTTGCGCTGCATCAACTTGATCGACTCGGGCCAGTCGAGACGGTCGAGGTCGTCGAGCAGGCGGTCGGCATAAACCGTGATCCTCATCGTCCACTGGCGCATCTTGCGCTTGAACACCGGGTAGTTGCCGATGTCGCTGCGACCTTCGGGTGTGACTTCTTCGTTGGCGAGAATCGTGCCGAGGCCCGGACACCAGTTCACGGGCGCATCGGCGAGATAGGCGAGGCGGTGATCGTTCACCAGCTGCGCGCGCTCGCGCGGCGACATGTCTCGCCACGGCTTGCCTCTGGTTGCGCGTCTGCCCGAATCAAATTCTGCGATCAGTTCGCGAATCGGCCGCGCTTTGCCACGCTCGCCATCGAACCACGAGTCGAAAATCTGCAAGAAAATCCATTGCGTCCAGCGGTAGTAACCCTCGTCGGTCGTGCTGATGCTGCGCCGCTGATCGTGGGCCAGGCCGAGGCGACGCAACTGTCTGCGCATGTTGGCGATGTTCGTCTCGGTGTTGATGCGTGGGTGAATGCCCGTGACGATCGCGTGTTGCTCGGCGGGCAGACCGAACGAGTCGTAGCCGATCGAATGCAGAACGTTCTTGCCGGTCATCCGTTTGAACCTGCCGAATACATCGGTGGCGATGTAGCCGAGAGGGTGTCCGACGTGCAGCCCCGCGCCCGACGGGTAGGGAAACATGTCGAGGATGAACAACTTCTCCCTGCCCGCCACCCGCGCCTTGTCGGCCAACGGGCCGGCGTTGTTGGGCGCCTCAAAAGTTCGATCTTGCTCCCACTTGGCCTGCCACTTTTCTTCGATTTTCGCGGCGAGATCGGCGTTGTAACGAAAGGCGGGAATCGACCCGCCGCGACCGGGCTGGAAGGATTCGGTAGTTGTGCCCATGACCTCCGTATCCTAAACGGCGTATGGCCAATCAGCGACGACGCCCGAAACCGGCGCGAGCCGACAATCGTCGAAGGTTCGCCCGAACCGCGAGATTGAGCGAAACGTTGCGCGAAGTGATCGCCGACGAACTCGCCAAGATCGACGATGAACGGCTCGGATTCGTGTCGATAACAACGGTCGATGTCGACTCTGAAATGAATCGCGGCATAGTTTTTTACGACTCGATGCAGGGTGCCGAGGGCGACGAGTTGATCCTCGAGGCGCTCGAAGATCATCGCAAGCGTTTGCAGAGCGTGATCGCCGATCAGGTTCGCGCGCGTCGCACGCCCGTGTTGCAGTTCAGGCCCGATGACTCGATTCGTGCCGCCCAACGCATCGACGAAGTTCTTCGACTCGACGAAATTCGTCGCCGAGAACTCTTCGGCGACAAGAAAAACGAAAACTAGTCCAAGTGGCTCGACGCAAGCCGCCGACCAGGCACGGCCTGGTCATAGTCGACAAACCCCCGGGCATGACGAGCCACGGCGTGGTCGGCGTCTTGCGCAGGCAACTGGGCGAGCGCCGAGTCGGTCATGCCGGCACCCTCGACCCCGACGCAACGGGTGTGCTGCTCGTCGGCGTCGGCTATGTGACGCGTCTGCTCACTTTTCTCTCGGGGCTCGACAAAAAATACACAGGTCAAATCGTGCTCGGTTCTTCGACATCGACCCTCGACTCTTCGGGTGCAGTTACGGCGACCCACGACATGTCGCATATATCGCTGGCCGATATTCGTCGCACGGCGGCAAACGATTTCGTCGGCGCGATCAAACAGGTTCCGCCGATGGTCTCGGCGCTCAAGGTGGGTGGTGTTCGACTGCATCAGTTGGCGCGCCAGGGCATCGAGGTCGAGCGAGCGGCGCGCGACCTGACGATTTTTTCGTTCGAAGTTATCGATATGCCCGAGCCGAACATCTGCAACTTCGAGGTGCACTGCAGTTCCGGCACATATATAAGGTCACTGGTCGATGACCTGGGTCGGGCACTTGGCGGGTCGGCCCACCTGCGTCGGCTTCGTCGCACGAGCGTCGGTGATTTTGCGCAGACCGAAACATCGTCGCTTGAATCGCCAGTCTTGCTCGCACCGATAACGGCGGTGCGCAACATGAGCAGAGTTGTGGCCGACAAAAGAATGCAATCGCTCGTGCGCAACGGCAGCGAGCTTGAGCGGTTTGATTCGCCGGCGCCGTGGGTGATCGTCAACGATGAGGGGGCGGTGCTCGCCGTCTATGTCGAGAGTGTTTCGGGCAGGGCAAAACCGAGCATCGTCATGGCCAGCGCAGTAGCGTGATTCCGATGATCATCGTCAACGACTCGACGTTTGATTTCGGTGACGGCACGGGTGCGGTGCGCAGCGTCGTGACCATCGGCGCCTATGACGGCGTGCACCGGGGACATCGGGCCGTGATCGAGCAGGTCTGTCAGCAGGCCGAGATTCTGGGTGCGCGCAGTGTCGTGGTCACCTTTGATCGGCACCCCGCGACCGTCGTTCGGCCCAACTCGGCGCCGCTCTTGCTCACCGATTTGGAGCAAAAACTCGAACTCTTGGGCGCCACGGGCCTAGATGCGACATGCATCGTCAAGTTCGACGAAGAATCGAGTCGCGAGACCCCGACCGACTTCGTGAAGCGAGTTCTTGTAGACGGGCTGTCGGCGGTACGGGTGATCATCGGCGAGGATTTCCATTTTGGATACAAGCGGGGCGGCAATGTGGCACTGTTGCGCGAACTCGGACCGAAGCATGGCTTCGATGTTTCACCGATCGAGTTGATTCCGCGCGGTGACGGTGTAGACGAGCCGGTCAGCAGCACGGCGATCCGACGCGCCCTGGCCGGGGGTCAGGTCGAACTTGCGACACAATTGCTCGGCCACCATTTCGAGTTGCGGGGCAAGGTCGTGCACGGCGACGAGCGAGGCAAGCAGATCGGCTTTCCGACCGCCAATGTCGAGGTGCCGCGCGCGATCTGCGTCCCGGCCGATGGTGTCTACGCGGGGTTTTTCACCAGACACAACGGCCAACGATATGTCTGTGCGATCAACCTCGGTCGACGACCGACCTTCCATGAATACGCCGAACACTCGATGCTCGAGGCGCACCTGCTCGACTTTGACGGTGACCTCTACGGAGAGTCCGTGCGCATATCGTTTTCGCATTTCTTGCGCGGCGAGCGCAAGTTCGAAAGTATCGACGCGTTGAAGATGCAACTCAAGCACGACATCGAGCAGACGCGCTCGGTGTCGCGCGCCTGAGTCATTTCTTGCTTTTTACCTGAATCTTTTTCTCTTTCGAGACGGGGGCCGGTAGATCTAACGAAACCTCGAGAATGCCGTCTTTGTAGTCGGCGTGCACGGTGTCGTCGTTGAAACCGCGAGGCAAGGCGATGGTTCGGGTGAAACTGCCGTAGCTGAATTCGGTTCGGTATTCATCTTTGCTTTCTTCGCGACGCTCGCCCTTGATCACCAAGTAGCCATCCTGAATCGAGACGCTGATGTCTTTTTCGGGGTCGATGCCCGGAAGTTCGGCGCGGACGACAAGTTTGCCGTCTTTGGTGAATTCTTCGATTTTGATCGGCTTGAGTTCGGTATTGGTGAAGAACGACCTCGGCATCAGGTCGTCGAACCAACCGAACCTGTGCGGAAAATCGAGCAACTCGCGACTCGAGGTCGGGAGCCTCAGTGACAATCCCTTGTTGACCATGTTGGCCTCTTTCTCTTGAATTTGAGACAACTTTTGTCGCCTCAATAGGCAAAGTACTCAGCGTTGATTCACAAATGTGGCTCGCGATGCAAAAAATTTTGTGAGAGTTGGCACGATGTCAGGATGCCCAAATGTTTTGTCAGGTCAACTTGGCGCAGCGTCTAAACGGCAGAGTGCGCATTTCGACGGGCGTAGAGTGTCGTGCGTTGTTCAAGTTGGCGACCGAGAGGTGCGACTATTGCTTGGAACGAATCTTCGGTCATCGCCTGGCCGTGGCTGGCGCCGGCTGCGCGTGAAATGTTTTCGTTCATCAAGGTGCCACCCAGGTCGTTGCAACCGGCCTGCAGCAGTTGGGTAACGCCCGCCGTGCCGACTTTCGTCCATGACACTTGGATGTTGTCGATCAACCCCCGATATGCGATGCGGGCGATGGCGTGCACGAGCAACGTCTCTCTGAAAGTCGGGCCGCGCCGCGACTTGTGCTGCAGATAAATCGGCGACGCCATGTGCACGAACGGCAGGCCGACGAACTCGGTGAAACCGCCCGTCTCGATCTGCAACTCCCGCGTGCGAACAAAATGCTCGGCCCAACTGGGCGGATGCTCGACCGAGCCGAACATCATCGTCACATTCGAGCGCAGTCCGGCTTTGTGCGCGACACGGTGACACTCGAGCCATTCTGCGGTGTTGATTTTGTCGGGGCAGATTATCTTGCGCACATCGTCGTCGAGTATCTCGGCCGCGGTGCCGGGCAACGAGTCGAGCCCCGCTGCTTTGAGGCGAAGAATGTAATCGTGCAACGGCTCACCGAGGCGGCGCGCACCTTCGGTGACTTCGAGCGCCGTGAAGCCATGTACGTGCATTCCGGGCACCGCGGCTTTCACGGCGCGGGCGACATCGATGTAATAGTCGCCGTCAAAGTCGGGGTGAATGCCGCCCTGCAGGGTTACTTCGGTAGCCCCGAGTTGCCACGCCTCGGCGGCCCGCGCGGCGACATCATCAAGGGTCAACAAATATGGCGTGCCGCGCAAATTCAAACTCAGCGGGCCCTTCGAGAATCCGCAGAACTTGCACTTGAAGGTGCAGACATTCGTGTAGTTGATGTTGCGGTTGTGCACCCATGTCACGACATCGCCGACTGCCTGTCGGCGAAGGTCGTCGGCAAGTCGGGCGACCGCCAAGACTTCGTTGCCGCGCGCCGAGAACAGCGTCACGATTTGATCGACATCCACCCGTTGACCAAGTTCGACGCCCCGCAGAACTTCGGCGATCGGGCCGTTGCTCATGCCGAGGTTTCGACCCGATTCGACCAAAACCGGCGGGGGATTGCTCGCCCCCGAATACCACTGCGTCGATCGATGACCGATCAGCACGACCTCTGCGCCGTCGTGCACGACGTCGGCTGGCGTCGTTTTCTCGGGCCAGATTTGGCCGGGGTCGTCGCGCGACAGCCCTTCGGCGTCGCTGCGATCCAAAATTTTGAAGTGCAACGACTCGTCCAGCCACTTCTCGGGATTGTTGGCGAACTCGGGGTAAATCGTCAGGCGCGGTGCAAGTGACTTGTCGCGCGTCTCGGTCGCCTGACGCAATTTCTCGAGCGACGGCCACGGGCGCTCGGGGTTGACGTGATCCGCGGTGACAGGTGAGACCCCGCCCCAATCGTCGATGCCCGCGTCGAGCAACATCGCGAAATCGTCGCTCAAGTTCGGGGGTGCTTGCAGGTGGATCTCCGGCGGCAAAATGATTCGTGCCACGGCGATCGTCCAGAGATATTCGTCTTGTGGACACGGATTTTCGTGCTGCATGATCGTCAACGGCTTGGGCAAGAAATTCTGCACGATGACCTCTTGCACGTGGCCATGTTTCGAATGCAGATCGGCGATCGCGAGAAGCGCGTCGATTCGATCTTGGCGGGTTTCGCCGATGCCGACCAAGATGCCGGTGGTAAAGGCGATGTCAAGTTCACCCGCGAGGCGCAGCGTGTCGAGGCGTCGTTGCGGATCTTTGTCCGGTGCGCCGCGGTGGCATGCCAAGTCTGAGCGCAGAGTTTCGATCATCATGCCCTGCGACGGCGAGACCGGGCGCAACATCGCCAACTCGTCGCGATAGAGGGCCCCGGCGTTGGCGTGCGGAAGCAGTCCCGTTTCGTTGAGCACGAGCGCCGCCATGTCGTGCAGGTAATGCACGGTGCTGTCGTATTTGTTGCGTCGCAACCATTCGCGGGCGACTTCGTAACGCAACTCGGGACGCTCGCCGAGGGTGAACAGGGCCTCGTGGCAACCGACCTTCGCGCCGTCTTTGGCGATCGCCAAGACTTCGTCGGGCGAGAGGTACGGGTTGTCGAGTTTCGCCGGGGGCTGGGCGAAGGTGCAGTAGCCGCACTTGTCGCGACAAAGCATCGTCAACGGAACAAAAACCTTCGGCGAGTAGGTGACGCGGCCGCCGAATGTTTGGTCGCGAATCTTTCTGGCGAGGTGCGACAACTCGGCCGTCGACTGTGCGATCAACGACAAATCTGAATCACGACGGCGCTCGACCAACTTGACCCTCCGATGGGCAACTACGGATATGTTGAGAGCGCTCGACCGGGCGGCTTTGCCGTGTTAGAGGTGCAGAGCCACTCGATTATGTCGTGCAGCCTCAACCTTAGCGGCTGTCAGGGTTTGGTCAGGGCTCGGAACAGCGCGCGCACGTTGTCGCCCGAGATCGGCACGCGGTGCCCCGTGCGCGAGATAAAACCGAGTTGAACCCCCGTCGAAGGGTCGAGCACGGTGAAAACCTGTTCGTGTCCGTCGTTGTCGACGATCACGTCGGTCAGCAGCGGCACGCCCGCTTCGGCCAGCGCACTTTGAACGAAACCCGCGTTCAACACCTCGATCGCGATGTGTTGCACCCCTGAACCATGGGCCTGCAAATGCGCGTCGACACCGGGTTCACCGGGGCCCACCAACACCACCGTCACACCGCCCGCATCGGCCGTCACGATCGATGCGTCGGATGTCTGGGTTGTTGTGAAACCAA
>Ga0194112_10005115_pt1 | contig 17718 bp, 11 predicted proteins | sample TA2MahC400mmetaG_FD_146191 | JGI IMG/M metagenome (GOLD analysis project Ga0194112, IMG submission 146191) | Freshwater microbial communities from Lake Tanganyika, Tanzania - TA2015016 Mahale Deep Cast 400m | ecosystem: Environmental > Aquatic > Freshwater > Lake | place: Tanzania: Lake... | reverse complement strand
CGTCAGGACGGCGCCCGAAACCGCGGCCGCCCGCCATTCCCGGATCATGAGCTGCATCGGCAGCATGAGCATCGTGAATTGCCAGGAGAGGGCGAAGGGAAGGGAGAGAAAATCGTATTTTTGCTCTCGGGCCATGGCCGCGGCGACTTCGGGCGGGACCGAGCCGCGGAACGGTTTCCAGAACCCGAACGGCCGGGTCGTTTTGAAGAAATTCTCGACGACGCCCCGCTCGGTTTTTGGGGTGAGATAGGTTCCCGCGACGCTCCCGAATAGGCCGACGAGCGAGATATAGACGAACTGGCGCCATTCGGCCATCTGGGGAATGAAGGTCCGCTGGAGGAGCGCCGCCGACAACCCCGCCAGCGTTCCCAGGGCGAACCCTCCGGCGTTGAACCGCCACCAGTAGAGGCGGAGGACGGACGGAATCGTCAACCCCCCGACCAGCCCCATCGTGATCCAGCCCCAGATGTCGTTGATGTTCTTGGTCGAGTAGGCCATGGCGAAGCCGGCGATGTTGACGAGGACGCCGAAGGCGTAGCTCGCGTAGATCAACTCCCTGTCCGAAGCCTTTCGGCGCAGATAGCCTTGATAGAGATCCCGGGTGAGGAATCCCGTCGAGCCGTTGGTGATGGCGTTGAAGGTCGACATCGCCGCGGCCATGAGGGCGACGAGGATGAGGCCGCGCAGCCCGGCCGGGACGCTGTGGAGCAGGACCCCGGGCAATATCCTCTCCGGATCGACCGTCCCGTGGACGCTGAGGAAGCTCAGCTTGGAGGCCCAGTCAGGGCCCAACAATCCGGCGAGGCCGGAGGCGAGCGCCGGCGGGAAGGCTTCGGGATGGTGGGCCACCCGGGCGACGAGCTCGGGCCATTCGTTGGCCGGGACCGGTCCGGCCTGGATTTTGATCAGGTCGGCCGCCTGGGTGAGAGCGGCCTGGTCGGGGAAAAGGCCGTTGACGAGGACGAGCCCCATGAGGACGAAGCTCATCATCAGCGGCCAGCGGAGCATCATGGACCAGCCGGCGGTGAAGCTCAGGAGGCCGCACTCGCGGTCGCTCCGGGCGCCGAAATAGCGGGGGTCGGCCCCCGTCCCCAATCCCTGGATGATGGATTTCCCGAGGTAAAAAAGCATCATCATCGTCAGCCAGGAATAGTCTTCATATCCCGGCGGCATCGGCGTCCGGGCTTGGGGGAGCGAGCTAGTCCACTGGGGATTGCCCGTCACGGCTTCGGCCAGGGCGCCGATATCGGCCACGCCGGCGAGCCGGCCGAGGGCGGCGACGACCATGAGGACGACCCCGGCCCAGATGCAGACGGACTGGAAGATGTCGGTGGCGATGACGCCGTAGAAACCCGCCTCGATGGTGTAGACGGCCGTGACGACCATCATGATCAAAGCGCAGACCCAGGGCTGAAAGGGGAGGAACATCGACAGGAAAAGCCCGGCCCCCTTGAAGGAGTAGGCCAGGAGGCCGAGGTTGAGGATGACGTTCGAGGCCATGGACATCAGGCGGGCGAAATGGGCCCAGCGGTCCCGACCGAAGCGGTAGATCATCCACTCGGCCCCGGTCATGACTCCGGAGCGGCGGTGCCATTTGGCCGTCCAGAGCATGATGAACGACAGGACGAGGCAGGCCCCGCCGCGGAACTCGACGTAGATGCCCCGGGGCCCGAGGAGGAAGAGGAACGAGGTGATGATCATCGTCCCGGTCATGTCGAACCAGAACGACATCTGGGAAAGGCCGAGGGCCCACCAAGGCATCCGGCGGCCGGCGAGGAGATAATGCTCGAGATTGCGGGCGGCGCGCTTGCGGAAGACCGCCCCGATGCCTATGAGGACGGCGAAGTAGAGGGCGAAGACGGCGTAATCCGACGGCCGGAGAAAGCCCATGCCTTCCTACACCGGCTGGGTCAACGGGCGCCCCAGTAGCGGAGCGGGGCCGCGGCGCCCGACGGGACCGCGCCTCCGGGCGGAGGATTGAACCAGCGGTCGATGACGAGGTCTCGCGCGGCCTGGCGCAGAGCCTCGGCGTTGGGCTGGGCGTCGATCGCCCTCTGGAGGGACTGGACGCGGCCGACGAGGCCCGCCGTGGAAATCATCCGGAGGCTGGCCCGGTATCCTTCCTCGAAGTCATGCGATTTGATTTGGACGGCGACGCCGTCGGGGGCCATTTCCGCCCCCTGGAGCCGGGCGACCGCCTGGGCCTGCTGGTCGTCCTGAAAGGTCAGGGCGAAGCGGAACGGCGCGGAGGTGATGGCGGCGGTCCGCATCGCAGCGAGGGCCAGAATCGCCTCCCGAGCCGCGTTCTCGATCCGGCGCGAGACCTCCTCGCGGGGATAAGGCTCGGCCTTCGCCCGGCCGACGGCCCGTTTCACGACGGCGTATTTCGCCCACGGCAGGAAGCGCCGCATTTCCTTTTCGAGCTCGTCGTCCCCGCAGACCATGATCAGCGGAAGGCCATACCGGGCGGCTCCCATGGCCAGGATCATCGATTCGTTGAAGGGGATCCCGTTGACCCGGTACTGCGTGTCCTCGATGGTGTAGGTGTGGGAAATGAAGCCGGCCTCGTTTCCCGCTCCGGCATGCATGCCGACGGCGACGATGGCGTCGATCGATTGGTCGTAGCTGTCCATGTAAATGTCAAAAGGCCGTTCGCGGGAAATCATCTTCGCCGGAGCCAGGAGCTGGTCGACGATGACGTCCGGCCCGGTCGTATTGCCTGACCCGTGCCCGTCGACGACGATGATTTCCGTCGCCCCGCCGGCTTTCAAGCCGGCGATCGCGGCGTTGACATCGGCCGTCAGCGAGATCCGGCCGGCTTCGTACTCGGTCTTGGAGGAAAAGCTCGTGTGCTTGACGCTCGTCGCCCCGGTGACCCCCTCCATGTCATAAAGGAGAAGGACTTTCAGAGGTTTCGTTTGGGACGCGGCGGCGGCGAAAAGAGCGAAAATGCCCATGACGATGAGGGTGGACGGGATGCGTTTGGACATGCGAGCCTCCTTGGCGGCTATTTTAGTCCTCCGGCCTTGAAAAGGCGAATTGCGTTGCCTTTTCCTCCGTTCTTTGAAAAAATACGGAACGAGGCAGGGCCATGGTTCGGGACGTGTTTTCAACGGCGACTCTCGATCGGGCTCTAAAGAAGAAAAGGGCCGAAAGGGAGAAGTTTAGGCGGAAGCGGACGGCTGAAGTCCTGGCCGCGCTCGAGACGCTCTCGCGGGACGTCGCCTTCGAGGAGGCCATTCTTTTCGGCTCGCTGACGAGAAAGGGGAAATATTCGGAAGATTCGGACATCGATATCGGATTCGTCGGCTTGGCCGACAAGGACTTCTTCCGGGCTCAAGCTTTTTTATCCCGGGCCTTGGATGCCGACGTCGATGTCGTTCAGGTCGAAAAATGCGGGAGGCTGAAGGATAAAATTCGCGAGGAAGGCGTGAGATGGAAAAGACGCGACGGAAGCTCCTGAAAAGCGAATTGGACAGGCAGTTCTCGGAAATCGCGAAGATTTTCGGCCGGATCGACAAGCGCAAAAACCTCGAGGATCGGGTCGTCCTGGAAAGCCTCGCTTATCAGCTCCACAATCTCTACTGCGCTTTCGAGGATGTCTTCAAGATCGTCGCCGGATATTTCGAAATCAACATCGAGGACAAGCGAAAATATCATCGCGGGCTTCTGTGGCGGATGACCGTCTCGGTCGAGGGCGTGAGGCCGTCCTTGTTGTCTTCGGAGGCGTTTGCCCTGTTGGATTCCCTGAGGGCGTTTCGCCATTTCTTCCGCCATGCCTACACCTACGAGCTCGACCCCAAGAAAGTCGCTTTGGTCTTGGAGGAAGCGAAAAAAATCCGGAAGCTCTATCGGAGAGAATATCGGAATTTTTTGAAGAAAATCGGCGGCGTTTGAAGGATCGGCCTCGAAGGATGATAAGTTTTCGGAGCGGGGCAGCGCCGTCGACTGGAGGTGGACGATGAATTTGCCCGGAGTCAGACGCTACGGCATGGTTATCATGCTCAAGCCCGAGAAAATCGACGATTACAAGAAGCTCCATGCCGCCGTCTGGCCGGGCGTGCTCAAGAAGATCAAGGACTGCCATATCCAAAACTACTCGATATTCCTACGGGAGATCGAGCCCGGCAAGCACTATCTCTTCTCCTATTTTGAATACACCGGCGTCGATTTCGAGGCCGACATGGCCAAGATGGCCGCCGACCCCGAGACCCAGCGCTGGTGGAAGGAGACCGACCCCTGCCAGCAGGCCATCCCTCTCCGCGGCGGCAACGAGTGGTGGAGTCGGATGGCCGAAGTCTTCCACACCGCTTAAGTCCAAATCTTCAGGGGGAAATGCCGGGCGATCTTGTCGAAATCCGCGTCGTTGTGGAGGAGGAAAAGCCCGTTGTCGAGGGGACCTTGCCAAACGCCCCGGTTTCGACATAATGAAGGGCAAGGAAGGTCGCCATGAAATCGAGAAAGCTCTTTCGTCCCGCCGTCCTCTTCGCCGCCGTCCTTCTTGCGGGAATTCCGCCCGTCCCCTCCCGGCCGCTCGCCGCTCAGGCCGTCGACGTCTACGCCCGGCCCGTCCAGGCCGAGCCCAGCCGCGACTTCGACGCCCTTCACTACCTCATCCGGTTGAAGATCGACATCGCCGGGAAGGCGTTCGATGGGGAGACGACGGTGACCTTGACGCCTCTCCGCGACGGGCTGGCGACGGTCGTCCTCGACGCCGAGGATTTTACGGTTTCCGGCGTCGCGTTCGAGACGGGGAGTCCCTTGGCCTTCGAGCAAGGGCCGAACAAGCTCAAGGTCGCCCTTCCGAGAGCCTTTCGGCCGGGTGAGACCCTGTCCCTCACCGTTTTCTACCGCGGCCGGGAGCCGAAAAACGGTTTGCGGTTCTACGAAGCTTCCGGCGACCGGCCCCTCCTCGTGGCCTCGAACTCCTGGCCCGACAATGTCCATCATTGGCTGCCCTGTTGGGATTACCCCCACGACAAGGCGACCCATGAGATCATCGCCACCGTTCCCGCCGGAAACAAGGTCGTCGCCAACGGCCGTCTCGTCTCGGTCAAGGAAGAGGCGGGGCAGAACGCCGTGACCTACCACTGGCTCCAGGACAAGCCCCATTCGACCTACCTCTTCTTCCTCGCCGCAGCCCCGTACGTCGTCGTCGAGGACCGCTTGGGCAACATCCCGATCAATTACTGGGTCTATCCGAAGCATGCCGACCGGGCCCGCCGCACTTTCGGCGAGACGCCGGCGCTGATGGCCTTCTTCAACAAGCTCTTCGCCTTCGACTATCCCGGGGCGAAGTACGACCAGGTCGAGGTCCCCTTCGGCGGGGGGATGGAAAGCACGACGACCACGGCCATGGGCGAGGGCGTCGTCGTCGACGAGCGGGGGGCGGTCGACCTTCTCGGCAAGAAGAACAGCTATCTCCAAGAGGCCCGGACGCGCTATGTCCGACCGATCGTCTTCGATCGCTACGACCGTCCGGAGCAGAATTTCGACCGCCACACGTATCCCAAGGGGGCGGCCGTCCTCCACATGCTCCGCGACCTCCTCGGCGACGAGGATTTTTTCCGGGTCCTGAGCCGTTTTCTCCATGACCATGCCTTCCGCTCGGCCGACACCCGGGACTTCATGAAGACGATCAAGGAGACGACCGGCCGGAACATGGACGGATTCTTCGAGCAATGGATCTACAAGCCCGGCCACCCCGTCTTCGAGGTCGGCTGGACATGGGACGAAACGGGCCGGACCGTCAAGCTCCGCCTCCGGCAGGTCCAGGATTTTTCGAAGGGAATCCCGGTCTATCGGCTTCCGGTCAAAATAGGGATCGTGACGAGCCGCGGGAAGGACGTCCGGACGGTCGAGGTCGACGAGGCCGACGAGGCGTTCGACCTTCCGGCCGAGGAAAAGCCCAGGCTCGTCCGCTTCGACGAGGGCAACGTCCTTCTCAAGGAATGGACCTTCGAGAGAAGCGAGGACGAGCTTCTCTTCCAGCTCCGGAGCGACGACGTCATCGGCCGGATGGAGGCGGCCGGGGAGCTTCTCCGGTTCAAGGACCGGCCGCCGGTCATCGACGCGCTCCGTCAGGCGGCCGAGAAAGACTCTTTCTGGGCCGTCCGCGAAAGCGCCGTCCGGGCGCTGGGGCAGGTCAAGGGGGAGCCGCAGATCGCTCTCCTCCGGTCGAAGGGCGAGGACGCAAGCTCCAAAGTCAGGATCGCGGCCGTGGCGGCCTTGGGGGGCTACGGGCGTCGCGATCTCGCCCCGTTCTTCAAGGATGTCTTCCGCCGGGACCGGAGCTATGCGGTCCAGGCGGCCTCGCTCGAGGCCCTTGCCCGGACGGGCGATCCTTCGGCCGAGCCGTTCCTCAAGGAGGCCGAGGCGATGCCCTCCCACCGGGATATCCTCCGCGCCGCCGCCCGCCGCGCCCTCGACTTGCTCAAAAAATCCGAAAATCCTCGATGAGGAGGGAGCCATGAAAAAAATGGGGATCTTCGCGGGCATGGTCCTTGCGTTTTGCGCCGGCTGGTCGGCTTGCCGCAAGGCTGCGGCCCCGGCATGGAAGCCGGCCGGAAACCGGATCATGACCCGCTGGGCGGCGGAGGTGCGGCCCGACCGCACCCTTCCCGAATATCCGCGCCCCCAGATGGTCCGGGAGGACTGGCTGAACCTCAACGGCCTTTGGGATTACGCCGTTGTCGCCAAGGGCTCCGGCCGGCCGTCCGCCTGGAACGGAAAAATCCTGGTCCCCTTCGCCGTCGAATCGGCCCTTTCCGGGGTCGGTCGGGCGGTCGGGGCGGCCCATGAACTGTGGTACCGCCGCGAGATTTCCGTTCCCCGGCCGTGGAGGGGCGGCAGGATTCTCCTCCATTTCGGGGCCGTGGACTGGGAAAGCACGGTCTGGGTCAACGGCCGCGAAGTCGGCGCCCACCGGGGCGGGTATGACCCCTTCAGCTTCGACATCACCGACGCCCTCGACCCCGGACGGAAGCAAGAAATCGTCCTCCGGGTTTTTGACCCCACGGACGAGGCGAACAGCCCGATCGCCCGGGGAAAGCAGGTCATGCGCCCGCGAAGCATCTGGTACACGGCGGTCACGGGCATATGGCAAACGGTCTGGCTCGAACCGGTTCCGAAAACCTATATCGCCAACCTCAAAATCACTCCCGACATCGACCGGGAAACGCTGACCGTCGAGCCCATCATCGAAGGGCCAACCGACGGGACATCGTTCGACCTGACGGTCCGCCTGGGGGACAATATCGTCGCCGAAGCCGCGGTCCAGGGAATTCTCCCGGCCGTCGTCAGGATTTCCCAACCGGAGCTCTGGTCACCGGACCGTCCGGCCCTTTATGACCTGGGGATCATCTTCAAGAAGGACGGCCGAGTCATCGACAAGGTCGCAAGCTACGCCGGGTTGCGCAAGATTTCGCTGGGCAAGGACGATCAGGGCTATGTCCGGCTGTTATTGAACGACAAGCCGCTCTTTCAAATCGGGCCCCTCGACCAGGGCTGGTGGCCCGATGGCCTCTACACCGCCCCGACCGACGCCGCCCTGCGGTCCGATATCGAGATGATCAAAGCCTTGGGGATGAACATGCTCCGCAAGCACGTCAAGGTCGAGCCCGACCGGCTGTATTACTGGGGCGACAAGCTCGGCCTCCTCGTCTGGCAGGACATGCCCAGCGCCCTCTTCAAACGCGAGGCCCTTCCGCCCGACGAGCTTGCCCGCCGCGACGCCCAGTTCGAAAGCGAGTGGAAGGCCGTCATCGAGGCCCTTCGCAACCATCCCTCGATCGTCATGTGGGTTCCGTTCAACGAAGGCTGGGGCCAGTACGACACCGAGAGAATCACGGCCTGGACGAAGGAGCTAGACCCCGCCCGCCTGGTCAACAACGCCAGCGGCTGGACGGACAAGGGCGTCGGGGACGTCGTCGACATCCACGCCTATCCCGGACCGGCCATGCCTCCCGTCGAGGAGAAGCGGGCCGCCGTTCTCGGGGAATTCGGCGGCCTCGGCCTTCCGATCAGCGGCCATCTCTGGCAGGCCGAGGGCAATTGGGGATACCGAAACTTCAACGACATCCAGGCTTATGAGCGCCGCTACGCGGACCTCCTGAAAAGCCTCTATCCTCTGGTCGACAAGGGCTTGGCCGCGGCCGTTTACACCCAGACCTCGGACTGCGAAATCGAGGTCAACGGCCTCGCGACCTACGACCGGGAAGTCGTCAAACTCGACCCCGCCCGGTTCTCGGCCCTCAATCGGGGCTATCTGCCGCCGCGGTTCACGGCCGGCCAAACGCTCTTCGTCGGGCCTTCGTTTGCCGTCGAACTCGAAGCCCGGAACGGGGCTTCCATTCGTTATACGCTCGACGGCGCCGAGCCGGGACTGGATGCACCGCTCTACCGCGAGCCCCTCGTCGTCAAGGCCGAGACGACGGTTAAGGCCAGGGCGTATTGGCCCGACGGGACATCGAGCCTCGTCGAAAGTCGGACGTTCAAGCCGGCGACGGCCCTGCCTCCCTCGGCGAAACCTCCCGCTCAAAAGGGGCTGGCCTTCGAGTATTTCGAAGGCCGTTTCGAGAAACTGCCCGATTTCTCGGCGCTGAAAGCGGTCCGGACGGGGAATGCCCCTCGTCCGGACGTCGCTGTCGCCAAAGACAAAGATGAGTTCGCCCTGAGATTCAAGGGGTCGATCCGCATCCCCGAAACCGGAGTCTATGTCTTCTCCCTCAACTCCGACGACGGGTCGAGGCTTTCGGTCGCCGGAAAAGATGTCGTCGCGAACGACGGCGTTCACGGCATGACCGAGGAAAAAGCGGAGATCGCCCTCGAAGCGGGCTGGCACGTCTTCGAGCTCGTCTATTTCCAGGGGACGGGGGGGATGGGCCTCGAGGTCTCCTGGCAGGGACCGGGATTCAAGAAAGGGTCCATTCCGGCCGAGGCCTTCGGCCGCTGACGGTCGGGCTCCGCGAATGAAGCGCCTGTGCGTGTTTTGCGGCTCGAGTCCCGGGGCGGACCCCGATTACGCCGAGGCGGCCCGGGCCTTGGGACGGGAGTTCCTCCGCCGGGGGATCGGCCTCGTCTACGGCGGCGGCCGGGTCGGCCTGATGTACGAAATCGCCCGCGTCGTCCATGAGTCCCGCGGCGAGGTCATCGGGGTCATCCCCCGCGGCATGGTCGAGAAGGAGCTGGCCTACACGGACGTCCGCGATCTCCGGATCGTCGAGTCGATGCACGGCCGCAAGGCCCTCATGGCCGAAATTTCGGACGGCTTCATCGCCCTTCCGGGAGGACTGGGGACGATGGAGGAGTTCTTCGAGGTCCTGACCTGGGCCCAGCTCGGCATCCACCGCAAGCCGTGCGGCCTCCTCAACGTCAAGGCCTATTTCGACCCGGTCCTGGCCTTTCTCGACAAGGCCCGGGCCCTGAACTTCCTCCAGGCCGAGCACCGGGGGATGGTTCTCGTCGATGAAAGCCCTTCCCGCCTTCTTGAGAAATTCGGCGCCTACCGGCCGCCCGAGGCCGACATGGCCCGCTGGGCGATCGACCTGACGAAATCCTGAAGGGCGGCGAGAGGACTCCGCCATTGGACCTGGAAGAGGGCGAGTTCCTCGCGCTTGCCGAGCATCGTCGAACCCTGGAAGATGCCGACCCGCGCCCCGAGATGGTGCAAGCCGGGCGCCAGGTGAAGCTGGGCGTAGGGCATGAAGATCTGGATTTCGGTGAAGGTCGTGTTGGGATAGAGCGGAGTGACGGAAATCGCCGCGCTGGCTTGGCCGTCCTGGGTCGTGTACTGGCCGTCGAAATCCTTCAGGCGGTTCGCCGCGGCGTCGTGGAACCAGGCAACGACCGAGCAGGATTCGTTCTGGCAGCCGTTGATGACCGCGTTGACGTGGACGAGAAGCCCGTCCTGGCCGCCGCCGAGATGGTTATGGGTCACCCAGACGTTTTGGATGACGGCCGATTTGGCGACCGCCGTCCCGACGCTCGTCACCGAGAACACGGGCGTCCCGGCCGAGGCCAGCGTCCGTCCGGCGTGGACCAGGGTCAGCCGGGCCTGGACGTTGAATGACCCGGCGGCGAGGTGGAGCTGGGGGACCGGAATCCAGACCTGCATGTCGGTAACGTTCGTCCGCTGGTACTTCGGCGTGATCTTGTTCTCGGCCATCGCCAGCCCCTCCGCGGAGCGAAAGGCGCCGTCGAAGTCGCGCAGGGGCGTCCCGTCGGGGAAGTAATACCGGGCCTGGAGGACGACTTCCCGGCCGAGGAGATTGTCGATCGTCATCCAGGCGGCGACCTTGACCCAGGTCTGGCTTTGATGGACGGCGGCCGGCTCGACCTTGAGGTCGGTGATCCAGGCCGCCGGCGCCCCTCCGCCCTCGCCTTCGGGGGGGGCTCCTCTGAGGGCATAATCGAAGGCGGCCGGAGGAGAAACGGACAGCATGGCATCGCCGCGGAAAACGCCGACGACGACGCTGAGGGGATGCTGTCCCGCGGCCAAATGGAGCTGGCCGCCGGGAAGGGTCAGGACGAGGTCCTCGTACCGCGTGTCGTCGTATCCGGGGGTGATCGGCACGCCGACCGAAACCTGGCCGGCCATGCTCCGGTACTGACCGTCGAAGTCCTTCAGCATCTCGCCCGACCTCCAAGAAAACCAGGCGACGGCGTCTCCCCGCTGGCCGCGCATCCCTCGGACGTCGAAACGGACGTGGACCGCGACGTCTCCTCCGGGGGCCGGCGGGTCCACCCAGACGCGGTCGATTTCCGCCTTCGGCTGGCCGGTTGGCGGCGGCGGAACGGCCCCGCCTCCCTCCGTCTTGATGACCCGGACGAACTGCGAGGCCCGGTCCCTGGCGAACCGATACATGTAGCCGAGCTGGGACTTGGAGAAATATTGGACGATCCGGGGCCCGGCGTCGTAATCCATGACGTTGGCCGAGAAGGGGTCGGAGTCGACCCGGCCCTGAGGGCCGTCGCCGAGGTCGGCGATGCCCCGCTGGGCGTTGAGGTCTCGCTCCCAGGCGTGCGGCAGTCCGAAGTAATGCCCGAGCTCATGGGCGACCATGCTCATGAAGGCCCCTTCCTGGCGGCCGCCGACGACCCCCAGGATCGCCCGGACCGAAGTCACCCTGGTCAGGACGCGCCGCGGCCCGGTCGGGGCGCGGTCGAAGAAACCGACGTTCGATTCTCCGCCGAATTCGGACCGGATCTCGTCGGGGTTTTTCAACGACCAGACGCAGTAGATGGTCAGATGGTCTTCCTCGTCGGTGACCTTGAGCGTCCGGAGCTCCCGGGTCCCGACGTAGGACGAGCCGTTCGGCGAGGCCGAGGCGCCGAAGACGTTTTCGGTGTCGAAGGCCAGACCCAGGATTTCGGAGACCTCCCGCTCATGGACGTCATAGAACTTGATGATCCGGAACTGGAGGCAGGGCGCCGGGCGGCTCGGGCCGTACCCGGCCATTTCGGCGTCCCCGAAGCGGAAGAGCCGGTTGGCGATTTCGAGCTGAGTCCGGACCCATTTGGCGGGGGCGATCGTTTCCGGGGGGTGTTCGTCCGAGTAGATGCGCACGACATTGACCGGGAAGAGAAGCTCCGCTCGGCCGTCCGGCGCCTCGGAGGCCTGCCAGCGGTCGGCGGGCCGGAAATCCTCGGGGATGACGGCGTTGCCCGCGGGCGGCCGGCTCGTCGCTTGCGAGAAAACGAGTCCCGCGCTCAAGGCGGCCGCGGCCAGACCAGGGAGAAGAATCCGCCTTTTGTCCATGCCGCCACTATAGGACGGGTTCTCGGGCGAAGTCAATCCGCGCCCTGCGGAAGCCAATCGAGGCCGCGGGCAAGATGTGGGAAACCTATCTCACGGACCCCCAGATGGAGAAAGACCCGGCCAAGTGGATGACCCAGATGTTCTGGCCGGTCGTCTGAAGCCGAACGATTCTCCAAATTGACTCGGCCGGGGCCGCGTGCTAACAATGGCCCCGATGAGGATTTCCTACCCGCCCGGGCTTCCGATCGCCGCGAAAAGGGCGGAGATCGTCGCCGCCCTCCGCCGCCACCGGGTCGTCATCGTCTCGGGCGAGACGGGCTGCGGCAAGAGCACCCAAATCCCTAAGATGTGCCTCGAGGCCGGTCGGGGCGTCCGGGGCCGGATCGCCGTCACCCAGCCCCGCCGGATCGCGGCGATCACGATCGCCCACCGGATCGCCGAGGAGATGGGCGAACCGCTCGGCCGGAGCGTGGGATATAAAATCCGGTTCGAGGACCGCGCCAGCCGGGAGTCGGTCATCAAGGTCCTGACCGACGGGATGCTCCTCGCCGAGACGCAGTCCAACCCCCGCCTCCTCGAGTACGACACGGTCATCATCGACGAGGCCCACGAGCGGAGCCTGAACATCGATTTTCTCCTCGGCATCGTCCGGACGCTCCTCGCCCGGCGCGCCGACCTGAAGCTCGTCGTCACCTCGGCGACCCTCGACATCGAAAAATTCGCCGAGGCCTTCGGCGGGCCGCCGGTCGTCGAAGTCGGCGGCCGGATGTATCCGGTCGAGGTCGAATACCGCGTCCCCGACCCGGAGGAGGAAGAGGACCTCGATTACGTCGAGGCGGCCGCCGAGGCGGTCGACTATCTCAAGAGGGAAAAACCGCCGGGCGACATCCTCGTCTTCATGCCGACCGAGCAGGACATCCTGGAGACGTGCGAAATCCTGGCGGGGCGGAAGTACGCCGCGACGACGATCCTCCCCCTCTTCGCCCGCCTTCCGGGGGCCCAGCAGGGGAGGGTCTATTCCGTTGCCGGTCCGAAAATCGTCGTCGCGACGAACGTCGCCGAGACGTCGCTGACGATCCCGGGGATCAAGTACGTCGTCGACACGGGGCTGGCCCGGATTTCCCAATACCTCCCCGGGGCGGGGATCAACAGCCTGCCGATTCGGCCGGTCTCGCGCTCGAGCGCCGACCAGCGGAAAGGCCGCTGCGGGCGGGTGGCCGAAGGGCTGTGCGTTCGGCTTTACCCGGAGAAAGACTACGACGAGCGCCCCCCCTTCACTCCGCCCGAGATCCTGCGCTCGAACCTGGCCGAGGTCATCCTCAGGATGCTCTTTCTCAACCTCGGCCATCCGTCGGCTTTTCCGTTCGTCGACAAGCCGACGGCCCGGATGGTCGAGGACGGTTTCGCGACCCTCGTCGAGCTGGGGGCTGTCCGGAAGCGCGGCCCGGACCATGAGCTGACCGAGCGGGGCCGGCGGATGGCCAGGATCCCCCTCGATCCCCGCATTTCCCGGATGCTCCTCGAAGGGCTGGAGGAGGGCGTCGCCGGCGAAGTCGCGGTCATCGCCGCCGCCCTGAGCATCCGCGACCCGCGCGAGCGGCCTCCGGAGAAAGCCCGGCAGGCCGAGTCGGCCCATGCCCCTTTCCGCGACCCCGACTCGGACTTTCTGACCCTTCTCAACATCTGGGAGCGCTTTCACGCCGACTGGGCGTCGATGCCCTCGACGGGCCAGAAGCGCCGCTTCTGCCGCGAGCATTTTCTCTCTTTCCCCCGGATGCGGGAGTGGGTCTATATCCGCGACCAGATCGTGGAGATCCTGAGAGAGCTCCGGCTGCCTATCCGGCCGGCGGACCGGGCCGCGATTTCGCCCCGGAGATACGCCGCCATCCACAAATCGGTCGCCAGCGGCCTCCTGAGCCGCGTCGCCGTCCTCAAGGAGAAGCTCCTCTACAACGCGGCCAAGGGGCGGGAGGCGATGCTCTTTCCCGGCTCGTCGCTTTTCGCCAAGCCTCCGGGCTGGATTGTCGCCGCCGAGGTCGTCGAGACGGCCCGGGTCTACCTCCGGACGGCCGCCCGCGTCGACCCGGGATGGCTCGAAGCGCTGGGCGGTGAATTGTGCCGGTATTCTTATCAAAACCCCTCCTGGGACAAGGGCCGCGGGGAGGTCCGGGCCGAGGAACGGGTGACCCTCTTCGGATTGGAGATCGTCTCGGGGAGATCCGTCCCCTACGGTCCGATCGACCCGGAAGCGGCCCAAGCCCTTTTCATCCGGGACGGACTCCTGGCCGGCCAAATCAAGGAGCCGTTCGGTTTTCTGAGGGACAACCTCGCCTTGCGGGCCGAATACGACGGCTTGGAGGATAAGCTCCGGCGCCGGGACATCGTCGCCGACGAGAAGGACCTGTTCGCTTTTTATTCCAGCCGCCTTCCCGACGTTCATGATATCCGCGGCCTGAAAGGCGTCCTCCGGCGGCGCGGCGGAGACCGTTTTCTCCGGATGGCCGAGGCCGACCTCGTCCGTTATATCCTCTCCGAGGACGAAATGGCTCTCTATCCGGACATCGTCCAGGCGGGAGAGTTGAAGCTCCGGGCAACGTATAAATTCCTCCCCGGCGCCGAGGAGGACGGCGTCACGTTGCGGATAAGAACCGACGAACTCGCCCTCCTTCCCGTCGAGCCGCTCGGGTGGGGGATCCCGGGATATTTCCGGGAAAAAGTTGCCGAGCTCGTCCAGGGGCTGCCGCAGCGGTACCGGAAAGTCCTCGTCCCGGCGGGCGAGAGCGCGGAAATCATCTTCCGGGAAATGCCTCGCGGAGAAGGCTCGCTCAGCGAAGCCTTGGCGAAATTCGTCAAACGCCGCTTCCACGCCGAAATCCCCGCCTCGGCTTGGGCCGGGATCGATCTTCCCAAGCATCTCAACGCGCGCCTTTCGGTCGTCGATGCCGGGGGCAGGGAGGTCGTTTCCGGCAGGGACCTCGAGGCGCTCAAGGGGTTCAAAGCCGAGACGCCCGTCGCCGATACGGCCTCGGCCGCCTGGAAAAATGCCCGGGCACGATGGGAACGGACGGGGCTCAGGGATTGGGATTTCGGCCCTCTGCCCGAAAGCGTCCCGTTCGGGGGCGGCGCGGCGGGTTATCCCGCCCTCGAGCCTTCGCCCTCCGGCGTGTACCTTCGCCTCTTCAAAACCCGGGAGGAAGCGGCGGCCGTCCATCCGAAGGGCGTCGAGGCCCTCCTTCTGCCGAAATTCGCCAAGGATCTGAAATACATGGAACGGCATTTTGCTCTTCCGGAAGGCCTTCATCGGGCGGCCTTGTTCTTCGGCGGTCGGGAGGCGCTCGAGAAAGCGATGCTCGGGCGACTGACGGCCCAGGTCTTCCGCCGCGGCGTCCGGACGCCGGAAGAGTTCACGTCCTTGTCCGAAGACGCCGTCCGGGCCTTGTTCGAAAAGGGCAAGGTCATCCTCGACGATACGGCGCGCATTCTCGAGGCCGTCCGGAAACTCCGGGCCGTCCTCAAGGAAATCCTCGCCGCCCGTCCGGGAAACAAGGCCGTCCGCTCGGCCGTGGAGAGGATTCAAGCGGACCTCGAGGACCTCGTCCCTAAGGAATTTTTGGGGGTCTATCCGGATGAACGGCTGGCCCATCTGCCGAGGTTTGTCGAGGCCCTGAGGGTCAGGGCGGAGCGGGCCAAGGACGGTCCGGAGAAAGACCGGGCGAAAGAGGAAGAGGTCAAGCCTTTTCTCGCCGCTTTGGCCGCTCTTCGGGCGCGAGCCGGAGAAAGCCGCTCGCCGGCCCTCGCGGCCGCCCTCGAGGAGTTCCGGTGGACTGTCGAAGAATTCAAGGTCGCGGTCTTCGCCCCCGAGGTCAAGCCGGCTTTTCCCGTTTCGGCCAAGCGTCTGGCCAAAAAGCTGCGGGTCTTGAAGGCGCTCGTCGAAGCGGAATGTCCCGCCAAGCCGAGGCCCAGGCCCCGGTGAATCGGAGCCGGGTCGTTTGTCCGGCCGGTCCTTGATCTTTTCCGCCGTTGTTGCTACGATGTCATGGAAAGGTGGCACGGAAGGCCATGGGCAGGATCGTCCGGTTCGGCGTGTCTCTCGAGGCGGGCCTGCTGGCCAGCTTCGACGGTCTCCTCCGCAAGCGGGGCTGGGCGAGCCGTTCCGAAGCCCTCCGGAATCTCATCCGCCAGGAGCTCGTCAAGAAGGAATGGCTCGAGGGGGGCGAAGTCGCCGGGGCGGTGACGCTGATTTATGACCATCACCGCAAGGACCTCATGGGCCGGATTACCGACATCCAGCACGACTACCACCATCTCATCCTCTCCTCCCAGCACATCCACCTCGACCACGACCACTGTCTGGAAATCATTGCCGTCCGGGGGAAGCCGGTCGATGTCAACCGCCTGGCCGACGCCCTGAGGACGATCAAGGGCGTCACCTACGGAACCCTGAGCATGTCCACGACGGGCCGAGGCCTGGAATAATTTTTTTGCCCATGAGTAGCACGAATATCAACAATATTGGCACGAACGGCCCGGCGGGCTCCGGCCGGCGGAAAGTCCCGGGAGAGGTGAGGCGATGAAATATTTCATCGGAAAAGCAAGCGCCTTGATTTTCGTTTTAGCCGCCGGATTGGCCGTTTCGGCCGCGTGGCCGGCTTTCGGGCAGGCCCAGGCTTCGCCAAACCAAGCCGCCGAGCCAAAACGGAGAGACGCCCAAGAGACGGAGAAAAAGAAGGAGGAGCAGGAGAAAACCAAGCTCTTCCAGCTCAATCCCATCGTCATCGACGTCGTCGAGTCCGCCCGGGACAGGGACATCCCCAACATGACCGTCGTCAAGACGGAGCTCTTCCCGATGACGATCGGCATCACCCTGGACACGGCCCTCGAACGACAGGCCGGGATGGACGTCCAGCGGATCCAGGAAGTCGGAACGGCCGTCGACGACGACTCGATCAAGATCCGGGGGATGGGGGCCCGCCGGATCAAGGTCCTCCGGAACGGCCGGCCGCTCAACACCTCGGGCGCGGCCGGAGGGTATTTCGTCGACTGGACGATGATCCCCTTGAACAGCGCCGACCGGGTCGAAGTCATCAAGGGCGTGGGAGATCCCCGCTACGGGAACGTCCTGGGCGGCGTCGTCAACCTCATTCCCCGAAAGCTGACCTCCGATTTCACGACCGAAGTCCAAGCGTCCCATGCCAGCTTCCGGACGAGCGCCTTCAACCTTTACCACGGGGCGAAGCCCGGGGCCTTCGAATATTCGCTCGCCGGCGGCTACAGCCGGAGCGACGGCTACCTCCGAAACGGGGCCATGCGGATGGGAAACGCCGATGTCCACCTGGGGTATGATTTTCCGTTCAAGGGCCGCCTGACGGCCGACGTCAATTACGTCGACATCAAGAAGAACTTCGCCGTGGCCAACCGCGCCTCGAAAATCTACGGCAGCGCTCTCTACGGGACGGCGATCGATCCCGGCTACCCCGCCTCGGACGGGGAAATCATGTACGGCGGGATGGGGGCCAACGCCGAGCCGGGGAGCTGGTGGAACAAACGGAAGTGGACGGCCGACGTGAACTACGAGCAGGCCTTCGCCGAGTCCGGGTTCTTGACCGCCCGGTTCTGGATGAACCGCGGCGAGCGCGAGTCGTACAACACCCGGAAGGCGCTGAACCGGAATTTCCATAAGACCCATTTCGACGACCGGTCCCAAGGCGTCTCGGCCTCGTACCGGCAATTCCTGGCGGGACAGACGCTGACCTTCGGCCTGGATTACGCCCATCTCAAGGATGACGGCGAAATGAATCACCCGGACGACTTCCGGGCGCCCTACCGGTTCGGGAACTACGTCTCGACCAAGAATCTGGAACTTTACGCCATGGATGAAGTCCGGCTCTTTGACGGCACGGTCATGGTCGTCCCCGGCCTCCGTTATTTGGATTATCAAGGCCTGGCCGGGCCGCAGGGCA
>Ga0194112_10005114_pt1 | contig 17719 bp, 9 predicted proteins | sample TA2MahC400mmetaG_FD_146191 | JGI IMG/M metagenome (GOLD analysis project Ga0194112, IMG submission 146191) | Freshwater microbial communities from Lake Tanganyika, Tanzania - TA2015016 Mahale Deep Cast 400m | ecosystem: Environmental > Aquatic > Freshwater > Lake | place: Tanzania: Lake... | reverse complement strand
GGATCACGCCCGGCCGGAGCGAGTACTGACGGACTTGGGCCGAGGCGAATCCTCTCCGCGAAGCGTAAAATGGAGAAATGACGCTCAAGCCGCCATTCGAGCACATCACCATCGAGCCCGGCAAGATGGGCGGCCAGCCCTGCATCCGGGGCCTAAGGCTCACCGTCAAGCGGGTGCTTGAGATCATGGCGACCTACCCCGACCGCGCCGAACTCTTCCGCGATTACCCGTCGTTGGAAGACGAAGATCTCAAGCAAGCGCTGGCCTTCGCGGCAGCCAACTTGGATGACCGCATCGAGATCCTCGACTTGGTTTCGTAGCCGGTCGCCAAATGTACAAGCTGCTTCTGGATCAGGGGCTGCCGCTGGGAAGCGCAGGGCTTCTCCGAAGCGCAGGCGTAGACGCGGTCCACACTGAGGAGATCGGGTTCGCGTCCGCCTCCGACGCCGCGATCATGGAGCGCGCCGAAAAGGAAGGTCGAACCTGCGTGACGCTCGACCGCGACTTCCACAGGCTCCTGGCCGAGTCGAACGCGGCCGTACCTTCGGTCATTTGGCTTCGCTTTCAGCTTCTGCGCGCCCATTCGACCACCGAACTTGTCCTCGCCATCCTCCGGCAAGTCGGTCCTCATCTTGCCGGCGGATTGGCCGTCACCGCCACTCCTCGCGGAACCAGAATCCGCAAGCTTCCCTTCCGCCCGAGCGAATGAGGCCAGTCGCCTCCCAGGCCGCTGAGGCGTGGCCACACTGGCCTGCCAGAGGTCATTTCGGTGGCAGGGGGCCGACAGCGCTTCCAGCCTGCGCCTCCAATGGCCCAGTGCTTGCGGTTGAATCACAGAGCTGGCGCATTGGGCCCAGGACCTCGCCGTCCCATGCAGTCCTGATGCGCGAGTCAAGTCTATCACGGAGCTCCCTGACCTCGTTTCCGCGAAACCACTGGTCCAGATCACTGGCAACGTTCTCGCGAAACCCTGGTCCCTGGCCGTACCGCGACTCACACTGTTTCCACATCTGGCTGGCATCCCGGAGCGCCAGTCTGAAAGTCTGCTGGCCAGCCTGCCTCACTTCTTCGATGAAGCGGTCACGCCACACCCTAGCGTTAAGCAGCAGTTCGCCCAGCAGGCCGTGCGCGGGCCCAAGGCTGTCGTCGCCACGCATGTTCTCGAGAAGCTCACGCAAACCGTCGAAAACCTCCTGCACAGCTTGTCGGACTCCGATCTCGGCACCCGCACCCAAGTAATAATAGACATCCAGGTTGAGCCAGCTTCCGAGCCGGCGGACCGAAGCCCACACAGTTCGGGGATGCTGTGTCCTGATCGCTTCGAGGAGCCTGTCATGCACGCGTGATTGGAGTCGTGGGCCCTCCGCATGCTGCTGGACGAAAATCGCGACGCGACGCAAAGCCTCGGCCTGGGCGACCGCACGCCGCTGATCCTGAAGATCGCGGGCCACATCCCGGACAACCTCCGTCACTGCCCTGATGCGCTCAGCGTGCGCTTCGCGCACTTGGGCGATCCGCTCCACGAGCCACTGCGCAACGCGGGTCGAGGCGTCTGAATCTGGACTCCAGAACCAGATGGGCAATCGTGGAGAGCCGACCATCCGCAGCGACGTGGCAATGTCATGCTCCCTTAGGGTGTTACCCTCCGCAGCCGTTCCGGCCAAGTTCCCCGAGTCGTCCCTCACATTCAGGGGCTCTCCCTCACGTGGGAGGACCAGCAGCACGAGTCGACCAGCCACTCTATCGCTCGGAGAAGTCTCCGCGATGTGCTGAAGTACCAATTGGCTCGTACTATCAGGTGCGTCATTGAAGGAAGAACACAGGACCACCAGCGCCCGGGAGTCGTCAAAGTAAGCCTTGAGATCTGGCCGCGCGGCGGCGGGGCCGTCTATGCCCTTCGTGTCCACGAGGCAAACCGAATAGGGACTCTGCTCAAGGACAGGGAAGGGAATCAGAACCGTGATTCGCTTGGGAATGGGAACGTCTGTCCGCCGGCCGTTGTTCACCTGCGAATAGGTTCGCCTCAGCCAGTCTAGCGAATCTTCCTCAGACGGGCCGGGGTGCCAGATCTCGCAACAAGTGCGCCTCTCAAGCTTCAATCGCGCTAGCACTTCTGTGGAGAGGTCGTCGACTTCAGGGTGCCGTTGCCGCAGTCGACGCGGGGCACGGAAGCCTTCGAAGCGGTTGTTCGCACAGCGATCCCAGCGCTGGAACAGAGCGCTCTAGCCACCTCCGCAGGCGAGATCCACAAGGCGCTGGCGTGCCTGTCCTGTCGTCCAACCGCAGATCTTGCCGGCGCAGTTCAGCATGCCCTGGCCGCTCTCGAATGTACGGCCCGAGCAGTATCCGGTCACCCCCGCGCGACACTGGGCGACATCCTGAAGCGGACCCCGGGGCTGATTCCAAGACCAGTGGATTCGGCTGTCGAGAAGGCCTGGGGCTATGCATCCGAGATGGGGCGCCACCTGCAAGAGGGATGCGAGCCATAGCGCGAAGAAGCCGGACTCTTGGTCGGGATTTCCGCGACCGTGGCGACCTACTTGAGTAAGAAGGCCCCACAGCCCTGAGTGCTCATACTCGCGTGCGGTCCCTCCGCTCGCGCGCCATGACGGGATCACGCCCGGCCGGAGCGAGTACTGACGGACTTGGGCCGAGGCGAATCCTCTCCGCGAAGCGTAAAATGGAGAAATGACGCTCAAGCCGCCATTCGAGCACATCACCATCGAGCCCGGCAAGATGGGCGGCCAGCCCTGCATCCGGGGCCTAAGGCTCACCGTCAAGCGGGTGCTTGAGATCATGGCGACCTACCCCGACCGCGCCGAACTCTTCCGCGATTACCCGTCGTTGGAAGACGAAGATCTCAAGCAAGCGCTGGCCTTCGCGGCAGCCAACTTGGATGACCGCATCGAGATCCTCGACTTGGTTTCGTAGCCGGTCGCCAAATGTACAAGCTGCTTCTGGATCAGGGGCTGCCGCTGGGAAGCGCAGGGCTTCTCCGAAGCGCAGGCGTAGACGCGGTCCACACTGAGGAGATCGGGTTCGCGTCCGCCTCCGACGCCGCGATCATGGAGCGCGCCGAAAAGGAAGGTCGAACCTGCGTGACGCTCGACCGCGACTTCCACAGGCTCCTGGCCGAGTCGAACGCGGCCGTACCTTCGGTCATTTGGCTTCGCTTTCAGCTTCTGCGCGCCCATTCGACCACCGAACTTGTCCTCGCCATCCTCCGGCAAGTCGGTCCTCATCTTGCCGGCGGATTGGCCGTCACCGCCACTCCTCGCGGAACCAGAATCCGCAAGCTTCCCTTCCGCCCGAGCGAATGAGGCCAGTCGCCTCCCAGGCCGCTGAGGCGTGGCCACACTGGCCTGCCAGAGGTCATTTCGGTGGCAGGGGGCCGACAGCGCTTCCAGCCTGCGCCTCCAATGGCCCAGTGCTTGCGGTTGAATCACAGAGCTGGCGCATTGGGCCCAGGACCTCGCCGTCCCATGCAGTCCTGATGCGCGAGTCAAGTCTATCACGGAGCTCCCTGACCTCGTTTCCGCGAAACCACTGGTCCAGATCACTGGCAACGTTCTCGCGAAACCCTGGTCCCTGGCCGTACCGCGACTCACACTGTTTCCACATCTGGCTGGCATCCCGGAGCGCCAGTCTGAAAGTCTGCTGGCCAGCCTGCCTCACTTCTTCGATGAAGCGGTCACGCCACACCCTAGCGTTAAGCAGCAGTTCGCCCAGCAGGCCGTGCGCGGGCCCAAGGCTGTCGTCGCCACGCATGTTCTCGAGAAGCTCACGCAAACCGTCGAAAACCTCCTGCACAGCTTGTCGGACTCCGATCTCGGCACCCGCACCCAAGTAATAATAGACATCCAGGTTGAGCCAGCTTCCGAGCCGGCGGACCGAAGCCCACACAGTTCGGGGATGCTGTGTCCTGATCGCTTCGAGGAGCCTGTCATGCACGCGTGATTGGAGTCGTGGGCCCTCCGCATGCTGCTGGACGAAAATCGCGACGCGACGCAAAGCCTCGGCCTGGGCGACCGCACGCCGCTGATCCTGAAGATCGCGGGCCACATCCCGGACAACCTCCGTCACTGCCCTGATGCGCTCAGCGTGCGCTTCGCGCACTTGGGCGATCCGCTCCACGAGCCACTGCGCAACGCGGGTCGAGGCGTCTGAATCTGGACTCCAGAACCAGATGGGCAATCGTGGAGAGCCGACCATCCGCAGCGACGTGGCAATGTCATGCTCCCTTAGGGTGTTACCCTCCGCAGCCGTTCCGGCCAAGTTCCCCGAGTCGTCCCTCACATTCAGGGGCTCTCCCTCACGTGGGAGGACCAGCAGCACGAGTCGACCAGCCACTCTATCGCTCGGAGAAGTCTCCGCGATGTGCTGAAGTACCAATTGGCTCGTACTATCAGGTGCGTCATTGAAGGAAGAACACAGGACCACCAGCGCCCGGGAGTCGTCAAAGTAAGCCTTGAGATCTGGCCGCGCGGCGGCGGGGCCGTCTATGCCCTTCGTGTCCACGAGGCAAACCGAATAGGGACTCTGCTCAAGGACAGGGAAGGGAATCAGAACCGTGATTCGCTTGGGAATGGGAACGTCTGTCCGCCGGCCGTTGTTCACCTGCGAATAGGTTCGCCTCAGCCAGTCTAGCGAATCTTCCTCAGACGGGCCGGGGTGCCAGATCTCGCAACAAGTGCGCCTCTCAAGCTTCAATCGCGCTAGCACTTCTGTGGAGAGGTCGTCGACTTCAGGGTGCCGTTGCCGCAGTCGACGCGGGGCACGGAAGCCTTCGAAGCGGTTGTTCGCACAGCGATCCCAGCGCTGGAACAGAGCGCTCTAGCCACCTCCGCAGGCGAGATCCACAAGGCGCTGGCGTGCCTGTCCTGTCGTCCAACCGCAGATCTTGCCGGCGCAGTTCAGCATGCCCTGGCCGCTCTCGAATGTACGGCCCGAGCAGTATCCGGTCACCCCCGCGCGACACTGGGCGACATCCTGAAGCGGACCCCGGGGCTGATTCCAAGACCAGTGGATTCGGCTGTCGAGAAGGCCTGGGGCTATGCATCCGAGATGGGGCGCCACCTGCAAGAGGGATGCGAGCCATAGCGCGAAGAAGCCGGACTCTTGGTCGGGATTTCCGCGACCGTAGCTACCTACCTGAGCAAGAAGAAACCACAACCGTGAGCGCCCCTTTCTGTCAGTGTTTTTCCGCCATGCAGGCAATGATGTCATGCTGCCCCCAGGTGGACGACCTGGCCCGCGCCGCCGAGCGGCTGCTGGCGTACTAGCGCCGGCTCGGCTCTCCTTCGCCGAGCGCAGAATGGAGCTATGACGCTCAAGCCGCCCTTGGATCGCATCACCGTCGGGCCGGGCAAGATGGAGGGACGGCCGCGCTGTTCCAAAAAGCCCAGCCGCCGGTCGTCAAGCCAGCACAGGGTGATGGCTGGGCCGTCCGTGTTTGCGCGGGTGGCGGCCCTTAGGCCACCCCCGTGAAGGTCGCCGTCGGGTCAATGTGATTCGGCGGCCTCCACTGCACCGGCATATCGCCGGTTGTCTCAAATCCTCGGCGGCTGACACCACGCGGAACTTCGGAATTCAGGTTCCGTCACCCGTATCGCCAGCGATCGGTGAGAGAAGCGGGCTGGCGATTCTTCTTGGCCGCATAGCGTCCTTTGCGAGACCTCTGCACCCTCTGCGCGAGACGCCTACCTGAGCGGCACGAAGCGGCACCAGGTGGCGACGCGCGAGCTGATCTCGCCGCCTTGCTTGCGGATTGCCCGCAGCTCCTGTTCCCAGCCGCCGCCCACCGGGATCACCATGCGCCCGCCTTCGGCCAGCTGCTCGATCAGCGCGGGCGGCGCCCCCTCGGCCGCCGCCGCCACCGAGATGCCCTCATAGGGCGCGCACTCCGGCCAGCCCTTCGCGCCGTCACCGCAAATCACCGTAATGTTGTCCGCCCGCCCGGTCTTCTCCAGGTTCCGGCGCGCCGTCTCGGCCAGCTCCGGAATGCGCTCGATGGTGATCACCCGGCTGGCCAGCGCGCCCAACACGGCGGCGTGGTAACCGCAGCCGGCGCCCACCTCCAGGACGGTCTCGGCGCCCGTCAGCTCCAGGCACTGCGCCATCAGGGCCACCATGTACGGCTGCGAGATGGTCTGCCCGTGGCCGATAGGCGCGGGATCGTCGGCGTAACTGGCGCCCTTATAGGGCGTGGGGACGAACTCCTCCCGCGGGATCTCGTCCATGGCCGCCAGCACCCGCTCGTCGCGGATGCCTCGCGCGCGGAGCTGGCGCTCCACCATCATGCGGCGCTGCTCTGCCCACTCCATGCTCGCGCGGCCCGCGGGGCCGCTTGCTATCAGCTTATTACTTGAACCGTTTCTTGTACAGGAAGTCCACCCCAAACAGCCCGTTATCTTCGCGTAACGCCACCACCGACCAGTTCTTGGTGAAGCCCCACTCGATGCGCATGCTCTGCTGCTCGGCCCGGGCCAGGTTGGCGATGTAAGTGAAAGTCAGCGTGGGCGAGAGCTGCTGTTCCAGGGTCACGCGGGCCTCGGGGGTGCCGGTGACGCCGGAAATGGTGGGGTCGATCTTCAACTGGCTCACTCCGAAGAAGCGTTGCAGGCGTCCGGCCAGGGGGCTGGCGATGGCCTGTCCCATCAGCGCGCTGGCGCCCGCCTGCTCCCAGCTCTGCGACTGCGCGGTGCGCGCTCCCACCAGCCCCGGAGCGGAGGCCGGCTCGCGGCCCGTGGCCAGAAGCCCAACAATGTCGGCAAGCTGCAGCGGCGGGTCCGAGCGGTAGGTGACGTTCATCCTGGTGACGGGGCCGTTCAGCGTCAAAGTCACGTCCACGCCGCGCACTTTGGTTTGCAGGTCCAGCTTCACGGTGGGTTCGATGCGCGCCGGGTTGACGAAGTCGATTTGCCCCGAGTCGATGGTGTACTTGTTGCCGAAGAACAGCACTTCTCCCTGGTTTACCAGCACCCGGCCCAGCATCACCGGCCGCGCGGGGGTGCCCCGCACACGCAGATCGGCCTCCGCCTGGAGACCACGCGTCAGCGCCGTCTCCAGCCGCGCCTGAGACGAAGTGCGCACCCGCACATCGAAGCGAATGCCCTGCGTGAAGGGGCCGGCGCGCGAGGGAGGCCGCGCCGGCTGCGCGCTGGCCGCCAGCAGCGTTCCCAGGTCCGTCTGCGGGTTGAAGGAGATCCGGGTGATGGTAGCCTCGCCGCCCAGCACGCTGCTCTCGCTGGTGCCCGTGAGGCTGAGCGAGGCGTTGCTGGTCACGCTGGCCCCGGTGGGGTCGCGGTAGCGCACCTGCTCGGCCCGCCCCTGCAAGTAGTAGGTAACCAGCGAACCGAATCCCACAAACCCGCTCACGCTGACTTTGCCGCCCCCGCTCTCGGCGCTGAACCGCTCCAGCGTGGCCCGGTCGCGATACAGCAGCGCCAACGCGCTGATATTGTCCAGTCCGTTCGGCAAGCTCGGCAGGTACAGCGCGCCATTCTGGATTTCGGCGCGCCCGAAAACCTCCGGCTTGTCCAGCGGGCCGCGAAACAGCACATCCAGCAGCAGGCGGCCGGAAGAGGTCAGCTCGGGCTCGAGGTTCCGCAGAGCCGCCAGATCCACGGTTCCCTGGAGGCGCAGGTTCCATGGCGAGCGGCTCCGGAAGGTTACTGTGCCCGAGGCGCTGACCTCGGTCCCAGGCGCGCTCCACTCGGCTTTACGGATGGTGGCCCCTTTCCAGTCCACGTCCACGCGCACCGGCACGCGATTGCGCAGGCTGAGATCCGCGCCGCCGGCCGCATTGGCGGTCTCACGGCGCGGAGCCACTTCCACGGCCGGCAGCTCGATGGCCGCTCGCCAGGAGGTTGGCTCCAATGCCTGGCCCGAGAACCGGGCCCGGCCGGCCAAATAGCCGTCGAAGGGCAAGGGCTGGCGGCGCTCCCGCGGCCCGAGGCGAGCGCGCAACGTGGTGAAGTTCATGCGCTCGAATTCGACGCTGCCCTGCATCGGGTAACTGCCTTCCAGAACGCACTCGCTGGAGCCGTGGATCGCCGATCCCAGCAGCGCGCCGGTCAGATTAAGGCTCAGCGTGCGCCCTCCCGTGGCCGCCGTCAGTAGCAGGCTTCCCAGCGCCGTCTGCTCGACGGCCAGGTTCCGCAGCCGCACCTGCCCGTTAAGGACTTGCACCCGCGCACCCGGCAACGCCAGACTCAGCGTGCCGCTAAGACGTCCTTCCACCTCTCCTTCCAAACCCGGACTGCGTTGCTCCACCGCGTGCACATGGTCCAGGGGGACACCCTTGGCGGTCACGTTGAATTGCAGCTCCCCGCGCCGCGCATCCTCCTTGGCATGCCGCCAGGCGGCGCTGGCCTCGACCTGCCCCCGGCCCACCTGCGCCGTCGCTGACAGCACCTCCAGCAACCCGGTCGAGTAGCGCGCCTGTGCGTCCAGCCGCTCGATGGGCTGCTCGAAAGCGGAGCCCTTCATCAGTGTCACGCGCGCCGTTCCACCAGGCGCGCCCACCGTGCCGGAAAGCGCCAGCGCGGCGGTGAGGTCGCCGGCGGCGGGCTCCTTGCGGCCCGCCTCGGCCAGCAACTCCGCAAGGTCCGGCGCCCGCAGGGTGAGGGAACCGGCCACCGGCTGCTCCAGAGTCGCGGACCATTTCTCCAAACCCACACGGACCGTTCCCCGCAGGCGCATCCGCCGCTGGCTCACCACCGCATCGGACGCCTCGACGTGGTCGTGGGCCACCGCAACCCGCGCCTCGACCTTCTCGAAGGTGCGCCCTTCAAAGACCAGGTTCGAGGCCACCGCACGCCCCCGGATCTCCGGGCTGGCCAGCGGTCCGGAAATCACTCCCTGGAAACGCGCCTCACCGTCGGCCAGCTTCACCGGCAAGACCAGGGGCTTGGCGGTCACCAGTATCATGCCCGGCTGGAAATCATCGAGGTCCTTCGAGCGCACCTCCACTTCCAGCCGCTCGCCCAGCGTACCGTTGAATTCGGCGCGACTGGCGGACATGGCCAACCAGGACCGGCCCAGATCCACGCGCCCCTCGCGCTGGCGGTAGGTCACGTCCACCGAGCCTTCCAGCCGATCCGGCCCCGTGCCGGGCGTCACCGTCACCCGGGACGCGACCACGAAATCGCTCACCCCTCCACGGCGCGATTTCCCCGTGAGCTGCACCGGACCGCCCATGAAGCCGCTCCAGGCCATCCGCCGCACCCCGGGGAAGCCGGTCAGTTCCTCCAGTGCGAAGCCCTCCGCGTTGCCACCCACGCTGAACTCCTGCCAGCGGCGCACTTCCGCTTGGCCCGTGAAACGCCCGCGCAGCGCGGTAACCACCATCTCGGGGAGGGTCAGTTTTTCCGGAGTAAGCTCGAATCGGCCGGTGAGGCCGACGTTTTCCACGCGCACCCCGCGCTCCCGGAACGCCAGCCCGACCGCCTTCACCCGGCCCCCAACGGTGTAGCCTGCGCCCCGCTCCCAGGCGCCCCGCCCTTCCGCCGTCACCGTTCCCCGCGGCTGCAAAGCCCCGATGCCGGTCAGCGGCGCCACATTGCGTATGGCCAGGCCGGCGGTGTATTCGAACGCCGCATGCGGCGCCTTGAACTCGCTCAACGTGCCCCGCGCCTCCACGTGCGAGCCGTTCCAGGACGCCCGCAGGCGGTCCACTTGCAGCCGGTTCTTCTCCAGCGCCCACTGCGCCTGGAGGTCCAGCCACAACGGCTCCCCGCGTCCGGGCATCGCCCGCAGGCGCGTCACCGCGAGGTCTCCGCGATAGCGCGGTCCGGCCTGCTCGTAGGCCACCTGGACCCGCAGGTCCTCTCCCTCTATCTCCGCCGGGATGCGGCGCCAGCCAGCCCGTACCGCCCCGTTCACCAGCCGGAAGCGCTTCACCGCCAGGTTCAGGATGAGCTCGAGCGGATCCCGGCGCGCCCGGCGCACTTTGGGCGCGGGCAGGTTGGTGCGCCCGTCCGGGTAGCAGATGAGGTTGGCTTCGGGCGTATCCACTTCCAGCGACTGTAGGTCGGCCTTGGGCCGCACCACGCTCAGCACCTTCACACCCACGCGAATGGCGCGGGCCTTAAAGAGCGGCGCCTCTCCGGGGCCTTCGGTTCCGTGGATCACCAAACCTTTCACTTCGGCCTCCAGCCGCCTCAGGCTGAAATCGAAGGCCGCCAGCTCGACCCGGCCCCCGGTGGCCTTCTCGAGCTCCGCCACGATCCGCTCGCGCACCCGGTCGCGGAACCAGCCCGATTGGAGCACCGCCAGGGCCGCCAGTACGAGCCCCGCCAGGCCGGCCAGGCAGAACATCCCGATCCTGAGCCAGCGCTTCACCGGAACGCCTCCTCCCGGTAGACCAAGCGCACGCGCCCACGCACTTCGCGCAACCAGCGGTCCACCTCCTGGTCCACTCCCGCCGCCGTCAGCGCCGCCTCACACTCGGCGCGGGCCTGCTCCAGCGCGGAGGTGGTCTTGGGCTCCCGCTTCTGGTAGCAGGCCCGCACTTCCGTCTCGCTCACCTGCACCTGCGGGCGGAAGCGCCCCTCGAGAAAGCGCAGCACGCCAGCCTGGTTCAGCAGGAACTTCTGGAGGGCCTCCTGGCTGATATCGTAGGCCGCCAGCGCCTCGGCAAAGGGCCTCTCCGGTCGCTCGCGCTTGAGCTCCTCGATCGCCCGGGCCGCCTCGCTCGCCGGCGGCGCCGGGAACCTGGTCAGCTCCATCTCGCGCTCGATCAACAGCCGCTCCACCAGCCGCTCGGCCGCGCCGCGCCGCGCCGCCGCGCTGAAATCGAGCGGCTCGCGGTTCTGGAACGCCGCCAGCCGGATCTCCTCCAGCACCCGGCTCTGCGTGATCACCTGCTGGTCCACCGTCACCGCGATCCGGTCGATCACCTGGGCGGAGCTCACCGCCGCCACGCCCGCCAGCCACAGTACCGCTCTCGCCGCCATCAGAACGCCTGCCCCAGGGAGAAATGAAACTGGAGGTGCCCGATCCGCTGCCGGGTCCGCACCCCGCCCCCGAACAGCAATTCTTCCCGCGTGCCCTTGAACCCCTCGAAGCTGGGCGGGTTCAGGGTGTAGGCCAGGTCCAGGCGGACCGGCCCCACCGGGGTGCGGTAGCGAATCCCGACGCCCACCGCGTGCACCATGTAATCGAAGTCCGTAAGCCCATTTTGCCGCACCCGCGCGCTCAGCTTGCGCACCTGCGAGTAGACATTGCCGGCGTCCTCGAACAGCACCCCGCTGAGGGTGTCCCCTATCAACGGGTAGCGCAGCTCCACCTGGTTCAACACCAGAGCCCTGCCGCCCAGCGGGAAGCCGGTCAGCAGATCCCGCGGCCCCGCCTGGTTCTCGGGAAAGCCCCGGTGCGAGGCCGCGCCACCGGAGAAGAACCGCTCCGGCAGCGGGATCGCCTTGTCCGGGTCCACTCGGTGCAGCCAGCCAAAGGTGGCCGAGCGCGCCAGCACGAACCGGTGGCCCAGTCCCCAGGAATGATACGTGGCGTTGCGCGCCAGCAGCCGGGTGAAGTCCGCCTGGGATCCGAAGTTCTTCGAGGCCCACCCCAGGTCCACGGTGTTGAAGATGCCGCGGTGGGCGTTGGTGGGGTCGTCGCGGCGGTCCTGGATGAAGTTGCCCGCCAGGATGCCCAGCCGCACCGGCTGCGAGAACAACGGGATCAGCAGCGGATTGATTTGCAGCGTGTTGGGATCCACGCTCACCCGCCGATAGGTGAAGCGATACAGCATCTGCGAGGGCCGCGAGATCCTCTGCCCAAGCTGCACCGTGCCCTCCTGGCGCCGGGCCGCGAAAGTGCGCACATCGCGGGAATCCTCATACATGCCGCTAAACAGCAGGTTCCAGTCCGGGTTCCCGCGAAACTGTGGCGCCTCGTAGCTCAGGATGCCGCGCTTTTGCAGCGTCGAAGCCCGGGTCTTCAGCGAGATGGTGTGGCCGGTGCCGAACGCGTTGCGCCGGGTGATGTCGAAGTACACCCGCGGGCTGAAGCCGGTTTCGCCCACCGGAGCCTCGAGGCAGTCGCGGCAGCCTCCGATCTTGGCAATTTCCGCGCCCAGGCCCCCGGTCAGGTAGTAGCGGCTGGATTCGTCCAGGTTCATCAGCACGTACTTGTCGCGCTCCCGGCCGTCCGGGTTCTGCACCCCCACATCCACCTTGGCGAAGATCCCCAGCTCGTTCAGCCGCCGCTGGGTCTCCAGCATCTCCAGGCGCGACAGCGCGTCCCCGGGCTGAAGCGAGACCCGCTCCTCGACCAGTCCCGGATTGGTGCGCTCCAGGCCGCTCAGCAGCACCTGGCGCACATACCTGCGGGGGCCCTCCCGGACCACGTAGCGCAGCGCCACCCGGCGCGCTTCCTGGTGCGGCTCGACGCTCCACTCGAATACCGCTTCCGGATAGCCGCGGTTGAAGTAGTAGTCCAGTATGTTCTCCCGGTCCACCGCCACGTTGGACTCGCTGTAGGGCTGCCCCGCGCTCTGGTAGATGAGCGGCTGTACCATCTCGCGGTGCTCCGCCGACACTCCGCTCAGCTCCAGGTTCTCCACCCGCCACTGCGGGCCTTCCACGATCAGCACCCGCACCCCCGTCTCGCCCCTCTTGCCGCGATAGGGCCGCTCCAGCTTCGAGGCCACCCGCACGTCCCGGAATCCGTTGGATGCATACAGCGCGGCGATGGTGGCCAGGTCACGTCGCAGCAGCTCCTCGCTGTAGCGGCCGTGACGGAACAGCGGCCAGGAGGCCGGCCGCACGTACATCCGCTCATAGATGGTGCCGCTCGAGAAGTAACGGTTGCCCTCCACGCTCACCGCCGCCAGCTTCTGCCGCTCCCCACGCTCCACGCGGTACTCGACCACCTGCTCGCCCGCCTTCGCGTTCTCCACCTGGAAGTCCACCTTGGCGTCGAAGTACCCCTCGCCCTGGAAGTAGTCCCGCAAGTGGCGCGCGCCCTCCCGCAGCAGGTCCCGGTCAACGCTCTGCTCCTGGAAGACCGGCACCATGCGCCTCAGCTTGCTCCGCGACAGCTTAGCCCCCACCAGCCGGACCTGCACCCGCGGACCGGGACGCACCTCCAGCGACGGTCGCACGCGGTTGGCCTCGCGATCATACTCCATCTCCTTCAGCGTCACCTCGGCTCCCAGGTGGTGCCGCTCCCGATAGTGGCGCCGGATGCGTTCCAGCCCGTCCTGGGTGCGGTTCTCGGTAACCGCTTTCCACCCGAACCAGCCTTTCCAGTGCGTGGCCCCGGCTACGTTCGCCGCTTCTTTCCCCGCTACGCCGGCCAGTTCCGCGCGCTGGTAGCGAGCGCGGTCCCCGCTGGCCACCACGAACCGCACCTCAACCTGCCCCGTCCGCGGATCGTGATGTATCCGGCTCTCGATGCGCGGCTCGAAGAAGCCGTTGCCACGCAACAGTTGCGTCAGGTCCTCTTGCGCCCGGCGCACGTCGTCATCGCGGAAGGCGGCGCCCAGTTCCAGCCCCGTGGCGTTGGCCAGCACGCCACGGTTGGGCGGCTCGGGCACACCCTCCACCACCACCCGGCCGACGAAGTGTTGCCGGCGCGTGGTGAACCGCAGCGCCACTCCGCCCTGAGCGGGCAGCGCCTCCACCACGATGTCTTCATACTGGCCCGTGGCATACAGCCGCTCGATGGCACCCCGCACCTCGGCCCCGCGCAGGGGCGCGCCTGTCTTTACGGGCAGCACCTCGCCGAGGTAGGACTCACTGAGCGGCTGCGCGGCCGGGCTGAACTCGATCTTAACCACCGGCCGCCCTTCCCAGCCGGAGGCGTCGCCCAGGAGCGACCCGGTGGCCAGGCCGAGCGTCACCAGCCACCTTGAGTATCTTCCGGGCCTCCTCACCTACCCCTGATTCTAGCATCGCCGGTGGCGCAGGCCATCGTCTTATGTGGCCTGCGCAAAGGCAGAGAGGACGACCCAGCAAGCCGGTGGCGCAGGCCATCGTCTTATGTGGCCTGCGGAAAGGCAAACGACGAACAACGATCGTCTGCCCCACCGAGAAAAGCCGGCAATATCTCCGGCGCACGACTCTGGCATCACGACTTGCGCGACAATGACTCCAATGACCGCCGCCCAGAAGCAGCGCTACTCGCGCCAGATCATGCTGGCGGGCCTGGGCGCGGAGGGCCAGGAAGCGCTGCTGGACGCTCGCGTGGCCATCGTGGGGCTCGGCGCACTGGGCAGCTTCCAGGCCGCGGCTTTGGCCCGCGCCGGCATCGGTCACCTGGCGCTCATAGACCGGGACTACGTCGAGCTAGTCAATCTGCAACGGCAGTGGCTATACGAGGAAGCCGATGCTCAGGAAGCCCTCCCAAAGGCCATCGCCGCGGCCCGGCATTTGGCGCGGGTCAACTCCGAGGTGCGCCTCACCGCCCACGTCGCCGACCTGACCGCCGACAACATCGCCGAGCTGCTCGAGGGCGCTGAGCTGATCCTCGACGGTACTGACAACTTCGAGACCCGCTACCTGATCAACGACTACGCGGTTCGTCAGGGCCTGCCCTGGATCTACGGCGCAGCTTTGGGCACTTACGGCCTCTCCATGCCCGTGCTGCCCGGCCGCACCGCTTGCCTGAAGTGCCTGTATCCCAGCCCGCCGCAAGGCGCCCCACCGACTTGCGAGACCGAGGGCATCCTCAACGCCGTCACCTCCGCCGTGGCTTCCCTCCAGGCCGCCGCGGCGTTGAAGATCCTGGCTGGTCAGGCCGCCGCGCTCGAACCCCGCATCACCACCCTCGACCTGTGGACCGGCGAGATCCGCCAGATCCGGCAGCCCGGCCCGCAGCCCGGCTGTCGCGCTTGCGGCGAGCGCCGCTTCGAGCATCTCGAGGGCGCTGGCCGGGATCCCATCACCCTGTGCGGCCGCAACGCCGTGCAGATCCACCAGCGCGCGGGGCCGGTGGACCTGGCCGAACTGAAGCGGCGTCTGGCGCCCCTGGGCGAGGTGCGCGCCAACGAGTTCGCGCTGCGCTTCTCGACGCCGCCCTACCAGATCACCATCTTCCCCGACGGCCGCGCCATCATCCAGGGCACCACTGACCCCGGGGTGGCCCGCGGCCTGTATGCCCGCTACGTGGGCGGCTGAGGCGCCAAGCCCGGTATAATCGCTGGGTGCCCTCTTCCAAAATGACCCGCGTCCGCTGGTGGATGCTGGCGCTGCTGTTCTTCGCCACCACCGTCAACTACCTGGACCGTATTGTCTTCTCCTTCCTGGCCCCGGAGATCCGCAAGGAAATCCACTTCACTCCGGAAGTCTACGGCTACGTGACCAGCGCCTTTCAGATCACCTACATGGTGGGCTTCCTGTTCGCCGGCCGCTGGATTGACCGCGTGGGCACTCGCATCGGCTACGCCGTCGCGGTGTTCCTGTGGACCATCGCCGCCGCCCTCCACGGCCTCGCTCGCAGCGCGCTGAGCTTGGGCTTCTGGCGCGGGATGCTGGGCCTGTTCGAATCCGGCAACTTCCCCGCCGCCATCAAGTCCGTGGCCGAATGGTTTCCGGCCAAGGACCGCGCTTTCGCCACCGGCATCTTCAACGCGGGCGCCAACGTGGCCGCCATGATCGGCCCGCCGGTGCTGGCCGTGCTGCACGCCGCCTACGGCTGGCGCGCCTGCTTCCTTATCACGGCGTCACTCGGCCTGGTCTGGCTGGTTCTCTGGCTCCTCAGCTATCAGCCGCCGGAGAAGCACCGGCGCATGAACCAAGCCGAATTGGACTACATTCGCGGCGACGCGCCCATCGAGGAGCGGGCGCCCCGCATCGGCTGGTCGCAGGCGCTGAAGCTGCGCGAGACCTGGGGCTTTGCCGTCGCCAAGTTCCTCACCGACCCGGTCTGGTGGCTCTACCTGTGGTGGCTGCCGCTGTTTTTGGACGACGTCTACAGGGTCACCCCGCAGCAGCGGGGCTGGGCGCTCTTCGCGGTCTACCTGATGGCCGATGTGGGCAGCGTGCTGGGCGGCTGGATCTCGAGCTGGCTGATGCGGCGCGGCTGGCCGCCCGGCCGGGCGCGCAAGCTCGCCATGGCTTTGTGCGCTGGCTGCATGCCCATCGGCGCCATGGCCGCGTTTGCCCCCAATGCCATCGCGGCCGTCGCCCTGGTCAGCGTGGTCACCGCCGCGCACCAGGGCTGGTCCGCCAACCTGTTCACCACCACCTCGGACGTCTTCCCCAAGCAGGCCGTCGCCTCGGTGGTGGGTATCGGCGGCTGCGCCGGAAGCCTGGGTGGTTTTCTGTTTTCCTCCATCATCCCGGGCCACGTCATCGCGCGCTTCGGCTACAAGCCGGTGATCCTCGCCATGGGTTGCTTCCACCTGACGGCGCTGGCGCTGGTGCACCGCCTGATGCGCGACATGCGCAAGGTCAGCCCGGACGACCCCCGGCTTAGGGGACTATCTCCCACTCCAGCAGGATGACCGACACGGGGCGCTCTCCGCTGCGCAGCACCAAGCGGCTCCAGCCGTTCTGCGCCCCCGGCGCCTCAGCCACCACCACATCCCGCGCCAGCCGCAAGTCGTAGCGGTAGGTCGTGCGGTTCCAGCCGTTCTGCGGCCCCGGGGGCTCGATTTGCGGCCCGCGCGCCAGCCGGGGATTCGCGCTGTACACCGTCAGCCCGCCTCCCGCGAACTCGGCGGGCGAGGCGCCCACGCGGTAGGCCACCGGCGGCAGCTCCCCGGTGAGGTGTCCAGTGGAAGGGCGCCCCTTCTCGATGGTCAGCACTCCGTACTCGGGCAGGAAGCCGGTCCAGATCAACTTGCCCGACTTCGGTCCTCGATAGGCGGGAGCGGGCTTGGCCACCTCGACCGCGGGCGGGGGAGGAGGGGGCGCGTCCGGCAGGGGCCCGGCTTGAAGCGGTGTACCGGCCGAGGCCGGCGGGCCAGCCCCAATCTCCGGGGGCCGCGGCACTTCGGTCTGCGTTGGACGGGCCGCCATCCGGGGCGCCGCGAAAGCGCGGCGCAGCACGGGCTTGGGCCCCGGTGCTGGGGGCTTGGGCTGCGGCGCTTGCCGGAACGCTTTCAGCTTAGCCTCCAGCCGTGCGCTCTCCGCCAGTTGGCCCTCCAACTCGGCCCGCAGCTTGCCGATCTCCTCCTTCTGCGCCGCGGGCCCGGCTGCGGGCGGCTCAGGCGCCGACGGTGGGGCAACCGCCTCGGGCGGAGATCCCAGGAAGCGGGCCGACCCCTCGATCGCCTCCGAACCCGGGGCTTGCACCCGCAGCCGTACCGCTACCTCGGACGACTGCCGTGCCAGGCTCCACGCCCCCTCTTGCAGCCGCTTGGCATCCAGTGCGAACACCACCTTCGCCGGGCCGTCCTGGACGTCCAGCCAGCCCCACCGCGCCTGGCGAACGGCCGGCGCCGCCGCGTCCCACCGAATCTCCAGGCGCCCGTCCTGCTCCGCCAGCCGCAATGCCAGCGGAGGCGCAGGGGATCCCCGGCGCCATAGCCCTAGTGCGAGAGACCCAGCCCCCGCGAGCACCGCTACGGCCGCCAGCGCTCCCCAAAGCCGCCTGCTTCCGCGCCTTTCTGGCGCCACCAGGAACCTGGGCAGGCTGACAGGGGCTGTTTCGGCCACGGTCGGCGCCTCGGCCGGAGCTGCCTCAGGCTCCGGGTCATCGCTCCTTACCGCCGGCCTCGCGACGCTCACCAACCCGGCCTCGAACTCGAAGCTGGGTCCCTGGGGCA
>Ga0194112_10005109_pt1 | contig 17731 bp, 15 predicted proteins | sample TA2MahC400mmetaG_FD_146191 | JGI IMG/M metagenome (GOLD analysis project Ga0194112, IMG submission 146191) | Freshwater microbial communities from Lake Tanganyika, Tanzania - TA2015016 Mahale Deep Cast 400m | ecosystem: Environmental > Aquatic > Freshwater > Lake | place: Tanzania: Lake... | reverse complement strand
CGTCTGCCGTCTTTCGGAAATTGCGCCCGATGTCGTTTTCAACGCCCTGCACGGACGGTGGGGCGAGGATGGCTGCGTGCAGGGGGTGCTGGAGTGGCTGGGCCTGCCTTACACCCATTCCGGTGTGCTTCCCTCGGCGCTTGCCATGGACAAGAGCCGGGCCAAGGACGTCTTTCGCGCGGCCGGTTTGCCGGTGGTGGAAAGCGTGATCGTCGATGCCGACGAGGTGCGTCGCCGCCACGTGATCCCGCCCCCTTACGTGGTCAAGCCCAATGACGAAGGGTCGTCCGTGGGCGTCTATATCGTCCATGATGGCGCCAACCAGCCGCCGCAGTTGGCGCCGGACATGCCCGCCCGCGTCATGGTGGAGACCTATGCTCCGGGGCGCGAGCTGACGACGACCGTGATGGGTGACCGCGCCCTTGGCGTCACCGAGATCCTGACGGAAAGCTGGTACGATTACGCCGCCAAGTACACGGTGGGCGGATCGCGGCATGTCATTCCCGCAGATATTCCCGACACCATCCGGGACGCCTGCCTGGAAATGGCGGTCCGGGCCCACAGGTCGCTTGGCTGCACCGGCCTGACGCGCACCGATTTCAGGTGGGACGAGGCGCGCGGGCTGGCCGGGCTGATCATCCTTGAGGTGAACACCCAGCCCGGCATGACGCCGACCTCGCTGGCGCCCGAGCAGGCGGCTCATGCGGGCATGGATTTCCCCGCGCTGATGACCTGGATGGTTGAGGACGCGCTGTGCCGGTCGTGATCGATCATCGCCCCGGCAAGCAGGTGACCCCGCCGCCGGTCAAGCAGCGACGCGACCCCGCGCCGTCGCGTCTGCAATACCGGCTGGAGCGGATGTGGCTGACGCCGCTGTACCGCCGCGTGCTGCGGGTCGGTGTTCCCGGCTTTGTCATTGCCTTGGTCGCCGGCCTGTGGCTGTCGGACGAGGATCGGCGCGCGCGGCTGTCCGACGGCGTGGCTTCGGTGGTGACGCAGGTGCAAAGCCGCGAGGAGTTCCAGGTCCGCACGATGACGATCGAGGGTGCCTCGCCCGTGGTGGACCGGGCCTTGCGCGCAATGTTGCCGGTCGACCTGCCGGCCTCGAGCTTTGACATCGACCTTCCGGCCCTGCGCCTGCAGGTGATGCAGCTGGATGCGGTGGAATCCATCGACCTGCGCATCAAGCCGGGCGGCATCCTGTCTGCAGTTGTCAAGGAACGCGAGCCCGCGATCCTGTGGCGCCATGCCCGCGGGATCGAGATCCTGGACGCGTCCGGCCACCGCGTGGCCAGCGTCACCTCCCGCGAGGTGCGGCCCGAGCTGCCGCTCATTTCGGGCGAGGGGGCAGACCGGATGACTGAGGAAGCGCTGGCGCTGATCGATGCGGCGGGCCCGATCCTGCCCCGCGTGCGCGGGCTGGTCAGGCGCGGCGAGCGGCGTTGGGACCTGGTGCTGGACCATGGGCAGCGCATCCTGCTGCCCGAAACCGGAGCGGTCATCGCACTGGAAGCCGCGATCACGCTGGACCGGGCCGAGGACATGCTGGGCCGCGACATCAGCGCTGTCGATCTGCGCGATCCGTCGCGCCCGGTCCTGAGACTGGGCATCGATGCCCGCAACACGATCCGTCAGGCGCGCGGCCTGCCCCTGCTGGGGCCGGACGGAAGCGTGCTGCCGGAGACCGAAGGTTAGGAAAGGGGAGGACTGGCGAATGGCGGAACTGTATCAAACGCAGCGGGCAATGCGGAACATCCGTCGGGCCGCCCTCCAGCGGGGCGTGATCGGCATCCTGGACATCGGCACGTCCAAGATCGCCTGCCTGATCCTGCGCTTTGACGGCACGGGCACCTTTCGGGAGACCGACGGGGTGGGTCCGATGGCGGGGCAGGTGAACTTCCGCGTGATCGGCGCGGCCTCGACCCGGTCGCGCGGGATGCGGCGGGGCGAGATCGAGACCATGGCCGAAACCGAGCGTGCCATCCGCACGGTTGTCGCGGCCGCGCAGAAGGTCGCAGGCGTGCGCGTCGATCACGTCATCGCCTGCCTGTCGGGGGGCCGCCCGGCCTCCTATGGCCTGGCGGGAGAGATCACGCTGGCGTCGGGCAAGGTAAGCGACCACGACGTGGCCTCGGTGCTGGCGGCCTGCGACCAGCCCGACTTTGGCCGCGGGCGCGAGGTGCTGCACGCGCAGCCCGTGAATTTTGCCGTCGACAACCGCTCCAGCTTGGCGGACCCGCGCGACCATCTGGGCAACAAGCTGTTCTGCGACATGCATGTCCTGACGGTGGATGGCGACGTGATCGGCAATCTTGTTCAATGCATCCGGCGCTGCGACCTGGAACTGGCAGGCATTGCCTCGGCCCCCTATGCCTCGGCCCGCGCCAGCCTTGTCGAGGACGAGCAGGAGCTGGGCGCGGCCTGCGTTGATTTCGGCGGCGGCGGGACGGGCGTGTCCGTCTTTATCAAGAAGCACATGATCTTCTCGGATCATGTTCCGATCGGCGGCAACCTGATCACACAGGACATCGCGCAGGGGCTGCGCGTCAGCCTGCCCGTGGCCGAACGCCTGAAGACGCTGAACGGAGGCGTTGAGGCCACGGGCCGCGACGACCGCGACATGATTGACGTGGGTGGGGAAACCGGCGACTGGGAGGCCGACCGCCGCCAGGTCAGCCGCGCCGACGTGATCGGCGTGATGCGTCCGCGCGTCGAGGAGATCCTCGAGAACGTGCGCGAGGTGCTGGACGCCGCAGGGTTCGACTACATGCCCAGCCAGCAGATCGTGCTGACCGGGGGTGGCAGCCAGATCCCCGGCATGGACGGTCTGGCGGCGCGAATCCTGGGCCCGAATGTCCGGTGTGGACGGCCGCTGCGGATCGACGGTCTGGCGCACCAGCTAACCGATCCCAGCTTTTCCAGCGCGGTCGGCCTGGCGCTCTTTGCCGCGCATCCGCAGGACGAGTGGTGGGACTTCGAGATGCCGGCGGACAGCTATCCCGGGCGCAGCCTGCGGCGGGCCTATCGCTGGTTCAAGAACAACTGGTGATTGTGGAAAATCGAGATTATGGCATTGCGGAGACTGGTCCACCACATCCAGCGATGGTGGCAAGATACCGCCGAAGGTTGCAGGAACCTTCGCCACATTTCGCGCGTTTTCTCCCTTTTTCGGGTGACGGACATGCCCGAAATGGTTAAGATCACCTGAAATTCCGGGGATTCGAGCAGGCAGTCAATGCCCCCCAAAAAGCCAAGCAGCGTTAACAGGCGGACACCATGAACCTCAATCTGATGATGAACGACGAAGAAGAGCTGAAGCCGCGCATCACCGTGTTCGGTGTCGGCGGTGCGGGCGGCAATGCGGTCAACAACATGATCCAGAAGCAGCTCGACGGTGTCGAATTCGTCGTGGCGAACACCGACGCGCAGGCGCTGCAGCAGTCGCGTGCCACCAGCCGCATCCAGATGGGTCCCAAGGTCACCGAAGGCCTGGGCGCAGGCGCCAAGCCCGTCATCGGCGCCAAGGCCGCTGAAGAAACCATCGAGGACATCGTCGATCACCTGATGGGCGCGCATATGTGCTTCATCACTGCCGGCATGGGCGGCGGCACCGGCACCGGCGCCGCCCCGATCATCGCGCAGGCCGCGCGCGAGATGGGGATCCTGACCGTCGGCGTCGTGACCAAGCCCTTCCAGTTCGAAGGCACCAAGCGGATGCGCCAGGCCGAGGAGGGCGTCGAGGCCCTGCAAAAAGTCGTGGACACGCTGATCATCATTCCGAACCAGAACCTGTTCCGGCTGGCGAACGAAAAGACGACCTTCACCGAAGCCTTTGCGCTGGCCGATGACGTTCTATACCAGGGTGTCAAGGGCGTGACGGACCTGATGGTGCGTCCGGGCCTGATCAACCTCGATTTCGCCGACGTCCGCGCGGTAATGGACGAGATGGGCAAGGCTATGATGGGAACTGGCGAGGCCTCGGGCGAGAACCGCGCCCAGGAGGCGGCCGAGCGTGCGATCGCCAACCCGCTGCTGGACGAGATCAGCCTGAACGGCGCCCGCGGCGTGCTGATCAACATCACCGGCGGCTATGACATGACCTTGTTCGAACTGGACGAGGCCGCCAATGTCATCCGCGACAAGGTCGACAGCGATGCCAACATCATCGTCGGTTCCACCCTGGACCCCGACATGGACGGCTCGATCCGCGTGTCGGTTGTCGCGACCGGCATCGACGCCGCCGCCGAAGTGGCCGAAGTTCCCTCGCCTCGCCGGACGATGGCCGCACCTTTGACCCAGAACCCGACGGTTGGAACCGTTGCCACCGGGCAGGACGAAGTTGCGATCCCGCCGCGGCGCGTCCAGACGGCAGCGGATCTGCAACCCGCTGCGTCCCAGTCTCACGCCGCCGCGCGTTCCGAAGAGGACATGCCGCAGCCGGCCTATCAGCCGCGTGAACCGCTGCGCCAGACGGCCGTCCGCATCGACGACGACGCGTCGGCCTTTGTCGCGCCCCGCGCTCCGGCGGCCGCCCGCCCGGGGCAGCCGGCGCCGGAGGTGATGGACCGTCTGCGTCGCGCCGTCGACAATCATGGCCAGGGCAATCGCGCTGCGGTCCAACCCCAGCAGCCTCAGTCTCAGCCCGAATCCGGTCGTGCCCAAAGCCGGATGAGCGGCCTCGGCCGGATGCTGGAGCGGATGGCGGGCCATGGCGATCAGGGATCGGCGCAGAAGCCGTCCGCCTCGTCCATCGCTGACCGCGTGAGCGAGCGTGTGGCGGTTCGCGCCCGGCAGCAGGATACCGATTTCGATGACCTGGCGAGCCCCGAAAGCAGCAAGGACAATGTCGAAATTCCTGCCTTCCTGCGTCGTCAAGCCAACTGACCGCCATCACGAAACTGGCAGATCAGGAAACCGAGAGAGCCGCGTTCAGCGGCTCTTTTTTAGTATCTTCCAACCTTTATCCGTGATCGCCTGTCGGTTGTCGTGTCTGGGGCCGGGAATGTTTCATGCCGTCACAAAACGTTAATTGAAGGCGGGCGTGGCCGGACCTAGCTGGTGTGACAAGGCCGGACGATCCGGCAGTACAGAGTTCGAAGGCAGGCACATCATGCAGGCGACCGTTAAAGACAAGGTGACCTTCGCGGGGGTGGGGTTGCATTCGGGTGCGGCCACGCGTCTTGAGATTTGTCCCGCGCCCGTCGATCATGGGATCGTCTTTCGCCGCAGCGACCTCAGCCCGGCCGTTGATCTGCCTGCGCTGTGGAATCACGTCACGCCTTCCAAGCTGTGCACGCTGCTGCAGAACGACCAGGGCGTCACGTTGTCGACAATCGAACATGTCATGGCCGCGCTGGCTGGCACCGGCATCCACAATGCACTGGTGACGGTGGACGGCCCCGAGGTTCCGATCCTGGACGGGTCCGCTGCGCCCTTTGTCGCGGGCATCCTGGAGGTCGGGATCGCGCGTCAGGCAGCGCCGCTGCGCGCCATTCGCGTTCTGCGCATGGTCGAAGTGCGCGAAGGCGAGGCATTTGCCCGCCTGTCCCCGGCGGACCATCTCGAGATCGACTTCGAGATCGACTTCACGGACGCCGCGATCGGGCATCAGGAAAAGCGGCTGGACATGGCCAACGGTGCCTTTCTGCGCGAACTCGCCGACAGCCGCACCTTTTGCCGCGCTTCGGATGTCGCAACGATGCGGCGCAACGGTCTGGCCCTGGGCGGCACGTATCTGAATGCCGTCGTGGTCGATGGCGCGCGGGTGCTGACCCCCGGTGGACTGCGCCATTCGGACGAGGCCGTGCGCCACAAGATGCTGGACGCCACCGGCGATCTGGCGCTGGCCGGGGCGCCGCTGCTGGCGCGCTACACGGGACATCGTGCCGGTCATGCGATGACGAACCGCCTGCTGCGCGCGCTGTTTGCCGACCCTGCCGCCTGGACGTGGGAGCTGTGCAGCCCCGATCTTGAAAACCGGCTGCCGGGGGCGGGCGTAGCGGATTATGGTCCGCAGGCGGGTCTGCTTCGTGCGATGTCCATGGCGGCCGAGTAAGGCCCGCGTGTCGATTCCCGCGTTGGATGCGGCCGGGCCTTCCGGGCGAAAGCCCGGAAGAAAGGCACGCGGAATTCAACGGATTGCCATTTTGCGCCCCCTGATGTTCTGTGCTAGGAGATGCCGGCAGTGCTGCCCCGCAGGGGCCGCCGCAAGGCAGATGCGTGGGGCAGGGTAAAGATGGCGGGCTCGAATTTCTCGGCTTTGGTGATGGCTGCGGTACTGGCCGGGACGGTTCTGACGGGATGTTCGGGCAGCCGTGACGCTGCACTGCGCGAAAACCTGGACCAATTCACTGCCGAGGACATCTACAAGCGCGGCGAATACGAGCTTGAGAACAGCCGCCGCCCGGGCGACGCCGTCTTTTACTTCAGCGAGATCGAGCGCCTTTACCCTTATTCCGAATGGGCCAAGCGCGCGCTGATCATGCAAGCCTATAGTCATCACAAGGCAGGCAATTACGAAGAAGCGCGCAGCGCAGCGCAGCGTTTTCTGGACGTCTATCCGGGGGACGAAGATGCAGCCTATGCCCAGTATCTGCTGGCCTTGTCCTATTATGACCAGATCGACGACGTTGGCCGCGACCAGGGCCTGACCTTTCAGGCGTTGCAGGGCCTGCGGACGGTGATCGAGCAATATCCGGACAGCGAGTATGCACGCAGCGCGATCCTGAAGTTCGATTTGGCCCTTTGCCACCCGGCGGCCAAGGAGATGGAGATCGGCCGCTATTACCTCAAGCGCGGCCACCATACGGCGGCCGTCAGCCGCTTCCGCGTCGTGGTGGAGGAGTTCCAGACCACCACCCAGACACCGGAGGCGCTGCTGCGGCTGGTCGAGGCCTATCTCGCCTTGGGACTGCTGGACGAGGCGCAGACGGCAGGGGCGATCCTGGGGCACAACTTCCGGTCGTCGCCTTTCTATGAGGATGCCTTCCGCCAACTGCGCGGCCGCGGTCTTTCGGCCGAGGCGCGGGGCGACGGCTGGTTGAACAACATCTATCGCCAGACCATTCAGGGACGCTGGCTGTAAGGGAGAGACGGTGCGCCCTCGCGCATCCTGCGGCCATATGCTGAAAAGTCTCGACATTCGCGATATGCTGCTGATCGACCGGCTGGAGCTGAACTTCGGCTCGGGCCTGAATGTGCTGACCGGCGAAACCGGAGCAGGCAAGTCGATCCTGCTGGATTGCCTGGGTTTCGTGCTGGGCTGGCGCAGCCGCGCCGACCTGGTCCGGCAGGGCGCCGCTCAGGGCGAGGTGCAGGCCGTGTTCGACCTGCCGGCGGAACACCCCGCACGCGCGGTTCTTGCCGAGGCCGGCATCAGCGTGGATGACAACGAGCTGATCCTGCGTCGTGTCAATGCTCTGGATGGGCGCAAGACGGGTTGGGTGAACGATCGTCGCGTGTCGGGCGAGGTGCTGCGACAGCTGTCCGAAGTTCTGGTTGAACTGCACGGACAGCATGACGATCGCGGCTTGCTGAATCCGCGCGGGCATCGGGCGCTGCTGGATGCCTTCGGAGCGCTGGATCTGGGGCCTGTCCGTGCGGCATGGGCGGCCCGACGCGACGCCGCCCGCGCCTTGGCCGAAGCCGAGACCGCGTTGGAGGCTGCGCGGCAGGAGGAGGAGTTTCTCCGCCACGCGGTTGCCGAACTGGACAAGCTGTCGCCCGAACCGGGGGAGGAACAGCGGCTGGACATCTCGCGCCGCGCCATGCAGGGGGCCGAACGGATCCGGGGCGACGTGGCCCGCGCGCTGCAGATGCTGGGAAGTGATGGCGCTGAAGGTGCGATGGTCGACGCCGCGCGCTGGCTTGAAGGTGCCGCAGAGCAGGCGGAGGGCCGTCTGGAGGAACCCTTGGCGGCCTTGTCCCGGGCGCTGATCGAGCTTGGAGAGGCGACGCAGGGGGTGGAGCAGACGTTGGCTGCATTGGAGTTTGACCCATCCGCGCTGGAGTCGACGGAAGAGCGGCTGTTTGCGCTGCGGGCGCTTGCACGCAAGCACGGCGTCCTGCCTGATGATCTGGCCCATCTGGCCGACCAGTTGCGCGATCGTCTGGGGCGCATCGATGCCGGCGAGGCGCAGCTGGGGGCGTTGCGCGCCGCCGCGCGCGATGCTGAGAGCGGCTATGACGCTGCTGCCGAAGCCCTGACTGCCGCCCGGCAGGAGGCTGCGGGCCGGCTGGACCGTGCCGTGTCGGCGGAACTGGTCCCGTTGAAAATGGAGCGTGCCGTTTTCGACACCCGGGTCACCGCCGGCGAGCCGGGCCCCGAGGGCCGCGATACGGTTGCCTTCACGGTCGCCACGAATCCCGGTGCCCCATCCGGCCCGCTGGACAAGATTGCCTCTGGCGGCGAACTGTCGCGGTTTCTGCTCGCGCTGAAGGTCTGCCTGGCGCGGGGGAACGACGCGCTTGTGATGATCTTTGACGAAATCGACCGCGGAGTTGGCGGGGCCACGGCAGACGCGGTGGGGCGGCGCCTGCAAGCATTGGCCCAAGGGGCGCAGGTCTTGGTCATCACCCATTCGCCACAGGTGGCCGCATTGGGATCGATGCATTTCCTTGTGGCGAAATCCGTGACGGACGGGATGACGACGTCAAGGGTGGTTGCCCTTTCCGAGCAGGACCGGATCAGCGAAATCGCGCGGATGCTGGCGGGCGACCGGGTTACAAGTGCCGCGACCGAGGCGGCGCGGGCGCTGCTGGAAGGCTAGTCCAGGGTTGCGGGCGCCACCCGCAGGATCGAGCGGATCCGGGAGGTCGCCAGTTCGACCCGGATGATCTGGCCGTCAAGGATCGCATAGTGCGAACCGGGCGGGGCAACACCCAAACCATACAATCCCGGACGCGAGATCAGATGAAGATCCTCGGGCAGTGCAATGTCGCCTACCTGGAACGCCGCCGGGACAGGAGGACACAGCACCGAGGCGGCGCAGGCGGGATGCAAGGTCGGCATCCCTTGTTCAGGTTCTTGCGCGGTGGTCAGGGCGGCGACACTTAGCACCAACCCTGCCGCCCCCGCGGCGAGGGGGTGAAGCAGCGTCATCTTGTCCTCATGGGTTCGTCACAGGCAAAACCCGAGCATGGAACACCGGTTCCGCAACAATTGGCAGAACCATACCCATGGCACGCAGGACACAGTCAACAAAACGTGTATCATCGAGGTCGAGACACTATCGGTCGTAGAACCGACAGGATCTTGCCGGTGGAAGCGTCAATGCGCACCAGATGACCGGCCACAGTAGCATAGCGGTTACCGGGCAGGTCGGGCCCCAAGCCATATGCGCCAGGATTGTCGATCAGCTGGACATGCCTCGCAGCAGGAGTATCGCCGACGACAGGATGGCTCCGGCTGTCCTGGCTCTGGGCCTGCGCCAGGGCAAGAGAGGATCCGGACCTTGGCACAATGGTCAGCGTCAGCAGCGTCGCGGCCGCAGCCGCCACAAGGCTGCTGATCGGGCGTCTGAGTATGAACATTCCAGGACCTTGCTGGTTTCCGTCCCTGCCATACAACCACAGGAGAAGTTAAGATTTCCACCTGTCCTTAGGTGCTACGGCCGGAAGCCGTTGCGGGTGGAAAACCGCGGCAGCATGGCGGAAAAGTCGCGACCGCGGCCGTCCTCGCGTTCGACGAACTCTTCATACAAGGCGCGGGCCAAGGCACCCATCGGGGTTTCCGCGCCTGCCGACTCCGCAGCTTGCTGGGACAGGTTCAGGTCCTTCAGCATCAGTTCTGCGGCAAAGCCCGGCTTGTAGCCGTTGTCCGCGGGCGACACCGGTCCTACGCCCGGCGCGGGGCAATAGGCGTTCATGCTCCAGCTGTAGCCGGAACTGGTTGACACGACGTCGAACATCTTCTGCCGGTCAAGGCCCAGCTTGTCTGCCAGTGCAAAGGCTTCGCAGGTCGCGATCATGGTAACGCCGAGGATCATGTTGTTGCAGATCTTGGCGGCCTGACCCGCGCCGCTGTCACCGCAATGAACCGCCTTCTGCCCCATGATGTCGAACAACGGCGCGACGACGGCAAAATCCGCCTCGCTTCCCCCGACCATGAAGGTCAGAGTTCCCGCCTGCGCGCCATTGGTTCCGCCCGAAACCGGCGCATCCAGCGCGCCCAGCCCTGCGGCCCTTGCCTCTTGTGCCACGTTCCGCGCGCTTTCGACGTCCACGGTCGAGCAGTCGCAGAAGATGGCGCCCGGACGCATCGCAGGGATGACCTGCGAGGCGACGCTGCGCAGGATCTGCCCGTTCGGCAGCATGGTGATGACGATATCGGCGTCGCGGACCGCGTCGGCCGCGCGCGCGGCGGCGATCACTCCCTGCGGTTCGGGCGCGGCTGTGTCAAAGCCCGTCACCTCATACCCGGCCGCCGCCAGATTGGCGGCCATCGGCGCGCCCATGTTTCCAAGCCCGATAAAGCCGATCTTCATTCCGCATCCTCCCAAAGCAGTTCGTCCTGGTCCAGCGATGCCAGCATTGCCTGAACCTTTTCGGTCGTGGCCTCGGCCGTCCAGGCCGGACGGCGATCCTTGTCGATGATCTGGGCGCGCACGCCTTCAAGAAAATCGGCTTCGGCCGTGGCCCGCGCCGTGAAACGGAACTCGCGGCTCAGGGCCTGCTGCATCCGGCTGTCGGATCGGGCAGCCCGAACCATCGCAAGCGACGCGGCCATCGACAGCGGGGAATTGCGCCGCAGGATTGCCAGTGTGTCGTCATCGCCCGCCGCCTCCAGGGCAGCGACGATGTCGTCCAGATGACGCCCTCCGAAAGCCGACAGGTCGCGAACCGCCAGGGGCGATTCAGGCGCAGGCCGGCCCCTGATGGCGCGCGTGTCTCCGGCCTGCTCCAGCTCGGCAATCAGCGGCGGCCATTCCGCCTCGGGCAGATAGAGATCGGCAAAGCCTGCATGGATCGCGTCCCCTGCCTGCATCCGCGCCCCGGTCAGCGCCAGATATTCGCCAATGCGGCCGGGCGCGCGGGACAAGAGCCAGGTACCGCCCACGTCCGGAATGAGGCCGATCCCGCTTTCGGGCATGGCGATCTGTGTCGTGTCGCCAACGATCCGGTGGCTGGCATGGCCGCCGACACCGACCCCTCCACCCATGACAAAGCCCTGCATGAAGGCGACGATGGGCTTGGGGAAATCGGCAATGGCGGCGTTCATCCTGTATTCGTCACGGAAAAAGGCGCGACCCAGCTGATGGTCGCCCGCACGGCCCGCATGATAGACGGCCGCGATGTCGCCGCCCGCGCAAAAGGCCCGGTCGCCCTCGGCGTCGATCACCACCAGCGCCACCGCAGGATCGCGGCGCCACTGGTCCAGGGCCGCATGAAGGGCCCGCGCCATGTCATGGCTCAGCGCGTTCAGTGCCTTGGGCCGGGAAAAGGTGATGCGCCCGGCGCGCCCCGTGATGCGGATGTGCAGATCGTCCAAATCCCTATCCCCGTTCAGCAAGCATGGCACGGCTGATGATCAGCCGCATGATCTCGTTCGTTCCTTCCAGGATCTGGTGGACGCGCAGGTCGCGCACGATCTTCTCGATCCCGTAATCGGCAAGATAGCCGTAGCCACCATGCAGTTGCAGGCACTGGTTGGCCACCTCGAAGGCGCGGTCGGTGACATGCAGCTTGGCCATCGCGCAGAATTTGGACGCGTCGGGCGCCTTCTGGTCCAGCTTCCACGCCGCCTGGCGCAGAAAGATGCGGCTGGACTGCAGCGCGGTTTCCATCTCGGCCAGCCGGAACTGCAGGGCTTGGAACTGGTCCAGCGGTTGACCAAAGGCACGCCGTTCACCCATATAGGACAGCGTCGCGTCCAAGGCCGCCTGCGCACCGCCCAAGGCCGCCGCCGCGATGTTCAGGCGCCCGCCGTCCAGCCCGGCCATCGCATAGGAAAAGCCGCGGCCTTCCTCGCCCAGCAGATTGCCTGCCGGGACCACGCAATCGTCGAACTGCACCTGCGCGGTGGGCTGGGCACGCCAGCCCATCTTGTCCTCCAGCCCGCCGAACGAGAGGCCGGGGGTGCCATCCTCGACAAGGACGGTGCTGATGCCCTTGGGGCCATCGCCGCCGGTGCGCACCATCGTGATGTAGACGTCGGAATAGCCGCCGCCCGAGATAAAGGCCTTGGTGCCGCTCAGCCGCCAGCCCTGGCTGTCGCGTTCGGCGCGCGTCCGCAGCGCCGCTGCGTCCGAGCCACTTCCTGGCTCGGTCAGGCAATAGCTGAAGATCCTGGTCATCGCGCACAGGTCCGGCAGCCAGCGCGCCCTGGCCTCGTCCGTGCCGAAGCGGTCGATCATGCCGCCGCACATGTTGTGGATCGACAGAAAGGACGCGACCGAAGGGCAGGCCATCGACAGGGCCTCGAAGACCAGCGTGCCATCCAGCCGCGTCAGCCCCGCCCCGCCATGGTCTTCGGACACGAAGATGCCGCCCAGTCCCAGTTCAGCCACGTCCGGCCACAGGTCACGGGGGATGGTGCCGTCGGCCTCCCACTGCCGTGCATGGGGCGCGATGCGGGTCTGGCCGAAATCGCGGGCCATGTCGAAGATGGCTTGCTGTTCCTCGGTCAAGGCAAAGTCCATGCGGCATCCCTCCCAGATATGCGCGAATTGAACGCCTGTTTAATTGCCAGATGTTACATCATTGTTTCAAGCGCGCATCTTACAGGTCCCGGCGGAACTCCTCGATCAGGTGACGGGTCACGGCACGCAGCGCCTCGGCCTGGTCGGCACCCGCGGCGCGGGCCTGTTCGGCAACGGCGCGCTGTCGTTGGGCTGCGGTGCCCTCGGTCACCATCTCGCGCAGGTGCGCGACCGCAGGCTGGCTGTCCAACGCATCGGCATCCTCGGCGATCAGCTCCAGCCAGTCCTCGGCAATGCGATCGAAAGGGATAATCTCGCCTGCGCCAAAGTCGATCAGGCCCTCGGTCGTACCATAGCGGGCGGCACGCCAGCGGTTCTCGTTGACCAGGAATGCGTCATACAGGCGCCAGCGGACGTTCCTGCGGGACAGGCGCCACAGCATTCGCAGCGTCGCCTGGATCAGGGCGGCCAAGGTGACGGCATCCCTGAGGCGCGGACAGGCGTCGCAGATGCGGGTTTCCAATGTCGGGAACTTGCAACTGGGGCGCAGGTCCCACCAGATCTTGCTGCTGTCCTCGATGATGCCCAGATCCGTCAGCGCCGCGACCGAACGTTCGTATTCGGACCAGCTGCCAAAGGCGGGCGGCAGGCCAGTTCGCGGCATGTCGCCAAAGACCGTGGTACGATAGGAGGTAAGCTCGGTATCCTCGCCCAGCCAGAAGGGGCTGGAGGCCGACAATGCCAGCAGATGCGGCAGGAAATAGGTCAGCTGTCCCATCAGGTCGATCCGCTGCGCCGCGTCGGGAATGCCCACATGGACATGCATCCCGCAGATCAGCATTCGACGCGCCACCCCGCCCATGTCGCGCGACAGCTGGTTGTATCGGTCCTTGTCGGTGTGATCCTGGCGGCGCCAGTCGGCAAACGGGTGGCACGAGGCCGAGATAGGGGCCAGCCCATGGTCGGCCGCGTGCCGGGCCACGGTGGCCCGCAGGTTGCGCAAATGGTCGCGCGCCTCGCGGATGTCGCCGGCCACGGGTGTGCCGATCTCGATCTGGCAGCGCAGGAACTCGGGGCTGACCTGATCGCCCAGATCCGCCTTGCAGGCTGCCATCAGTGCTTCGGGCGCGGGGGCAAGCTCGCCGGTTTCAGCATCGACCAGCAGGTATTCTTCCTCGATGCCAAGCGTAAAGTCCGGTTCGGTCGTCATAATGGTCCCATCGTTCGGGCCGTGACCAGGGGCGCCGGGGGCAAGGCGTGGAAGCCGGACCAGGCCCGACTTCCACGGCGTCTTTCCTGCGGGCGGGGATCAGTCCATTGCCCGGAAGTTGAACTCTCCGCCTTCCTTGATGCCCGAAGGCCAGCGCGCGGTCACGGTCTTGGTGCGCGTGTAGAAGCGGAACGCGTCCGGTCCGTGCTGGTTCAGGTCGCCAAAGCCGGATTTCTTCCAGCCGCCGAAGGTGTGATAGGCCAAAGGCACCGGGATCGGCACATTGATGCCCACCATGCCGATGTTGATGCGGCTGGCAAAGTCGCGGGCCGTGTCGCCGTCGCGAGTATAGATCGCCGTGCCGTTGCCGTATTCATGGTCCATGGCAAGGCCGATCGCCTCTTCATAACTGGCGGCGCGGACGGTGGTCAGGACGGGCCCGAAGATCTCGGTCTTGTAGATGTCCATGTCGGGCGTCACGCGGTCGAACAGGTGCGGGCCGACAAAGAAGCCGTTCTCATAGCCCTGCAGGTTGAAGTCGCGGCCGTCGACGACCAGTTCGGCGCCCTGGTCGACACCCGACTGCACCAGGCGCAGGATGTTCTCCTTGGCCGCCTTGGTGACGACGGGGCCATAGTCGATGTCATTGCCGGCGGTCCAGGGACCGACCTTCAGCTTTTCGATCCGGGGAACCAGCTTTTCGATCAGCGCATCGGCGGTCTTCTCGCCCACCGGCACCGCAACCGAAATGGCCATGCAGCGTTCGCCCGCCGCGCCATAACCCGCGCCGACCAGCGCATCGGCCGCCTGGTCCAGATCGGCGTCCGGCATGATGATCATGTGGTTCTTGGCGCCACCGAAGCACTGCGCGCGCTTGCCGTTCTGGGCGGCGCGCTCATAGATGTACTGCGCGATCGGGGTGGACCCGACAAAACCCACGGCCTGGATGGTCGGGTTGTCGAGGATCGCATCCACGCTGTCCTTGTCGCCGTTCACGACCTGCAGCACGCCGTCGGGCAGGCCGGCCTCCTGCAACAGCTGCGCCAGCATCAGCGGCACCGAGGGATCGCGCTCGGACGGTTTCAGGATCATCGCATTTCCGGCGGCCAGGGCAGGCCCCATCTTCCACAGCGGGATCATGGCCGGAAAGTTGAAGGGGGTGATGCCCGCCACGACGCCAAGCGGTTGGCGCATGGAATACATGTCGATGCCGGGACCCGCGCTGTCGGTGAACTCTCCCTTCAGCAGGTGCGGCGCACCGATGCAGAACTCGATGACCTCGAGGCCGCGCTGGACGTCGCCCTTGGCGTCGGCAAAGGTCTTGCCGTGTTCCGAGGACAGGACCTCGGCCAGCTTGTCCATGTCGCGGTTGATCAGTCCGACAAAGGCCATCATCACGCGGGCGCGGCGCTGCGGATTGGTGGCGCCCCATTTGACCTGAGCTTCGGCCGCACGCTCGACCGCGTGGTCCAGTTCGGCCTTGCTGGCCAGCGACAGGCGGGCCTGAACCTCTCCGGTGGCAGGGTTGAAGACGTCGGAAAAGCGGCCCGACGTGCCTTTGTATTCCTTGCCGTCGATCCAGTGATGAATTTCTTTCATGGCGTCCTCCTCAGGTTCTGTGACGCAAGGTTAGCCTTGCGGAATTGCCGAAGAAAGGGGCAGGTTGACAAAAGCGTTTTGCAAAACTGCAAAGGCACGGAATGGACTGGGACGATCTGCGCATCTTTCTGGCGGTGGCACGGACCGAAAGCCTGTCGGGGGCGGGTCGCCGGCTGGCGCTGGATGCCTCGACCGTGGGACGGCGGATCGTGCGACTGGAGGCGGCGGTGGGGGCCGCGCTGTTCCTGAAGACGCCGCAAGGCTATCAACTGACGGCCGAGGGTGCGCGGCTGATGCCGCCGGCCGAGGCGGCCGAGCAGGCGGTGGCCGCGGCGGCCGAGGGGGTGCGCTCCGATGCCGGCCTCACGGGACAGTTGCGCATCGGCGCCCCGGACGGCTGTGCGAATTACCTGCTGCCGCAGGTGGCCCGCGACCTTTGCGAAGCGCATCCGGGGCTGGAGATCCAGATCGTCGCCCTGCCGCGCGTCGTGAACCTGACCCGGCGCGAGGCCGACATGGCCATTGCCGTGTCGCCCCCGGACACGGGGCGGCTGGTCGTCCAGCGCCTGACCGACTATCACCTGCATCTGGCCGGCCACGAGGATTATCTGGCCCGCCATCCGCCCTTGAAGGATCTGGAGGATCTGAAGGGGCACCGGATGATCAGCTATATTCCCGACATGATCTTTGACCGGGAACTGGACTATCTGTCGGCGACAGGAGTCGAGGTGGCGCAGATCAGTTCGAATTCGGTGGCCGTGCAGATGCAGGCGGTTCGTGCCGGGGCGGGGCTGGGGATCGTGCATGATTTCGCCATTCCCTTCGCGCCTGGCGTTCGTCGCGCGTTGACGGATCGGATCGCGCTGAAGCGCAGCTTCTGGCTGATCCGCCATGCCGACGACCGCGCCTCGCGCCGCCTGACCCTGCTGGCCGAGGCGCTGGCGCAGGGGCTGCGCGCGGAAGTTGCCCGCCTTGAAGGCATGCTGGTCGATGGTCTGACTTGACGCGACTGAAATTGGTGAAAATGATGAAGGTCAAAGGTACAGGGGGAAAGCCAAGATGCTGGTCAAGCAGTTGCTGTCGATGAAATCCGACTCGGCCAAGCCGTGGATCGATGCCAAGACCATCGTGACCATCGCGCCCGAGGCCACCTTGGGCGACGCCGCCCGCCTGCTGGCCGAACAGCGGATCGGCGCGGTGGTGGTGTCAGCCAACGGGCGCACACCGGACGGCATCCTGTCGGAACGCGACATCGTCCGGCAATTGGGCAAGCACGGGACCGGGATCCTGTCGCAACCCATCAGCGAGGTGATGACGCGCGCGGTCCAGACCTGCGTCCCCGGCGAGGACGCACTGACCATCCTGGAGCGGATGACACAGGGGCGTTTCCGCCACATGCCCGTCGTGGACGAGCAGGGCGAGATGCTGGGCGTGATCTCGATCGGCGATGCGGTCAGCGGCCGCCTGAAGGAACTGGCGGCCGAAAAAGAGGCGCTGACCGGCATGATCATGGGCAGCTGACGCATCGTCTCATCTGCTCACATCCTTGCAATCCGGGGACAAATGGGCTTTGCCTTGGTGCCAGGACCCTGACCAAGGACGCAAAGCTCTATGCGCATCGGCCTTTATCCCGGCACGTTCGACCCCATCACCCTGGGTCATATCGACATCATCCAGCGTGCCATGGCGCTGGTCGACCGGCTGGTGATCGGCGTCGCGATCAACCGCGACAAGAGCCCGCTGTTCGACCTGGAGGAGCGGGTGGCCATGGTTCAGGCAGAATGCGACGCCATCGCAACGCGCACCGGCGGCGAGATCCTGGTCCACCCGTTCGAGAACCTCCTGATCGACTGCGCCCGTGACGTGGGGGCCACCGTGATCGTGCGGGGACTGCGCGCGGTTGCCGATTTCGAATACGAGTTCCAGATGGTCGGCATGAACCGCGCGCTGGACAGCAGCATCGAGACGGTCTTCATGATGGCGGACGCGCGCCGACAGGCCATTGCGTCAAAGCTGGTCAAGGAGATCGCGCGCCTGGGCGGCGACGTGTCCCGGTTCGTCACTCCGCCGGTCTGCGATGCGCTGCTGCAACGATACGCCTGAAGATTATCCCGCTCCTGTTGCCGGGTGCGCGCGTCGGGCATAGGCTATGGGTGAACGCGCTGACGACGGGGGCCTTCATGGCGCGAACACACCTGCTCGAAACCGACATCCTGCCGCAGCCTGACATCCTGCAGTTTTCCGACCTCGCCGTGGCGCTGCACAGGGGATGGGACGATTTTCG
>Ga0194112_10005107_pt1 | contig 17735 bp, 22 predicted proteins | sample TA2MahC400mmetaG_FD_146191 | JGI IMG/M metagenome (GOLD analysis project Ga0194112, IMG submission 146191) | Freshwater microbial communities from Lake Tanganyika, Tanzania - TA2015016 Mahale Deep Cast 400m | ecosystem: Environmental > Aquatic > Freshwater > Lake | place: Tanzania: Lake... | reverse complement strand
GATGCAGCGGACATGCTGGAAAAGATCGCCGCCCAGTCGGCGACGGTGTACAATCCTGCACATATTCACCGCACCCTGCTCAAGAACGAACAGGCAACAAAAAGTAACATCCTGAATGCGATTGCTGACCTCTCTAAGAAGGCGAAGCCCCAGGACAGTTTCATTTTCTTTGTTGCCGGGCACGGGATCCTCCTGCAGAACCAGTACTACATGCTCACCCACGACTATGACGGCACTCTGAAGCCGGAGGCCCTGCTCAGCTCAAATGAGATCATCGAGATGTCGAAGAAGATGAAACCACTCAGCCAGCTCTTCATCTTTGACACCTGTCATGCGGGAGGAGTGGATTATCTCATCTCAGGTCTTTATGATGCGAGGATGTCGGTATTGGCGAAGAAGATGGGGCTTCACATCTACGCATCAGCCAGTGACAAGCAGGCAGCGATGGACGGTTATAAAGGGAACGGGCTTTTCACCCATGCCCTGCTTCGTGGTTTGAGTAACAACAGGGAGGCAGATAAGAACAACGACAGTAAGGTCAGTTTAGTGGAGCTGGGAGGATACTCGAAACAAACCACCGCGACCATATCGAAGGAAATCGGTCATACCCAGACACCCTTGATAATAAATTTCGGGAGGGATAACCCCCTATACAAATTGCATTGAGAAACCGATGGGCGCGCAATTGAGAGCGTTTCCTGTTTTTTTCGTATTATCCGTATCAAGAGAGTTTCCCAATCAACATTTTAGGCACTTTCCTTTCTTTTTGGCATATCAGTCGAATAGATCTCCTCTATAATTTCAACGCATTCCGTCACAATACAAGATTTAACCTGGTATAATCCCTATAATTAATTGGTATTGTATTTTTTTAATTAAAGTAAATTGTTATCTGTATAAAAAATTGAAAGTCTTGAGCTACAAAAAACTTTACCATCTAAATTTAATTTAAAGATACATCTTTCCCAGTTCCCATGATGTGCCGCAAAGGAAAGCGGAACCCAATGGAAGTGTTCCCTCAGAATTGTATTTTTATGGCATGTTTATAAGTCACAGGAGTAACAAACATGAAAAATGAAAGGAAGACAAAAAAAGTCCTTATTGAAGAACTCAATGCCCTGAGAGAACAAATAAATACGTTAGCCCAACTACGGGAACAGCAAGGTGTCCTTCTTGAATCAAATAAAGAAAGCGACAAGATATTGAGAGCACTTTTAAGTAACCCCGCAGACGCTTTTGTTTTAGTTGATACGAAAGGCACTTTACTTGATTTCAATGAAACTACTGCGAGAAGAGTGGGAAAGACTCCCGAAGAAATAATTGGTGCGAGTATGTACGACCTGTTGCCTAAGGATGCGGCGAAATTGATGAAGGCAAAAATGGTCGAAGCCGTTCAAACTCGAAGTCCTGTAAGGTTTGAGAACGAACATGGAAACATTTGGAATGACAACATCCTGAATCCCATACTGGATGAACAGGGAAATGTAGTAAAAATATCTTTACATTCTCATGACATCACGGGATTAAAGCGGGTGGAGAAAGAGTTCCGCAAGAGTGAATATCAATACCGCGAGCTGATAGAGAACCTCAATGATGTTGTCTACTCCGTTGATCACGAAGGTCGGATTACGTACGTAAGCCCTTTGGTGGAAAAAATTCTGGGTTATTCACCTGAAGAGATCATCGGTAGGCATTTGACAGAGCTTATCCATACCGATGACCTGATCTTTTCCTACTATCTCCACCCCTGCGAATATCGATTTATCAACAAAGCGGGTGAGAGTTGTTGGCTACGTTCGTCATGCCGGCCTCTTGCCCGTGGAGGCAAAATTATAGGTATCGCGGGAGTACTCAGCGATGTCAATGAGCAGAAGAGGATACAGGATAGGCTAAGAGAAAGCGAAGAAAATTACCGTGTTCTTGCTGAAAACGTATCGGACGTTATTTGGTCCGTTGATATGGATTTGAATTTCACCTATGTGAGTCCTTCAGTGGAGAGACTGCTGGGCTGGAAGACAGATGAATTAAGATCGTTACATGTAAAGGACATCATGACCCCAGAGTCGTTTCAATTGGCTATGACGGTTTTTGCGCAGGACCTTGCCAGTGAGCAATTGTCAAGCGCGGATCCGTACCGTTCCCGTACTATTGAGGTCGAACAATACCGGAAAGATGGGTCGACTTTATGGACAGAGCTCAGAGCGCGCTTCCTAAGGGATAAAGAGGGCAAACTCAAAGGCGTTATAGGAGTCACCAGAGATATCAGTCTGCGCAAACAGGCGGAGGATATTCTCAGAGAATCAGAAAAGAAGTATTCCACACTGGTGGAAAATGCAATCGATGGAATAGCAATCATTCAGGACGGCATAATAAAGTATGCAAACCCGTCGTTACTCTCGCTTTCAGGGCATTCTCTTGAAGAGGTGCTGAATTCGCACTTCAGCGAATGGGTGCACCCTGATGATTTGCATAGAGTGCTGCAGCGGTATGCGGATAGGGTGGCCGGGAAGACCATTTTTGATCCACTTGAGTTGAGAATAATTTGCAAGAATAAACAGGTGAAACATATGGAGGGTTTGGGTGCCACTGCTCAACTTGCAGGATCGCCTGTAACCCTCATGTTCCTTCGTGACATCAGTAGATTAAAGCAGGCAGAGATGAAAATAATCGAACTGAAAAAAGAACTCGATGATGCAAAAAGAAAATTAGGAATCATTTATGCTAAAGATTAGGTGTTTGGTGGGGAACAATCATTGCGGTAAACGTATGACAGTTGTTTGATCTATCTCTTTACAGGCTTGTGGGTGAAATCGTTGCCGGAGAAGACCTGTCGGGACATTTGCCGGTGATGCTGTCATAAAAGTCGCGGATTTTCTGCATGTCATGCTCGATGTTTCCACTCGGCATGAATGTAGGGCCGAATCCACCCACCTTTCTTACATAGTCGAGGAAACCTAGGGCAATCGGGACATTTGCGCCTTTCGCGATGTAGTAGAATCCCGTTTTCCAGTGTGCGACCTTTTTCCGCGTTCCTTCAGGGGCGACCACCATAATCAACCGTGTCTTTTCCTTGAAGGACTGAACTATTTGGGCAACGACATCGCCGGATTTTGCGCGGTTGACAGGTATTCCCCCGAGCCATTTCAAGAAGATTCCGAAGGGCCATCGAAAGAGAGAATTCTTCCCCAGCCAGTGCAGGTTCATTTTAAAGGCAAGCATTACTGCCATTCCGATGGGGAAATCCCAGTTCGAGGTGTGGGGCGCTGCCACAAGGACAAATTTGGGGACATCGGGCAACTGGCCTTCTCTTCGCCATCCGATGATTTTGAGAGTAATGATGCAAAATACCTGGAGGAGGTTTCTTAGTATGGGGATATCGAAGAAGGTGTATTGCATATGGCTTCGCAGTTTTATCCGGGTGCCGGAACTGGGTCTCACATAATTGGAAGCGTAATAATCACGTTGGCACTTTCCCGTCAAGGGAAAAGGTATAGATCACAAAACGTTTCTGATATCTCTGGCGAAAGACGAAGCGATCTCGAGCAGGTCATGACTTTCGCTGTGTTCCTCGATCAGGCGGACGAGAGCGCTGCCAACAACGATGCCGTCCGCACAGGCGGCAAACTCGCTTGCCTGCCGGGGCGTGGATATCCCGAAGCCGACGACCAGGGGCAGTGCGGTTATCTTGCGTATCCTCTCCACATCCGCTTTCACATGTTCTATTACAGGCTTTTCCGTTCCCGTGACTCCGGTTATGGAAATATAGTAGAGAAATCCGGAGGCATTTCGGGAAATGTTGCTGATCCGCTCGTCGGTGGTCGTCGGGGCGATAAGGGAAATGAAATCGATGCCTGCAGGATCGGTGTATTTCCGGAGCTCCTGCGCTTCTTCCGGGGGAAGGTCGACGACGAGAATCCCATCCACGCCGGCTTTTATTGCCCTTTGCGCAAATTTTTCATTCCCGTATGAAAATATAGGGTTGTAATAACCGAAGAGTACCAACGGGATGTCGCAGGTATTTCGCAGCGACCCGATCATGTCAAGGATGTTTGAAAGTGTCACACCGCCTTTGAGTGCCCTCTGGGAGGAGGCTTGTATTACCGGCCCGTCTGCCGTTGGGTCCGAGAAGGGAACGCCGATTTCCAGTATGTCCACGCCTGCTTTCTCAAGGGCAGAAATGAGCTTTCCTGTCGTTTCCAGATCGGGGTGACCCGCAGTGAGATAGGCGACAAATGCCTTCCGTCCATTCTTTTGAAGGTCAACGAATTTCTTTTGAATTCTTCCGGTCATTGATGTTTCTCCGTAATGATAGAAAGTGATGGTTCAATCTGTTTCCATTCTCCGGGAGATGATTTCCGCGTCTTTGTCTCCCCGGCCGGAGAGGTTGATCACGACAATCTTCGTTTTGTCCAGGGCGGGAGCGAGTTTCATGGCATAGGCAATCGCATGGGCGCTCTCCATGGCCGGTATGATGCCCTCGTGTTTGGAGAGAAACATGAAGGCCTCGATTGCCTCCTCATCTTCGATGCTCACGTATTTTGCCCTTCCCGTAATTTTAAAATAACTGTGTTCAGGTCCCACACCGGGATAATCGAGACCGGCGGCGATGGAATAGGCGTCGTACACCTGGCCGTTATCATCCTGGAGGAGGAATGTTTTATTCCCGTGGAGAACGCCGATGCTCCCCGCGGAAATGCTGGCGGCGTGATGCCCCGTCGAGATACCCTTTCCGGCAGCCTCGACGCCGATCATCTCAACGCCTTCGTCATCTTTGAATGGGTAGAAAAGACCCATGGAATTACTCCCTCCGCCCACACAGGCGACAAGGAAATCCGGAAGTCTTCCCTCTTTGGCCATAACCTGTTTTTTTGTTTCCTTGCCGATGATGCTTTGAAAGTCGCGTACCATCATCGGATAGGGATGGGGTCCCGCGGTGGAGCCGATTACGTAAAAGGTGTCCCTGACACGGGATACCCAGTGGCGCATCGCCTCATTCATGGCGTCCTTTAAGGTGGCCGTTCCGGATGACACCGGCACAACCTCGGCGTCCAGGATTTTCATGCGGAACACATTCGGGGCCTGCCGCCGGATGTCTTCCTCTCCCATGAATATCTGGCACTCCATCCCGAAGAGGGCGGCAACGGTGGCCGTGGCGACACCGTGCTGACCGGCTCCCGTTTCCGCAATTACCCTTTTTTTCCCCATGCGCTTTGCTAAAAGGGCCTGTCCCAGGGTATTATTGATCTTGTGAGAACCGGTATGATTGATATCCTCCCGCTTCAGATAAATCTTTGCCCCACCCAGCTCTTCGGTAAGCCTCCGGGCAAAGTAGAGAGGCGTCTCTCTTCCCGCATATTCCTTCAGGTAGTGGGCAAATTCCTTCCTGAAGGCGGGGTCCTTTTTCGCTTTCCTGTATGCACCATCAAGCTCGATGAGTGCGGGCATCAGGGTTTCCGCGACGTAGCGGCCGCCGAAGATCCCGAAATGTCCATTTTTGTCCGGTAGTAATTGCTGCATATATTCTCCTTAGCGTTGATATTTATAGAGTGTAATGTTCCCGATTCTTATTATCTTTGTGGATCCGGTGCTATCCTGAGGCGTTTTGAGAATAAACCGGTCCGGGTGATTGCCTCACGATATCGTGTACCATCGCTATTATTTTTTTCACCTTGCCATGATTTTTCTTCCCCGGCGAATCTTCAACGCCGCTGTTCACGTCAACTGCATGAGGAGAAACGGTCTCAATGGCCTTTAGTATATTTTTGGTATTGAGCCCCCCCGAGAGGATGAGAGGGTGCGTATTCTTCACCTTCATCGCCAGGTTCCAGTCGGATGTTTTGCCGGTTCCTCCATACCGTCCGGGATCACGAGAATCGATGAGGATTGCTCTTACGGGATAGTCTCTTAGAATATTCAGGTCATTCTCGCTCCGGGGAGAAATTGCCTTTATCAGTATGTTTTCCGGAAATTGACGGCAGTATTCGGGCGATTCGTCGCCGTGAAGCTGAATCATATCGAGCCCGCAGTAACGGACGATTTCACCGATTTCCCCGGCGTCGTGATTCACGAACACCCCGACCTTGACGATATCGACGGGAAGATTGTCAATAATATTTCTCACCGACTCCGGGGTAACATACCTTGGCGACTTCGGGTAAAAGATGAACCCGATGGCATCGGCACCGCATGAGCTGGTGAAAAGGGCATCCTCAAGGTTCGTGATGCCGCATATTTTTATTTCCATTCCTCTCTTCACGCAAATTATACTCCCGATAATTCCCGCATTTTCTCGCCAATGTTTTCTGCCCGCATGAATGCCTCACCGATCAAAAAGGCATGGATGCCTGCCTCCATCAATATTTCAATATCCGATCGGGAGTGAATGCCGCTCTCGCTGACTATCTGTTTGTCGGCAGGGATATGAGGCGCCAGATTAAGCGAGATTTTGAGGTCCGTTGAGAACGTCTTCAGGTCTCTATTGTTAATACCGATGATTGTCGCCCCCGTACCGAGAGCCATATCCAGTTCGTCTTGCGAATGAACTTCGACCAGGGCGGAGAGTTTTAGCGATTCACTCAGCCGGAGGAAATACGTCAATGTGTCTTCATCAAAGAGGCTCGCGATGAGGAGGATTGCGTCTCCCCCCAGTATTCTCGTTTCATAAATCTGGTATCTGTCAATGATGAAATCCTTCCGTAAAAGCGGGATGTGAACACTTCTTCTGATTTCGGGGAGGTAGGTCTTGTCCCCGCCGAAGAAGGGCTGGTCGGTGAGTACGGAAACCGCGACCGCTCCATGTTTCTCATAGAGAGAGGCGATCTCTATAGGATGGAAAGGCTCTCTGAGAATACCCTTAGAGGGGGATTGCCTCTTTACCTCGGCGATAATCGCACAATCTCTGTCCTGCAGAGCTTCCTTGAAATCGCGGGGTGGCGGAAGGTCTCGTAATTCCGCCTTCAACTCGCCAAGGGGTTTCACTTGCATCGCCTTAGTGACTTCTTCCATTTTCTTGGATATGATTTTTGGTAATATCATCTGTGAAAATCCAATCATGAATCAACTGTTGCTCAATTCGATGAGTCCCTGGAGTTTTTTTACGGCAGCCCCGCTGTCGATACATTCCTCTGCCAGTTCGATTCCCTCCTTGAGGCTGGTTACCTTTTCCCCTGCCATGATGGCCAGGGCGGCGTTCAAAACGACGACCATCCGGCAGGCGCCGTTTCGGCCACTCAGGACATCCTTCGTGATCTGGGCGTTGAGTGAAGCATCTCCGCCGCGAAGCGCATCAACGGGATATGTTTCGCCGAAAAGATAGACCGGATTGATATTGTATGTGGTGATGAGACCATCTTTCAATTCGGACACCCGCGTCTCTCCGGTAATCGTTGCTTCATCGAGACCATCGGACCCGTGAACGACAAAAGCCCGTCGTGCGCCCAATTTTTTCAAAACCCCGGCGAACATCTCGGTAAGTTCAGGAGCGTACACGCCGATGAGCTGAGACGTGGCACCTGCCGGATTGGTCAGAGGCCCCAGCATGTTGAATATCGTTCTGATACCGATTTCCCTCCGCGGCCCGATGGCGTGTTTCATGGCGCCGTGGAGTTTCGGGGCAAAGAGAAAACCGATGCCTATCTGCTGCACGCACTCTTCCACGGTTTCCGGAGGGGCGTTGATATTGACCCCCAGCGCCTCCAACACATCGGCACTGCCACAGCCGCTGGAGACGGCACGATTACCGTGCTTTGCCACGGTGAGACCCGCCGCAGCGACAACGAAGGCCGCTGTTGTGGAAATGTTGAATGTGTGCATCCCGTCTCCGCCTGTACCGCAGGTATCCACGATGATCGGAGAGCAGGCATCGATCCTGATCGCTTTTTGCCGCATGATCCGTGCCGCGCCGGTCACCTCATCAACCGTTTCTCCTTTTATCCGGAGGCCGGTGATAAAAGCGGCAATCTGCGCAGGGGTTGCCTTCCCCTCCATGATTTCACTCATGACTTCCATCATTTCATGTTCTTTTAAATCTTCCCTGTTTACCATTTTTGTGATCGCTTCCCTGATCATTACCGTAACTCCTTATCTTGAAATCATATCTAAAAAGTTTTTGATAATCCTCTTGCCGTGCGGCGTAAGGATCGACTCGGGGTGAAATTGAATCCCTTCGACCGGGTATCGATGGTGCCTGATGCCCATGATCTCTCCCTCCTCTGTTTCCGCGCTGATTTCCAGGCAGGAGGGAAGGGAATCTCTCTCCACAATCAGGGAGTGGTAACGGCCGGCGGTAAACGGATTGGGGAGTCCCTTATAGATAGTTCTTCCGTCGTTCAGAATCTGAGAGGTCTTTCCATGCATGAGCCGGTGAGCCCTGACAACGTTTCCCCCGAAGGCATAACCGATGGCCTGATGTCCCAGGCACACTCCCATGGTCGGTATGGAGGTGTGGAATGCCCTGATGATGTCAACGGTGACTCCCGCTTCCTTTGGTGTGCAGGGACCGGGGGAGAGAAATATGGCTTCCGGATTGAGTTTCCCGATTTCGTCCAGGGTTACGCAATCGTTCCGGCGAACCAGAACGTCCTGGCCGAACTGGCCTAAATACTGGACTAGGTTGTAGGTAAAAGAGTCATAATTATCGATCATTAAAATCATCGTATCCTCCGTTATACCTTTGCATTCATTTCAAATCCCGAGGCGGCGAGGCGTATGGCCTGCATCATCCCCTCGGCCTTGTTGACTGTTTCCTGGTATTCTTTTTCCGGGTCTGAATCGGCAACGATACCGGCGCCGACCTGGATGAATGCTTTTCCGTCTTTTATGAGTATGGTCCTGATGGTGATGCAGAGGTCCATGTTTTTTGTGTAGCTGAAGTAGCCGACGGCGCCACCGTAAACACCGCGCCGGGTCGGCTCAAGTTCGTCGATAATTTCCATGGCCCTGATTTTTGGAGCACCGGAGAGTGTTCCCGCCGGAAATGTCGCCTTCAGCACGTCAAAACAATCTTTGTCACGGGCAAGGTGTGCCTGGATATTGGAGACAAGGTGCATCACATGAGAGTAACGTTCAACAATCATCAGCTGGGTGACCTGAACACTCCCGGTGGTGGCAATCCTTCCCAGATCGTTTCTCCCCAGATCGACCAACATCACGTGCTCTGCTTTCTCCTTGGGGTCCTGGAGAAGCTCGTCGGCAAGGCTCCTGTCTTCCCGCTCGTTTTTTCCCCTTTTCTTAGTTCCTGCGATCGGTCTCAATTCTGCGAGCCCGCCCTCAAGACGGACCATCACTTCCGGGGAGGAACCGATCAGGAACATGTCCTTGAGCTTGAGGAAAAAGAGATAGGGGGAAGGATTCACGTACCGGAGCGCCCGATAGAGGTTGACAGGATCCACGGTATTCTCTGTCGAAAAGCGTTGCGAGAGGACAACCTGGATGACATCCCCGGCGATGATGTATTCTTTGGCTTTCCTTACGATAGCCTTGTATGCATCCTGCGTCATGTTCGACTGAAGGGAGAGGTTCCCGGTTGCAGGTCGATATGCATCATTTTCTATGACGGGGTTTTGCAGTATCTCTATCAGGGCATCGATCTTATCGGTCGTTTCCCTGTAGAGCTTCTGTATGTCCTCATTCCTCTCCGTGAAGGCGCAGGAAAGTACCTTGATGGTGTGTTTCACATTATCGAAGATGATCAGGGTATCGGTGATAAGGAAGATTGCATCGTCAGTCTTCATGTCATCGGTGGCTTCTGCGGGTAATCTTTCAAAATAGCGTACCATGTCGTAGCCTAAATATCCGACCGCACCGCCGTAGAATCGGGGAAGCCCATCGACATGAACGGGGTCATATTTTTCAAGCAGATCCTGGAGGAATTTCAGCGGGTTCCCGAAATGCCTCTGTTTCGTCTCATTGCCGTTTTCACAAATGAGGACGTCCTCTCTTCGGATGGTGAAAATGGTGTGCGGGTCTGTTCCTAAAAAAGTGTAGCGACCCCACTTTTCACCACCTTCAACGCTTTCTAAAAGGAAAACATAGTGATGGGTGCTGAGTTTCATCAGAGCTGAAACCGGTGTTTCCATGTCGGCGAGTATCTCCCTGTAAACCGGTATGAGATTTCCTTTGCCTGCGAAAATTTTAAAAGTCTCGAAGTTCGGGTAGTACATTGTTCTCAATCCTTTACCTGTGAAAATAAAAAAGACCGCGATTGCTCACGGCCCCTTTGAAATCTTTGAAAAACAGAAACAAAAAAGCCGTGGAGTCCGGAAGAGGTCTCCACGGCCTGGTGTTTCATAAATGTACATTCAGCGGCAGGCAGACCTCTCCTCTGGAATCTGCCACCACCAGTTAATTGTCATAAGTGTCATCCTGTTCATATTGTGACTCGCGTATCACGATGTTGGGGCGACCTTTAGCAGGGATTGTAATCCGTGTCAATAGAAATTTTTATGTCATCGACTTCGTATGCTCAATCGTGCGGTATAGTTCATTGAGCTCAGCTCTCAGATCCTCAATCTTTATCCGGAGTTCTTCATGGGATTTTTTCAGCAACACTTCTTCTTTTCTGAGGGCCACGATTGTCGGTATCCATTTAAATAAACCGATGGCCACAAAAATGAAACCGCATGTATATCCAATAACCTGTTCTAAAAATTCTTCATATTTGGTTGTACCAATGATGACATACTGGTTCAGTTCCGGAAAATTATCGGTAATATCGAGTATGGATCCGAAAAGTATCAAACCGAATCCGATCATGGCAAAAATCCACCCCTTCCGGAACCTGAAATCTTCTTTTTCCCTCATTCCCCTCAGGAAAAAAAATATTGCCCCTGCAATGATGAACCTGAAGATATCAATTGCAATTTCGAACAACGTGCTCTCCCCCCTGAGTTTGTAAAATCAATCTCGGTGACAAGTAACACATTTGTGTCAGAGTAACAAGTTGTGTAATTGGGCTTGACAAAAAATAGTAAAGAAGCTATTGACCATTTCCCTTAAATGGGGTTTACTTGCTGCGAGAGAGATGCGCCTGTAGCTCAGCTGGATAGAGCAACGGACTTCTAATCCGTAGGTCCCGGGTTCGAATCCCTGCAGGCGCGCCAGGTATGCATGGTGGGTGTAGCTCAGCTGGTCAGAGTGCCGGGTTGTGGCCCCGGAGGTCGAGGGTTCGATCCCCTTCACTCACCCCATTTTTTTATATTTAGTTCTGGAGGTACAATAAGCGCCCGTAGCTCAGTTGGATAGAGTGGCAGACTTCGAATCTGTTGGTCGTACGTTCAAGTCGTACCGGGCGCGCCAGTCATTCATTGATAAATAATACCGTAAGCAGATGCGGGGGCCCTTAGCTCAGTAGGTAGAGCAACTGACTCTTAATCAGTGGGTCGGGAGTTCGAGCCTCCCAGGGCCCACCAGGAAAATCGAGGCGTTTCGATGACATGCGAGGCGCCTTTTTAATTTTTGCAAACCAACCGTTAGTGTGGTTATTTATATCATATGGCATTATGCTGATCATTATTAGTGTGATATATGTAGCAAGGCAAGATCAGAAGGATCAAAACAGTAGAGGGGAGGCGCAGCATGATGAAGAAAAATATTTGCCCGATTATTGTTTTAACCTGTGTCGCGATTTTCTGGTGTTTACCGCCTGACGCGTTTTCAGCAAAGAAAGGAGGGAAAAAGATGCTCATCACAAGTTCTGCTTTTACGGAAGGGAGTATGATACCGGCGAAATATACCTGTGATGGACAGGACATATCACCACCGCTGGCATGGAGAGAAGCTCCTGCCGGTACGAAGAGTTTTGCTCTTATCTGTGATGATCCTGATGCGCCCATGGGAACATGGGTACACTGGGTTGTTTACAACATACCGCCTAACATCGATAAACTCGACGAGAACGTGAAACCTGAAAAGGAATTTAAAGATGGGATGAGACAGGGCAGCAATAGCTGGCCGAGGATCGGATATGGGGGCCCCTGTCCTCCGAGTGGCACTCACAGATACTATTTCAAACTCTATGCCCTTGACACGATGCTGGAGCTCAAAACGGGAGCGACAAAGGCACAGGTACTGCAGGCGATGAAAGGACATGTTCTTGCGGAATCTCAATTGATGGGGAAATATAAGAGGCAGAGGTAGCGGCAAAAGAGTGTGTTTCGTTCAGTGTTGATGCATATGACGTCATCAATTTCTTGAAAGGATTGATCGATAGATGAAATCTATTTTTGTGAGCATTACCCTGGTTTCTTTTGTATTTATCTTATTCATTCCTGATTATACATCCGCCGAATTAAAAATCTTCGTCAAGGAATATACCTATCAAGCAAGCGATTTTGACAGCAAGATGTCAAGCCGCACGATCGCCCTCGAACAGGTCAGAAGGCTCCTCCTGGAGGAAGTCGGCACCTATCTCATTTCTGAGACCGATGTGAAAGATTTCCAGTTAACAAAAGACAGAATCACAACGTTAAGTGCCGGTGTTGTGCAAACAGAAATTCTTAACGAGACGTGGGACGGAAAGACCTATTACCTCAGGGCCAGGATCTCTATCGATCCTCAGGAGGTGACAAAACTCATTGCGGAACTCAGGTATAACACACAGAAGAATCAGGAATTGGAAGAAACGAACCGGAAGGTGGATGAAGCGCTAAGGAGGATAAAACAACTCCAGGACGAACTGGCAATAGGACAATCTTCTGAGAACAAGCAGAATGAATACGCCAAAGCAGTTGCTAAACTGAAGGCGAAAGAATGGATCGACAGGGGAGTAGCTTTCATGAATGCGGAAAATTATGAAGGTGGACTCAGTGCGTTTAAGAATGCGGTAGAAATTGACCCCACAAATTCCTGGGCATACATCAACAAGGGATGGGCACTGAACACACGCGGAGATTATTATGAAGCCATAAAGGAGTTTGACTTTGCCGCCGCCATCGACCCCCAGAACCCGTGGATTTATATAAATAGGGGGGTATCGTACAACTTTCTGGAGAATTACCAGCAGGGGCTTCTCGATGAAGAGAGAGCAATAAATCTGGATGCGACTATATCGTGGGCATATATTGATCGGGGTTGGTCATATATCGGCCTCGGAGAATTCAATCAAGCCTTGGCAGATTTGAACAAGGCTGCACAGTTGGATCCCAAGAATCCACATGTCTATCACTTACGGGTGTGGGCACATCACGGTCTCGGAAACAAAAGGCAGGCTTTGGAGGACATTGAAACAAGCCTTAACCTCGCACCGAATAATTCATGGACGCTTTGGAATATCGCGGCGTATTATGCCCTTCAAGGTGAGAAAGAAAAGTCGCTCGCAGCGCTGGGAAGAGCAATACGTATCAACAGCGCACTCAAGAAAATGGCAAAAACGAACAAAAGCTTCCAGTCACTCTGGAACGATGTTGATTTCAGGAAGATCGTTGACTGACAACTTTCTGTAGGCCATTTTTTACCAATTATTATAAAGATGCTTGATTTCAAACGGAAAGGATTGACAGGCATCTTCGAGAAAAACAGTCAGATGTTTTGCATTGAATAAGCGACAATGACGTGATCCGTCATCATTCAGGCGTTTCGTTCGCTGCATCGGATTGCGGATATTGTTCCAGGAGGAGATCCAGTGGGCTTTTCGGCGCTGTCGTCATATCCTTCACGACATGAGTATAGATCATGGTTGTTTCGACATTCTTGTGGCCGAGAAGCTCCTGAATCTCGCGGATGTTGACTCCATTCATAAGCAAATGCGTTGCGAAGCTGTGTCGTAACGTATGCACGGACGCGTGCTTGGAAATACCCGCCTTCTTGATCGCTTTTTTATCATCTCCTGTATGGCGGTGTCGCTGATATGATGGCGCACCACCCTGCCGCTTCGCGGATCAACAGAGAGATTGGCTGCCGGGAAAACATACTGCCATGCCCATTCTTTGCCTGCATTGGGGTATTTTCTGCTCAGGGCATCGGGAAGATGGACTTCTCCATAGCCACGGGAAAGATCATTTTCAGAGGGTCTTAGCAGAGGGTCTTGAGGGTCTTGGGGTCAAATCTTTAATGTTGAAAGGTATGATGTGCTGGATGAGATGCAATTCCTTGCTATGACCAAGCAGCATTCAAGAATAAAGATTTGACCCCACCAAGACACCCCCCACCAAGACACCACCAAGACATTCTTCCAGTTCCAAAGGAAAATGCCTGCTTCAGGGTGGCCCTTGGAAAGGTCAAGACAAGCAGGCCAGCGCCAGCTGCAATAAATGGCAGGCTTGGGGTGCGCTGAAGTAGTTCGACTGGATACTATGCAGAGACGGGAGCGGCTTCTAGTCCTGCTCTCGTCGCGTTTCCGTTAGGAGGCTCTATGGATTTTACAATTTATGCTCTGAAAGGCAGTTCCGAATGGTTCGATATCCTATCTTCGCTAAAAAATGGAGAGGGGCGTTTCGGGAGGAGCTACATCGAATCTGCCGACCTGCGAAAACTGAAGCAAAAAGTGGATGCGGATGGATGGGATAGTTTGTCCAATGAGGAGAAAGACTGTTATCAGGTATTTCTCCTTGATTTCAAAGCTGGTGATTATGTTGTCTACATCAATGTTCCAGAATGGGGAAAATGCACCGTTGCCAAAGTAACAGGACGATACCAATGGAAATTTGAAGACGCTGATTTTAACCATAGATTTCCTGTCGACCCAAGCACGGTGTATGTCTTTGACAGAAACGATGCCTCAGTACATCCCGCCTTACGATCGCGGTTAAAGCTACAGGGCCGTTGGTGGCGGATTTATCTTAAAGATGAGTTTGCTGAATTACTGGAAGTTCTTAAAAAAGGGGTTACGCCTTCTGAGCGGACACCAGAGGCTAATCTCCGTTTCTTGTCGAATGAAATACAGCCTTTCCTTCTCAATATCACACAACGCATTCATCATACTCACCCTAACTACGACTTTGAATGCCTTCTTGCCGAAGCATTCAGGAAGATTCCTGGTGTTATTGATGTTAAATGGCAAGGCGGCGCAGGGGATCACGGGGCTGACATAATTGTTACATTTGACGGCGGGTTGCCAATTCCCGGTTTGGAAAAGCAGTCCGTTTTGGTGGTTCAGGTTAAATCGTATGAGGGAGATCACTGGGATACAAAAGCCGTTGAGGACATTAAAAGGGCATTCGAGCATTACCCAGAGGCAAGTATGGGGCTGATAATCTCAACCGCCAATTCAATTACAACGGCTGTTGAAGAAGAACTGGACAAGCTAAGAGAAGAAAGCGGCAAGCCTGTCTCCCTTTTGGTAGGGGCGGATGTTGCGGCTTTCTTATTGAGATACGGAGCAAAACTACTGGCCTAACAACCGCATTAACTCGGACTGGCAATTCCGCTGTGCTCCATTGCCAGCCGGTTATGCGGACCGTTTCGGCTCCGAAAAATAATTATGATAATAAGCCAAATTTGGTATAATAGTTATATACTATGAGATTTGAATGGGATCCAAAGAAAGCAGCAACAAACTTAAAGAAACATGGGGTTACGTTTCAAGAAGCTGCCACAGTCTTCGGAGACCCTCTGGCTATTACGTTTCAAGACCCGGATCATTCCGGGGAAGAAGAAAGACATGAGTCGTTTGGGCTATCAATACACAAACGACTCATTGTTGTCTCTCACACGGAACGTAAAGATCGAACGAGAATCATAAGCGCGCGTCTGATGGACCGCAAAGAAAGGGTGATCTATGAGGAAGGTTAAGACATACGATGAACTCCGTCCTAAGTATAAACGGGAAGACCTTGGTATGGGAGTCCGCGGCAAGTATTTTGAAGAGTACCGCAAAGGCACCAATCTTGTGCTCTTGAGTCCCGATGTGGCAAAAATATTCTCCACTGAAGAAGCCGTTAACGAAGCTCTTCGATCTCTGATTAGTTTAGCAGAAAAATCAACAGGCCGAACGAGTCGTTCCACCGGATCGCCAAAAAAACGAGCTTCCCGGTGAACTTTTTGTGTCAAAATTATTACTGTTTTGAATCCAACTATATTTTATGCTAACATTACAACAGAATACTTATGAGATGAGGTGTGATAATGAAAACGAAATTAAAAATGATTTACTGGAAAGGTGAAAAATTCTGGGTGGGGAAACTTCTTGAATATCCTGACATAATGACCCAAGGAGAGACGCTGGAAGAACTTGAGGAAAATATGAAAGATGCATACATTCTTATGACGATGGACGATGTACCGTCAGATCATAAGGTTAAAGAACTCATCTTCGCGATATGAAAAGAAAAGACCTCATCAAGAAAATCACTTCTCTTGGATGTATTCTCCTAAGACATGGCCATCGACACGATTTATACGGCAACCCTAAAACGGGTAAAAAGCAGCCTGTGCCACGTCATAACGAAATAGACGAAATCCTTGCAAAGCATATTATAAAAAAATTGACATAACAAATCACTCGTGCGGACAGCCGATGGCCACCGCACAGTTTTACGTTATGCTTGAAAAAGCATTTAAAATAGTATTGATGACAATAGGCACACAGTATGGTATATTATCAATATGAAGCCCTTTCGCTGGAACCGTGAAAAAAACGAGCAATTGAAGGTTGAACGGGCTATTTCCTTCGAAGAAATTGTGCTATCAATAGAATCCGAAGGGCTTCTGGATATATTGAAGCATCCCGATCAAGAAAAGCACCCCAATCAGCTTGTTTTTGTCGTCGTAGTATTCGGCTATGTTTATTTGGTCCCTTTTGTTGAGGAGGCGGATTATTACTTTCTAAAAACGATTATTCCAAGCCGAAAAGCAAAAAAAGATTATTTACGAGGCAGGACAAATGAAAAAGAAATATGACCAATATGAAAAAGAAATGATCAAAGCATACGAAAAGGGAAAGCTTATATCCACTGATCCGTCAAAAGCCGAGCTTGAAAAATTCCGTTCCGCGGCCCGACTCACTTTCATAAAGGATAGACGCGTAAATATCCGGATTTCATCACCTGATCTTATGGATATACAGGCTCGTGCGCTGGAGGAGGGAATCCCTTACCAGACGTTGATTGCCAGTGTACTCCATAAGTTTGTTTCAGGGCGACTTGTTGAGAAATCACCACGCACAACCAGTCGCTCAACCGGACGTGCGAAAAAGATGCGCACCAGTTAGCTTTTCGTTGCACCTTTCCTTCGTTAATCTGCGATATCGTCAGTCATGGAAAGTTATTGATAGGTAGGTGGCATAGACTACCGCCCCTTTTCTTCATAAGTTGTTAACATGGAATTTTACGTTTGTTTACCACCCTGTTGCATCGCCGTATGTGTCGATGTAAGGTGTGAAAATAGCAACTTTCCGATCATCCTTCATTCCTTACCCATTGTCTTGATTGAAACAACTGAAGATTAATAATACTACTCAATATTGTCAATAAAGGAAAAGATATTGTCGCTGACACGGTGGGATAGTGGAGCTCTCTCGTAATGTAATGATGGGGGTGAGATTGCCGTGTCACTTATCTTTCTCGGAATGGTGGAAGCACTGTTGCGAAAACATGTAAATGTGATCATCGATATCGAACTGAAATTCTTCATTGAACAGAATATTTTTTATTTCGATTGACAGAAAAGAACAATTCCTTAAAATTAAGTTATTATTCTTATTCATTGCTGTCCAAAATAACCTGAGATGGGTATGATGGTATTTGTAAAATCAGGTATTTGGATGGGTTATTTTCGCTCTTTGAAAATCAGGTTCCCTCTTT
>Ga0194112_10005098_pt1 | contig 17760 bp, 7 predicted proteins | sample TA2MahC400mmetaG_FD_146191 | JGI IMG/M metagenome (GOLD analysis project Ga0194112, IMG submission 146191) | Freshwater microbial communities from Lake Tanganyika, Tanzania - TA2015016 Mahale Deep Cast 400m | ecosystem: Environmental > Aquatic > Freshwater > Lake | place: Tanzania: Lake... | reverse complement strand
CAAGGCCAAAACGAGATCGAGGACATGCCCGCGCCGGGACTGGACATCCGACCGCACCGGCTGCGCATGGTCAAGGAGGATCTGGCGACCAAGTTCAAGGACCCGGACGATCCGTTCCGTCTCGTCTTCGTCTGCGCCATGTGGATGACCGGGTTCGACGCGCCGGCCTGCTCGACGATCTACCTCGACAAGCCGATGCGTAACCACACCCTGATGCAGACCATCGCCCGCGCCAATCGCGTCTTCGGCGACAAGGTCAACGGGCTGATCGTGGACTACATCGGCGTCTTCCGCAACCTGCAGGCCGCGCTCGCGATCTATGGCTCGGCCTCGGGTGGCGGCGTTGCGGCGGGCGATCTGCCCGTCCAGGCCAAGTCAGCCCTTCTGGCGCAGCTCGGCCAGGCCATCGGTGCGGCGACAGCCCATTGCATCGGCATGGGCGTCGATCTGGCGGCCATCCGGGACGCGGTGGACGAGTTTCGGCGCATCGCGGCCCTGGACGACGCGGTGGAGGCGCTCATCGCGAACGACGCCGCGAAGCTGCGCTACCTGTCTCTGGCTGCCGACGTGGCCCGGCTCTACCGCGCCATCCTGCCCGACCCGACGGCGAACCAGTACAACACGCAACGCGCCCTTTTCGCGATCCTGGCCGACAAGATCCGCGCGCTGGCGCCCGTCCCGGACCTCTCCAGCGTGATGGATGCGGTGAACGACCTGCTGGACGATTCGATCAAGCCGGACGGCTACGTCATCCGCGCCACGGCAGCTTCCGTCCAGGAGGCGGGCGCGGGGTTGCCCGATCACGTGCTCGACCTGAGCAAGCTGGATCTCGACGCATTGCAGCGGCGTTTTGCACAGGGTCGCAAGCGCATCGAAGCCGAAAAGCTGCGCGGCGCGCTTAACGCCAGGCTGGTGCGCCTGGTGCGCCTGAACCGGAACCGGATGGATTACCTGCGGCAGTTCCAGGCGATGATTGACGAGTACAACACCGGCGCGGCCAACGTCGAGACCTTCTTCGCTAATTTGGTCGCCTTCGCCCAGGGCCTTGACGCGGAGGAGCAGCGTAGCATCGCCGAAAACCTGAGCGAGGAAGAGTTGGCCCTCTTCGATCTGCTGACCCGGCCCACCGTCGAGCTGACCCAGGCCGAAACGCGGGAGGTCAAGCGGGTGGCGCGTGAGTTGTTGCAAACGCTCAAGGCCGAGCGGCTGGTGCTCGACTGGCGGAAGCGGCAGCAGGCCCGCGCTGCGGTCAAGCTTGCCATCGAAGAAGCGCTGGATCGCGGTCTGCCACTCGAGTATACACCCGAGCTGTTCAGGAAAAAGTGCGAGGCGGTGTATCTGCACGTATACGATTCCTATTACGGTGTAGGGCGTAGCCTCTACGCCTTGGCTGCATAGCACAGAACCACCCTGCTGGACAAAGGCGCAGTCGTGCCCACGTTCGGCTATAATCGAGCCTGGTTGCATGAGCTATCTGAAACCCTCCTGAGGTCCTGCTATGTTACTGAACCTGCGCGAGTATCATCGCCCCACGGGCGGCTACGATTGGCAGGCGTTCCAGAATGCGCTGGCGCTGCTGGCGCGCGGCGACGTGCGCACCGCGGTGCTGGCGGGGGGGAACGATCTGCTGGGCCAGGCTGATCCAACCGTCGAAGCGGTCGTTGATCTGCAAGAGCTGGGCCTGAACCGGGTGACGCTGGAGACAGGCCGCCCAGATCGCCTGCGCATCGGCGCGATGGTCACGCGCACGGCATTGGCCGAGGATCCCACGGCCCAGGCGATCTACGGCGGCATCCTGGCCGAAGGCGCGCGGCGCTGGAGCGGCAGCGTCCAGCGCAACCGTGCGACGATCGGGGGCGCGGTCGCGACCGCGGCTGCCAACGACCCCTTGATCGCGGCCTTGCTGGCGTGCGACGCGACCGTCGTGCTGCACCTCCACCACGGTGTGCAGACCATGCCGATCAGCGAGTTCTTGCCGCGACGCGTCTACATCCTGGCGATACCTGCGCTCATCACCGACCTGGTCATCGTATGTCCCGCGCCGCCGATCGGCGGCGCCATCGCCTCGGTCGCGCGCACGCCGGCCGATGCGCCCATCGTGTTGGCCGCGGCCGCGCTCGCTGCGGCCAACGGCCAATGTCAGACGGCCCGGTTGGCGCTCGGCGGGGTCGCCGATGTCCCTTTGCGTCTGCCCGAAATCGAGGAGCATCTCATCGGCAAGCCGCTCTCCGGCGAGGCAATCGCCTCTGCCGCAGCCCAGGTGGCCGAGCTGGTGCGGCCAGCTGGCGACTTCCGCGGCAGCGTGGAGTACCGGCGGGCGATGGCAGGCGTCTTGGCGCGCCGCGCGCTGTGCGCCGCGTGGGAACGTATTGCGTAGTTCGTATTCCGTATTCCGTATTCGCCTTACGCAATACGCAGTACGCAATCCATATCACCCACCACCCAGAGCACATCCATGCAACTCACCTTCACCCTGAACAATAAACCCCAGGACTGGGAGATCGCGGTCAATGAGACCTTGCTCGCCGCGTTGCGGCGCCATGGCGTCTTCGGCGTCAAGCACGGCTGCGAGACTGGCGAGTGCGGCGCGTGCACGGTGCTGCTGGACGGCGTGGCGGTGGCGTCGTGTACGATGTTGGCTGCGCAGGCAGGCGGTCGCCGCGTCACGACGATAGAGGCATTGGGCGAGCACCCAGAACAGGGCTGGCGGCGCACCGCGGGTCTACACCCGCTCCAACAGGCGTTCATCGAGACGGGCGCCATCCAGTGCGGCTATTGCACGCCAGCGCAACTGCTGGCCGCGGATGCGTTGTTGGCCAGGAACCCGAATCCCAGTGAAGATGAGATCAGGGAGGCGCTCTCCGGCGTTCTGTGTCGCTGCACGGGATACATCAAGCCGGTGGAGGCGGTCTTGAGGGCGGCCGCGCTTTCCCAGTCTACCACCTCCCAATCCACCAATTCCCAATCTACCAATCTACCGCCCCCCCAATACGTCGGCGCACCCACGCCCAAGGTCGACGCGCTCAAGCTGGCCCAGGGCAAGCCAGCCTTCACGGCCGATATCGAGATACGCCGGCTGTTGATCGGCAAACTGCTGCACAGCCCGATCGCCCACGGCTACATCAAGCGGATTGACGTCAAACGGGCGCGCGCGCTGCCCGGCGTTCATGCCGTGTTGACCTATGCGGACATCCCGCGAGTAGTCCATTCCACCGCGGGTCAATCGGACCCCATCCCCGGCCCGCTTGACTTCGTCAGCCTCGACCGCAAGGTGCGCTTCGTGGGCGATCGGGTGGCGGCCGTCGCGGCCGAGACAGAGGAGATCGCGCAACGCGCATTGGACTTGATCGAAGTCGAGTACGAGGAGCTGCCGGCTGTGCTCGATCCGCGCGACAGCCTGAAGCCGGCCGTGGCGATCATCCACGACGAGCCAGACTATGTGGCGTTCGGCGAGTGCGATCCTGGCCGCAACCTGGCCGCGCGGCTGCGCATCGAGCTGGGCGATGTGGATGCGGCCATGAAAACCGCGGACCATGTGTTCGAAGGCGAGTACGAAGTGTCGCGCGTGCAGCAGGCGCCCATCGAGCCTTACGTCTGCATCACCTGGTGGGATGAGGACGACCGGCTGGTGATCCGCACCTCGACCCAGGTGCCGTTTCACGCGCGGCGCATCCTGGCCCCGGTCCTCGGCTTGCCGATCAAACGCATCCGGGTGATCAAGCCGCGCATCGGCGGCGGCTTCGGCAACAAACAGGAGGTGATGCTCGAGGACATCTGCGCGCACCTGACCATCGCCACGGGTCGGCCTGTCAAGATGGAGTACACGCGCGCCGAGCAATTCATCGCCAGCACCTCCCGTCACCCGATGATCATCAGGATGCGCACCGGCGTCATGGCCGACGGCCGGCTAGTCGCCAACGAGATGCGGGTGCTGAGCGACACCGGCGCTTACGGCAACCATGCCATGACCGTCACCGGCAACACGGGCCACAAGGGGATGTCGCTCTATCCCGCGGACAAGGGGCCAGACGGCCAATCGCACGTGCGCTTCGTAGCCGACATCGTCTACACCAACAAGCCCACCTCGGGCGCGTTTCGCGGCTACGGCGGCCCCCAGGCCTTCTTCGCGCTCGAAAGTCACATGGAGCGCATCGCGGCCAGCCTGGGCCTCGATCCGCTGGAGTTTCGCCTGCTGAATGTGGTCAAGGCTGGCGAGGAACACGTCATGTCCAAAGCCTGGAGCGAGGGACGCGAGGCGCGGCCAGAGCTGATTCGCACCAACGCGATCGCAGAGTGCGCACGCGTGGGGGCGGAGTTGATCGGATGGCAGGCCGGTAGGTTGGTAGATTGGGAAAGCGGTAAATTGGGAGACCAATCTACCAGTCTACCCTCAACCAATCTACCCTCTACCTTCCGTCGCGGCCAGGGCGTCGCGTTCGTCATGCATGGCACCGCGATCCCCAACCTGGACATGGGCGCGGCGAGCATCAAGATGAATGACGACGGCAGCTTCAACCTGTTGGTGGGCGCCACCGATCTCGGCACCGGGTCTGATACCGTGCTGACCCAAATGGCGGCCGAGGTGTTGGGTTGCCCGCCAGAAGATTTCATCACCTATTCATCCGATACCGATTTCACGCCGTTCGACAAGGGCGCCTACGCCAGCAGCACGACTTACATTTCGGGCGCGGCCGTGGTCGAAGCCGCGCGCAAGGTGGCTGAACAGATCAAAGAGGTGGCCAGCGAGATGCTCGGCGCGCCAGCCGCCGAGATCGTGCTGGCCGACCGGCGGGCGTGGGCGAATGATGGCCGCAGCGTCACCCTGGCGGAGGTCGCCCTGGAGAGCCTGCACCATCGTCATCAGCGGCAGATCATGGCTGTCGGTTCCTGGGTCAGCCCCGACAGCCCGGCGCCCTTCGCGGTCCAGTTCGCCGATGTGACGGTGGACGTCCAGACCGGCCAGGTGACGGTGAACAAGCTCGTCATGGCGCTCGACTGCGGCATGATCGTCAACCCGGCGACCGCGACCGGGCAGGTGGAAGGCGGCATGGCCCAGGCGCTCGGGTATGCGATGTGCGAAGAGATGGTCTTCGACGATGCAGGCCGGATGGTGAATCCGCGTTTCGGCGAATACCGGATCTTCACATCCGATGAAATGCCCGAGATGCAGGTGCGCTTTGTACAGACCTTCGAGCCGACGCATCCTTTCGGCGTGAAGGCAGTAGCTGAAATCCCGTTGGATGGCGTCGCGCCGGCCGTGGCTAATGCAATCTTCGACGCCACCGGCGTGCAAATCCCCGCCATCCCCCTCACCCCAGAACGCGTGTGGCGCGGCCTGTAGGTCGCGACCCGGAAGTAACGCCTGTCCTGAAAATGGGCGGGTTCGTAGTAGCGACTTTAGTCGCCGTGGCCCGCGCCAAACAACTGAAGTCGTTACTACGAACATTTTCATACGTCGTGGCGCCGGCCGCGACATGGGCGCCTGTTCTGAAAATCGCCCACTGCCTTGGTTTCGAGGCTGTGCGAAGCCTCCTTTAGGATCAGCCGGTCACTCTCGCCAACAGCGTAACCGGCTGAAGCCTCCAAACCGAGACCGTTTTCCACTGGCCGTCCCACAGGGAGGCTGCGCATCCTGGCCTGCATGGCGCAGCCAAGGCGGGCTGGCGCCGCGGCCGGCATGAGCACCTGACCCGCAATGTATTCCGTAACCTGTGTTGCGGACAATCCTAGAGAAAGCACGCGGTTCTGGTTTCCCCCTCAGAATCGCGGCGCGAACTGCGCCAACGATGGCAGATTCGCCTACCGGTTAATTTGGGCAAGACACGCGACCTTTCTCAGAACGATAGGGTAAGGAAACTGCAAGACCATTTCCGCACAGGACGTGGTAGAATCATGCCAGCTTCCTGTGTGAACATGAAACCACAGGAGAGGAAAATGAGCACCATGCGCGCTTTGTTTCTCGGTGTTACGGCTGCTTTGCTGGTGGGCGTCCTGATCCTCGCCCCGCCGTTGCAAGCCGCCGGCGGCGTGACGCACCTGCCGCTGATCGCCGCCGACGCTCGCGCTGCATCGGAGGCCGCCGCGCGGCCGGCAGGCAATCATGAACCGCTGCTGGGGGTCAACGGCGACGAAACGTGCGCGCCCGAGCGCGCCTATGTCATCTCCGGCCGCGTGTTCTTCGATAAGAATGCGAACGGCGCCTACGACGATGCGGACGTCGGCACGAAAGGGGACCTGGTGCGCCTGCACCGGGATGCGGATGCCGATGGCCTTGTCGGTGAAGGGGACCTGCTGTTGGCCACACAAGTCACGGCCGAGGGCGGGCAGTACCTCATCGCCACTTGTGAGACGCTCCCCCTGGTCTTGGACGTTGACGCGAGGACCCTGCCACGCGGCCACAGATTCAGCACTCAGCCGATGCGCGCGATCTGGTTCCGGGCGCTCGGAGAGACAGCCGCCGGGATTGACTTCGGTCACCTGCCGCAGCCCTTCGCCGAAAATCAACTGCTGGTCGCCTTTGCGCCCCACACGCCGCAAAGCGTCGTAGACAAGCTCTTGCTCGGCCAGGGCCTGAAGATCCGTGAGCACATCCCCGCGCTCAACGTCTATCTGATCTGGACGCCGCCGGGGCGCACCGACGAGATCTATCAATGGCTGCGATCTCTGCCCGAAGTCCTTTGGGTTGACTTCAACTACTTCATCGAGCCGCTCTATCATCCGACCGATCCCGATTACAACGACCCGACGCGCGTGTACGCGCCGCAGTTGATCAACGCCGAGGCAGGTTGGGACATCACCACCGGCAGCCCGAATGTGCTCGTGGCGGTCGTAGACACCGGGCTTGCGATGGGCCACCCCGAGTTCGCAGGCCGCATCGTCGCCGGCCACGATTTCGTGAACGAAGATGCCGAGGCCAGCGACGATCATGGGCATGGCACACACGTGGCGGGCATTCTGGCGGCCGCCATAGACAATGGCCATGGCTCGGTGGGCATCGCACCAGAGGTCAGAATCATGCCAGTCAAGGTGATCAACGCCTCTGGCAGCGGCCTCTGGTCCGACATCGCCCAGGGCATCGTCTATGCAGCCGACCACGGCGCGCAGATCATCAACTTGAGCCTGGGCGGCCCGGTCGCCTCGCAGGTGCTGTCCGATGCGGTCAGATATGCGGCTGAGCGCGGGGCGTTCCTGGTTGCGGCCGCGGGCAACGCCGCCAGCAGTTCGCCGTTCTACCCGGCCGCCTACCCCGAAGTGCTGGCAGTCTCAGGCACCACCGATGCCAATGAGGTGTGGGCCGCGTCCAACTATGGCGGCTACGTGGATGTATCCGCGCCCGCCTATGCGATCTGGAGCGCCTACTGGACTGCGACCCAGCCGATCACCTACACTGCGCTATCGGGCACCTCGATGGCGACGCCGCACGTCAGCGGCCTGGTCGCGCTGTTGCTCTCGATCCGCCCCGATCTGACGGCCGCCGATCTCCGCGCGCTGATCCAGCAAACCGCACTGGACCTGGGCCCGGCCGGCCCCGATCCCTACTTCGGCCATGGCCGCATTGACGTCGGCGCGGGCGTGGCTGCGGGCCAGGCTTGGGGCCACGCCTCTCCGACCCCCAGCCTGACGCCGACGCCCACCGCCACGCCGTCGCCGACAGTCACGCCGACTCGGACCGCGACGGCCACGCCGACTACGACGCCCTACGTGCGCCGGGTGAACGCCAGCGGCGCAGCCTATACCGATACCGCAGGACAGGTCTGGACAGCCGATCAGCCCTACACGACTGGCGGCTGGGGCTACACAGCAGGCAGCGCCAAATCGTACACGACCGCGGTGGCCGGCACGAACGATGATCCGCTCTATCAGAAGTATCGCGAGGGGATGAGCCACTACAGCTTCACTGTGCCCAACGGCGCCTATCGGGTCACGCTCAGGTTCGCGGAGTTCGCGGCCAACAAGTCCGGCGACCGCAAGATGAAAATCACCGTCGAGGGCGTGGTAGTCGAGAGCGCGCTGGACGTGTATGCGGTAGCCGGCAAAGCGACTGCGCTGGATCGGTTCTACACGACAACAGTGACCGATGGCGTGCTGACGATCAGCTTCGCCCAGGCGGGCGGCAGGAAGGCGCCGATGGTTTCCGCGCTGGAAGTCGCGAGTGGTTCAGCGCCCCCGCCGCCGCCGTCATCTACCCCCACGCCAACGCCGACCGCGACGCCGTACCAGCAGCGCGTCAATGCCGGCGGCGACGCGTATGTGGACGCCCAGGGACAGGTTTGGGCGGCTGATCGGCGATACGACAGCCGCCAGGCGCCCACCTGGGGACACGCGGCCGTCGGCAGCTTCGAGTCGAGCGCCGTCGTGGTGGGCGGCACGACTGACACCCTGCTCTACCAGGCGTGGAGCGAGGGAGACCGGATGCAGTATCTGTTCGATGCACCCAATGGGACCTACCAGGTCATCTTGCGCTTTGCCGAGTTCGTCGCGACGCAGCCGGCCCAACGCGTCATGCGCATCAGTCTGGAAGACGTGGAGGTGGAATCCCGTTTCGATGTGTACGCCCTGGTCGGGGTCGCTCAGGCGCTTGACCGGGTCTACACGACGACCGTCGCCGATGGTCAGGTGAAGGTCATGTTCGAGGCCACAGAAAACAGCGGGCTCGACCCTATGGTAGCCGCGGTCGCAGTGAAGCTCGTCGGTTTGCCGAGCACGGCCACGCCCACGCCTACCGCGACCGTCACGCCGACTGCGCAGCCCCCCACCGGGACGCCCACGCCTACGACGCAACCGGCCGCCTATACGCAGCGCGTCAACGCTGGCGGCGCCACCTACACCGATGGCCGTGGGCAGGTGTGGGCTGCTGACAAGTCCTATGCGGCCGGCTCGTGGGGCTACACCGGCGGCGGCGGCAAGTCATCCACCACTGCGGTCGCCGGCACAAGCGACGACCTGCTCTATCAAAAGTACCGGGAAGGGTTGAGTCGCTACGATTTCACCGTGCCTAACGGGGTCTACCAGGTCACCTTGAAGTTCGCTGAATTCGCCGCCAGCACGAACGGAGATCGCAAGATGCAGATCGTCATCGAGGGAGCAGTGGTCGAGAGTGCATTGGACGTCTACGCGACCGCGGGCAAGGCGGTCGCGCTGGACCGCATCTACACGACAAACGTAGGCGATGGCCTGCTGACCATCGCGTTTGCCCAGAACGGCGGCAGGTATAGACCGATGGTCTCGGCCATCGAAGTGCGCCGATAAGGAGGACTGACATGACTAAAGCCCTCTTGATCTCTATCGGCGCAATGCTGATCGGCGTTCTGGCGGCTGTTGGCGTGCTGCCGGCGGTAGCCGCGCCTCTGGCTCTGCCGCACCATGCTCCGCAGACCGAGACAGGTGAGGTCTCCGGCATCGTGTTTCTCGATCGGAACGGCAACGGCTTCCGCGATGCTGGCGAACGCGGCGTCGCCAGCGTGCATATCGAGCTTCGTGATGCGGCCACCGGCGGCCAGAGCTACCTGGCGATGACGACCACGCTGGCTGATGGGACCTACAGCTTTGCAGGGTTGGCCCCGGCCGACTACGTCGTGATCGAGACCGACCCCGAGGCGTACATCAGCACCACGCCGAACACCCTTACCGTGACCGTGAACAACAAGGCCATCCAGGGGCTGGACTTCGGCAACGCGCTGCCTGCGACCGTCTCGGGCGCGGTCTACAATGATAGCAACGAGGACGGTTTCCAGGGCCCAACCGAGCAACCGATCGCCGATGCCCTGGTCGAAGTGTTCGAGGATGCCAACGGCAACGGGCAGGCCGATCCAGGCGAGCCGGTGCTTGGCTCGGCCATCAGCGATGTGCAGGGCAACTACATCGTGACCGGTCTCAGGCCTGGCCCACGCGTCGTGCGCATCCAGCCGCCGGGCGTCGCCAGCGAGACGATCCAGATCGGTATCCCGCTGGAAAGCGACGAGGTGAGCGGCGGCTCCGTCTGGCTGGCCGCGCCGATCGGCAGGCGGTCGCAACAGCCGGCAGCCATCGCCGATCGCATCCTCGTGCGTTTCACCGACGCCGCGTCGCCGGAGTGGATCGCCCAACTCCTGGCAGAGCACGCCTTGCAGGTGACAGGGCGCATCCCTGGCATTGAAGTCTACATCCTGGAAACGCGGCCTGGCCGGGCCGAAGGCACTCTCGCGGCCCTGGTCCATCTACCAGAGGTCCGCTACGCGGAGCGCGACTACGTCGTGCGTGGGAGCCTGACGCCGAGCGATCCGCTCTATAGCGACCCCAACTCAGTCTATGCGCCCCAACTCATCAACGCCGAAACGGCCTGGAACATCACCACCGGCGCGCCGACGATCACCGTGGCGATCCTGGACACGGGCGTCTCGCTGTCGCATCCGGAGTTCGCGGGGCGCCTACTGGCGGGCTACGACTTTGTTAACTCCGACAGCGACCCCAGCGACGACCACGGCCACGGCACACATGTCGCCGGCATCCTTGGGGCCGCGATGAACAACGCCCAGGGCAGCACTGGCATCGCGCCCGGTGTCAAGATCCTGCCGGTCAAGGTGCTCAACGCGCTGAACAACGGCAGTTGGTCGGCCGTCGCCAACGGCCTGATCTACGCAGCGGATCAGGGCGTGAAGATCATCAACATGAGTCTGGGCGGCACGACCAGTTCTTCGACCCTGTATGACGCCGTCCAATACGCCGTGGCGCGCGGCTGCCTGATGATCGTCGCGGCCGGCAACGGCGGCAGCAGCACTCCGTACTATCCGGCCTACTACAGCGAGACCTTCGCCGTCTCTGCCACCAACAACTACGATCAGTTATGGTCGCTTTCCAGCTACGGCGGGTGGATAGACATCTCCGCGCCCGGCTTCGCCATCTACAGCACCTATTGGACCGCCAGCAACCCGACCGGCTACGCCTTCCAGAGCGGCACCTCGATGGCCGCTCCGCACGTCAGCGGCGTGGCGGCCCTCATCCTCTCGATCCGACCGAGCTTGAGCGCCGCGGACCTGCGCGGCCTGATCCAGGGGAACGTTGTGGATTTGGGCGACCCCGGCCCTGATCAATACTTCGGCGCCGGCCGCATCAACGCGGGCGGGGCGGTGATCGCCGCGCAAAGCTGGACCCCCTATACGCCGACGCCCACGCCAGGCCCGACTGCCAGCCCTTCGCCGACGGCGACCGCTTCGCCCACTGCGACGCGGACGCCGACATCGCCGCCGACCTCGACGCCCACAGCCACCCCGACCGGCACAGCATTGCCGACCGCGACTCGCACGCCGACGGCTACGGCAACGCCGACAGCCACACAGAGCGCCACGCCGACTCAGACCGCCGCGGCCACAGCCACTCCGACCACGCCGCCATACGTGCAACGCGTGAACGCCGCCGGCTCCGCGTATACAGACACGCTGGGACAGGTCTGGCAGGCGGACCAGGCTTACACGGCCGGCTCCTGGGGCTATGCCTCGGGTACCGCCAAGTCGTCCACCACGGCCGTGGCCGGCACGAACGATGACCTGCTCTATCAGAAGTATCGAGAGGGCATGAGCAAGTACGACTTCACCGTGCCCAACGCCGCATACCAGGTCACGCTGAAGTTCGCCGAGTTCGCGGCCAGCAGTTCCTCCACGCGCGTCATGAAGATCACGATCGAGGGAACGGAGGTGGAAAGCGCCCTCAACGTCTATGCGCTGGTCGGCAAGGCAGTGGCCTTCGACCGCACCTATACCACAAACGTGACGGATGGCTTGCTGACCATCGCCTTCGCCCAGAATGGCGGCAAGTACAAACCGATGGTTTCAGCTATCGAGGTCAAGACCGCGCTGCCGCCATCCACAGCCACGCCCACCGCCACGCGAACGCCAACGATCACGCCAGGTGGACCGACCTTCACCCCCACCTTCACACCGACCTCGACCGCCACGCCCACGGCCACTCCGACCACGCCGCCCTATAGCCAGCGCGTGAACGCCGGCGGCACGACCTATACCGATGGTCAGGGCCAGGTGTGGGCGGCCGACAAAGCCTATGCTGCGGGATCGTGGGGCTATACCGGCGGCAGCGTCAAGTCATCCACCACGGCCGTGGCCGGCACGAATGATGACCTGCTCTATCAGAAGTACCGAGAAGGGATGAGCAAGTATGACTTCACCGTGCCCAACGGCGCGTACCAGGTCGGGCTGAAGTTCGCCGAGTTCGCCACAACCTCCGTGGGCGATCGCAAGATGCAGATCGCCATCGAAGGTGTGGTGGTGGAATCGGCCCTGGATGTGTACGCGCTGGTCGGCACGGCAGTCGCTCTCGACAGGAGCTACACGACGAACGTGACCGATGGTCTGCTGACCATCACCTTTGCGAAAAACGGCGGCCGAAAGTCGCCGATGGTCTCGGCCATCGAAGTGAGATAACGGAATCAAGGAGACTATATGTTCACACGCGCCCGCCTTCTGATGCATGTCATGTTGTTCGTCCTGGCCTCGTCGCTGCCGGCGTGGGCTGCGCCGCCCAAGCCGCAGCCCAACCCCATCGCACCGAACGGCAGTGGCTCGATCTCGGGTCAAGTGTTCATGGACTTCAACGGCGATGGTTTTCCGATCGGCGAGAACGGGGTCGCCAATGCATCCCTAAAGCTATTGGCGCAGGGAACGGGCGCGCTCATAGCGCAGACGGCGACCGGGCCGGATGGCTTCTATGAGTTCCTGAACCTGAACGACGGCGCCTACCTGGTTGTACTGACGCCGCCCCAGGGCACGGTGAGCACTACGCCAAATACCGCGACCGTAACCATCAGCTTCGGCGGTCAGTTTTTCGGCGTGAGCTTCGGCGTCGCGCCGCCGGGCACGATCATGGGCGTGGTCTTCCAGGACGTCAACCTGGACGGGATGCAGGGGCCGCTGGAGCCGGGCATCGGCGACGCGTTGGTCGAGTTGTTCGAGGACGCCAACAGCAACGGCCAGTTGGATGCCAGCGACAGACTGCTGGCCTCGACAGTCACCGCTAGCGGCATCGGCCAGGGTTCCTACAGCTTCACCAATGTTGCGCCCGGCCGCCGGATTCTGCGCGTCACGCCGCCGGGCGCGCTCTCGAGCCAGGAGCCTGACGTGCTGAACCTCGTCAGCAGCGAGGTGGGCGGCTTCTCTGCCAACCTCGACGTGGCAGTCCTCGATGTGAGCGCCGGGCCTGCGTCCCTCTCGGGCACGATCTGGCACGACAGGAACGGGAATGAGTTCATTGATCCAGAAGAGCCGCCCCTGCCCCATGTGCAGATCGAGCTGTACGCCGATCCGAACATCAATCGTCAGGTGGACGCAGGAGAGCGCCTGGTCGTCACAACTACGGCGAATAGCAGCGGGCAATATGCCCTCGCCGGATTAGCGCCCGGCAACTATGCGCTCCTGACGCTCAACGGCACGCTCCCGGCCAGTTGGGTTCCCAGCCAGGATGCGTCAGCCCTGGGGTTTTCCCTCACTACCGGCCTGAACCGCGTGCTCAATATCGGCTACTATGACCCATTTACCGTGGGGCCGCTGACCGTGGGCGACTGGAAGAAGGAGGTAAAACAGCAGGGCAAGCCTCACTATACTCCGGCGGAGGTGAGCCAGTTCATCGCAATCGGCCAGGCCAGTTCGCTGGTCTTCCCCGAGATCGTGTCGCTAGAAGATGCCTTGCTGAAGGGCGCTGGCGGCGACGAAGGCCATGCACGCAAGGAGTACGCGGCCCTGCGCCTGAACCTGGCCAGCAATCGTCTGCTGGCGAAGACGCCGGTGAATCTGCCTGATCTGACGACCAGGACCACGGTCGGCGAGGTCGCCAAAGAGATCGAAGCCGTCTTGACGCCTCCATCGGTCCAGACCAAGAAGGAATACGATCGCGTGCGCAAGCTCGCAGGCGCGCTGAACGACGGCAAGGGGATCGGTTACGGCTTGCGCGGCACGATGCCGCTGGTGAACGCTCTGTTGAAGGGAACGGAAGTTGCCTCCAAGCTGCGGCCTGGCGGCGACAACGTGGATTTGCGGATCACGGATGGCTATCTCTGGATGTGGCGCTGGAGTCCTGGCTCGTTGAGCTCGACCACCAACGTGTTCGACCCGCAACTACGCATCAAGGTCATCGCGTTCTACGATGACGCGGTGCTGGAAGCGCGGCAGATGCTGCCCGACGGCCGCGAGGTCAGCCTGGGCATGGCGGTCCCGACGATCTGGAACAAGGACATCAAAGCGACCTACACCTTCGATCTGTGGCGCATGTCTACCGTCGCCCAACTGGTCAGCGCGGATTTGCGCCTCTACGTGTTCAACCGCACCGGGACGGTCACCAAGAAGGAACACGTCAAGATAGACAGCGCGGAATTGATCTTCGCGTACTGACAGGGTAGAATACGGGCGAGTGTCGCGTTTTGCGCCCCACCAGGGCCGGCGCTGATCTGTCACCCGCATCCTGTACGGCGGCGCCCGCACTCCCGATCGGAGTGCGGGCGCTTACGTCTTCGAGATAGGCGTGGCGCATGGCTGAACGGTATCGCAGTTCCGGGTTGGTCCCATCGAGCAGGCCGGTTGGTCGCCGCAGGAGTTTGGCGCGGCAGCCGGCCTGGTCCCTTGCGCTTTACCTGGTCATCGTCAGCCTCCTTGCCCCGCGACCGTCGTGGTCGGACCACGCCCCGGCCGGCCGCGCCGAATCGCCAGGCATGGCGCCTGTCGCCTGGTCCATCCAGTGCGTAGACTGCCCAAAGGTGTTCGATGAGATCAGCAATCGCAGCCTGCGGTTGGATGCGACCGGCCGGCCGGCCATCGCCTACGGCGGCGACCATCTCTACTATGCCGTGCACGACGGCGCCGGGTGGCGCCGGGAGACGGTGGACTCCGCCGCTGGCGTCGGCGCCTACGCTTCGCTGGCGTTGGACGGCGCCGGCGATCCGCACATCGGCTATTACGACGCTCGCAATCGCGATCTGAAATACGCTCGCCGAACTCAGAGCGGCTGGAGCATCGAGGTGGTGGATAGCGCGGGCGATGTGGGCGCGGGCGCGGCGCTGGCGTTGGATCAAGCGGGCAGGCCCTGGCTGGCCTATTACGACGACACGCAGCGCAGCCTCAAATACGCCCGCTGGAGCGGAACCGCCTGGGCCGTGCAAACCGTGGTGCGCACAAGCACGGCAGCGCGCGACATCTCGCTGGTCCTGGATGCCGCCGGCCGGCCGCACATCGGCTACTATGATCTGGCAACGGGCGATCTGCGCTATGGCCGCTGGACCGGCAGCATCTGGGAAATCCATACTGTGGATAGCGATGGGAATGTGGGCGCAGATGTGGCGCTGGCGCTGGATGCCGCGGGACTGCCCCACTTCAGCTACTACGATGCCACACTCGGCCGCCTGAAGTTTGCGCGCGGTCTGGCTGGCGGCGGTTGGACGATCGAAGTTGTTGACAGCGACGCGGACGTCGGCGGTCATACATCGCTGGCGCTGGATGCTGCGGCCGCGGCGCACATCAGCTATCGCGACTGGACCAACGGCGATCTGAAATACAGCCGCCGGCAAGGCGCCGGCTGGGCGACGCAGGTCGTGGACAGCGCAGGAGATGTGGGTCTGTTCACCTCGTTGGCGCTGGACGCTGCTGGCCGGCCGGCCATCAGCTATCTGGACTTAACGCATAATGCGCTGAAACACGCGGCCTGGACCGGCGACCGCTGGCAGCTCGATGCGGTGGACAGCGCCGGCAACGCGGGCGATTACACCTCTCTGGCGCTCGACGCCCACGGCCGGCCGCACATCAGCTATCACGACTCTAGCCTGGGCAGCCTGAAATATGCCCGCTGGACCGGCGTCGAGTGGTCAATCGAAACGGTATTCAGCGGCGCCATCGGCGCGAACACGTCGCTGGCACTGGGGCGCGACGGCCGGCCAGCGATTGGCCTGTTCGACGATGCCAGCCATGCGGTGAAGCTGGCCCGTTGGACCGACGCGAGCTGGGAAATACAGACCGCCGATGTGATCAGCGCGACGGCCAGGTGGCTCTCGCTGGCGCTGGACAGCGCCGACAATCCCCAGCTCGCCTATCACGACGCGGCGGCCGGTGTGCTCAAACACGCCCGCTGGACCGGGACGAGCTGGACCAGACAGGTTGTGGACAACGTCGGGCCGATCAGCTTCGTCTCGCTGGTGATCGCCAGCGACGACGCGGCGCACATGGCTTACTATGACGCCGCGCGCGGCGATCTCAAGCACGCGCGCGGGGTGGGGACCGGTTGGATCATCCAGACTGTGGACAGCGCCGGAGATGTGGGCGGCTACCCATCTCTGGCGCTCGCTGGCGGAGGGGGGCTGCACGTCAGTTACTATGACTGGACCGGCTTCCGGCTGAAATACGCCTATTGGAACGGCGTCGCCTGGATCAGCGAACCGGCAGCCAGCGCCGGCGCGACCGGCTTCAATGCGCTCATCGTGCATAGTTCGGGCGCGCCGGCCATCGCCTACTACGACGACACGGCCGGCGTGCTTAGATACGCACGGCGCTCGGCTCCCGCGCCGGCAGCCGGAAACTGGGATAGCCAGATCGTGGATAGCTCAGCCGATGTAGGCGCACACGTGACGCTGGCCCTGGACGCAACCGGCCGGCCGCATATCGGCTACTACGATGTCACCAACGGCGATCTGAAATACGCCCGCGGAACCGGCCAGGACCATCTGGTCTACCTGCCGGCGATTCTGCGCAAGGCTCGCTGAGTGCTGTCCCGAAGATCAACCCCGCCAGTCATTGCGAGCGCAGTCTGCGAAGCAATCTCCTTCGTTAACCGGGAGATTGCTTCGTCGCACACTACGCTCCTCGCAATGACGTTTTCATGCGCCGTGGCGGCGCACACGGCATGAGCAACTGCCCTGAAGATCAACGCAAAGACGCTAAGACGCCAGGAAAACCATATATCTTTGCGCCTCTGCGCCTCTGCCCTTTGCGTTTTCATGGGCCGTCCCACAGGGAGGCTGCGCTATGAATATCCGGGTACACACAGGATTCATCGCTCTCCTATGTCTATGCGTCGCCGCGCTGCCGTGGTCAGTTCACACCGCGATGGGATACGACGGGGAACCTCGCGGCCAGTCTGCGCCGAGGACCAGCCTGGCGGGCGCCATCGGCGACTTCATCTGGTACGACGCCAACGCCAACGGCGTCGAGGACATCGGCGAGCCTGGCATCGCCAACGTGACCGTCAATCTCTACCTGGATGACGGGAACGGCGTCTTCGATCCGCCGGCTGACCTCCTGGCCGCGAGCACGGTCACCTCGGCCAATGGAGGCTACCTGTTCGCAGGTCTGGCGCCGGGCGTCTATTTCGTGGCGGTCAGTGATCTGCATGGCGTCTTGATCGGAATGCAGCGCGTCATCGGCATGCAAAGCCAACCCAATCCCGCGGCCGCCATCTATCTGGGCCAGGGTGAGGTCAACAAGGATGCCGACTTCGCCTATGTGCTGTCGCCGGCTGCCAACCGCGCGGTGGTCGGCGATGTCATCTGGCACGACGCGGACGGCGATGGCTTCCAACAGCCGGGCGAGCCAGGCATCGCTGACCTGGAGGTCTGCGCGACGCCGGCCGGCGACGCGGCTGTCTGTACGGTCACTGACAGCGTCGGCGTCTATACTGCTCGGAAATCAGTTGAGTGCATTCATGCTGGGGGTAGGCTCTGCCAGCACTCAGGTAGCAGTTCGAAGTTAGTGGTGATCAGCGACCGCAACCGGTCGCGGTACTGATCGAGATGGGCGA
>Ga0194112_10005096_pt1 | contig 17761 bp, 11 predicted proteins | sample TA2MahC400mmetaG_FD_146191 | JGI IMG/M metagenome (GOLD analysis project Ga0194112, IMG submission 146191) | Freshwater microbial communities from Lake Tanganyika, Tanzania - TA2015016 Mahale Deep Cast 400m | ecosystem: Environmental > Aquatic > Freshwater > Lake | place: Tanzania: Lake... | reverse complement strand
GCCTTTTCCGCCCGTGTTGTCGAAGGGTCCGGCGTAGAACCACTTGCTCACGCGGGGGGCGTCGGCCTTGGGGGCCTCGTGGGCGATGTTGCGGCACAGGCGGAGGCCCTGGAAGCCGTCGGCGAGGAGGATGTCGGGCCGCTTGTCCCCGTCGTAGTCCAGCCACGCCGCGGCGGTGGTGTTCCAGTAGTTCATGGGGGGCAGGCCGCGCGAGACGTCGGTGAACTTCGTCTCCCCTTCGTTGCGGAAGAGCTTCGGCCCCGCGGGCGTGGCAAGGAGGAGGTCAGGCTTGCCATCGCCATCGAAGTCGGCCCAGGCGGCGGCGCGGGCGCCGGTGGCGAGGGGGAGGGTGACCTCGTTGAGGGAGGCCCCGGCGTTCTGGAGGAGGACGACGCGGCCCTCGCCGTAGAGGCAGAAGTCGGTCTTCCCGTCGCCGTCGAAGTCGCAGGGCGCGACGCCGGCAGCGGCGGGGTCGGTGCGGGCGAGCGAGGAGTAATGGGTAAAGCCCGGCATGCCCTGGATGGGTCCGAACTCCTCGCCGCCCCAGCCGACGAAGTCGCGCTGGGGATTGTAGTCCTGGAGCTTCAGGCTGGCCTTCATCCGCTGGATTTTGCCGTTGCGCAGGTGGAGTGACGGCTTGTCGTCCACCATGCAGGGGACGGCGACCTCCTGTCCTGCGAGAATGGCGGTGACATAGCCGACGAGCTTTTCGGGCTTTCCGGCGTAGGAACGGAGGAGGAAGGGTTCGCCGTGGCTCATGCCCCACCATTCGCCGGCGTAGATTTGGTACCAGTAATTCTGGATGCACATTTCGCCGGCGCCGCCGTTGTGGAAGAAGACGGCCTGCTGGCCGACTTCGGCCCAGGCCATAATGTTCTGCCACTCGCGCGGGTGGAAGCCGCCGCGGCCGATGTTGTGCTTGATCACCTCGCCCGGGTGCGCGCCCTTGACGTCCTGCACCTTGCGGTAGACGATGAGGTTCTTCTCCTTGTCCACGCTCTCGACGCGGACGAGGAGGATGTTCGTGGAGTCCACGATGAGCTTGCCGAGGCTGAAGGGGGCCTCGATGTACGCGAGGGCGGGGGCCGCCAGCAGGAGCGCGAAGGCGAGGGCGAAGGCCCATTTCAGATTGCAGATTTCAGATTGCAGATTGCAAGGCGCGGCAGGAGGCGCGGAGCGCGCGCTCGCCTGGGGTTCTGAAATCGGCAATCGGCAATCGGCAATCGGCAATGGCACGGCGGCGGCTCCTACTTCTTGGGCGGCTCGGGGGGCGGGGGTTGGAGCGCGGCCAGGCCCTGCTGGGCGGCCTTGGCCCACTCGGTGTCGGGGAACTCCTTGGCCACGCGCTTCCAGAGCTTCGTGGCCTCCTCAGGCTGCTTGAGGCCCGCGTAGGCCTGCGCCGCGCGGCAGAGGGCGGGGCCGTTCAGCTCGGGGTAGTCGTAGGTCGTGGGCACGGCGAGGAGGGCCTTGGCCGCCTCGGGGAAGTTGTTCTGCTCGAGGCGGCACAGGCCGATCTGGAGCTGGGCCTTGGCCGCCCAGACGGAGACCGTGCAGCGGACGACCTGGCTGTAGTGCTGGATGGCGGGGTCGAGCTGCTTCATCATCTGGAGTGCCCAGCCGAGCTCGTAGCGCGCCTCGTCGGCCCAGGGGCCGTTGGGGAAGCGGCCGGCGCACTGCTCGTAGCTGTTCCTGGCCTGGTCCCACTGCCCTGCCTGGGCGAAGGCGTGGCCGAGGCGCAGGAGCGCGCGGTCCGAGAGGCCGGGCAGGTTGTGGAACTGCCCGTTGTCGCGGAACGGAAGGAGCTGCTCGATGGCCTTCCCCCAGTCCTTCTGCTGGATGAACACCTCGCCCATGAGGTAGCGGACCTCGCCGACGAAGGGGGTGGCCGGGTTCTTGCCGACGGCTTGGACCTGCGCGGTGGCCGACTTGGCGTCGCCCTTGGTGAGGAGCACGGCGGCGATGCGCAGGCGCGTGCGCTCGGCGAGCTCGAGCGGCGGGTTCTTCTCGAGCGACGTGGCGAGGAGTTCGAGCGCCCCGTCATGGTTGCCGCGCTGGGAGAGCAGCTCGGCCAGCTCGAGGCGGGCCTGGACGGCGAGCGGCGTCTCCGGCCCCGCCGCGACGAGCGCGCGATAGGTGTCGAGGGCCTGCTTCTCGGCGGGCTGCACGGGCACGGTGGCGAGCGGCACGTCGGGCGCCCGGAGTTCCTGGGGGTTCACGGGCGCGGCATCCTTGCCCAGCCTGGCGAGGGCCTTCTGGAGGGCCTCGGCCTGGAGCTTCATCCGCGCCGCCTCCACCTCGGCGTCGGCCAGCACGCGGTGGCACCAGGCCAGCTCGTAGAGCGCGTGGAGGTGGCCCTCGGTGCCTGCGGCGGCCTTGGCCAGCTCGGCGGCCTGCGCCCGCAGGGTCTCCACGGCCTGGGCGATGCCCTTGAAGCCCTGTTCGATGGCGGCCTTGGCCGCGGTGATCTCCTCGGGCTTGGCCCCCGGCTTGGCCGCGGCGGCCTTGGCGGCGGCGATGGCGGCCACCGCCTCCTCACGCCGGCACTGGGCGGCGCGCCACTGGGCGTTGGCCCCCTCGGGCCGGCCGGCGCTCTCCTTCGCGATCTGCTCGAAGAGCGCGCGGGCCTCGGGCAGCTTGCCCGACTCCTTGAGCGCCAAGGCGTGCTCGTAGCGCAGGAGCGGCACCCAGTCGGCCCGGGCGGGGTCCTGCTTCACCCGGTCCTCGTGCTGCGCGCGGCACTCCTGCATCACCTTCTCGGCCTCTGCGGCCCGATTCTGCGAGCGCATGAGGCTGGAGAGGCGGACGATGGCCAGCGGGGCCACGGGGCTGTTGCGGAAGGGGTCGCCGCGGAAGCGCCCCAGCTCGTTCATCGCCCCGCCCGGGTCGCCCTGGAGGGCAATGCACTTGGCGCGCTCGAAGACCACCGAGGGCATGGCGGGGTCCTGCTGGTACTGCTGCATGAACCCTTCGTAGGCCTGGCGGGCGGCCTGGAGGAGCTTCTGGCGCTCGGCCGGCTCGACGAGCACCGAGCCGATGCGCTGCTGGCAGTAGCCCAGCTTCAGGATGGCGTCCGGGGCCTGCGGGCTCTTGGGATTGCCCGCCACGAAGCCCTCGAGGAGCTTGGCTGCCCGCTCGGCCTGCTCGATGAGCTTGGCCGCCTGAAGCGCGTCCTCCGCCTCCGGCGGCAGCGTGCGGATAAGGCAGTCGGCCAGCAGGTACGACACGATGGCCGGCTCCCCCGTCCGCTCCATCTCGGGGATGGAGCCGAGCACGGCGATGGCTTCGAGGAACTGGCCGAGGCGGTAGTGGGACGCCGCCATGCCGTGCTTCGCCAGGTTGGCCTGGGGGAAGTCGGGGAACTGCTTGAGGAGGCGCTGGTAGCGGGTGATGGCCTCGGTGAACTGCTTGGCCAGCTCCTCGCGGCTCGCTCGGCCCGGCTCCGCCGCGGCGGCCGAGGCGGCCATGAAGGCGTTCTCGGCCACGCGGAAGAGCACCGCGGGCAGCAGCGTGCCCTTGGGGAAGCGCTCCTCGAACTTCTTGGCCGCTTCGTCTGACTCTCGGTACTGGCCGGCGAGGTGGAGGGCGGTGACGCGCCGCTGCATGGCCTCCTCGGCGCGGTCGGGGTTCAGCTTCTCGTTGAGCACCTGCTCGTAGGTCTGGGCCGCCTCACGGAACATCTTGGCGAGCTGCTGCGTGTCAGCCGTCTCCATCAGGATGTCCCCGCGGCGGACCCTCGCGGAGGGGTCGCGCTCGGCGAACTGGTTGGCGCGTTCGGCCGCGCGGCGCAGGGTCTCGATGCCCGCCTTCACCGTCTGGTCATATGCCTGCGGGTTGGCGGGGTCGGCGGAGCCTACCTGGCAGCGGCTGAACCACCAGAGCGCCTGGTCGGCGAGCTGCGGGTGCTCGCACAGTGGCTGGAGGTTCTTCACCGCCTCGGGCCAGTTCCGCAGTTGCATCTGGCAGTAGCCCGCGCGGAGCTGCACCTCGGCGATGAAGGGCAGCTTGGGGAACTGCTGGAGGAGCGCCGCGAAGCCGGCCAGGGCCTCGCCGAACTTCCCGTCCTCCGCCTGGATGAGCGAGAGGTAGAAGATGGCGCGGAGCACGTGCTCGGGCGGGGGGTTGGCCACGAGGGCCTGGAGGAACTCCCGCTGGTCGGGGCGCAGGGCCGCGGGGTTCTGGAGGGCGGCCTGGGCCGCCTTCTTGTGCTCCTCGTAGGCGGCGACGACGGCTTTGTACTGGTTCGCTGCCTCGGGGCGCTCCTCGCTCATGTGGTGGCTGCGGGCCAGCAGGTAGCGGGCGTGGATGCCGTACTCCTGCTGGAAGGGCGCGAGCTGGCTGAGCGCGCGGCCCGCCCCCACGTAGTCGCGCAGCGCGAACTTCGCGTAGCCCAGGTGGTAGAGAGCCAAAGCCCGGTAGCGGGTTTTCCCCAGCACCGCGTCGGCCAGGAAACCCTCGGCCAGCTCGTTGGCCTCCTTGAACTTGTCGGTCCGCAGCAGCATCTCGCCCTGGTCGCAGCGCGAGCGGGCGGCCCACTCCACCTCGGCGGGCAGTTGGCCATCGGCGGCGGGCGGCGCGGCCTTGGCGCGGGCGAGGAAGCCCGCCGTCGCCGCGGCGAAGCAGCGCACCGCCTCCTCGAAGTGCTGCCGCGCCTGGTTGCGGAAGTTCTGCGCCTCGTTCGGCTTCGCCTCCGCCTCGGCCAACGACCGGTAGCCCAGGCCGCGTCGCGCCACGCCCAGGTAGTGCTGCGCGTACGCCAGGTCGGGGAACTGCGCCTGGCCCACAACCTGGCCCAGCTCGTTGATCGCGTTCTGGTAGTCGCGCGTCGGCCCCTCCAGGAAGGCGAGCGCCATCCCGTAGCGGGCCGCCGTCGCCTCCTTGTGGCCCCCGAAGCGCTGGAGAAACTCGCGGAAGCGCTCGACCGCGAAGGGGTAGTTCCCCTCGTTATACGCCTTGCGGGCGCTGTTGAGAACGAGCATCGCCTGCTCGTCCTGGCTCAGCTCCCCCGCCCACGCGGGCGCAGGGGCCATCGAGAGGGCAAGGAGCAATACGGTCGGAACACGCCTCCCAGGAGCAGGTCGGTGGGGTCTCATGGGCGTCTCCGGGCTCACGGGACTCACATCCACGGCAAACCCAAATGTAACCATTTTCCCCCGCGGATTACAAGGCCCGATCCGCGCTACCACAGGCATGGAACTGTAATTTGTTGTCAGCGGCGGCGCGCATGCGGGCTTGCTACCCGGGGACCCTCCTGGCATTCCCCGGCGCGAGCGGCCACAGCGGTCGCCATGCGCCGCGCACCGCGCCATGGGTGTCCGCCCCGTGGACGCCACGTGAGGCCGCGGATTTCTTGCGGAGTTGTTCAACTCCGCAAGCAGTTCCCAAGTGCCGGCGCGACCCTGTGGCCGCGCAGCCGCTCGTCGAATGCCGGGGGCCGTCGCCGCGCGTCATGCTTTCGGAGTTGTTCAACTCCGTAGGATGTCTCAAGCGCGGGCGCGACTGTGTTTGGGCATGAAGCCCCGACTACAGCGGGGACGGCCCTTCCCGCCGGTGGTCGCATCCACGCAGGCCGCTCCACACTTGACAGCGGCAGGCGATCGCTGGTACTTTCGGAGTTGTTCAACTCCGAAACACTTTCTCGGAGGCACCCGAATGGATGAGGTCATCGCCAGGGTTCTTCGTGCCGTCGCATGTTTCGCTCGCTTGAGCATTCTCTCGCGGCTGCTCTCGAGCGGCGAGGCCACCCCGTCCCAGCTTGCACGCGACCTGCGGCTCTCGCGCGACCTCGTTTCCACCCACCTGGCGAGGCTCACCTCGGCAGGGCTCATCCAGCGCCGCCGGTCAGGCGCGCGATGCTTCTGCAGGGCGGGGTCGCCTTACAGTGACCGCACCCTGAGCGGAGAGATTGCCGGCTGGCTGCAGGAGGCCCTCAGCTCGAGCCCCGGGAAGTCGACAGGCGGTCCAGCCGCTGCGCACCGAGACTCGCCGCCGCCGGAATTACATCGCGCCGTCTTCGAGGCCGCCACGGCGTTCACCAGCCCACGTCGCATCCAAGTGATGCGGCGACTCGCGCATGAGAGCAGCGTGGACGGCCCGACCCTCATCCGCGAACTGCGGATGTCGGAGGCGGCCTTGAGCCGCCATCTCGACAAGCTGATCCGCCGCGGCTACGTGTCTGTTGTACGCGCGGGGCGTGGTTTCCGATACGCGCTTGTTTCCGCGGGAAAAACGCCTCACCACACCCGGTTGCTCGGGATTGTGCAGGCCCATTGGGGAAAGCAAGGCTTGCGGAGTTGAACAACTCCGCAAACTAGTCAGCGCCACCCGCCCTCCCACGGCAGATACGCGTGGGGAGGGCGCCGGGCGGCGCGATGGTCCCTTCCGCGCGAAGAGACGAGCCCTTTGGTCGGGCCGCCAGTTGCTCTCGGAGTTGAACAACTCCGCAACCAATCGCGATGGCACACGGTGGCTGCGAGGCTCCGGGAGTCTGCGTCTGGGGCGCTGCTGGTGAAGGGGCCTCGGATGCTCCCGCCACTGCTGCTCCGCTGTGCCCCTGACGGCCGGAGGACGGTCACGGCTCGGCCAGGAGGGGGCCATAGGTGCCCGGCATGCGGTCCCGCGGGCCGATGCTGCCCCAGTGGCCCACCCACCAGAGCGGCTCGCGGGCCGCCAGGTCCACCTCGCTCCAGAACACCCCGCTCTGCCCCTTGGACGATGCCAGTATCCGCCCCATCGGGTCAATCACAAGGCTATTGCCATCGTAGACCGAAGGAACGAGGTAGAGGCCGTTGTCGCGTGCGCGGACGCGGAAGACGGTCTCCCCCTCGACGCGGCCCTCGGCGTCGGGGAACGTGGTGCCCCAGGTGGGCGCGAAGAGGATTTCCGCGCCCCGCAGGGCGAAGGCCGCCGCGGCCTCGGGGAAGAACCAGTCGTAGCATATCTGGATGGCCACCGTGCCGAAGTCCGTCTTGAACACGGGATACTCGCCGCCGGGGGTGATCCCCTTGAGCCATTCCTCGCGCGGCAGGTGCACCTTGCGGTACTTGCCCGCCAGCCGGCCCTCGCGGTCGAGGAGCACCGCCGTGTTGTAAAGGGTGTCGCCCTCCACCTCCATCAGGCCGGCGACGACCCAGATGCGGTTGCGTCGGGCGGCGTCGCCCAGCGCCTTCGTGGACGGGCCTGGGATCGGCTCGCCAACCTCCGCCGCATTCTTCGCCGTCCCGACCATCGTGATCGCCTCGGACAGGCACACGGCGTCCAGCCCCAGCTTCCCCGCGGCGTCCACCTGGTCGCACCAGGCTTTCAGATTGGCCTCGGGCGTGCTGTTCTTGGGGCGGAGGTAAACGGTGCCGATCTTCACCTTGCGTGGCGGCGGGGGCGTAGTGGGCCGCACGCTTGCCCGCTTCCAGAGGACGGAGCCGCCTTGCGGCCACTTGACCTCGAGCGAGAGCGTCGCCCCGTCGGCCTCCCTTGGCGCCACAAACGCGTCGCGGAACCGCGCGTCCCCGCCCTCGGCCACCGGGCCGCGCACATAGACGCCCGCAGGGTGCACGGGTGAGCCTTTGGCTGTCCACATAAGCCGCACGAGGACCGAGCGGAGGGGGGAGGGAATCCCCCGCAGTTCGCAGGCGGCCTCGACCGCGTATGCCTGGCCGCCCTTGATGCCGCGAAGCTCCTGCGCCACGACCCCGACAGCGAAGGGCCGGCCTGGCGCGTCCGCGAGCAGGCCGCCCTCGGCGCGCCGCAGCGTGCAAGCCGCCTTCGCCCACGTGGGGATGAGGGCCTTCCATTCGGCGGGCAGCCCCCCCTCTCCTGCTTGCCCGAAGTCAGCGTTCTGCACCAGCTCGTCGCCCGGCTCGGCCGCCGCCACCACCCCAGCCACCGCACCGAGCACCACCAACGCGCCAAGCGTCGCCATCACGTGTTGGCTCCTGAGCATCTGCGGACTTGCCTCCCCCTCCGCCCCAGGATGCCGGAACCGTTCCGCGAATGCAAGCGAGCGTGAGCGAGACTCCTGTCTGTATCACCTGCCCGGCCGCCGCGAGGTGATACAGATAGGCGGTTTGGCGATCCGCGCGGCTCCACGGCCTCTCATGCCTATCTGTATCACTCTCCTCCCCCCAGAGGGTGATACAGATAGGCGCTTTGGCGATCCGGGGGCTTCCGTGGCCATCGCTGCCTATCTGTATCACTTTCCCCCTCCCTGGGAGTGATACAGACAGGGAGCGACCGCGTCTCGGACGGCCCCGCAGCGCAGCCGCCGCGACTGGGCGTGCTCAGCGGCCACGGTGGGTTTGACTCAGCGCTTCGGCCCCACTATCATCATGGGACCGGCTGTCCTATGGCGGACAGCGTGACGAAGGAGCAGCGATGGGCCGTCGGGCCGCCTTGTCGTTGGACTGGATTCTCAGCCTCGTGTGCGCCCTTGGGGCGCAGGCGGCGATGCAGGAGGATGGGCTGAACCCGCCCGCGCCCAAGGGCGCGGCGCCAGCGGAGACCCTCGACGGCGACGGGCCGGCGGCCCCGCCACGGGGCGACGCCGCGGCGGCCCTCGGCGTGGTCCCCGCGCCCAAGCAGGTGACGCTGGAGCAGGGGGTCTTCGAGCTGGACGAGTTCGCGGCCCTGCTGGTCTCGGACGCGGCGGCGCCGTCCATCCGCGCGGCGGCTCGCGTGGTGCAACTGGGCGTTCGCGAGCGCTTCGGCCTCGACCTGCCGATCATCCGCATCGCCGACGAGCGGAAGCAGCAGCCGCGCAAGTGCATCTGGGTGATCGACCCCCAGGTGCTCCGCCCCGACCCGAAGCGCCCGGGCGAACGCATCACCGCGCCGGCCAAGCTCCGCCCCCACTCGCCGGAGAACACCATCGGCGTGCGGGGGCTGCGCTTCACGGACGAGATGGTGGTCGAGGGCTACTTCATCCGCGTGGACCCGATTGCGGTGGTCATCCACGGGGCGACGGAGGCCGGGTCGTACTGGGGGGCGCAGACGCTTCTCCAGCTCATCCGCCCGCCGCGGCGCGGCTCGCTCTTCCGCCGCGGGCGCGGCCCCACCATCCCCTGCCTGTGGATGGCCGACTGGCCGTCGAACCGCGACCGCATCGTGCCGCCCGAGCTGAAGGTGCCGGCGGAGCCCGACGCGGCCGAGGAGTTCCTCAAGCTGGCCGCGCGCTACAAGCTCAACGGCATCCCCAAGGGGTCGGTGCCGCCCGACGACGCGGTGCGCGAGCGCCTGCGGCACATCAGCGGGTACCACCCCGTGCCGTGCATGGAGAAGTTCGTGCCCCTTCCCGGCGCCCCGCCGCTGGCCCGCCTGGCGCGCGAGGCGGCTGCGGAGGGCCGCACGCGACTTGCCCTGGCCGCCTTCGCCGAGGCCGCCTGGGGGCCGCCCGACCCCGAGCCGGGGCTGTTCCAGCAGCGCTTTGCCCAGGAATCGGGGGAGAAGCCGCCCGTCCCGCCGCCCGCCGCCAAGTGAGCATCGGCGGCGTGTTCAGGGCGCTCGATCGGTCAGATCAGTCGGATCAGTCGGATCAGTTCGGATAGGGCCCTTCTACCATGCCCGAGCCGCGCGCCGGCGCCAAGAGGCCCAGGAAGCGCTTCCTCAGGCAGCCGCAGATGCTGAGGGTGCTCTACGCCCTTGCGCCCGTGGCGCTGGCGGGCGTCTACTTCTTCGGCTGGCGGGTGCTGGCGCTCCTGGCCGCGTGCACGGCGGCGGGGGCGGCGACCGAGTGGCTCATGGCGTCGCGCCGCGGCGGCCCGCTCACCACGGCCAACTTCGTCACCTGCGCGCTCTACACCCTCTCGCTGCCGCCCACGATGCCGTTCTGGATGGCCGCCGTGGGCATTGTGGTGGGCGTGCTGTTCGGCAAGGAGGTGTTCGGCGGCTTCGGGCGGAACTTCGCCAACCCGGCCATCGTGGGGCGGGCATTCGTGTACGTGGCCTTCCCGATAGCCATGACGGGCAGCTTCGTGCCCGCCTTCCGCGGCTGGCCGGGCGGCTTCGCCCATTGGTCGCTGCCGGGCCTAACCTGGGCGCCCGACTGGCTCGCCTCGGCGGCGGACCGCGGGGTGGACGCCGTTACAGCGGCGACGCCGATGGTGGCGCAGCGCGACTTCGGCTTCGAGACACCCATCCTCGATCTGTTCCTCGGCAACATTGGCGGCACGTTCAGGGGCCAGTTCGGCGAGAAGGTGCTCGCAGCCGGCTGCATCGGCGAGGTGAGCGCCCTGGCGGTCCTCGTCGGCGCCGCCTACCTGCTCGTCACGCGCACGGCCAACTGGCGGCTCATGCTTGGGCCGCTCCTGGGCGCCGTGGCCGCCTGTGTGCTCTTCCGCCATGTCGCAGGCATCCAGGCGGTGCCGCCGCTGGCCTTCACGCTCTACTCGGGTGCGTTGCTTTACGGCGCGGTCTTCATGGTCACTGAGCCTGTCTCCGCGCCGAAGAAGACGGCCGCCATCTGGGCCTATGGCGTGCTCATCGGCTTCCTCATCGTGTTCCTGCGCTGGAAGGCGCAGTTCGCCGGCGCCGTGGCCTTCGCGATCCTGCTGGGGAACACGGTGGGGCCGTCGCTCGACCTGGCCGTGGCCGCCTGGCAGGACCGCAAGAAGCCAAAGAGGGAGGAGGACAGTTTGTAGTTCGGCCTTTAGGCGGTCTTCTGGGCGAAGGCACAGGCACTTCAGGGGCGCAAGACCGCCTGAAGGCCGAACTACGAACGCGTCCGTTCAGTCGCGGGACCTTTGGGCAACACACCCATGAGAGCCAACGTGAACAGCCCGCTCTACGTCCTCGGCTTCACGGTCGCCGTGTCGGCCCTCTTCACCGCGGCCATCACGGCGCTCCAGGCGGCCACGGCGGCCAAGGTGCGGCAGAACGAGGCCCTTCGCGAGGAGAAGGCCCTGGTGCGCGTGTTCGGCCTCGGCGACGCGGAGAAGATGAGCCCGAGCGAGATCGCCGCCACGGTGCGGAGCCGCGTCCAGCGGGGCCTCGTCGCGCGCGACCCCGAGACGGGGCGGGCGTTCGACCTCTTCCGCGCCCACGCCCCGCACTCGGAGGGCCAGGTGGAGGCCGTGGCCTTCCGCTTCGCCGGCACAGGCTTCTGGGCGCGCATCACGGGCCTCATGGCCCTCAAGCCCGACCTCAGCCGCATCGTCGGCCTCGTCTTCCTCGATCAGGCCGAGACCCCCGGCCTCGGCGGTCGCATCATGGAGAAGAAGTTCCAGGACAGCTTCAAGGGCCTCGTCGTTGCGCCCCCGGCCGAGGGGCACAAGTTCATCTACATCGGCGGCGGCGAGCCGTCGAGCGATAGCGATCCCCGCTCGGGCCGCTACGTGGATGCGATCACGGGCGCGACGCAGACGTCGCTGGCCGTGGGCCGCTTCCTCGACGAGAATCTCCGGCAGTTCCACCGCGCGATGGAGAGCGAACGGCGAAGGGGTAGATGAGGGGAACGGGGATGGGTGGATGAATGGATGAATGGATGAATGCAAGAGCCGGCCAGGCTCCTCTCTTTCATCCATCCATCCAATCATCCATTCATCCCCTGAACAATCGTGGTGGCCTCGATGATGCGAACGGCAGGACAGGCGAAGAAGGCGTTTGTGGCGCAGCTCTGGGACGACAATCCCGTCTTCCGCCAGGTGCTGGGCATCTGCTCGTCGCTGGCCGTCACGAACCTGATGTTCAACACCCTCCTGATGTGCCTCGGCCTCATCTGGGGCACGGCCCTCACCAGCGCCACGTGCAGCGCGCTCCGCAACTACATCCCCCAGCGCGTCCGCATGATCGTCCAGGTCCTCCTCGCCTCCGTCTACGTGATCGTGGTGGACATCGTGTTCCGCGCACGCTTCTTCGATGTCCACCAAGTCATCGGCCCGTACGTGGGGCTGATCATCACCAACTGCATTATCATGGGCCGGGCCGAGGCGTTCGCCATGAAGAACCCCGTGCTGCCGTCGCTCCTGGACGGCATCGGGGCTGGGCTGGGCTATTCGGGGGTGCTGATGACGGTGGCCCTGATTCGCGAGGTGCTCGGCTTCGGCACCGTGTTCGGCGCGCCGTTGCCCGCGCGCGAGGTGTGGTGGCACTCGTGGACGATCATGGTGATGCCGCCCGGCGCCTTCTTCGTCCTGGCGCTCATTGTGTGGGCCGCGCGGGCGCACGCCCTGCGCCGCGATGCGGCCCGGAAGGCCAAGGAGGCGAAGAAGTGAGCGAACTCTCCCCCGCCCATCTCCTCACCATCCTGGTCTCCGCCGCGCTGACGGACAACATTCTGCTCACGCGCTTCCTCGGCATGTGCTCGTTCCTGGCCATCAGCCGCCAGATGAAGGCATCGCTCGGCCTCGGCCTCGCCGTCACCTTCGTCACCACCATCACCTGTGGCATCAACGCCGCCATCTATGCCTGGGTGCTCAAGCCGCTCGGCATCGAGTCCCTGCTGCTCATCGTCTTCATCATCGTCGTCGCCGCCTTCGTGCAGTTCCTCGAGATGCTGGTCGAGCGGGTGAGCCTGGGCCTCTACTACGCCCTGGGCATCTTCCTGCCGCTGATCACGGTGAACTGCGCGGTGCTGGGCGCCGCCTTGTTCATGGTCAATCGCAATTACGGGGTCGTGGAGAGCACGGTGTTCGGCTTCGGCTCGGGCTTCGGCTGGATGCTCGCCATCGTGCTCATGGCCGGCATCCGCGAGCGGCTGAAGAACGCGCAGGTTCCGCCAGCCCTCGAAGGGCCGGGCATCACGCTCATCATCGCGGGCATCATTGCCCTCGGCTTCGTCGGCTTCAGCGGAATGGTGCAGCCATGAACGCCGGACGGCCCGCACTGGATGTCAGAGAGGATGGTTGGATGAATGGATGATTGGATGGTTGAGAAGCCCGGGAAACCGACTCTTCCGCCATTCATCCATCCATCCAGTCATCCATTCATCCACTCCCGTGCTACGGATTGACGCATGAGCGGCATGGCCTTCGTGCTCATCTCCACCGCTGTCGTCGCGGCGACGTGTCTCGTCTCGGCGGCCATCCTGCTCATCGCGGAGCGCTACTTGGCCAACTACGGCCAGTGCACCATTGACATCAACCAGGGCGCGAAGAAGCTCGATGTCCAGGGCGGCAAGCCGCTGCTGGCCACGCTGATGCAGCAGCAGGTCTTCATCCCCTCGGCCTGCGGCGGACGCGGCACTTGCGCCTACTGCAAGGTGACGATCACCGATGGCGCGCCGCCCATCGCGCCGACCGAGCTGACCCTCCTCACCGCGGAGGAGCTGAAGAAGTGCATCCGCATCAGTTGCCAGGTCAAGGTGCGCAACGACCTCGCCATCCAAATCCCCGAGGAGCTGTTCCTCGTCAAGCAGTACACGGGCGTCGTCGAGCGGATTCGCGACCTCACGCACGACATCAAGGAGCTGCGGATTCGGCTGGTCGAGCCGGCCGCCATCGAGTTCACCCCCGGCCAATACGTCCAGCTCGAAGCCCCCGCCTATGGAGACAACCCGGAACCCGTCTACCGCGCCTACAGCATCTCCAGCCCCCCGGACGACACGGGCCACGTCGAGCTGATCATCCGCCTCGTCCCCGGCGGCATCTGCACCACCTGGGTCTTCACGATGCTCAAGGAGGGCGACGAGGTGCGCCTCAACGGCCCCTACAGTGAATTCTGCCTCACCGAGGGCGACGCCGAGATGGTCTGGATCGCCGGCGGCTCCGGCATGGCGCCCTTCTGGAGCATGGCCCGCCACATGCGCGAGCACGGCATCCGGCGGCCTTGCACCTACTTCTTCGGCGCCGTGAAGGAGCGCGACCTCTTCTTCCTCGACGAGTTCCGCGCGCTTGAGAAGGAGATGCCCAGCTTCCGTTTCCTCCCCGCCCTCTCTGGCGCGGAGAACGATAGCTGGGCGGGCGAGCGGGGCCTCATCACCCAGGTTGTGGACCGCCACGTGGCCGCCGGCGCCAACGCCGAGGGCTACTTGTGCGGCTCGAGCGGCATGATTGATGCCTCGATCAAGGTCCTCAAGGCGAAGGGAATTCCCGAAGACCGCATCTTCTATGACAAGTTCACCTAATCCGTAATCCGTAATGCGTAATCCGTAACCAGACAGGAACAGGTGCGTCCCCCTTCTTCTCTGGTTACGGATTACGGATTACGCATTACGGATTCGGGAGGCACAGGGGAACCCGTGATGAAGCAAAGCCCCCAACTCGCGCAGGTCGTGCGCCGGATGGCCGCCGGAGTGCTCTCCAGGGATGGCTTCCTCGGCGCCGACCCCCGCCCGCTCGAAGAGGTGCTCGACGCCGACGGCTCGGCCATCGCCGCGCTCGGCACGACCCACGAGGAGATCGCTGCGCGCCTCCGCGAGGTCTTCGACCAGGCCCGCGCCGCCCTCGGCACCCCCGTCCGCATCGGCGAGCGCCTCGTCGCCGTCCACCACGAGGCGATGGGTAGGATTCCGTGTCCGTGGGGCGGCTGCGGCGTCTTCCCGAAAGGGGAGGTGGAACTCACCGACACCGCCACGGGCGAGAGCCTGTCCCTCACTGCCTTGGGCATCCACATGGTGGGGAAGCACGGCTTCTACAATGGCCGGGGGACGCGCTATCGGCTGGAGCCGGATGCTATCGCCCGCCTGTTGCGGCAAGTCGGAGGATGAATGGATGGGTGGATGGTTGGATGAATGTCAGAATCTCTTGCCTGACACCCATCCACCCATCCAATCATCCATTCATCCAGCGGCTTCGCTCACGGCGGGCATTTGGCGCAGATGGAGCGGAAGAGGGTCGTGCTCAGGTAGCGGTCGCCGCGGTCGGGCAGGATCGCCACAATCGTGCCTGAACTCATCGCTTCCGCCACGTGAAGCGCCGCGGCGACGGCGGCACCGCTCGACATCCCAACGAAAATCCCCTCCCTGGTGGCCAGCAGCCGAGTCGTCTCGTAGGCCTCGCCATCGTCCACCGCCACCACCTCGTCCAGCATTCCGGGGTCGTATATCTTGGGGCGGATGGATTCGTTCATGTTCTTGAGGCCCTGGATGCAGTGGCCCTCGGGCGGCTCGACGCCGATGACCTTCGTGCCCGGCTTCTTCTCGCGGAGATACTGGCTGATACCCATGAGCGTGCCCGTCGTGCCCATGCCGGCGACCACGGCGTCCACCTCGCCATGGGTCTGCTCGAGGATTTCGGGGCCGGTCGTCTCGTAGTGCGCGCGGATGTTCCACGGGTTGTCGAACTGGTTGGGCATGTAGTAGCGGTCGGGCGCCTCTTCGAGGAGGCGATGGGCGCGGCGGATGGCGCCGTCGGTGCGCTCGCGGGCGGGGGTGAGGACGACCTCTGCGCCGAATGCCTGGAGGATGTGTTGGCGTTCGGTGCTGACGCATTCAGGCATGCACAGCTTCACGCGGTAGCCCTTTGCCGCGCCGATCATGGCGAGGGCGATGCCCGTGTTGCCCGAGGTCGGCTCGAGGATGGTCTTGTCGTGCGTCAGCTCGCCGGACTCCTCGGCGGCCTTGATCATGAAGTAGGCCGGGCGGTCCTTCACCGAGCCGCCGGGGTTATTGCCCTCGAGCTTTCCCAGGATGCGCACGCTGGGGCGCTTCCCGTTCAGATTCGTCAGCTCCACCAGCGGCGTATTGCCGATGGCCCGCATCACGCTCATGTGCCTGCTCTCCCTTCGCGCCCAACTGCCTGTGATGGCATTATACGCCTCGGCGCCGGTGGGAATCAAGAGACTTCGCCGGCTTGGGTGCAATAACGGTTCCTTGACCCCAACCCCCCCAAGTGCTAAGCTACAGCCCGGCAAACAAGGACAGGGGAAAGCGATGGACGGGACTCTGAAGCTGGCTTCTGCTTTCTGTCTCGCGCTCGCCTTCACTTGCGCTGCGCCCGCCCCCGGGGCGCAGCCGTCCGATGCGTATGAGGCGTTCAACCAGTTCTGCGCCGCGCACTTCGCGGCGGAGCGGGAGGAGGAGATGTACCGCGCCTTCGGCAAGGAGCTGAAGGTTGTCGAGGGCAGCCTCTGGCAGCACGTCTCCGAGGCATCCGCCTGCTTCGCCTGGCAGACGAATCTCCCCGCCAAGACCTCCGTGGAGTTCGGCACCACCGCAGCCTACGGCCAGAAGACGGCCGAGCCCGAGCGCTGCTTCTCCCTCCACCTCCACCACCTCAAGGGCCTGAAGCGCGACACCACCTACCACTACCGCCTCGTGGCGACCGACGAGCGGGGCAACAGGCTGGCCACGCCCGACGCGACCTTTGCGACGAAGCGGCTGCCCGACGCGGTGCGCATCCCCGACGGTGGGGCCGGGCCGCCATTCGTCCTCGACAGGCCAAACGCGACCTATCTCGTGACGCAGGACATCGCGGCGGACGGCACGGCCATCTTCGTCGCCGCCTCCGGCATCACCCTCGACCTCGGCGGCCACACCGTCACCTACGACGAGAAGCGCGACGCGGCGAACGAGGGGGCCTGCGCCATCCGCGGCCACAAGAGCCGCGGAATCGGCCTCTCCGACATCAAGGTCCTCAACGGCCGCGTCCGCCGCGGCAAGGGCGGCAGCAGCACGCAGAAGGTCTGGGACACCCTCTACAACCCCCTCTTCTTCAGCAAGCCGACGGGGCTGGAGGCCGCGGGGCTGGACGTTGACTACGATGGCTGCCAGGTGGCCGCCATAGCGCTGGTCGTCCGCGGCGAGAAGGTTGATTTACACCACAACGCCTTCCTCGACCGCGGCAGCGACCTCTTCAACCGCCACCTCGGCATGGACGTCGTGTCCTTCGCCGCCCAGGACTCCAAGCTCCACCGCAACCTCATCAAGCGGACGCGGCATCGCGGCGTCAACGCCTTTCAGAAGAACGAGGTCTTTGCCAACGAAATCTACGTTGACAGCTTCGCGACGAACTCCTACGGCATCATGTACTACAACCAGCAGGGTGCGGCGGGGCTGCACATCTTCGCCAACCGCATCTTCGGCACGGGCTATCACCCCATCGGCATCGGCTCGGGCCAGGGCTACAGCGACGTGAAGGTCCGCCACAACTACATCCAGATGCAGGGCACGAAAGCCGAGGCCCGCTGGACCGGCGGCCAGGGCGGCGGCGACGACCCCGGCCAGCTCCACCCCGTCAACGGCATTCGCCTCCAGCGCCCGCGCGGCAACATCGAGCACAGCGACAACTTCATCGTCGCCAAGGGCAGTGGCCAGGGCTGCCTGATGCGCTGCCTCTGGCTCGTCCCCGACGAAAAGGTCGGCCCGGGCGTCGTCTTCCGCAACAACCGCATCAAGCTCATCTCGGAGGATGGCGTGGCCGAGGGCTACGCAATCTCGGCCGGCGGCGCGCCCATTCCCCCGGACGCGACGACACTCCGCCATACAGTCAACCTCGAACGCAACACGGTCATTACCAACCTCTGCCACGTGCAGTTCGGCGACAACTACTCCCACGGCGGCTGCTACTTCTTGCAGAACAACCAGTTCATCAAGGTCGGCAACGACCCGCGCTACAAGACCATCCGCCTCGGCTGGAAAGGCTGGAAGTATGAGACCTTCGGCCACACCTTCATGGACACAACGTTCGAGGGTGGGGCGAGCTATGATTCCGTCTCCTTCGACGGCGCCCAGCGCGGCCGCTACGACTTCACGGTAGCCTGGTCCCTCGAGCTCAAAGCCCCGGCCGGCGCTGTGGTGGTCCTCAAGGACAAGTCTGGCCAGGAGTGGTTCCACGACAAGATGCCAGAGACAGGTAAGCTCACGCTTCCCGTGCCCGAGTTCGACCGCACCCGCGAG
>Ga0194112_10005092_pt1 | contig 17770 bp, 13 predicted proteins | sample TA2MahC400mmetaG_FD_146191 | JGI IMG/M metagenome (GOLD analysis project Ga0194112, IMG submission 146191) | Freshwater microbial communities from Lake Tanganyika, Tanzania - TA2015016 Mahale Deep Cast 400m | ecosystem: Environmental > Aquatic > Freshwater > Lake | place: Tanzania: Lake... | reverse complement strand
CGCTCTTCTGGGTGCTGGCGGTCGTCCGCAGATTAAGGTCGGTTCCTCCCGGTGGTCCCGTGCTGGTCATGGTGCTCCCTGTGTCGTCGCTCGTTGTTCCGTTCCTTCTGAAGCGGACGGGTGTTGATGTCATTGTCGACTACTTGGAGTCTGTGACGCTCTTTCGTCGCCAAGTCCCGTACGAGTTCCTGCCTCATCGGCGAATGCTGCATCTGCTGGAACTCCTGGAGCGGGCCGCTCTCCGTCGCGCGCGCGGTGCGGTGTTCACCAGCGGTGTCAATCGGGATGCCTATGTCCGCGCCGGACTGGTCGACCGCGAGCGAAGCCGCTATATCCCGCACGCGTGCGACCCGAATCCCCTTGCCGGGTCCCGTCTTTCGTGTGACGGACCGCTGGTGATCGCACATGTCGGCTACTTCAACCGGGATCGGTCGCCCGAGGTCTTCCTCAGGGGGTTGGCGTGCTTTCTGCGCCGGAAGCCGGAAGCCGCGTGCCGCCTCCGTGTGGACCTCTTTGGAAACGGGTTGGGGCCCCATCATGGATTGGGGGTGTCGCTCGGCCTCGATTCGGTAATCCGGGAACGCGGGGAGACCGACTATGAGGACTGTCTCGCGGCGATCGCCCGGAGTCATGTGCTGCTTCTCGTCGCCTCATCGTGTCACACCCTCTTCTTCCCAAGCAAGTTGCCTGAGTACCTGGCAGCTCGCCGGCCCATCCTGGCGCTCCTGCCTCCGGATTCGGACGCGCGGCCCCTTCTGTCGGAGGCGGGTCGCAATGACTGGGTGTGCGACGAGGATTCGACCGACTCGGTCGCCCAGTCCCTGGAAGGCTTGTGGATACGCTTCCTCGACGGGACGCTGGGGCATGCGTTGCCGGTGTATGATCGAGCTTTGTTCGGCCGGCATTTGCAGACCTGGGTTGATGCGCTCCGCGAACTGGCTCCGTTCTCGTCAAGCGAGGTGACGGCTGGTGGGCGGTGAGGTAATGTCACCACGTGCAGTAGTGAGCGGGAGACCTTTGATCCTATGGCAGACCAAGCAACTGTAAGTCGGGCCCTGACGGTTCCGCTGATGCTGTTGGGCACGGCGGTCGTCGTCATCTGGCTCGTCAACTCCACCGGCTTGTCCGCTCTCTTCCTGATGCCGATCGCCCTGACGGCGGTCTTCTTCTGGCTGCAGCCGGCCAAGCTTGTCTCCATGCTGTCTCCCGCCGTCGTGCTGACGCTGATCGTTCCCGGTCTCCCCGGGGTCATGACGTTGTCACAGGCACTGACGATGCTTCTCGCGGTCTGGGGCATGTTCGCGCGCGCGACGGTCAAGGGCGAGGGACTGCGGCGGACAACATCCGACTGGGCGATCCTGGGCTTCCTGGGCGTCATGGTCATGCTGATGATCGTCCGCGGATTCGGCATGCGCATCGGCGGCGGCACGGTCTACGGGGGCTTCGGCTACGTGATCCTGATCTCCAGCGTTCTGGCCTACTTCTACGCCCCCTATGTGATGCTCAGTCGGAAGAACATCCTCTGGATCGTGGTTGGGACGGCCGTGGCCAGTTTCGTTCCTTTCTTGATCGAGGTTTCGATCATCATCTCGGGCGGTGCCACCGGCTGGTTGATGGGGCTCTTCACGCTTCTTCCCGAGTACACGATGGAGGCGGTGCGCGTCGGCGAGGCGGGGCTGGCGCGCATCTCGTCCGGCCGGACGATCGGTCTCGCCCTGATTGCGATGGCCCTCGTGTTCCGCTATCGCAGTCTCATGAAGAGCCTCCTGCGGTTCGTGTTCCTTGCCGGAGGCATCTTGCTGGTTCTCCTCAGCGGGTTCCGGTCCGTGCTGATCGCAGTCATGCTGATCCTGACCTGGTGGTTCTGGGTCCGCTCCCGGCATCGGGTGGGCGCAGCGGTGCTCATCCTGACGGCCTTCCTCCTGGCATGGGTGACAGCCGTTCTTCTGGGGCACAGCCTTCCGGGCCCGTTCCAGCGCGCGTTGTCGTTCCTCCCCGGTGTCTATGTCGATCCTGTTGTTGCGATCAGTGCCGATGCGTCGATCACGTGGCGGTTGGAGATCTGGAAGCAGTGCATCAAGCATGTCCCTGAATTCCTGCTGGTCGGCCGCGGCATTGTCACGGACGTGATTTCGCTGGCGTGGATGCGGCGGGAGTTCTACATCTCGCCGGAATTCTACTACGAGATGAAGGGCTATCACAGCGGTCCATTCTCGCTCCTGCTGGATTTCGGCCTGACGGGCTTCATCGCGGGAACGCTCTTCTTTGTGTCGGTCTGCACGGAGGGGTGGGCCTTTCTCCGACGGAGCAAGCCCGACTACAGCGATGTGATCTGGCGCTACTATCTCTACCTGCTGATCTCGACAAGCGTGTCGGCTCTCTCGTTCTACCTGATCACGGGCGACGTGCGCGCTTCCTTGCCGCTGTTCGTGATTGACGCGATCGTCCTCCGTCTCGTCCGCATGCATCTTGCGGAGGCCCGGCGGAAGCCGGAGGCGCCCGCTCCGGCGATGACGCTGGTCGGATGGCGGGACCGCGTCGCGACAGGCCGGCCCGCGGTGGCGGGCCCTGCCATGATGTAGGGGCGTCGTGCTTCGCGCGGACTCATGTCCGCCGTGACGATGAGGGTTGTCTTCTTCCAGCATGCCGCGGTGATCGGCGGGGCCAGTTGGTGCCTCCTGGAGATCGTCCGCGCCCTGGACCGGTCCCGCTACGACCTCCACGTCGTGATGCGCGAGCGCGGTCCGCTGGAGGATGCCCTGCGGCGCCTCGGCTGCCCCGTCCACCACGAGCCGGAACTGGTCGTTCAGATGCCTTCGCACGATGCGTATCTTGCCCGCCGGGACTGGCCCGCCCGCCTGCCGTACATCCTGATGAGGGAAATTCTGGGCGTGCGGCGGACATCGACGGCCGCCGGGCGCTGGTGCCGGCAGCTCCGGCCGGATGTCGTCCACATCAATACCAGCGCGTTGTTCCCGGTTGCGGCGGGGGCCCGCCGTGCGGGAGTCCGCCGGGTGCTTCTTCACAACCGCGAGCATTGGGCCGAGTACCCGTGGCATCCCGTGCGGACCTGGATCAAGAACCATGGGGTTTCGCGGCATGTCGACCGGATCGTCTCGATCACCCGGACCGGCGCGGACTGTTTCGGGGACTTCGGCAGGACCGAGATCCTGCGCGACTGGCCGTCCTTCGACCCCCGGGGACGGGACCGCGATCTGGGGGCGGAGATCGGCCTCGGGCCGGACGACTTCCTCGTCCTCGTTCCCGGCGGACAGGCCTCGTACAAGGGCTCGGCCGTCGCCATGTCGGCCTGGAACCGGGTTCGGAGTTCCTCCGCGCGGATCCTCTTCCTTGGGTTCGAGAACTCCGGGTTTTCCGGCCGGGGGGCGTCGTCGGATCTCGCCCTCATCGGGCCGGACCGGCGGGCTTCCGTGCGGTTGCTTCCCCGGACCCTCGACATGCAGTCGATCCTCCGGCAGTGCCACGCGGTCCTGAGCCCGTTCACCACGGCGCATGCCTCCAAGGCCGTGCTGGATGCCGGGATGCTGGGCGTGCCCTCCATCGCGGCGGACTGCGGGGAAGCGCGGGAGTACGTGGAGGACGGACACACGGGGCTGATCGTTCCGCCGGGCGATCCGTTGGCGCTGGCTGCGGCCATCGATCGCCTGGCCGCGGACCGCGGGGCGGCGGCGGCGATGGGAGCGGCCGCAAGGGTGAAGGTGGAGCGCGAGTTCAGCCGGGATCGGTCGATGAGGCGGATCGAGGAGATCTACGCCGGTGGATGACCGGCGGCAGGAGCCGGTTTCACGATGGCGGTCGTTCGTCGAACGCTACGATGGGCCGCTGCATCTCCCGGTGATCGCGGCGAGGATTGCGGGGCTCCTGTCCGTCGCGTGGTGGACGGCCCGGGCCGTCGCCGCGCTTCGGTTCTGCGGATGCCGTCCGGCGCCCGGATTGCGCGCCGACGGGAAGGTCGTGATCCGCATGGCGCGGCGCGATTCGGTGCGGATCGGGAGGGGCGTGCGCCTCGTGTCGCGCCCCGCGGCGAATCCGGTGGGACTGAACGGACCGGTCATCCTTCACTGCATCGGCGACGGGCGCATCGAGATCGGCGAGGGGAGCGGGCTTTCATCGGCGGTCGTGTCCTCCCGGTCGTCGGTGGTGATCGGCCGGAACACCCTGGTTGGCGGCAACGCGCGGATCTTCGACCATGACTTTCACTCCCTCGATTGGCGCGACCGTCGCGACCGGCGGGCGGACGAGGCGGCCTGCGCGACAACGCCTGTCCGCATCGGCGACGACGTCCTGATCGGCACGGGGGCCCTGATCCTGAAAGGAACGACGATCGGGGACCGCTCCGTCATCGGCGCCGGATCGGTGGTCACCGGAACCGTCCCCCCGGACGAGGTCTGGGCCGGCAACCCCGCGCGGAGGATCCGCTCGCTGCGTGAATGACACCCGCCCCAGCGCAGAGGATCCGGACCGGCTTCACGTCGTCGCGGTGTGCTGCGGACAGGGGTTTCCCAATGGAATGGCGATCACGTACCGGCTGAAGATGGTGGGGCTGGCCCTGATCGCGGCGGGCGCGCGATTCAGCGTGTACCATGTCGGGGGCAGTCCGTTCCCCAATGCGGAGCCGGAGGGTGAATGGAGGGGAATCCGTTACCGGTACTTCCCCCCGGAGACGGGAAGGGAGCCCCGTGGGTGGCGACGTCGGATTCTGAACGCGCTCGGGTTGTCGGGCGTCGCGAGGGCGATGCGTTGCCTGCGCGCGGACGGGAGCCGTGTGGTGGCCTATGCGGCGGGGTTCTACTCGTGGGAGAACCGGTTCCTGGCTGCGACCGGAGTTCCGGTGGTGCTCGATCTGAGCGAGTGGTACGACGGATGGGAGCGGCGGGATCCACGCCGTCGCGTGAGGGGTGCGAGCGGCGTCGTGGCGATCAGCAGGGGGATCGCGAGGCGCGTCTCGCAACTCGGCGCGCACGGTCGGTCCCTGCCGGTCCTCAGGCTTCCGATCCTCATGGACGCGGCCACGGACGGCCGGGCGACCGAAGGCCCGGGGTTCGACCATCCCTATGTGCTCTGGACCGGCAGTCCGCATGGCGAGATCCGAAGCCACCTCGACTTCCTCATCCGCGTCATGGCGCGTGTCCGGGAGGCCCGGCCGGAATGCCGTCTCATCCTGATGGGAAGCTTCACAGGCGACCAGCGAGCCGATCTGGCGTCGCTGGCCCGCACGGAATCCGGTGCGGACGAGTGGCTGACAATCCACGGCTTCGTGCCCAAGGAGCAGCTTGCCGCTCCGATTGCCGGGGCCGCGGCGCTGCTGGCACCGCTTCCGACGGGCGTGCGGTGGGAGTGCTGTTTCCCGACGAAACTCGGCGAGTATCTCGCCAGCGGCCGGCCGGTGGTCTCGTCCCGGGTGGGGGAGGTCGGTGCGTGCCTGTCCGACGGGGAGACGGCGATGGTTGCCGAACCGGGGGACCTGGAGGGGTGGAGGGACCGGATCGTCCGCCTCCTGGACGATCCCGCGCTGGCGTCCCGGATCGGCGCCGCCGGCCGCGAACTCGCCCGGCGCGAGTTCGACTACCGTGTCCATTCGCGGAGGCTGTACGAGTTCCTGGATGGTCTGGCGGGCCCATCCCGCCGGAGAACGTGAGATCGGATCGAACGAGGAGAGGCGAACATGCATGAGTTCAGCGGCAAGACCCTGTTGATCACCGGCGGGACGGGATCGTTCGGCAACGCGGCGCTCCGCCGGTTCCTGAAGACGGACATCGGCGAGATCCGCGTGTTCAGCCGCGACGAGAAGAAGCAGGACGACATGCGGCACGAGCTGAAGACCGACCGCGTGAAGTTCTACATCGGCGACGTGCGGGACTTCGGCAGCCTCGATGCGGCGATGCGGGGCGTCGACTACGTCTTCAGTGCCGCGGCGCTCAAGCAGGTTCCGTCGTGCGAGTTCTACCCGATGGAGGCGGTTCGCACGAACGTGATGGGGACGGACAACGCCCTCAATGCCGCCGCGCGGAACGGCGTGAAGAACGTGATCGTCCTGAGCACCGACAAGGCCGTCTACCCGATCAACGCGATGGGGATGTCGAAGGCGATGATGGAGAAGGTGGCCGTCGCGTTCGCCCGCACGTGGCGCAAGGGGATGCCGGTCGTGTGCGTGACTCGCTACGGCAACGTGATGGCGTCGCGCGGATCGGTGATCCCGCTGTTCGTATCGCAGATCAAGGCCGGGCAGCCGATCACCATCACGGATCCGGACATGACCCGGTTCATGATGTCGCTCGAGGACGCGATCGATCTCGTGCTCTTTGCCTTCCGCAAGGGGACCCCGGGCGACACCTTCGTGCAGAAGGCGCCGGCCGCGACGATCGGGCAGCTCGCCCGGGTGCTCATGAAGCTGTTCGGCCGCCAGGTCGAGGTGAAGGTCATCGGAACCCGGCACGGGGAGAAGAAGCACGAGTCGCTGCTGAACCGGGAGGAAATGGTGCGGTCGGACGATCTCGGCGGCTACTTCCGCGTCGGCGCGGACAGCCGCGACCTCAACTACACGGTGTTCTTCGAGAAGGGCGAGAAGAAGATCACGCGCGAGGAGGACTACACGTCCGCCAATACCCATGCGCTGAGCGACGACGAGATGGAGGCGATGCTCCGGAATCTCGATTTCATCCGGTCGGAGCTGGCCGGATGGCGTCCGTGACGCCGGGGGCATCACGGATTCATGAGCGGCGACGGGCAGAATTCACGCGGGCAAGCCGCCCGGCGGGGCGGGCCGCCCCGCCCTACCAGGCCATCGCGTAGGGCCGTGGTTGGACGCGTCCAAGTCCTGGGCACAGCTCGGTCGAGCAGGAACGAACGATGCTTCGAGTGCCTTTTGCACGGCGCCGACGGAGCGGCGCCCTCCAAGCCCGTTCTCTCGTGTCTTTGTGGAACGGGACTGGAGGGCCGTGCTCTGTCGCGGCCGTGGCCATGCGTACTTCACACGGGTGGTCACCGGATATCCAAGGTCTAGCCGAGGTTTTGGGCGCGCCGGGAGGATCGACATGAAGGTACTGGTCACAGGTTCCGACGGCTTCGTGGGCAGGAACCTCCGCGTGGCGTTGAGGCGGCGCCCCGGCGTTGAGGTGCTCGGGTTCGACGTGGCGAGCCCTGCGGGGGACCTGGAGCGTTTTGCGGCGGAGGCGGACTTCGTTTTCCACCTGGCGGGGGTCAACCGGCCGAAGGATCCCGCGGAGTTCGTCGCCGGCAACGTCGATCTGACGGCCCGGCTCCTCGGCGCCCTGGCCGCGGCGGGCCGCCGGGCGCCCGTGGTGTTCAGTTCGTCGACGCAGGCGGCGCAGGACAATCCGTACGGGGTCAGCAAGCGCAGGGCGGAGGATCTGCTCCTGGCGCACCATCGGAACACGGGCGCGGCGGTCCGCGTGTTCCGCTTCCCGAACGTGTTCGGCAAGTGGTCCAATCCGAACTACAACTCGGTCGTCAGCACCTTCTGCAACAACCTCGCCCACGGACTTCCGGTCCAGGTCAGCAACCGGGACAACGAGGTCACGTTCGTCTACATCGACGAGGTGGTGCGGTGCCTGCTCGCCTGCATGGTTCCGGATCTGTCCGGCGGGGGGTTCGGCGAGGTCGCCGAGACGTTCCGGGTCAGGCTGGGCGACCTGCACGATCAACTGGTGGCGTTCCGGGACGCCCGGGTGCGCAACGAGGTGCCGGATCTTTCGTCGCGGTGGACGCGCGTTCTCTACACGACATACCTGTCGTATCTCGACCCGGACCAACGCGAGGTGCCGGTGGATCTCAAGACCGATCCCCGCGGCTGGCTCTTCGAGCTGGTGAAGTCGCCGCATGCCGGCCAGATCTTCGTCTCCCGGACGCGGCCGGGGATCACGCGCGGCAACCACTACCACGACTCGAAGATCGAGAAGTTCTGCGTGATCCAGGGCCGGGGCCGGATCCGGATGCGGCGGATGCTGACGGATGAGGTGGTGTCCTACGATGTGTCCGACGACCCGATCCGCGTGGTCGACATCCCCGCCGGCTGGACGCACTCGATCGAGAATACGGGCGAAGGCGATATGCTGACGCTCTTCTGGTCGAACGAGGTGTTTGATCCGGACCGGCCGGATACGTATTTCGAAGGGGTCTAGGTGCTGGGTGCTGGGCACTAGACACTAGACACTAGGCACTGGGCACTAGACACTAGGCACTGGGCACTAGGTGCTGGGCACTGGGCAGTCCCCAGAACCCAGCCCCAGTCCTCCCAAGGAGCGCACGCATGAGCAAGCTGAAGGTCATGACCGTTGTCGGCACGCGGCCGGAGATCATCCGGCTGTCGCGCACGATGCAGGTTCTGGACGACGTGTGCGACCATGTGACGGTCCACACGGGGCAGAACTACGACTACGAACTCAACGAGGTCTTCTACCGGGATCTCGGGCTCCGCAAGCCGGATCACTTCCTCGGGGCCGCGGGCCGGACGGCCGCGGAGACGATCGGCCAGGTGATTGCGAAGGTCGACGAGGTTCTCGCGGCGGAGAAGCCCGAGGCCATGCTGGTCCTGGGCGACACGAACAGCTGCCTGGCGGTGATCCCCGCGAAGCGCCGCAGGATCCCGGTCTTTCACATGGAGGCGGGCAACCGGTGCTTCGACATGCGGGTGCCGGAGGAGATCAACCGGCGCATCGTCGACCACGTTTCCGACATCAACCTGACGTACTCCGAGCACAGCCGGCGCTACCTTCTGGCCGAGGGCATGCGCGGCGACCGCGTGATCAAGACGGGGTCGCCGATGAAGGAGGTGCTCGACTTCCACCGCGCGGGCATCGCGGCGTCGGACGTCCACGCGCGGCTGGGCCTCGAGAAAGGGCGGTACTTCACGGTCAGCATCCACCGCGAGGAGAACGTCGACGACCCCGCGCACCTTGCGAGTCTCGTGGCGGCCCTCAACGCCCTCGCGGAGCGGTACGGCCATCCGCTGGTCTTCTCCGTACATCCGCGCACGCGGAAGCGGCTCGACGCGGCGGGCGTGGCGCTCGACCCGAGCGTCCGCGCGATGCCGCCGATGGGTTTCCTGGACTACAACGCCCTCCAGCTCCACGCATTCTGTGCGGTGTCGGACAGCGGCACCATCACCGAGGAATCCTCCATTCTCGGCTTCCCCGCCATCACCGTCCGCGAGGCCCACGAGAGGCCCGAGGGGATGGACGAGGGCGTGGTGGTCATGAGCGGGCTGCGTCCGGAGCGGATTCTGCAGTCCGTCGAGATGACGCGCCATCAGTTCGACCGGTTCGGGCCGGCGCGTCTTCCGGACGACTACGACGTTCCCAACGTCTCGTGGAAGGTTGCGAAGATCATCCTCGGCTACACGGACTACGTGCGGCGGGTCGTGTGGATGGCCGCCGAGCCGAGCCCGCAGTGAAGGGAGCCCGGGCAGGACTGCCTGCGGGCGCAGACCGATGAACTCCATTCCGAGGATTGGACGAGGCACGTGATCACGGAACCCGATGCTCTGGTCCCCGATCCGGCCGGCCGCCGGCCGATCCTGCTGTTGCTGCGGGTGCCGCCGCCGTACGGGGGCGGGGAGATCCTGAACGCGCTGCTGCGGGAGCGGCTTGCGGGGGAGCCGGGCTACATCGTCCTGGCGCGGACGAATCCCCGGGGGTCCAAGTCCAACCAGGGGCGGGTCAACTGGGGCAACATCCGGTTCGCGGTGCGGCGAATCCGTGAGGCGGCGCGGATGATCGGGGATCACCGTCCGGCGGTCCTCTACGTCAGCATCCCGAAGAACTTCGCGGCGTTCCTGTGGATGTCGGTCGTCGTAAGCCGGGCGCGGTGGTCGGGGGTCCGGGTCTGCGGCGAACTGGCCGGCATGCGGTTCGAGTTCTTCGATGTGCCGTGGAAGCGGGCGGTCGGCCTGAGGGTGCTTCGCCGGATGCATTCCATCCGGTTTCTCGGCGCGGGCATCCGTGCGGAGCATGCGAAGTGCGGACTCCCGAAGCCGGTGGTCATGGCGAACGGCGTTGTTGCGCCGGCCGCGGAGCCGCGGAACGGGGACTTCGCGTCGTCGCCGGTTCTTGAACTGCTCTACGTCGGATCGCTGGAGGAGTCCAAGGGGATCGGCACGATCGTCGAGGCGGCCGCGCTGGCGCGCCGGCGCGGGCTGGCGGTGCGGTGGACGCTGATGGGCGAATGGGCGTCCGAGGCGTTCCGGGACCGGATGGAGGAGGCGATCCGGGAGCATGGATTGGGGGAGTTGATCGTCCTCACGGGACTCGTGACGGGCGATGCGCGCTGGGGTCATTTCCGCCGGGCGCACGTCCTCGTGCATCCGACGCGGCTGGACGGCCAGCCCCTGACGATCCTGGAGGCGATGTCGCAGGGCCTCGCGGTCATCAGCACGCGGGTGGGTGCGATCCCGGAGACCATCGTGCCGGGGCGGAACGGGATCCTGCTCGATGCCGCCACGCCGGAGGCGCTGGTGGAGGCCGTCGGACGGTATGCTGCGGACCGCGGGGCGCTCCTGGCCGCGATGCGGACGAACCGCGAGGACTTCCTCGCCACGTTCACCGCGGACCAGTATGTGACGCGGTTCCGCGGGTGGCTCGAGGGTGTGCGCGACGAGGCGGCGGCGCCGTCCGTGGGGCGCATCCTGCTGCTGCTGCGGCTCCCGCCGCCGTACGGGGGCGGCGAGATCCGCGCCGCCGGCATGGCGAGGCGCGTGGCGGCGAATCCGCGCTACATCGTCTCGGCGATGACGAACCCGGCGGGGACGAAGTCCAACCAGGGGCGGGTGAGGATCCACAACATCGTCTTCGCCCTGCGGCGCATCCTGTCGGCGTGGTGGCTGATGCTCCGCCACAGGCCGGCGGCCGTGTTCCTGGCCATCCCGAAGAACTTCGCCGCGTTCCTGTGGGCGGCTCTGGTGACGATGCCGGCGGCATGGGCGGGGATCCGGGTCTGCGGGGGGCTCGCGGGCATGCGGTTCGAGTTCTTCGGATCGCGATGGAAGCGGGCGGTGGGGCTTGCGGTTCTCCGGCGGTTCCACTCGATCCGGTTCCTTGGCGAGGGGATTCGCGCGGCGCACGAGGCCTTTGGATTCCGGAACCCGGTGGTGTTCCCGAACGGCGTCGAGGTGCCCGAGGGCGCGCCGCGAACCGAGGCGATGGCCGCCGAACCGGTGCTTCGCATGCTGTACGTCGGATCGCTGGAGGAGTCGAAGGGTGTCGGCGTCCTGCTCGCGGCGGCCGCCCTCGGTCGGAAGCGCAACCTGCCGCTGCACTGGACGCTGGTCGGCCAGTGGGCCTCGGACGGATTCCGCGCGAGGTCCATGAGGACGGTGGCGGACGAGGGGCTCGGGCCGGCCGTGGAATTCCCCGGTCTCGTCGTCGGCGACGCGCGGTGGGAGCACTTCCGGAGGGCGCACATCCTGGTGCATCCGACGTCGCTCGACGGCCAGCCCCTGACGATCCTCGAGGCCATGTCGCAGGGGCTGGCCGTTGTCAGCACGCCGGTCGGCGCGATCCCCGAGACGCTCGTCGCGGGGCGCAACGGCGTCTTGATCGATGCGGCGACCCCGGAGCGCGTGCTGGCCGCCGTCGAGGGGTACCTCAACGACCGCGCCGCCCTGCATCGGACCATGGAGACCAACCGGGCCGACTTCCTGGCTCGCTTCACGGCCGAGAGGTACCAGCGGACGAACTGCGACTGGCTGGAGGCGGTGGCCGACGACCGGCTGGCGTCGTGGTCCCCGCCGCCGTCCGGAGGTGGATGATGCTTCGGCCGATGGAGGATCTCCGCTGCGCCTCGGCCCACGGGTTGAAGGTCAGCCTGTTCGACGACGCGGAGCTTCGCGACTACTTCGACCGGTGCATCCGCGAGCGCCGTCAGGCCGTCTGCTACGGCTACAGCCTGACCCTGCTGCCGAGGTTCCGGAGTCTGCCGCAGATCCATTCCATCAGCGAGACGTTCCAGGTCATGGTGGCCGACGGCAAGGGCCTGTACTGGCTCTGCCGCCTGCTCGGGATCCCGGTCCGGTCCGACGCGACCATCACGGATGCGATGCGGATCCTCTTCGAACTCGCGTCCGGGCGCGGCTATCGCGTGATGCTCCTGGGGACGGACGCCGAGGGGAACCGGCTCGCCACCGCGAACGTGAGGCGCAGCTATCCGGGCGCGGTGGTGCTCGACGGACGGGATGGCTACTACACGCGCGAGCAGGAGCCGGATGTGGTCGCCGAGATCAACGCGAAGGCGCCGGACATCCTGATGATCGGCATTTCGTCCCCGATGAAGGAGGAGTTCGTCGAACGGCACCGCGGGTCCCTGAACGTGCCGGTGATCCTTCCGTTCGGCGGGAACATCGACATCCTCTCCGGGCGGACCCGGCCGATCCCGCTGTGGATCAAGAAGACGGGCACCACCTGGATCTACCGGATTCTCCAGGAACCCCGGCGGCTCGCGAAGGGCATGGGGACGAGCGCGGCCGACGTGGTCTTCCGCCTGATGCCGCGCCTGCTGTGGGAGCATTTCGTCCGCCGAAACGCGGCGTTCTCCATCGCCGCGTTCTACAAGCCGGCCGCGACCACGCCCGCCGCCGCATCCCGATGAGGGCCTCGATCGTCACGCCGGTTCGGAATCCGGGGCTCGTCCTGCGCCGTTGTCACGCCTCCGTGGCGGATCAGACGCGGGCCGGGACGGGATCGCTTTCAGGATCGGGGTTGCCCTTGGAGTCCCGCGTGCGGCCGGGCGGGACTTCGGCGGGCTCAGTCGAGCCGCCGCCCGGCCCCACCGTCGATACCACGGGAAGCGCGGGTAGGGCGGGGCGGCCCGCCCCGCCGGGCGGGGGACCTTCGGGAGGGTACATCGCGTTTTCCGACGGAGCGGGGTTGGGCCGCGTCGAGCATCTCGTCATGGATGGCGCCTCCGCCGACGGCACCGCGGAGTGGCTGCGGCGGGTGGCGCCGGAGGGGGAGATCCGGAGGTCGGAGGTCGGAGGGCGGAGGGCGGAGGTCGAAGAGCGGAGAGCGAAGGGCGAAGAGCTGAGAGCGGAGGTCGAAGAGCGAAGAGCGAAGGGCGAAGAGCGGAGAGTGGAGAGCGGAGGGCAGACGTCAGAGGGCAGAAGTCAGAGATCGGAAGCTGCCGGGCGGGATCCGTCCGACCTCCGACTTCCGACCTCCGACCTCGATCCCAGTCCGTCGGCCCTCGGTCCTCGGCCCTCGGACCTCGTTCCCCTTTCAGGTTTCAGGTTTCCTCCCTCATCCCTCCCTCTTCGCTGGCTCTCCGCGCCCGACCGCGGCATGTACGACGCCCTGAACATGGGCTTCGACCTGGCGGACGGGGAGATCCTCGGCTGGCTCAACGCCGACGAACAGTACCTGCCGGGCACGCTGGTCTTCGTCGCGGATTGGTTCGCCGCGCATCCGGGTCATGACCTCCTGTTCGGCGATCACCTTCTCGTGCGCGGGGACGGCAGTCTCCTCGCGCGACGCCGGGTGCCGCCCGTGAGGTGGCCCTACGTCCTCGCGTCGCACCTCCACGGACTCTCGTGCGCGATGTTCTTCCGGCGGCGGGTCTGGGAAGCCGGGATCCGCTTCGACCCATCGTACCGGTCGGTGGGCGATGCCGACTGGGTGGTCCGCGTGCTCCGCGCCGGGTTCCGCGCGGGCACGACGGATCGACCCCTTGCCGCGTTCACGCTCGGCCCCGGCAACCTGAGCCGCCAGGCGGCGTCCCGCGAGGAGGAGTGGCGTCTGCTGGCCGGCGCGCCCGCGTGGATTCGAGCGGGGCGGGCGGCGCTCAATCTCGCCCGGCGCGCGGAGATGGCTGCCCGCGGGGCCTGCCGCCGGACGCCGTTCATCGAGTACGAGCTGTTCACGGGCGACGATCCGCCGGCGCGGACGCGGTTCGAGGCGCGCGACATCGAATGGCGATGGCCGAAAGGATGATGTTCCGGTCTTCTCCTGCGGGCCGGGGTCGGCCCCGCCGGCCATAGCGATTTCCGGCGGGAGGGCCGGGTTCCACCCCGGCCGCGAGAGGATCCCGGCGAACCGGGCGCGGTGGCACGCGCCCCTCCCGGCTCGGTGCAATGGGTGGGAGGGCCGGGTTCCACCCCGGCCGCAAGAGGATCCCCGACGAACCGGGCGCGGTGGCACGCGCCCCTCCCGGCTCTGCGCAACAGGTGGGAGGGCCGGGTTCCACCCCGGCCGCGAGAGGATCCCCGACGAACCGGGCGCGGTGGCACGCGCCCCTCCCGGTTCGGTGCAACGGGTGGGAGGGCCGGGTTCCACCCCGGCCGCGAGAGGATCCCCGACGAACCGGGCGCGGTGGCACGCGCCCCTCCCGGCTCGGTGCGACGGGTGGGAGGGCCGGGTTCCACCCCGGCCGCGAGAGGATCCCGACGAACCGGGCGCGGTGGCACGCGCCCCTCCCGGCTCGGTGCAACGGGCGGGAGGGCCGGGTTCCACCCCGGCCGCGAGAGGATCCTCGACGAACCGGGCTCGGTGAAGCGCGCCACACCCGGTTCGGTGCAACGGGCGGGAGGGCCGGGTTCCACCCCGGCCGCGAGAGGATCCCCGACGAACCGGGCGCGGTGGCACGCGCCCCTCCCGGCTCGGTGCAACGGGTGGGAGGGCCGGGTTCCACCCCGGCCGCGGGAGGATCCCGACGAACCGGGCGCGGTGGCACGCGCCCCTCCCGGCTCGGTGCGACAGGTGGGAGGGCCGGGTTCCACCCCGGCCGCGGGAGGATCCCGACGAACCGGGCGCGGTGGCACGCGCCCCTCCCGGCTCGGTGCGACAGGTGGGAGGGCCGGGTTCCACCCCGGCCGCAAGAGGATCCCCGACGAACCGGGCGCGGTGGCGCGCGCCCCTCCCGGCTCTGCGCAACGGGCGGGAGGGCCGGGTTCCACCCCGGCCGCGAGAGGATCCCCGACGAACCGGGCGCGGTGGCACGCGCCCCTCCCGGCTCGGTGCAACAGGTGGGAGGGCCGGGTTCCACCCCGGCCGAACGTGGATTTGAGATGACTGACACGATTCACCGCCCGGTACGCTATCCGGCGTGGAAGGCGCTCGCCGCCCGCCTCCTCGAGGCCGCCCTGCGCCCCCTCGTGGCCTTCGCGCCCGCGCCGCGGGGATTGGACGCCGTCCGCCGCATGCTGATCGTTGAGCCGTTCCGGCTCGGGGACGCGGCGCTGCTCCGCGGGATGCTCGCCCCGTTGCGCGAGCGGTTCCCGGACGCGAAGATCCACCTGCTTCTGCATCCCGGGTCCGCGGCACTGTACCGGGACCATCCGGCGGTGACGCGGGTCCATGAACTCGCCCTCCCGTGGGCCAGCGTGCCCGGCCGGCGGGCGGGATGGGTGGCGGCGTGGAGGTTCCTCCGTTCGCTGCGGTCGCTCCGCTTCGACCTCGGCATCGACCCGCGCGGCGACGTCCGCAGCCAGGCCGCGCTGGTGGTGGCCGGGTGCGCGGAGCGAGCCGGGTTCACGAACTACCTGGCCTGCAACATCCGTATCCGCGGCGCGCTGCTGACGCGGAGCGCCGGCGATCTGCCCCTCGCGCACCGTGTTGAGCTGCACGATGCCGTGCTGGCCCTCCTCGGATGCCGGCCGGCGGATCCGCCGGCGCGCGTTCCGCATCGGGCGGCGGACGGACGGGTGCGGGTGGTGATCAGCACGGGGGCGGGTTGGAGCTTCCGTCTGTGGCCGGAGGAACTGTGGGCGGAGGTCGTCCGCAGGCTGGCAGGGCGGGGCGACGTCGAGGTCCGCCTGGTCGGCGTGCCGGCGGAGCAACCGCGTCTTCAACGGATCGTGGCGGGGGCCGGCGGCGGAGGCACGATCCGGATCACCGATCTCCGGGGGTTGCTCGACGAACTGGCCTCGGCCGATCTCGTGGTGTGCCCCGATAGCGCGGTGATGCATCTGGCATCCGAGTGGTTCGGTCGTCCGGTGCTGGCGCTCTTCGGACCGGGCGTCGTGCCGCTCTACCGGCCGCGCAGCGCGGGCAGCGTCGTGCTCGATGCCCAGGGGGACTATCCGTGCGCGCCCTGCACGCAGCAGCGGTGCGTGCGGCCGCACAGTCCTTGCATGGGTGCGGTTGGAGTCGAGGGCGTCATCCGCGCCCTGGGCGCCATGCTCTCGGGCGACGGATCCCGCGACGGGCACTGACTTGCACGGATGGGAGGGGAAGTCGGGCTTCGGGAGAGGACGGGCGAAGGATGGGGGATGAAACCTGAGACTTGAAAGCAGAGGGGCGGAGGACAGAGGTCGGAGGTCGGAGGACAGAGGGCGGAGGTCGGAGGACAGAGGGCGGAGGTCGGAGGACAGAGGGCGGAGGTCAGAGGACAGAGGGCGGAGGGCGGAGGTCCGAGGTCCGCGCGACACTCGACACTCGACACTTGCCACTCGCCGCTTGCCACCCGGTTCCGCGTTCCGGATTGGCATCCGCACTTCGGTGTTCGATGTTGGTTGTTGAGTCCTTACCTTCTTTCTCGCTCGGATGTTGGCTTCCGTTGTGGCTAGATAGAGCGCGTTTCGTGGGCCGGGAACGGGATGGGAGACACACGCATGAAGCGACTGATGGTGACGGGCGGGCTGGGGTTCATCGGGTCGTACTTCGTCGATCTGGCGCTCAAGCGCGGGCACCAGGTGATCAACGTCGACAAGGCGACCTATGCCGCGCGGGGCGATCTGGACTTCCACGACCGGGAGAACTACGAGCACGTTCGTGCGGACATCTGCGATCTGAAGCACCTGCCGGTGGGCGTGGACTTCATCGTCAACTTCGCGGCGGAGTCGCACGTCGACAACTCCATCCTGGCCAACCAGGACTTCTTCCACAGCAACGTGCGGGGCGTCTACAACCTGCTCGAACTCGTTCGAGCGAAGGATGAGACCGACCGTCCCGTCTTCGTCCACATCTCCACCGACGAGGTCTACGGGACGAACCAAGAGGGCTCCTATACTGAACTCGACCGGCTGAACCCGTCCAATCCGTACTCGGCCACGAAGGCGGCGGCGGACCAGCTCATCCTGGGCTGGAAGCATACCTACGGTCTGCCGGTGATGATCGTCCGGAGTTGCAACAACTACGGGTACGGCCAGTATCCGGAGAAGCTTCTGGCGAAGACAATCGACTTCCTTCTCAACGGGAAGCGAATGACCATCCATGGCGACGGCACGTACCGTCGCGAGTGGCTCTACGCCGGCGACAACTGCGAGGCGATCCTGCTCTTGCTGGAAAAGGGGCATGTCGGCGAGATCTACAACGTCTCCTCGAACGAGGAGCACTCCGTGATCGAGGCCGCGCGCATGGTGGCCGCGACGCTGGGGCTGGATCCGGACGAGTCCTTCGCGTTCATTCCCAACCGTCCGGGGCAGGACCTGCGCTACTCGGTCGACTGCTCCAAGGTCCGCGCGCTCGGCTGGGCGCCGAAGATGACTCTGGCCACGTATCTGCCGGAGTATGTGAGGCTGTACAAGCAAAGAGCGTAGAGCGAAGAGCGCGGAGCGGAGGGCGGCGAGCAGAGAGCGAAGAGCGGAGGGCGGAGAGCGAAGAGCGAAGAGCGGAGAGCGGAGAGCGATGAGCGGAGAGCGGAGGGCGGAGAGCGCGGAGCACAGAGCGGGCCCGGGGAAAGCGGGAGGCGTCTCATGAGGCGAGCACGTTTCAGGTTCGAGGATTTGGAGGTCTGGCAGCGGGGAGCGGAGATCACGCATTCGCTTTGTGATATCGCAGACGATCTGGAGGAAAGAAGACGATAC
>Ga0194112_10005091_pt1 | contig 17772 bp, 11 predicted proteins | sample TA2MahC400mmetaG_FD_146191 | JGI IMG/M metagenome (GOLD analysis project Ga0194112, IMG submission 146191) | Freshwater microbial communities from Lake Tanganyika, Tanzania - TA2015016 Mahale Deep Cast 400m | ecosystem: Environmental > Aquatic > Freshwater > Lake | place: Tanzania: Lake... | reverse complement strand
GTAGCCCTGGTCGTCGGTGAGGACGAGGATGACGTTCGGCCGCCGCCCGGCCGCGCGGCCGGGGGCGGCGTCGGCCGCGCGCGCCGCCCGTCCCCCGGCCGTCGCCGCCGCGCCGGCGGCCCCGGCCGCGCCGAGGCTCACGCCTTTCAGGAATGTTCGCCGCTTCATGTGTCGTCTCCTTGGTCGTATGTCGAGCCACGCAGCCGGGATTCCATGCCGGTCTACGTCAGCCGCCCGGCCTTCGACCGCCCGCCGCGCCACAGGTCGTACTGCGGGTCGGCGTAGCGGCGGAAGAAGGCGTCGAGGCGCTCGTCAAGCGATGCCCGGGCGGCGGCGCGGGCGTGGTCGTCGGCCAGGTTCCTCGTTTCGCCGGGGTCGGCGGCGAGGTCGTAGAGTTCGTGCGGCCCGTCGGGATGGCGGCGGATGCGTTTCCATTCGGGCGTCCGGACGGCCCGCGTGTTCTCGAACTCGTAATAGACTTCGTTCTGCCACGCGATCTGGCGGCCGCGAAGGGCCGCCGAGAAATCGCGCCCCGGCGGCGGCGGCGGCGCGGCCATGCGGCCCCCCAGCCCCAGGCACCCCAGCAGCGTGGGCATCGTGTCGTAGCCGCTCACCATCAGGTCGGCCGTGCGGCCGGCCGGTGCGACGCCGGGATGGCGGACTATGAAGGGCACGTGCATGGTTTCGTCGAAGGCGTGCAGCGGCCGCGTGTGGTCGGCCATGCCCCAGATGCCGTGCTGGCCGCCGCCCCAGCCCTGGTCGGCGGTGTAAACCACGAGCGTGCGCTCATCGAGGCCCAGGCGCTCGAGCGCCGCCAGGACCTCGCCCACGCCGTCGTCGACGCCGCTCGCCTCGGCCGCGTAGCGCCGCATGGCCTGCACGTTGCCGAGGAACTGGCGGTTGTTCTTGAGCCACGGGTGCGGCTCGCCGCGCGGGAACGAAGTCATGGGCATTTCTGCATAATATGCCGCGTGGCGGTTGCGGGCGGGCTGCGACAGGCTCTGCCCCAGCCCGTACGGGCCGTTGTACGCAAGGTACAAGAAGAACGGCCGGTCGCGCGACCGCTCGATGAACCGCACGGCCCGCGCGGTCCAGAAGTCCGTCAGGTAGCCCGGCTCGATGCGCACGCGCCCGTCCTCTATGACCTCCGCCCCGTAGAACGTGGTGGTGTGGCCGTGCGGCATGGTGACCCATGCGGCGAAGCCATCCTGCGGCCGCAGGTTGTCGCCCAGGTGCCACTTGCCGACAAGGCCGCATGCGTACCCGGCCTCGGCCAGGATTTCCGGCAAGGTGCGGAACTCGGCGATGGTTGAGTGGGCGCGCGGCCCCACCTGCGCCCCGCCCGCGGCCAGGTAGCAGTGCACGCCGTGCTGCGACGGGATGAGGCCCGTCAGCGTTGTCGCCCGGGTGGGTGAGCAGACGGCGTTGCATGAGAAGGCCCGCGTCAGGCGCACGCCCTCGCGGGCCAGGCGGTCGATGTTGGGCGTGCGGATGTCGGGGTTGCCGTAGCAGCCGAGCGTCCAGGCGCCCTGGTTGTCGGCGAGGATGAGGACGAGGTTCGCCGGCCGCGGCTCGGCCGCCCAGGCGCGCGCGGCCGCGACGGGCGCCAGCCCCGCGCCGGCCGCCAGGGCGACGCCGGCGGCTCCGCGGCCGATGCTCCTGAGAAAGGTGCGGCGTTTCATGCGCGATCCTGCGGCCGGCCAGCCGGAATGACAAAACCCGAAACCCCGAGCGGCGACGCTCCTGGCCACAGTCTAACCCGACGTATGCGCCGCGCCAAGCGGCCGAAGCGTGCGAAGCCGGTTGCTTTGTCGAGCGAAGCGGAGCGGCTGGGCGAGCCTGGCAGCCCTGACGAAGGAGTTCGCCGACGCCGCGGCCTGCTTTGCTGCGCGATTGCCGTACGAGGCGGCCCTGCTCGTGCCCGACAAGAAAGGCAAGCCCCTGAAGACCGCCGCCGAGGTCCGCGCAGCCGTGGCCGAGTTGCGCTCTGTGCTTGGCGCCGCGGGCGAGTGGAAGGCCGCCGCCCTCGAAGCGGGCGCCCGCGCCCTGGCCGAGCGCCTCGCCTGGAAACCCGCGGACCTTTTCACCGTCCTTCGCGTGGCCGTCACCGGCCGCCGCGTAAGTGCGCCGCTGTTTGAGACGATGGAGGTCCTCGGCCGCGGGGAATGCCCTGCGCGGGTGGAAGAGGCGGGCACCAGGACTGGGACGCTTCCGTAGCGGCGAAAGCCCGGGGTGCCATGCTTTCGCAACGGCGCGAGAGCATGGTACCCCCGCGCGAGAGCGCCGGAACGGCAAGGGCCATGCTTTCGCAAGCGAAAGCATGGCGCCCCGGCCTTGAATCCCGGGTGCTGGTGCGTCTTGTTTTCTACGCCTGCGGCAGGGCGGCCTTCCAGCCCGCCTCCAGGAGGCGCGCGTGCTCGGCCACCTGGGCTGCGCAAGCGGGGTCGTCCACCAGGTTGACGGTTTCCCAGGGGTCTTTCGCGAGGTCGTAGAACTCGCGGAACTTCTCGCCCTTGAGCAGCCACTCGGCGTAGCGGCAGCGGTCGGAGCGGACGGAGCGGTTCTCGCCCTTGTTGCCGAACCAGGTGTACGCCGCCTTCTTCCACGGCCGGTCGGGGTCGGAAAGCAGGGGGGCGAAACTTGTGCCCTCCAGGTTGGCCGGCCGCTCAAGGCCCGCCAGGTCGCAAAGCGTGGGCACGAGGTCAACGAACTCGACGATTCTGCGGCACGCCTTGCCGCCGCCGGCGGCGCCGGGCACACGCACGATGAGCGGCGCCCGCGTGGACGACTCAAAAAGCGTGTACTTCGACCACAGGCCGTGCTCGCCCAGGTGGAACCCGTGGTCGCCCAGCAGGATAACGACGGTGCTGGCGGCTAGGCCTGTCGCTTCCAGGGCGTCGAGGATTATGCCGACGCCGGCATCGACGTAACTTACGCAGGCGTAGTAAGCGGCGATTGCCGCGCGGGCCTCGTCGGGCGACGCGCGGCGGCCGGGGCCGGAGAAGATGTCGGCGCTGCGGCCGAACTTGTGGGCCACGTCGGGGATGCCGCGGCACTGCTCCGGCTGGGCGGGCGGGTCGGGGATCTTCGCCGGGTCGTACATGTCGATATATTTCTTTGGCGCAAGAAGCGGCGTGTGCGGCCGCTGCGAGCCGACGCACAGGAAGAAGTGCCGCTTGTCGCGCGCGAACTCCTTGAGGAGCGATGCGGCGGTCCGTGCGTAGCGGCCGTCGCCCTGCTGCTCTTCGGTGAGGCCGGAGTCGCCGTAGCGGTCGCTGGACCACTTTTTCCACTCGGCGTAGCGCGGCTCGCCCTTCTTGGGGGGCTTTCCGCCGGCCCACGCGCCGCCGGGGGGCGGCGCGCCGGGCCACTGAATGACGGGGCCGGGGCCCTGCCAGCCGGGAGGCTTTTCAACGAACTCAAGCCGGTCAAAGACGGCCAGTTGCGTAGGCGCGTAGTCGGTCGTGTGAAAGAGTTTGCCCACGTCGGCGCAGTAGAAGCCCCTGGCCTTCATCAGTTCCGGCAGGGTCTTGATGCCCGGCGGCATGGTCTGCGACATGTTCATTTCGTTTGAGAGGACGCGCGTGGTCGGCGGCCGCAGGCCCGTCAGGAAACTCGTCCGGCTGGGGTTGCAGCACGGGTACTGGATGTAGGCGCGGTCGAATCGCGTGCCCGTGGCCGCCAGGCGGTCCATGTTCGGCGTCTTGACGATGGCGTTGCCGTAGCAGGCGATGGCGTTGGGGGTGAAGTCCTCGATGTCGATGAGCAGGACGTTCATCTTCGACGTGTCGGGCATTGCGCCGGCCGGCGCGGCCTGGGCGGCCGGCATGTGCAGAGGCCCGGCGAGGGCGGCGGCCCCCGCGGCGGTTGCGGCGGTCTTGAGGAACGTGCGGCGGGTGAGACCTGGCTGCGGCATGGATATATCCTCCTTCGGGCTGGCGGCTCACGGAACGATTGTAAAGACGCCCACCCTTACGGCAACAGGAAAACGCGTTGTGCGGTAAGGCCTCAGTTGCGTGCGCCGAGTCGCCGTGACTAGCCCCCTGCGTAAGCAGGGGGGCCTCTACGGCGCCGAACGCCGAGCGCCGGCTCGCCCCCCGCCTGAAGGCGGGGGCTAGTAACGGCGCACGTAACTGCGCCCTTACAGCCGCGGGTCCAAAAGATTGGCCGCGGGCCGCGCGGCGGCGTAGAATGGCGGAACACGGGCACGGGTACGCGAAAGGTTTCTCAGCATGGCAAACCAGGAAGCGGCGGGGCCGCCGTCGGACTTCATCCGCGACATCGTCAAGGAAGACCTGCGCACCGGCAAGCGGGGCGGGCGCGTGTGTACGCGCTTTCCGCCCGAGCCGAACGGGTACCTGCACATCGGCCACGCCAAGAGCATCAACCTGAATTACGGCATCGCCAGGGAGTTCGGCGGCAGGTTCAACCTGCGGTTCGACGACACCAACCCCGTGAAGGAAGAGCAGGAATATGTAGATTCCATCATTGACGACGTGCGGTGGCTGGGGGCCGATTACGGCGGCCGCGTCCTGTTCGCCTCCGATTACTTCGAGCAGATGTACCGGTGGGCCGTGGAACTGGTGCGCAAGGGCATGGCCTACGTGTGCGACCTCGCGGCCGACGAAGTGACGGCATACCGCGGCACGCTCACCCGGCCCGGGCGCGACAGCCCGTACCGCGGCCGTCCGGTCGAAGAGAACCTTGACCTTCTTGAGCGGATGCGGCGGGGGGAGTTTCCCGACGGCTCGCGCACCCTGCGGGCCAGGATAGACATGGCATCGCCCAACCTTAATATGCGCGACCCGGTTATGTACCGCATCATGCACGCCCCGCATCACCGCACGGGCGGCGCCTGGTGCATCTATCCCACGTACGACTGGGCGCACGGCCTTGAGGATTCCATCGAGGGCATTACGCACAGCATCTGCACGCTTGAATTCGAGAACCACCGGCCGCTGTACGACTGGTTCCTGGACGCCCTGGGCATCCACCATCCGCAGCAGATCGAGTTCGCGCGGCTGAACCTGATGTACACGGTGCTGTCGAAGCGGCGGCTGCTGGAACTGGTCCAGGAAGGGCGCGTGCGCGGCTGGGACGACCCGCGGATGCCCACCGTGTCGGGCCTGCGGCGGCGCGGGTACACGCCGGAGGCCGTCCGCGAGTTCTGCCGGCGAATCGGCGTGGCGAAGTTCGACGGCGTGGTCGATATCGGCCTGCTTGAGCACTGCCTGCGCGAGGACCTGAACCGGCGGAGCCCGCGCGTCATGGGCGTGCTGCGGCCGCTGCGCGTCGTCATCGAGAACTACCCGGAAGGGCGGGCGGAAGAGGTCGAGGCCGTGAACAACCCGGAGGACCCGTCGGCGGGAGTGCGGCGGGTTCCGTTCGGGCGGGTCCTTTACATCGAGCGCGAAGACTTCATGGAGGAGCCGCCGAAGGAGTTTTTCCGCCTCGCCCCGGGGCGCGAGGTGCGGCTGCGCTACGCGTACTTCATCAAGTGCATCGGAGCCGTCAAGGACCCGCGGACGGGCGAGCCGGCGGAAATCAGGTGCACCTACGACCCGGCGACGCGCGGCGGGGACGCGCCCGACGGGCGCAAGGTCAAGGCCACACTGCACTGGGTGTCCGCGGCGCACGCCGCTGCGGCCGAGGTGCGGGTGTACGACCACCTGTTCACGAAGGCCGACCCGGACGACGTTGAGCCGGGCCAGGACTGGAAGAGCAACCTGAACCCGCGCTCCGAGGAGGTGCTGACGGGCTGCCCGGTGGAGCCGGGCCTGGCGTCGGCCGGGCCGGGCAGCCGCTTCCAGTTCGAGCGCCTGGGGTACTTCTGCGTTGACAATGACTCGCGGCCGGGTGCGCTGGTCTTCAACCGCACCGTGGCGCTGAAGGACCCGTGGGCGAAGATACAGAAGGGGCACAGGGCAAGGTGATGGGGCGCACGGGCGTTGCGGGAGCGCTGGCGGCGGCGCTCGCAGCGGGGCTGTTTGTGCCGGGCGCGAGGGCCATCGGCGACGACTGGCCCCACTTCCGCGGACCTTCGCACGACGGCGTCTCGCGGGAAACGGGCTGGCTGGAGGGGTGGCCGGAAGGCTCGAAGCCGCGCGTCGCGTGGCGGGCGGAGGTCGGAAGCGGCCACTCGGCCGTCGCCGTGAGCGGCGGACTGGCCGTCACGATGGGCTGGGACGGCCGCCAGGATACGGTCTTCTGCTTCGACGCGGCCACGGGGGCGACGAAGTGGCGGGCCTCGTATCCGTGCGAGGGGCGAGTGCAGTATCCCGGCCCGCGCGCCACGCCCACGCTGGACGGCGGGGCCGCGTACACGCTGAGCCAGCGCGGCCATCTGCGGGCCTGGGACGCGGCGGGCGGGCGGCTGCGATGGGAGCGGCGCCTGTCCGAAGAATGCAATCCGGACGACCATTACGGCCACGCGTGGTCGCCCCTGGTGGTGGGCGACCTGGTGATTCTGCCGGCGGGCCGGCGCGGGCTGGCCCTGCGCAAGGCCACCGGCGAGACGGCCTGGGGCGACGACGCCGGCCGCGCTACGTGCGCCTCGGCCGTGCCCTACGCGGCGGCCGGCCGCACGGGCGTCATCGTGACCAACGCGGACCGCGACTCGGTAACGGTGGTGGGCGTTGATGCCCGCACCGGCGAAGAACTCTGGCGGTTCGCCGGGTGGCCCGAGAAGTACGGGGCATTCTGCGCATCGCCCGTTTTCCTGGCCGACAAGGTGTTCATAACGAGCGGCCAGGAGTACCACAAGAGCGCCCGCCTGGCGATTGAGGGCCGCGGGGCGCGAAAAGAGTGGGAGTCGCGCGCCCTGGGCAGCAACACGGGCCAGTGCGTGGTCGTGGGCGGCCACGTGTACGGCGTCGATTGCGCCCGCCGCGCGCTGGTGTGCGCCTCGTGGCAGACCGGCGAGAAAGTGTGGGAGGAGAAGGGCTTCGGCGCGTACGGCAGCCTGATGGCGGCCGACGGCAAACTGCTCGTCATGGCGAGCGAGGGCCACCTGGTGGTTGCCGAGGCCGCGCCGGGGGCGTACCGTGAGATGAGGCGTGCCGAGAACGTGGTGGGCGAGACGTTCACGGCGCCCGTGCTGGCCAACGGGCGGATATACTGTAGGGACTGGCGCGGCCGCGTCGTATGCCTGGCGACCGGCCGCGGACCCTGAAATATTTCTGGCGGCGGCGCGGGCGCGGCGGTACGATTCGCCGCGTCGGCGTCGCCCTGAAACGTAACGGAGAGCAGCCATGGCCAGGAAGGCGTTGTGGAAGCGCTCGGACAAGTTCGCGTTCGGCGCATGGACGGTCATGAACGCGGGGGGCGACCCGTTCGGCGAGGCCACGCGGCCGCAACTCTCGGGCCCGGACGCGGTGCGCGGCCTGGGCGAGCGCGACGTGTACGGCTTCGAGTTCCACGACAACGACCTGGTGCCCATCGGGACCCCGCCGCGGCGGCGCGACGCCATCCTGCGCGAAGTCAGGAAGATCATGGGCTCGACCGGCATCAAGGCCACCGCCGGCACGACCAACCTGTTCTCGCACCGCGTTTTCAAGGACGGGGCGTTCACGAGCCACGACCCGAAGGTGCGGGCCTACGCGGTTCAGAAGGCGATGGCCGGCATCGACCTTGCGGCCGAACTGGGCGCAGGAGTGTACATATTCTGGGGCGGCCGCGAGGGCGCCGAGGTGGACGTGGCCAAGGACCCCGTCGAGGCCCTGAAGCGGTTCCGCGAGGCCATGAACTTCCTGTGCGCCTACGTCCTGGACCAGGGCTACAAGATGGTCTTTTCAATCGAGCCGAAGCCGAACGAGCCGCGCTCCGACATGTATCTGGCCACCGCCGGGCACGCCCTGGCGTTCATCGCCACGCTGGACCATCCGGACATGGCTGGGGTGAACCCGGAACTGGCCCACGTGAAGATGGCGGGGCTGAACGTGGTGCACGAGGTGGCCCAGCCGCTGGAGGCCGGGAAACTTGTAGATATCCATCTGAACGCCCAGAAGCCGCTGCGGTTCGACCAGGACATGAGTTTCGGCGCCGACAACCCGAAGGAGGCCCTGCTGGTCGTCAAGTTGCTCTCCGACTACGGCTACGCGGGCACGAAGGCGTTCGACTGCCACCCGTACCGGACGGAGGCCGACCCGTGGGACTTCGTCGAGCGCAACATGACGGCCTACAAGTTGCTCGAGGCGAAGGTCGATCGCGTGAACTCCGACGCGCGGCTGGTGGCCATGCTTGAGGAACTGACCGGGGCCGACGACGCCGGCCTGGGCGACGTCCTCCTGTCTTACTCGCGGAAGAACGCCGCCAAACTCCGGGGCATGAAGTTCGACCCGGCGAAACTGGCCGAGCGGCGGCTGCTGTACGAACGCATCGACCAGCGCCTGACGGAGATCCTGCTGGGGGCCGAATAAGGGGCTGCTGCACAACGCATTCTGTTCGTACGCCATGCGGCACGGCCGGCTTGTCCGGCCGTGTCTTTGCGCGGCGGGTCTCCTGACCTGCCGCGCAGCCTGCGACTTCGGCGGCGCCGGGCCCGATCGTGGCGCGGCGGCTCAGCAGGGCCGCCGCGCCACGTGCGCAAGAGCGCGCGGCGGGTCAGGAGACGCGCCTCGGGTTCTGAAGGAGTTTCCTGGCGGCCGGTCGCCCCTTGAACTTACCCGCCCCCTGCCGTAACCTTCGGCTTGGGGGGAGAGGGCGAGGGGAAGCGGCATGTCCGACGAACGGAAGACGCGGGCGGAACTCATGGAAGAGGTCGCTCGCCTCCGCCGGGAGGCGGCCGACCTGAGGGCGGCGCTTGGGCAGCATGAGGGCGGCCGGCCGCTGAAGGAACTCCCCGGCGATTACAACTTGTTGTTCGAGACGTTCGCGGAGCCCCTGCTGATCGCCCGCGTGCGCGACGGACTCATCCTGCGTGCGAACCCGTGCGGCCGGCGGCTGCTGGGCCTGGCCGAGGGAGACCTGGGGGGCCTGACGATCTACGACCTGATGCCCCCGGCCGCCCGTGCGCCGGCGGCCGAGATGCTGCGCCAGGCCGCCGCAGGCAACCATCTTGTCCTGGCGCACGACGTGTCGTACGCGCGGCCCGACGGGTCGGCGGTGTCCGTACGGGTCTCCGGGGCCGTGGTTGATTCCGAGCCGGAGGCGACCGCGCTGTTCTACCTTCAGGACGTCTTGGAAGAACGGCGCATACAGCGCCTGCTTCGCGACGCCCAAGAGCGGTACCGGCTGGTGGTGGAGGCTGCGGCGGATCCGATCTTCATGATTGACGCCGCGGGGCGGTTCATGGCCGCGAACGCGGCGGCGGGCCGAACGTTGGGGCGGCCGCCGGAAGACATTGTCGGCAAGACGCAGTTCGACCTTTTTCCGCCGGAGATTGCCGAGCGCCAGGCAAGGCAGGTGCGCGAGGTCTTTCAGACAGGCCGCCCCTTGTTCTCCGAAGAGATCAAGTCGTACACCGCGCAGGGACCTTGCTGGTTCAGCACCTCGCTGGCGCCCGTGCACGATGAGCAGAGCCGGGTGCAGTACGTCATCGGCATCGCCCGCGACGTGACGGAAAGCAAGCGGGTCGAAGAGGCGCTGCGCGAGAGCGAGGCCCGCTACCGCGCCGTCGTTGACACGCAGACGGAACTGGTCGTGCGATTCGTCGAGGGCGGCGTCCTGACTTTCGTCAACGAGGCGTACTGCCGCTACTTCGGCAAGAGCCGCGAGGAACTCGTCGGCGCGAGTTTCCTGCCGTGGCTTCCGGAAGAGGACCGCCGGAAGGCCGCCGAGCGGTTCGCGGGAATCTGCCCGGCCCGGCCCATCGTGGAGCACGAGCACCGCGTGGTCATGCCGTCGGGCGAGGTCCGCTGGATGCACTGGGTCAACCGCGGCGTTTTTGACGATGAGGGCCGCCTGGTGGAAGTGCAGGCGGTCGGGCGCGACGTCACGGAGCGACGGGCGGCGGAAGATGCCCTGCGCGAGAGCGAGCAGGAACTGAAGACCATCTACGAGGGGATGCAGGACGGCATCCTCATCGCCGACGCTGAGACGCGGCGATTCGTCCGCGTCAACCCGGCGATCCTGCGGATGTTCGGCTATGCGGAAGACGAGGTGCTGCGGCTGTCGGTCTCGGACATCCATCCGAAGGAGTCGCTGCCGGGGCTGCTGGCAGCCTTTGAGGAGGACGTGCGGGGCGAGCGCACGGCGGTGGCCGACGTCCCGTGCCTGCGGAAGGACGGGACGCTTTTCTACGTGGATATCACCTCGGCCCACGTGACGCTTCGCGGGCGGCTGCGCCTGATGGGGCTGTTGCGCGACATCACGGAGCGCAAGGCGGCCCAGGAGGCCCTCCGGCGGTCGGAAGAGAACTACCGCCTGCTTTTTGAAGAATGTCCGGCGGGCGTGGCGGTTACCGTTGACGGGCGGGTCGTCCAAGCCAACCGTGCGCTTTGCGCAATCTGGCGCATGGACATGCAGCAGGTGATCGGCAGAAGCGCCGTTGAGTTCGTCGAGCCGCCGCAGCGCGAGGTCGTGGCCCGCCGCGTCGCCCAGGTTCTGCGCGGCGAAGCGGTGGAGAACCCGGTTTTCTACCGCATCGTTCGCGGCGACGGGACGACCGGCCACGTGGAGGTCCGTTCGGGCCGGATGACGTGGGCCGGCCGCCCGGCCATGCTCACGATGGCCCAGGACGTGACGGATCGCGTGCGGCTGGAGGAGGAACTGCGCGAGGCGCAGAAACTCGAGGCCGTCGGGCGGCTGGCCGGCGGCATCGCCCACGACTTCAACAACCTCCTGACCGGCGTGCTGTGCAACGCGCAACTCCTGAAGTCCATGCCGGATGCCGCGCGCGACGTCTGCGATGCGGCCGACGTTATCGAGAAGGCCGCCCGACGGGCCGGGGAACTGACGGGGCAACTCCTGGGCTTCGCCCGCCGCGGCAAGCGCCAGGACGTGGCCGTGGACCTGGGCGCCGTCATCCGGTCCGTGATACGCCTCACGAGCGGGGCGCTCGACCCGCGTATCAGCGTGGAGACGGTCCTGCCGCGGGACCCTGTTCTGGCCCGTGGCGACCCCGCCCAGATGGAACAGGTGGCGCTGAACCTGGCGATGAACGCTCGCGATGCGATGGCGGAGGGCGGGCGGCTCGTGTTTGCGGCCGAGACGGCGGAACTCGACGCCGCCCATGCCGGCCGTTACGGCGCATCGCCAGGCCGCTACGCCGTCCTTCGCGTAAGCGACACCGGTTGCGGCATGGCCGAAGACGTGCGCGTGCACATCTTTGAGCCGTTCTTCACGACCAAGCCGGAGGGGAAGGGCATCGGCATGGGCCTGGCGATGGTCTACGGCATCGCCCGCAACCACGGGGGGTGGGTCGAGGTCGAGAGCGAGGTGGGGTGCGGCTCGACGTTGCGGGTGTATCTGCCGGCGGCATCCGCGGCCGAGGAGCAGGCGGCGGCGCCCGAGCCGGAGCGGCGGGTCAGGCCGGCAGGCGGCGTGGAGTGCGGCGGACGTTCGGCTCGGACGCAGAGGCGCGGAGAACGCAGAGCGAAACGGACGGGCATGCGGTCTTCAATGAAAGAACCGCCCGTGCGCTCGCCGCGTTCGGAAGGAAGGGCGCAGCGGCCCTGCATCCTGGTGGTGGACGACGACGAGTTCGTCCGCCACGCCCTGACGCGCATGCTGGGCGGCATGGGGTACTCGGTCGTAACGGCCGCCAGCGGGCGCGAGGCCGTCGCCACCTACGGCATGTTCGGGCCGAGCGTCGGCGCCGTCATCCTCGACATGGCAATGCCCGACATGGATGGGCAGCAGTGCTTCCGGGCGTTGCGGCGGCTGGACCCGGACGTGAAGGTCATCCTGTGCACGGGCGGCCCGGCCGATGCCGCCACCGAGAGCGTCCTGGGGCAGGACGCGGCCGGGTTCATCCAGAAGCCCTACCAGGGGGAGCAGTTGGGGGCAGCCATCGCCAAGGCCCTTGAAGGGCGGTAGGGGCCTGTTCAACGGTGAAATGAGGGATCGGCGGGCGGCACGGCCGCGGTTACGGATGGACGGTTTTTTATCATTGACACCGCCGCCGGGGGCAGGTAGCGTAACGGGCGGTCTCAAGTGTGGGCAACAGGTCCCGTTTGAAGGAGTGTCTCGCGATGGCAAGAGGAAAAGTCAAGTGGTTCAACGAGCAGAAAGGGTTCGGGTTCATCGAACAGGAAAACGGTCCGGACGTCTTCGTCCATTACAGCAGCATCAAGGCTGATGGATTCAAGACGCTCGCGGAGGGCCAGGCCGTCGAATTTGACGTGACCCAGGGCCCCAAGGGACCCAAGGCGGAGAACGTTATGCCCGTGACGTGAGCGACGAGGGCAGTGACAATTGAGAACCCCCGGTCCGAAGAGGGCCGGGGGTTTTTTTCTTTGTCATTTGTCCTTTGTCATTTGTTGTTGCCGTTTGGGAAGCGGCATGGCGGCAGGGCGGGCCGGGCATCGCGGACAGGTCGGCGACATCCATTCACAGGAACAAATGACAAAGGACAAATGACCAATGACAGCCGTTACACCAGGCTCGAGATGTTCATGGAGAGCAGGAACTCGGCGTTGGTCTTGGTTTTTTCGAGGCGGCTGCGGAGCAGTTGGATGGCCTCGACGGGGTTCATCTCCGTCAGGACGCGCCTCAGGGCCCAGATGTACTTGAGTTCCTGCGGGTCCAGCAAGAGTTCTTCCTTTCGCGTGCCGGAGCCGGAGACGTCGATGGCGGGGAACACGCGCTTGTCCATGAGGCGTCGGTCGAGGTGGAGTTCCATGTTGCCTGTGCCCTTGAACTCCTCGAAGATGACCTCGTCCATGCGGCTGCCGGTGTCGACGAGTGCGGTGGCCATGATGGTCAGGCTGCCGCCTTCCTCGATGTTGCGTGCTGCGCCGAAGAACCGCTTGGGTTTCTGGAGGGCGTTGGCGTCGACGCCGCCGGAGAGGATCTTGCCGGAGTGCGGCATCTCGGCGTTATGGGCGCGGGCCAGCCGCGTGATGGAGTCGAGGAAAATGACCACGTCCTTGCCGTACTCGACGAGCCGCTTGGACTTTTCGATGACCATCTCGGCCACCTGGACGTGGCGGGCCGTGGGTTCGTCGAAGGTGGAACTGACGACCTCGGCTCCGGGGACGTTCCGCTCCATGTCGGTGACTTCCTCGGGCCGTTCGTCGATCAGGAGGATGATGACGATGCAGTCGGGGCTGTTCTTGAGGACCGCGTTGGCCATTTTCTGAAGGAGGACGGTCTTGCCGGCCCGCGGCGGGCTGACGATGAGGCCCCTCTGACCCTTGCCGATGGGCGTTATCAGGTCCACCACCCGCATGTCGAGTTCCTCGGCGGTCGTTTCCAGCAGGAGGCGCTTGGTGGGGAACAGGGGCGTGAGGTCCTCGAAGACGACCTTTTCGGGCAGGCTCTCGGGGTTGTCGTAGTTGACCGCCTCGACCTTGAGCATGGCGAAGTATCGCTCGTCGTTCTTCGGCGGCCGTATCTGCCCGGCCACGACGTGCCCGGTGCGGAGGCCGAAGCGGCGGATCTGGCTGGGGGAGACGTAGATGTCGTCGGGCGAGGGCAGGTAACTGTAGTCCGGCGAGCGGAGGAACCCGAAGCCGTCGGGCAGCACCTCCAGCACGCCCTCGCCGAACATGAGGCCGGAGGACTGCACACGGTTCCTGAGGACGTGGAACACCAGGTCCTGCTTCTTCAGGCCCGCGTATTCGGGGATGCCTTCCTTCTTGGCCAGCGCGTGCAGTTGCGCGACGGTCATCTTCTGGAGTTCGGCGATGTGCAGTTCGCTGCGCTTGGCCTCTTCGTACTTCAGGTGCGACTCTTCGTCGAACCCGTCGGTCGGCGGGGGCGGGATCGGCGGCGGGGGCGGGGCGACCGCGGGCGGGGCGGCCGCAGGCGCCTCGGTCGATGCCGACGACCCCGGCGCCGCCGACGCGGGATCCTCTTTCACCTGCGGCCTCGGCCGCAGCGGCGCACGCGGGACCCTGGGACCTCTTGGACCGTTGGGCAACTTAGCCATTTCGACCTTCCTTGTTCCTGGACCGACGTGGGTTTGCAGGTCGTCCCTGCGGACTGGCCCGGGGGCGCGCAAGGCCCGGAAAGCGGGCCGCTCATTTCGCTACTCGCGATAGAATCGTGCGGACCTGTTCAAAGGTGTGTTCGGGTGAGGTACGATTATCAACTGTGTAATCGGCCCGATGCCGCTTGGTCTTTAGCGAAATCTGCGTGGCTTCGCGACGGGCGACTTCCGCGGCGTCCCACCCGCGCGTCCGGCCGGCACGCCGGCGGCGGACCTCCCGCGGTGCTCTTACATATACCAGAACGTCACAGAGCCTGTCCAGTCCTTTTTCTAGAATCAGCGGCGCGTCCAGGACCACCGCCGGCACGGCCTGGCGGCGGGCCTCGGCCACGGCCGCCTCCAACCGCCGGCACGTTTCCGGATGGACCAGGGCCTCCAGGGCTTCCAGGCTGCTGCGGTCGGCAAACGCCGCGGCCGCAAGGGCTTGGCGGTCAACCTCGCCGGAGGCGTCCATCACGCCGGGGCCGAAGCGCCGGCGGACGGCCCGGCGTATGTGCGGCTCGCGCAGCAGTTGGTGGACGACCCTGTCGGCGTCAACCACCGCGCAGCCTAATTGGGCGAATTGCGAGGCCACGAGCGACTTGCCGGCGGCCACCCCGCCCAAAAGGCCGATCACAGGTCGAAGTCCCCTTGCCCGCCTGGTCATCCCTGCACCTTCGATTGCGGATTGCGGATTGCGGATTGCGGATTAGCGGCCACGGCCGCCGGCTTGGCGAGCGGGCAGTCTTGTCTTTCAATCCGCAATTCGCAATTCGCAATCCGCAATGGCCTCATTCCGCTTCCATCCAGTTCCGCCCTGCGGCCAGGTGGACCTTCAGGGGCACGCGCAGGGGCATGGCGCCGGTCATTTCGGCGGAGATCCAGGCCCCTTCCTCGGGGGCGGCCGCCTCGGGCGTCTCGAAGATGAGTTCATCGTGAATCTGGATAAGGAGGCGGCTGGGGCGGCCCTCTCGCGCGGCCCGGCGCCAGATGCGGTTCATCGCCACCTTGATAAGGTCTGCCGCCGACCCCTGGATGACCGTGTTGATGGCCGTGCGCTCGGGGAAGTTGAGGCGCTTCGGGTCCATGTGTTCGATGCCTTCGATGTATCGTCGGCGGCCGAGGATGGTGGTGACGAACCCGTCGCGCTTGGCGCGGGAGAGGACCTCGGCCGTGAACGCCCGCACGCCGCGGTATCGCGCGAAGTACTCGTCGATGAACCGCTCGGCCTCGCCGACGGCGATGCCCAGGTCGCGCGACAGGCCGTAGGCGGTCTTGCCGTAGATGAGGCTGAAGTTGACGATCTTGGCCACGCGGCGCTGCTCGGCCGTGACCTCTGTTTCCGGCACGCCGTAAATCTGGTGTGCGACGAACGTGTGGATGTCGCGGTCCTCGGCGAAGGCCCGCACCAGGGCCGGGTCGCCGCTGAAATGGGCCAGCATCCTGAGTTCAATCTGCGAGTAGTCGGCGGCAAGGAGGACCCAGCCCGCCTGGCCGGGGACGAACGCGCGGCGGACCTGGCGGCCCTCGTCGGTGCGGATGGGGATGTTCTGGAGGTTCGGGTCGGACGAACTGAGGCGCCCCGTGGCCGTCACCGTCTGGTTGAAGGACGTGTGGATGCGGCCGCTGGCGGGGTCAACCAGTTCAGGCAGCGCATCGACATACGTTCCTTTGAGTTTCGCCAGTTGGCGGAACTCAAGGACGAGTCGCGGCAGGGGATGTCGCGCCGCCAGTTCTTCCAGGACGTCGGCGTCGGTGGACGGCCGGCCGCCCTTGGCCGTGCGCTTAAGGGGCCTCAGGCGGAGTTCCTCGAACAATACGGCCGCCAGTTGCTGGGGCGAGTTGATGGCGAACTCGTGCCCCGCCGCCGCGTAAACCTGCTCCTGGAGCCGCGCCAGGCGCCCGTCCAGGTTGGCCGCGATGTCCGCAAGCACGCCGAGGTTAACCGCCACGCCCGTCTCTTCCATCGAGGCCAGGACGGGCACAAGCGGCATCTCAACGTCGCGGGCCAGGTCCGCCAGGCCCTTCTCGGCCAGTTCCTTCTCCAGTTGCTCCTTCAGGCGCCAGGTGATGCAGGCGTCTTCCACCGAGTACTCGGCCACCTGCTCGACGGGCGCCTGGTCCATGGTGCGCTCCTGGCGCTTCTGGCCCAGGAGGCTTTCCAGGGGGATCTTCTTGTAGCCGAAGTAGTCCAGGGCGAGGGCGTCGAGGTTGTATTCCCGCCGACCGGGGCTGGCAAGGTACGCCGCAACCATCGTGTCGAACAGCGGCTCGGCCAGGTCGATGCCCGCCCTGCGGCAGACGAGCATGTCGTACTTGACGTTCTGGCCGACAAGGAGGCGCGCGCTCCCCTGCCGGGTCGCGGCTAAGCAGGGTGCGGGCGCCTGCGCCGGCAGGTTGCCTTGCGCTCCTTCATCGGCCTGCCGGGTCGCGGCTAAGCACGGTCCGAGCGCCTGGCGCACGGCGTCGAGCGGAAGGCAGCGCTCGGGCTGCGGCCCCTTGATGGGCACGTAGTAGCCCTCGTCGGCGGCCCAGGCGAAACTCATGCCCACCAGGTCCGCCCGGCGCGGCCAGATGCTCGTCGTCTCGGTGTCGAAGGCGAAGGCGGGCCGGCGTGCGAGGCTGGCGGCCAGTTCAGCAAGCGCCGCCGGCGTATCGACGATGTGGGCGCGGATGCCCTGGCCCTCGCCCCCGCCGCCGGCCAGCATGAACTCCTCGATGAACTTGTTGAAGCCCAGGCCGCGGAAGAGGGCCACCAGCGGCCGCCGGTCCGGCGGCTCGTGCGTCCGGCAGGATTCCAGGTCAACGTCCAGCGGGGCGCTTGCATCCAGGAGCACCAGTTCGCGGCTGCGGAGCGCATCTTCCTTGTGCGCCCGCAGGTTCTCGCCCAACTTGCCCTTGACCTGGTCGGCGCGGGCCAGGAGGTTGTCGAGCGACCCGAACTGGGCGATGAGTTTCAGGGCCGTCTTCTCGCCGACGCCCGGCACGCCGGGGATGTTGTCGGTGGCGTCGCCCATGAGGGCCAGGACGTCCCTCATCTGTTCCGGCCGCACGCCGCGGCGGCGCACGATGCCCTCCGTGTCGAGGTGCTCGAACGTTTTCGTGTCGAGCATCGTGACGCCCGGGCCGACGAGTTGCTCCAGGTCCTTGTCGCGGCTGCATATGACCACGTCGAGGCCGGCGGCGCGGGCCTTCGCCGCCAGGGCCGCGATGCAGTCGTCCGCCTCGTACCCCTGCGCCCCCAGTGCCGGGACGCCCATCAGCCGCAGGACTTCGCGCACCCGCTCGACCTGCACCACGAGGTCGGGCGGCATGGGCTTGCGATGGGCCTTGTACTCGTCGAAGAGTTCGTGCCGGTGCGTGGGGCCGGGCATGTCGAAGCACGCCGCAAGGTACTCCGGCTTCTCTTCGCGCAGGACCTTAAGGAGCGTTGCCACGAAGCCGAAGGTGGCGTTTGTCGGCTCGCCGCGCGGGCTCGACAGGTCGCGGATGGCGTAGTAACTGGCGTACAACTGCCCGTGGCTGTCGATGATATAAAGTCGGGGAGGCATAGGCGAGATTCCTTGCTTAACCCTAGTACCCGTCGTCTTTTGATGTTGTTAGTTTGTGTGAATAGCCGATTCTCACACGGGGGTCAGGATACCGGGGAGGATCGGCATGAACAAGCGATATGTGGTTCGGTTGACAATCGAAGAGCGGCA
>Ga0194112_10005089_pt1 | contig 17776 bp, 15 predicted proteins | sample TA2MahC400mmetaG_FD_146191 | JGI IMG/M metagenome (GOLD analysis project Ga0194112, IMG submission 146191) | Freshwater microbial communities from Lake Tanganyika, Tanzania - TA2015016 Mahale Deep Cast 400m | ecosystem: Environmental > Aquatic > Freshwater > Lake | place: Tanzania: Lake... | reverse complement strand
TTTGATCCTAAACTTACCAAATTTCTTTACAGGACCATTGGCGAATAAAAATAATGGCTGATCAAAAAAAGATAAAAAAGATAAAAAAGATAAAAAAGATAAAAAAGATAAAAAAGATAAAAAAGATAAAAAAGATAAAAAAGATAAAAAAGAGAGTGTTAAAGGCCAATATTGCGTATCATTCAGCTTTAGCAAAAGCCTACGATGAGAAACAGCCGCATTATCGACCTGAGAATATAGCAAGGGTTGAGGGCATTTTGGCTGATATGGCTGACAAAACGGGCGGAGGCGGTCTCATTGATCTGGGATGTGGTACGGGTTTTATCATCAACATTGCCAAAAAGTATTTCAGGCCTGTTGTAGGAGTGGATATTACTCCTGTGATGTTGGAGCTGGTAGATACGAGCGATGGTCATATTGAATTATGTCTGGCCGAGACAGACCATATGCCATTTCGAGATAATGAGTTTAAGGTCTGCACCGCCTATGGTTTTTTACATCATTTGCATGACCTTCGACCCACCTTGAGAGAGGCCTACCGCTGCTTATGCCCGGGTGGAATTTTTTTCGCCGATCAAGACCCAAACCAATACTATTGGTGGCTGATGGATAGCCTGAAGGAGCGAGATGACCTTGCATGGATGGTCCAAAGGGAGGTCAAATCGGTTGTCAACGTTTCAGGAGATCTTTCTAAGGAAACTGGATTATCCTTGGAAGATATTTCATTAGCAGAATTTCAAAAAATTGAAAAAGGTGGCTTTGACCCAGAAAGGGTGGCTTTACTGCTGGAGGAGTTGGGATTCTGCTCTGTCAAATATCGTTATGAGTGGTTTCTGGGGCAGGGGAGAGTGCATCATCAGAAATCGGCAGAAGAGGCTCAGGTAATTGAAAACTTTTTAAGAGAGGCCTTGCCAGCAACACGTCATCTCTTTAAATACCTCTCTTTTTTTGCTGAGAAGAGGGCCTAATTCATGTCGAAGGAAATTCGAGTGATGGTCACCGGGGTAGGTGGGGGTGGGCACGGCCACGAGGTGGTCAAAGCATTACGGTTAGCCGAGCGCTATCATCTGATAGGGGTGGACATGGTAGAATCGAGCTTTGGCCTCTTTGATGTGGACGAGGCTTATACGGTTCCTCCCGCTTCTGATCCGGGCTACATGGATATCCTCCTGGAGATTTGTCATCAAAGAGAAATAAAGGTTTTAATTCATGGCTCAGAGCCTGAACTCAAAGTGATATCAAAAAATCGAGATGAGTTTCTGAAGGCAGGAATCTTGACGCTGATTAATAGTTATGAAGTCATTGAACGCTGTATGGATAAATGGTTGACAATGGCCTTTCTTAAAGATCAAGGTTTTGATTGCCCTCAATCTCTACTTGTCCATTCAGAAAAGGAGATCCCCAGGGACTTTTCTCTGCCAGCGGTGATTAAACCCGCTATTGGTGGAGGTGGCTCCAACAATACCTTTGTCGTTCAGGACGTCGATGAATTGGAGTTTGCATGCCGTTATTTGATTCGGCAGGAAAAGGTTGTTCTGATGCAAGAATATGTTGGCACCCCGGATGACGAATATACCGTAGGGGTATTGAGTACCTTAGATGGAGAACTCGTGGGGTCAATTGCCCTCCGCCGTTATATTCTCAGTGGGCTGTCAAATTGGGCTCAAATACCCAATCGCACACATCGAATTGATCTTTCTTCGACCCTCGCAATATCGTCCGGAATTTCACAAGGGGTCATTGATGACTTTTCAGAAGTTCGTGAGGGATGCGAAAGAATTGCAGGGGCGCTTCACTCCAAGGGGCCCATCAATATTCAGTGCCGGTTTGTGGGTGGAAAGCTGTATCCATTTGAAATTAACCCAAGATTCTCTGGCACCACTTACATTCGCGCCTTAATGGGTTTCAATGAACCCGATATGTTGATTCGTCATCATCTGTTGGGCGAAGTGCTTCCCCACCCTGTGAGATATAGTTTTGGAAGGGTTGTGCGAGGGTTGGCAGAGCGTTGTGTGAATGATTTTTCAATTATAACCCCATGGCAAAAAGTTTAGATCCGACTGACCATTGAAGGGGTGTTTTACGACAAATCAGAAACAGGTCAGATGCAAAGGTGAAACAAAAGTGGACTCAAGAGAGAGATTTTTTAGAAAATTATTGGAGTTATACGAAAACAGAGCTGCCTTTTTCATGAAGAAATGGGAAAGATTATTGCCATTCAACGAGATGCTAATTGATCGATGGGAAAAGGCAAGACGATTGGGATTTGGAGAGGAGACAAGCATTTATGATAATGCCTTGGTCTTTGGCGATGTGAAAGTAGGCAAGCTCACATGGATTGGACCATTTACTATCCTTGAGGGGAGTGGCGGGGGTATTGTCATCGGTGATTATTGTAGTATTTCCACAGGAGTTCAGATCTATACTCATGATAGTGTGAAGTGGGCAGTTTCTGGAGGGAAAATCGAATACGAGAAAGCACCTACTCATATAGGGAATTGTGTTTACATCGGTCCTCTCTCCGTCATCGCCAAGGGGGTCAAAATAGGCGATCATTGTATCATAGGTGCCTTTAGTTATGTGGATAGGGATATCCCTGATTTCTCCATCGTGAGAGGGCAACCTGCAAAGATAGTCGGAAGGGTGAAGCTGAATGAGAATGGCGAAGTAGAGTACGAGTACTTTGCCTCATAACTTTTTGATGGAGTGTACCAATGCAGGATATTGAGAAATTGGTCTCTTTTTTAGTTCACCCTGTAACCAAAATGCCTTTAAAACTAAAAGGGAAGCTGTTGGTAGGAGAGAATGGGAGACCTTATGCTGTACAAAATTCGATACCAAGATTTATCGGCAAGATATCAGACGTTGGCCAGAAACAAGTCCAGAAAGGTTTTGGATATAAATGGTCAAGACAGGATTGGGGTCATGAAGAAAAATCAAGGAATTTCTATGCTAAATGGGTTAGAGAATCTTTCAACTGTCTTTCTGATGAGACATTCTTCAAATTATTTAAAAACTGCCGTCATATATTAGATGCTGGATGTGGAAGCGGGTTTCTCTCTTCATATCTTTCCCCGAGTCTTAAAAGATCCATTGTCTTTAATGTGGATATATCCTCCAGCATCGATACAGCCATCCAGCATAACGAACTCACTCCTAATGCTTTCTTTGTTCAGGCAGACATCAATCAGTTGCCTTTTGCTTATGGATTTTTTGACGCCATTATTTCTCTGGGGGTATTGCACCACACACCTGACACTTTTAAGAGTTTAAGCAACCTTGTCCCTTACCTTAAAAAAGATGGCCGCCTCTTCCTTTACCTTTATAAAAAGAAATCCCCTATCCGTGAATTTACTGACGATTTTTTGAGAGAATATATATCCACCCTTCCACCTGAAAAGGCATGGAAAGAGGCAATAAAATTGACAAAGTTAGGGAAATATCTTTCCGACCTAAAGCTGACGCTGAATATTCCAGAAGACATACCTCGATTGGGTTTCAAAAAGGGAAGAATGGATCTACAAAGATTTTTCTACTGGCATATTCTCAAGTGTTTTTGGAATGAAGATATGGATTTTGACTATAATGTGACGATCAATTTTGACTGGTATTATCCCCAATATGCTCACCGACACACAGAGTCTGAAATTAGAAATTGGTTGAAAAAGCTGAAATTGGTCCCCAAGATGATGAACGATGTAGAAAGTGGATTCTATATCATAGCTAAAAAATGAGAACAGGGTTTTCTCCTGGGAAGAGTGAATAAACAAATTCCAATGCAATCGTCTATAAATAGAAAAATTGATTTGGTTACCATTACTCCAGGATCACAAGGAGAAGTTGATATAAAACATCTTCCACTGGGGATCTTGTATGTCGGAAGTAATCTCAAAAAACATGGATTTAATGTAAAGCTTCATCATATTCTGCCAAAGGATATAGATATCACTCTAAAAAATATATCTCACAGGAAATCTCTCTGGATTGGGTTCTCGGTTCTCTCAGGGATGACCACTTACTGGACAGCAACCGCCTCTAAGAAATTTAAAATGTCATGTCCAGATATACCCATTGCATGGGGAGGACACCATGCTACATTATGTGCCAATGAGTGCCTTTTGGAAGATTATGTGGATATTGTAATCAGAGATGAAGGTGAGATAACCAGTTTAGAACTTTCAGAGGCTTTATTAAATTTCGATGGAGACAAAGATAATTTAAAAAATGTAAATGGTATTTCGTTTAAAACAGATCAAAAAGAAATTATTCATAATAAAAACCGAATCCTGATAAAAGATCTTGATGAGTTGCCATTAGATTTTTCTCTTCTGGATATGGATAACTATGTTAATAAAGGAGAGAAAAGAACGGCTTCTTTTTTTAGCTCAAGGGGCTGCCCTTTTAACTGCGCCTTTTGTAGTACCCCGAAATTTTTTGCTAAGACTTACCGATTTCATTCAGAAGAATATGTCATGGAGAAAATGGATGATCTTAAAAAGAAACACGGGGTCAATGCAATCTATTTTAGTGATGATAATTTTTATCTGGACAAGAATAGAGCAAGGAGAATAATTGCCCGACTAAGAACTATAGGGGTGCAGTGTGCCACATTGGATGTAAGATTAGACCAGTTGGATGAAGACGATTTGCGATTCTTCAAAGACCATAATGTGTACGGTATATTTTTCGGATGGGAATCTGGAAATGATAGATTGTTAGGACTGATGAGAAAACAATTATCGGTTGATCAAATAAGGGAAAAGACAGAGATGATCGAAAGATATGGAATCGTAAGTTGGGGTTCTGGTATTGTTTTATTACCCACGGAGTCTTTCGAAGAGGCAATGAATACGATAAGATTTTCGATTGAAATAAGAAAGATGTTAAAAGGTTCCACCGTGAGTGTTTTTCGTTTTATACCTTTGCCAAAGACCGACCTTACCGAGATAGCCATTTCCGAAGGTTTTAATCCGCCTTCTTCGCAAGAGGATTGGAAAAAAATAGATCCCTTAGAGCCTTTTTACAAAGTAGAATGGATACCTTGGTACACCAAAGAAATAGATCTAAAATTTAGATATGTCCAAGAGTTAAGCAGACATCATATATCCATATATGTCCGAGATGGAATTCGCGGAAAAGTCAAGAACCTTTTTACAGATCGAATAAATAAGAGAGTCGCTCGCCTGGATTTCCAAAAATTATGGGAAAAAAAGGTGTATGAATTTCTTCTCAGACTCTATTCCTTATTAAAAAGAAAAGAGATTAGACCGATCAAGACGAAGATTCTTAAATAATATGGGAAAAAAACTCGTCTATTTTGGAACGACCAAGCTCGAGGATATGATTCATAAAGGCAACGTGTGGTATGTGCGCCATTACGAGGCATACTTTGATGAGGTATATATAGTCTACCTAATGGGAGATGAGAAGAAAACAGTATTTGAGGGTAAGACCACCCTTGTATCTCTGGGCAGTGGGAGAAATAAATTAGATCTTTTTTTGGCGCCCTATCGCTTATTGAAGTTTTCAAAAAACGTGAAACCCACCTCTTACTTGACCGCTGACCTCGTTTTTTCATGGTGGACATCCATGCTGATTAGATTTTTTATGGGAGGAGAAATCGTTCTGATGCCTGTCTCCATGCCCCATGTCATCCATGAAAGTTCGGGTAAAACCCTGAGTGGTCTGCCATTATGGCTGGAAAAATTGTTTCTGAAACTCAGTTTTTGGGCTTCAAAAAGAGTATTGGTCAGTAATGCCTCTGGTAGTTATGTAGAATGGTTGTCCAATAAACCCGAAGCGAAGGATAAGCTTAAGGTGGTTGATACCCTTGTGGATGCCTTACCGACGCATGATTTTTGTAAAAAAGCTTCAAAAATCCTTAAGGATCACAATCAGGCCTCCCCCTTTTTTACACTCTTATATGTCGGCAGATTGCATCCTGAGAAACTCGTGGATCAATTAATCCAGACGATTAAATTTATTTTAACCGACTCGAGTATCCAATTATCAAAGCCGATTCGAATGATTCTCATCGGTGACGGTCCTGAGAGGAAAAACTTGGAAGAGTTAGCTGAGAGATTGAGAGTAAATGGATATATTCAATTTTTGGGATACATTCCAAATGATCAAATTGCGGATTATTATAAGAATTCTGATATATTTCTCTCACCTCTCACTGGAAATTCACTTCGAGAAGCCGCCCTGTTTGGTCTGCCCATCGTTGCCTATGAGATAGATTGGATAGTTGGAATGTTTGAGCATGATGAAAATATCCTATTTGCTAAGCCCGGAGATCCTCAAGATATGGCTAAACAAGTAATACGATTGCTGAAAGAGCCAGAACTGGCTATTCGTATCGGTCAAAAAGCCAGGGAACTTGCCTGGAAGACTTGGGGATATACTAATATTAAAGAAGAATTAGCTCGTAGTTTTGAGTAATGATACCATAATGGGATGAGTAAAATAATAAAACTCGTCCAAATGCATTCACATCGTGCAATAAATTTTAAACATGCATGACAAGAAATGACTAACTTAACAGATATTTCACCAGAGCTTAGCCTGTCAGAGCGAACCGGGGTTAAGACCTGCTTTTGGGATTTTCTGAGTCTTTTCTCGAGCAATTTCCTCTGCCTCCCTCTTCAATTACTTTTGGTTGCTTTGATAACCCGCTTATTGGGGCCTGAAGGGTATGGCCATATTGTGCTTTATAATATGGCAGTAAGTCTGGGGCTTATGATGGGGGTTAACTGGACAGCAGGGTCTGTATTGCGATTTGGAAGAGATGAGTTCGAACAACGGCGGAAGATTAATCAGACTTTTTGGGCCAGGACTACTATTATGGTTCCTTGCTTATTAATTTGGCTCGCATTTATCCTGTTATTTAAAGATGCCATCTCTCATTATATCGGAATGCCTCCTTGGGCTGTTGGGTTGCTCATAGGGTCTGTTTTCTTAGGGGCAATCCATAATTACCTGATCTATATACTCCAGGCCATCCGCAGAATGCAGGCTTACGCTGCGGTTCAAGTAATCGGGAGTGCGATCGCTGTTGCTGGCTTAGTCCTTATCTTCTTCGAAGTCTTTCCAAGGGATTTTCTCACAGTCATCATCTTAGGTATTTTATCCGGGACGGTTACTATAATCATCATGTGCATTTTCTGGGTGCCTGGCAACATCTTATTACCTGTTAAAATTGACCGAACAACCCTACGAGAAATATTCCAGTTCTCTTATCCGATCATCCTCGCCTCTTTATCTGCTTATATTGTTAACTGGGTGGATGTGATGATGATTAAACAATTCCTCACTGTGAGCGACATAGGTGGTTACCAAGTAGCCTATCAGACTTTCTTGTTCGCCTTGTCTCTGATCGTGGTGGCAAGTACTTTGACAACCCCGATACTGATATCGTTTCTTGCCAATAACCGGGAAGACCTGATTCTTCGCTATAGCATCCGCCTTGTCCCCCAAGGTCTCCTGATATGGTCCGTGACCGTGGGAATTGGATTGGCTATTAGTCCTTTCGCCTTTCATCTTGTATTCGGCAATCGATTCAACGTTTCGACATTCTATTTCCAATTCCTTGCACTGGGGCTTGCGCTAAACGCCGTTCTTATCTTCTATAATGGTATCATGATGGCCTATAAACTGATTAAATATTCAATGGCTGTAAATATTTTTATGGCCTTGCTCAACCTTTTGGGTGATCTTATGTTGATAACAGTCTTCGGGGCAGTCGGAGCAGCCATATCAACGTCAGTAGCTATTGGGGCATCCGCTTTTCTTAATCTTTTAATCTGCCAAAGCCACTTAAAAACAAATTTATACTGGCAACTAAGTCTGGTTCTACCCGCTTTGCTATCTTTGGGGGTAAGCAGTCTTATTCCGAGCCAAGGAACACCCTTACTGGCAATTGGGGTAACTTTGGTAGCTGGCTATTCCCTGGCAAAGATATTTCATCTATTTCAATACGAAGATCTTCTTTTTTTAGATTACATCAAAATACCTGGTTTCGCGAAAAGGGTGATCGTCTGGGTATATCCTTTCCTAACAGGTGAAAGGCCATATGATGGCCGTGAGGTGGACTCTTAAATATGGCAGTTAATCATGCAGGACTGATAATCATCATATTCTTTTCTCTCGCTTTCCTGGGTATATTGATCAGGTTTCGTCCTTTATGGATCAATCCAACCCTGGGTGTGGATCATTGGTACTGGCTTCTCTGTGCTGAGGATGTCAAGAAAAGGCGCAAACTTCCTCCAAGACTCCCCTATTTTATGCTGGAGATTGAAGAGCAATGGTATCCACCCCTCTTTGCTGGGTTGCTAGCCCTCCTGCCGATGAGATGGCTAAAGGACCATGGGGGGAAAATATCACAGTTTTTTGATCTTTTACAGGGATTCATGATCTTCTTAGCCGTCCTTTGGTTCAGTGATAGCTTGGTCATCGCTTTTCTATCAGGTCTATCTTATCTCGTAGCTTGGTTCCCTTTGAGTTATAACACCCAACTTCAACCCAGGGGATTAGCCAATCTCTTTTTAACCCTGGCTATAGTGGGACTATGGTTCTATACCGATACTGGCTCTTTCGGCATGTGGGCAGGGGTTCTGATTCTAAGTTTGATATTGATTTTTCTACATAAGATGGCGGTTCAGATGTGGGTTATCTATCTCTTGGGATTTGGAATCTGGGCATGGGATTGGAAGATCTTGTTTATCATTCCGGCATCCATCTTATTGGCCATGATTGTTTCGAAGGGATTTTACTTCAAAATACTCAAGGCACACTGGGATATCATTTCGTTTTGGCATGAGAATATTAATTACTTAGGAAGCCACCATTACTACGAATCACCCATTTATCAGAAAGAGGATTTTGTTTCAACGGCTGTTCATAAAAATGGATGGCACCATCAGATCAAAAAGTTATTAAGTCTCTTTAAATATAACGTATTTATTATTTTACTTCCCATTTTAATTTACAAAGCTCAGTTTTATTCCCAACAGGGCCTTAAATCATTTCTATGGTGGTGGTTAGGTTTAACCTATCTCTGGGCCCTTTTGACCACTTTTATACCTCATTTCAAAGCCTTAGGGTCCGGCAATTATTATCTTTATCATAGTTTATTTCCAATATTCCTCCTAAACGCTCTTAATATCTTTGAAATTCCCCCATATTTTCAATGGGGATTATTTATTTTATGGGCGGCAGGGATCATTCTCTCAGGCGCTCAGTGGGATAGGTACTGTCGCTCCATGGTGAATCAGAGGGCAAATGCAAAACCATATGAACTCCAAGAGGTTCTGGATTATCTTAAGGCATTGCCAAAAGATCGTGTCTTCTGCATTCCATTCATCCTTTCGGATATGACAGCTTTTTGGACTCGAAAAAAAGTGTTTTGGGGTGGTCATAGTTATGGGTTTCAAAGGATGCTCAAACCCTACTTTCCCATCATGCGGGAAGATATGAGGGAAACACTGAGGAAGAAGTCTCTAAATTATCTATTGTTCTGGAAGAAATATTTAAAGTCCCTGAGTGATATCGGTTTAGAGGAAGGGAGCCAAATTCGGTATATATTTGGAAAGGGTGAGTATGAACTCTATGAATTCATTCAATAGTCTGCGAAGAAAATTAAAAAAAGTTCTACCCCTGGGTTTGAAGATGAAGTTACTCACCTTTATGAAAATCATGGAGGCTATTTATCATCGACCGAGAGGATATCGCAACTTTCTTATGAGTGCCATTTCGCAGATGATTCATTCAAAAAAGGCCTATGGCAAACCCGTTTCGATTACCATAGAACCCACCAATATCTGTAACTTACGATGCCCTATATGCGAGACAGGAGCGGGACTTTTGGAACGTAAACCCCAGATGATGACCTATGAACAGTTCGTTAAGATCATGGATAACGTGGGACCAGATGCCAATCATCTGATGTTTTATTATATGGGGGAACCTTTTTTGAATAAAGGAGTTTACCGTATGATTCGTTATGCCAGGGACATGGGTTTGTATGTTATGACCTGCACTAACGGCGATGTTTTAGATCCGGAAAGCCTTTATGAATCAGGGATTAATCTGATCAGTTTTCAGATTGGGGGAGTAACGCAGGAGACTCACAGCATATACCGGGTCAACAGCGATCTCTCCGAAGTGATAGGTAATTTGTCCAGGTACCTTGAAATCATTCGTTTGCGAGGTAGAAAACCTATGGAACATCATGTCGAACTTGGTTTTATTGTCATGCGACATAATGAAGGAGAGATTGAAGAATTTTCTAAGATGGCTGAGGATATAGGCGTAGACCGGAAAAACATCATTAGCCCCTGTGTCAGAACCCCTCAGCAAGGCCATGATTTTCTTCCTCAATCTGATGCCTATTGGATTTATGATCGAGAAAGATTGGAGCAGGAAGGGTGTTTGATGCCTAAAAAGAGATATCCCAAAAATTCTTGTCCCTGGCTCTATTATTCAATCACCATACAGGTTGACGGTAATGTTGTTCCTTGTTGCCGTGACCCCCATGGACGGTACATTGTGGGCAACTTATTGGAGCAGTCTTTAGATGAGGTTTGGAATGGGTCGGAACTCAGAGAGTTCAGACAAGCCGTGTTCAGTAACCAGGCAGGCGTGGATATATGCCGACTCTGCCCTGGCGAGGGGTTACCTCCTCTATTTTAAAGAATAATAAAGAATAATAATGTGTCATTGTGCCCAAAGTATTTTAAGTGCAAAGAAAATCCAAGGTAAAAAAATGGCGAACGCTAATAAACGTTTTTCCTTCGGTAAGAATTGGCAGAGTTTTGTCGACAAGGCACTTACACCCCAACGCATTTCTGAAGCAGTTGCCTCTCTGCGCCGTCTTTTCGAAGTTAAAGATTTCGATGGCCAAACATTTCTCGACATTGGATGTGGAAGCGGTTTGTTCTCCCTTGCAGCGAGGCAATTAGGGGCAAGTGTTCATTCTTTTGATCTTGATTCGTTATCCGTAGCCTGTACGATTGAGTTAAAACGACGCTATTTTCCAGATGATGAAAAGTGGACAATAGATCAAGGCAATGTGTTGGATGTGGATTATCTGAATTCTTTAGGACAATTTGACATTGTTTATTCCTGGGGGGTCCTTCACCATACGGGTGCAATGAGGCAGGCTTTGGAGAATGTTGTGCCACTCGTTGCTGAAGGAGGGAAACTGTTCATCTCAATCTATAATGATCAGGGTAGAGCAAGTCGGCGTTGGGCTGCAATAAAAAAACTTTATAATCAATCATCAAAATTTACTAAGCTCATTATTACATTGATTTTTTTGGGATATTTTGGAATCCCCAAAGTTCTGATGGGGCTTAAAAAAGAGAGAGGTATGTCTTTTTGGCACGATCTTATTGACTGGATAGGGGGGTATCCCTTTGAGGTGGCCAAACCTGAAAAGATTTTTTACTTTTATAAAGAAAGAGGATTCTTACTCATAAAGCTGAAAACTTGTGGCGGCGGACTCGGGTGTAACGAATTTCTGTTTATTCGATCACTCAAAAAGGACCAAACAGATTCATCTTGAAAGAAAAGGTGAATGAGCAGAATAGCTCTTGGGAAAAGGGAAACAGGTCTTAGAAGGAAAGAGCAAGACCTTATCTCATATTCAGGAAATAACCTGAGAAGTGTATCATTATGAAAATTCTTATGGTGATATCTCAATTTCATCCTCTTATTGGTGGGGCAGAGAAACAGGCGCAACTGCTGGCGAAGAAGTTGGTCGAGAGAAGGGTCAGCGTAACTCTAGTCACAGGATGGTGGAGTTTTCGGACCCCTCGTAGAGAAATGATTAATGGAATAGAAATATTTAGAAACTTCTGTTGCTGGGGGATGTTTGGGATAAAGAATCATCGAACCATTCGAATGTTAGGGGGGTTAATCTATGTGATCAGCCTTGGTATTTATCTATTCCTTCATGGGCGAGAATACGACATCATTCACGTCCATCAATTTCTTTATCCTGCTTTTGTTTCTGTCCTCATTGGTAAGAAGTTCTTGAAAAAACCTGTTGTCGTAAAAACTGCAAGTTCGGGGAGCACAAGCGATATTGAACTCATAAGAAGACTTCCTCTCGGGCGTTTTCAATTGAACTATCTCTTAAGGGAAGTAGATTATTTGGTTGCAATAAGCAAAGCGACCGAGAAAGACTTCAAGGAAATCGGGTATCCAGAATCACGGATTTCCTTTATCCCTAATGGGGTGGAGGTTCCCGTTCCGGAGAAAAATACCTACAACCAGGTGATCCAGGTTATCACCATCACCCGTCTCAGTCAAGAAAAGGGGGTGGACGTCCTGCTCAAGGCTTGGGCCGAAGTGATGGAAGAGGAAAAGGGTCTCAAACTTTTGATCGTAGGCTACGGTTCTCTTGAATCTTACCTAAAAACTTTATCCCGCTCTTTGGGGATTGCTGAATCTGTTGATTTTGTCGGGATGGTTCAAAACACATCCAACTATTTGAAAGGATCAGATCTCTTTGTATTATCCTCGAGATCGGAAGGGATGTCCAACGCTTTGCTCGAGGCTATGAGTTATGGAATTCCTTGCATTGCGACCAAAGTAGGTGGAAATTGGGAACTCCTTGGAGGAGAGAACGAAGAAATTTCGCAAGGAGGATATGTTCTTGCGAAAAATGGATTGCTGGTCAATCCAGATGACGCGAAAGGCCTTATCGGAGCAATTCTATATTTCATCCGTAACCGAAGCCTGAGAGAAGAAATAGGAAGAAGAAGCCAAAAATTTATTCAGGAGAATTATTCGATCAATCTGATAACAGGCAGATATATTGCTCTGTATCAATCCATATTGAATAAGAGATGTTGAGATGTGTGGTATTTGTGGGGTATTAGATTTTAATATAACGGAGACAGGGGAGGGAGTCGTTCAACGTATGTGTGAAGCCTTGGCACACCGGGGGCCGGATGATGAAGGGATGGTTTTTATCCAAGGCGACAAGTTTTTTGAAGTAAAAAGATCTTTCCCGACCTATCGGGACAAAAGTGGTTTTGAGGTGGGGTTAGGCCATAGGCGTCTCTCCATCATCGATCTTTCAGAAGCTGCCCATCAACCCATGTGTAATGAAAATGGAACAATATGGATTGTTTATAATGGAGAAATCTATAACTTTCAAGATCTGAGAAAAGAATTGGAGCATAAAGGCCATCTTTTTAAATCGAAATCTGATACGGAAGTCATACTTCATGCTTATGAAGAGTGGGGTGTAGAGTGCCTAAACGCTTTTCGGGGAATGTTTGCTTTTGCGATATGGGATTCGAAGCGAAAGAGGTTATTTATGGCCCGTGATCGATTAGGGGAAAAACCTCTGGTCTATTTCAACAAAAATGGTCGTTTCATATTTGCTTCGGAGATAAAGGCTATCCTTCAGGACCCAACCGTAGAAAGAAAGGTAAATATTTTTGCACTCCATAACTATCTCACCTATCAATATATCCCTTCACCGGATACCATATTGGAGGGGATAAAGAAATTGCCTCCTGCCCACTACCTTCTTTATGATCGTTTTGGTAATATTAAGATTGAACGATATTGGAAGCTAAATTTTTCTCCGATTCAAAAAAGTTACAGTGATCTACCACAATTATGTGATCTTATTCGTAAGGGACTTGAAGAATCCGTAAAGCTTAGATTGATAAGTGATGTTCCATTAGGCGCATTCCTGAGCGGAGGGGTGGATTCGAGTCTCATTGTCGGGATTATGGCCGGAATCAGTGGAAGGCCTGTCAAGACATTCTCAATTGGTTTTGAGGAAAAGGATTTTGATGAGCTTTCCTACGGTAAATTAGTCTCAGAGCACTTTTCGACCGAACATCATGAATTTGTTGTAAGGCCGAATGCCATTGAGATCTTACCTAAACTGATATGGCACTATAACGAGCCTTTCGCCGATTCCTCTGCGATTGCAACATATTACGTGGCGAGCATGACGAAAGATTATGTGAAGGTTGTTCTGACCGGAGATGCGGGGGATGAAAACTTTGCGGGCTACCCGAGATATCTCCGGAGTAAATGGGTTGCGCTGTTTGCAAAATTTCCAGAAAAAGTAAGAAAAGACGTGATGCCTTCATTCTTTAGAATATTTTCTTCCTTCCATATGATGGAAGGGAAATTAAATCGCTTAGCAGATTTTATGGAAATATTGACTGCCGACCAGGAAAAGAATTATTTAGAGCAGATTAAGATCTTTAATTCAAAAGAAAAAGAGAATATATATACTGAAGATTTTGCCAAAGATTTGGAAGGAGTGAATCCCTTAGATTTTCTTTTAAGTAAATATAAAGAGATAGGGACGGACAACCTTTTAAATAAATTGCTCTATGTCGATATCAATAGTTATCTCCCTGAGGATTTACTGGTTAAGATAGATATTGCTACTATGGCAAATTCCTTGGAAGCCAGAGTGCCTTTTCTTGATCATCAGTTCATGGAATTCAGTGCCGGAATTCCATCTCGCCTGAAACTGAAGGGATCCGTGGGCAAATTCATCCTTAAGGAAGCCTTCTCAGACTTCCTTCCCCAGGCGATTTTAAAAAGGAAAAAAATGGGATTTGGCGTTCCTGTTTCAAGATGGTTCAGAAACGAGTTAAAAGACTATATCTATGAGATACTATTGGATCCCAAGACTCTGAATCGGGGATATTTCAAAAGGGAGGGTGTCGAGCGTCTGCTTAATGATCATATCGCGTTGCGGTATGATCATTCCGCGAGGATCTGGGCTTTGCTTTTTTTGGAAATATGGTTCAGAGTCATCATGGACAGGGAGTGCGATTTTGTTTTGCATAACGCTTAGAAAAAAAGATGCGAATCGATTCAGCGCTTTCGGATTTTGGGCTGATGGGCAGAATCTCAAGCTCTTTTTGATCTGTTTCCTCATCGCAGTGCTTATCGGAATCCTCTACTTCAATTCACTTGGAAACCAATTTACGAATTGGGATGATGGGATGATTTATGGTAACTCTCAGGTCCGGAGTTTAAATTGGGGGAATATAGGTAGAATATTTACACTTGATAAAGGGAACACTTATCAACCGATTCGAATTTTGAGTTATGCGATCGACTATTATTTCTGGGAGCTCAATCCGGTCGGTTATCATATCACCAATATCCTTTTTTATATTTTGACCTGCATCGTGGTCTTTTTGTCCTTACGCCTCCTTTCTACCAGTTTAAGAGACCAAGCATCCCCTGACTCTCATGGACAAGTTGCCATTTTCGGGAGTCTTTTATTCGCTGCACATCCGGTGCATGTGGAGGCGGTAACCTGGCTTGCAGCGAGAAAAGAAGTCCTTCAGGGATTTTTCTTCTTTCTTGCTTTTTATCTATATCTCAAGGGAAGGGAAGGGGAGGGGAGAAAGAAGATCCTCTATTTTGGTTTAGTCCTCTTCTCCATTCTCCTTGCCATCCTTTCCAAACCTGCTGCCATTGTATTCCCCGCAGGTCTTCTTGTCTACGAGATTGCCTGTCAAGGTAAAAATCGATTGATGGATTTTCTGAAAAAATATTGGCTGTTCTTTGCTATCTCCATTTTGATCTCCATGATATTTACTTTCATTTTAATTAAAGTGATGATCGAGGCCGGAGGGGTAAAACCTTATCGTGGAGGTACTTTTTTCAGCAATCTTCTCGTCAGTACTTATGCCTTTCTCTATAATATTAAACTTCTAACTTTTACAACTCATTATTCAGCCGCTTATACTATAGATGTTCCTAATCCTATCCTTGGCTTGCGAACTTTTATTTTCGTTGGAATCACTTTTTTTCTTTTTGGATTGAGCTTCTGGACTCTGAAGAAAACGAAGACCTTCTTTTTCTCTTTCCTATTCTTTTTTGTTACCTTGCTTCCTTATCTTAATATTATACCCCTTAGTACCCTCCTCGCAGACCGATATGTTTTTCTTGGTTCTTTTTCATATTCCTTTCTTTTAGGCATAGGTTTTGATAATCTTTATAGGTTTAGGAATAAATTTTTCTCTGAGGATTTTTTTAAACCTTTTTCCGTTGCATTATTTCTTTTTATACTTATAAGTTACTCTTTTATGACAGTCCAACAAAACAGGGTATGGAAAAACAGTTATACCTTATGGGCTGATGCGGTGGAGAAATATCCAGAAAGTGATACTGCTAATGCCTTAATGGGCGTGGTCTATATGGATTTGGGGATGGATCAAGAAGCTGTAAGGCATCTCGAAAAAGCAATCCAGATTCTCCCCTACGATTACCAATCTCGAAATAACCTTGCCATTGTTTATGGAAGAATGGGAGAGCCTGGAAAGGCATTCAATGAGTTGATGACTGCTCTCCATCTAGCACCAGATAACGATTCTATCAAGATAAACCTCTCTGTCTTTTATCAAAGGCAGAAAGAGTATGAAAAATCAGAAGGGATTTTAAAATACTTAATATCCAAACATCAAAGTCCTGGTCAATTACACTTCCGCTTAGGAATGCTTTATAAGGAGATGGGACGATATGATGATGCCATCGCCCAATTGAGAAAATCGATGGAGCTATTCCCTCATATCATCAATCCTTACGAAGAAATTGGAAATATCTATTTAAGCAAGCTGAAGGATTTAGAGAAGGCAAAATTTTATTATATGAAAGGAATCGAAATGGTACCTCAGGCAAAGTCAAGAGTTGAAGAATTGAGATGGATGATCCAGGATCTTGAGGCTTACGATAAACGATGAACTATGGACCATGAACAATGAACTATGTACCATGAAAGGTAAACATTATGTAACGAACAATCACCGGTGAACAACGAATGGAGAATAAAAGAGAAAATCGATTCCTTTTTCGATTCAGGCGGTGGCCAGTGTACATGGCGGCCAAGTCCTTCAGGAAGAAAATAAGGCAATTGGCAAGGGAATTACCAGAAAGTGAACGCTACCTTTTACGGGATCAGATGTCACGTGCTGCAGATTCGATTTGCTTGAATATTTCGGAAGGGTCGAATAAATTATCGGATATTGAATTTAGCAAATACTTGAATACATCAGAAACCTCTTTGGAGGAAACGGTATGTTGTTTAGATCTGATTTTGGACGATGGTCATATTACAGAGCTTGAGTTTGAAGGCTATTTGAAGGAAGCCGAAAAGCTGGGGGCGCAGTTGATTGCATTTGGCAGGAAGGTTCGTAAACAAGGGGTTCGGCTCTAAGGTTTATTGTTTATCAACCCTTATTCATAGTTCATCGTTTATTGTTCATCGTTCATAGTTTGAGGTATGGATATGTGGCACATTGTTTCCATTCTATTTGGTGCTATAGTTGGCAGTTTCTTAAATGTCTGTATTCACAGGCTTCCTAAGAGTGAGTCTATTGTGAAACCTGGGTCTCATTGCCCCAAATGCAAAACCCAAATTCGATTTTATGATAATATTCCAATGATTAGTTACTTTCTATTGAGAGGGAGATGCCGATATTGCAAGGGTTCCATTTCCATACAATACCCCCTGGTTGAAGGCATCACCGCTTTGTGTTCTCTCTTCTTATTTATAAAATTTGGGCCCTCTCTGAATTATCTTTTCTATTTTTCTTTTATTTCAGCCCTGATTGTCATCACTGTAATCGACCTCTTCCACCAGATCATTCCCGATGCGATCAGCCTTCCAGGAATTGGAGTCGGTTTGTTGGGATCTTTCATCGTCCCCCATATCACTTTACTTAATTCCCTGAAGGGAATGCTATTAGGGGGAGGGGGCCTTTTATAGTGGCTACGA
>Ga0194112_10005086_pt1 | contig 17780 bp, 12 predicted proteins | sample TA2MahC400mmetaG_FD_146191 | JGI IMG/M metagenome (GOLD analysis project Ga0194112, IMG submission 146191) | Freshwater microbial communities from Lake Tanganyika, Tanzania - TA2015016 Mahale Deep Cast 400m | ecosystem: Environmental > Aquatic > Freshwater > Lake | place: Tanzania: Lake... | reverse complement strand
CGTGCACACCAAATAAAATAGCAGAAAGTGCTACTAAAGGAGTAATATAATATGCATTTAAAGCGATTTCTTCCGTTGTCAATATTACTAATATTTCTTTTGATAAAACTGATAGTACAAAGAAAGCAGGAATAGCAATAGCTAAAAAATATTTCAAAGAATATTTTAAAACTGTTTTTACCACATCCATATTGCCTAACTCATAATTTTTGTATAAAGCAGGGGGTAATATGAATGAAATTGGTGAGAGACATAAAAGGAGCATATTTCCAAGTGTGTAGCTTGGTGCATAATAAGCTGTAGCTGTTATTCCTAAAAATATAGTAATCAAATATCGGTCACTTGAATTTATTATCCAACTCGAAAGATATTCTGGGATAATAGGTAAACCAAAAGAGAAATATTCCTTTATATGTTCAAAGTTTGGCTTTTTGAATCCAATATTCCTTAATATTAAATAGAACATTACAATGAAAAGTAGCATATTGGAAATTAACAGCCCTATAACTGCTCCCACAATTCCATATCCTACTAATATTAATAACGTTACCAAAAAGAGAGCTAAATATTTTTGCACAATAATAAACAATGAATATTTTTTTATTTCCTCGAAAGTGCGGTAAAAATTGAGAAACAAGCCGTTTAAAGATCCAATTATTATTATAATAGCTAAAAGGAATGTGATATTAATATTACCGTCAAAAATCGTTGAAGAAATTATTTTTGAGAATACAATTATAATGAACGATGCTAATAAATTGGTTGAAAGAATTAAAAATAAAATTGAATAAAAAGTTTCCTGAATATAATCTTTATCTTCAGAACCTGCTAAAAATCTAAGCATAGTATAAGACAGGCCAATATTTGTAAAAGACTGTATAAGCAAAACTGTGACCTCTAACTGAACCCAAATACCATATTCTTCTATTGAAAGTGTTTTAGTTAAAATTGGTAACATTATAAGAGAACTCAATGAAACTATTATATTTGTTAATCCAACTAACCCTATCCTTTTAACAAAAAGCTTATACTCCTTCAAAACAACACCTATTTTTCTTTAACTATTCTACTATATACTATTTGATTAAATCAATTTATATTCAATAATGTTAAGATTATAATCATTGACTACATAAGGTGATAAAATCGTTCAAATAATATTAAGAGGAGCGACTTGTTCCTATAATCGAGGTAGTGCTGCTATTTTAATATCAACAATAAAATCATTGAAAAAAGTGATAAATGAGTTAGATCTAATAGTTTTTTCATCTTTTCTTTCTGATAAAAAAAAATGCCTCAAATATAAAATTGATTATTTTAATCCTAAATTAAACTATTTTAATATAATTAAACCTTTGTTATCAGCTTTTTTATATAATATATCTACGAGAATAGGGCTTGATAAAGACATTAGAAATAATGAATTCCTTCAAATAATTTCTGACGCTAATATGTTATTAGATTTAAGTGGAGATTCTTTTTCAGACGATTACAGTATAATTGAAACTTTGATGAATTGTTACTATATAATTCTTTGTTTACTGCTAGAAACACCAATTGGAATTTATTCACAATCTATAGGTCCATTTAACCATAAAATAACAAGAATTATATCAGTATATTGTTTAAATCGTGTTAACGTCTTAATAGTGCGTGAAGAAATTACAAAAAATTATCTAGAAAAAATTGGAATTACAAATAAGATACATTTAACGGCAGATCCAGCTTTTCTACTGGAACCCATTCCTAACGAGAAAATCCAAGAAATATTAAATCGTGAAAATATAAATACAAATGACCACGATTTAATTGGAATTTCGGTAAGTCAACACATAAACGATTTAGAACATAAAAAACACCAAAATAATTATATAACTAAAATGGCAAAAGTTGTCGATTATTTAGTTAGGAAATACGATGCAGAACTCGTTTTTATTCCTCATGTAACTCATAGTGAAATAAATGATGATAGGTTTGTAGCAAAAGAAATATTAAAATTAGTTGAATCGAAAGATCGAATAATATCCATAAACAACGAATATTCCGCTAGAGAACTTAAAGGAATCATTGGTTCTTGTAATTTATTTATCGGTGCAAGAATGCATGCTAACATAGCAGCTACTTCAATGAATATTCCCACTTTAGCTATTTCTTATAGTCATAAAACCCAAGGAATAATGAGAATGTTAGGTTTAGAAGATTATGTTGTAAATTTTGATTCAATGAATTTTAACGAAATCACGTATAAAATCGACAAATTATGGGTTAACAGGACAAAAATTAATAAACACTTATCTGAACACAATAAGGAAATTAAGAAACTTGCTTCTATAAGCTCTGAACTTGTAAAAAGGAATTTGTAATATTGGCATATTCATCTTAATTTTTGGATGATCCTAATTGTTTTATGTAATAAATCCCAGAGTTCCCGTCTTGAAAAAATTAAAATTCTTATGTATAAAACAATAGAACAAAAATAGTCTTTTAGGTTAGGTTTCATTAAATTTGTATGATATTCGGGTATTTTTCCAAAAAGTCTTAAAAACAAAAACCTGGCTTTAATAAGTCTTTTCTTGAAAATCAAATTTTCATATTGAGATTCAATAACTCTCTGAGAATCTAAAATTTCAAGATCTACTTTTTTTTTAAGAATTGCATTATCAACAAATTTTAATTTATCCTCATCTCTGACTATTAATATTGATGTTCCAACAAAGTCATTCTCTTTATATTCCTTCAACCATGCATCAGCAAAAGATAGATCAGATAATTCAGCACTGTGGTCACAGCAAGATGTGCACCTCAATGGAAAAAAACATTGCCCAAATCCGCCACTCCAATAATCTGAGAGTGCTAAACTAACATTAGTTCCATTAATAAGGTCTATCTTCATTCTCCCAGGCCATCCTTCTCCTCTGTAATCTAAATTTTTTACATCAGTTTTTTTAATTTTAAGCCTTTTTAATAGGAATTCTGTAGCTAAAAAAGAAGGGGTGTGATTGCAAACAATTCCAAAGTGAAAAACAAGCTTATTTTTCAGTTTAGGATACAATATTTCAGCTTTCCTTGCTCCGTGAATGTGACATGACAGCCCGACAATAGCAAATCTTTCATTATCATTTGCCCCTATTATCTCCTTTAAAGCTATATTTAAAGGAACTGGACAATACTTAGATTTTGAAGCCAGCAATATTTCATCCTTACTCCTAGCAATAAAAGGTTCGGGCTCAAGAGGATTATTTTTTTTCATTTTTGTGACTAAAGCCCCATCAATTAAATTTTCTTCAAGGGCAAATAATAAAAATTGAGTAATAAGTCCTCCTGACGATGAATTGTACCTAACCATTTTATCTAATGAGTAACCTACCATACATTCTTTTAATTTGCCAATAAACTTGTCTATATTATTACTATCTCCAAATATTTCGGTAGTTAAGACTTCAAAGTTGACCTCGTGGCCAGGGCACACTTTTAAACAAATCCCACAATTGTCGCACATATCCAAATTTAATCTGGGTAAGTAATTTCCCATTTCATGTACTACCATAATAAGCGCATTTTTAGTACAAAATGCTACACAAGTACCACAACCAGTACATAATCGATCACTTACAACTTTAGAAATATTATTAAATGACATAAAGTATCCTTCAAAATTTTTTTCTCTCATTAATACTCTTTAAATATATATAAATTAAAACTTCTTAATGTGATCAAGAATGAGGATACTATGTATACCTGATGGTCTTCCAATAGACTACACTATACAATTAGCTAATGGTTTGGTAAGAAAGGATGAAACTCCCATATTACTCTTGGATTCTGAAGAATACAAAATCAATGCAGATTATATAGATAAAAGCGTTGAAGTATGTTTAATCAATAAATTTAAAAATTTTAAATTCTTTTTTTATAATTTAAAAATATTTTATGATAATATCTGCAGAATTAGAAAGATTAATCCAGATATAATTCACATCCAAGGTGGAAATCTATTATTAGTTATAATAATTCCGTTTTTGAAGAAAAAGGCGTTGATCACGACTTTTCATGATGTAAAACCCCACCCTGGACATGATGATACAATAACACGTTTTGTAAGGTTTTATCTTAAAAAAAAATCAAAAAATATATTTGTTCACGGAAAAAAATTGAAAAACATGATACATGATGAATTAGATGTTCCAAAAAATAAAGTTCATTCAATACCACTAGGAGAACATAACCTTCGGCCTTTCAAAGATTACATTGATGAAACGGTAGAAGAAAATGATTCTATACTATTTTTTGGTTGGATAGGGTACAGAAAAGGTTTAATATACTTAATCCAATCCGAGCCTATGATAACAGAACAATTTCCAAACGTTAAAATTGTCATTGCAGGACAAATTGGCACTGGAACTTTAAACAAAAACTATTTTGATTTATGCATGGAAAAAATACAAAATAATGAAACTTTTGATGTTCACCCTTATCATGTATCTTGGAAAGAAGGAGCTGAATTATTTCAAAAGGCTTCCATGGTTGTCTTGCCATATGTTGAAACATCCCAAAGCGGAGTTATCCCCACTGCTTATGGTTTTAAGAAGCCAGTTATAGTAACGGATGTAGGTGCAATGCCCGAAATTGTTGATGAAGGAAAGACAGGATTAATTGTACCGCCAAAAGATCCTGAATCCCTAGCAAAAGCCATAATAAAATTACTAAAAAATAACGAATTAAGAAAACAAATGGGTGAAAATGCACACACAAAACTAAAAAAAGACCTTTCATGGGATAAAATATGCAAAAAAACAATAAAAATATATAAAAAATCACTGATTTAAAAAAATTCTAAATTCTCATAAATGCTCTCAAACATGTTCGCCCTGGTTTAATTCTGAGGTTAATTAAATTTTCATCATTTGAATTATTAATTTTCAAGTCTTCTAAATAGACATCATAATCATAACCCCATTTAGGAACAATTAGCTTCACATTAAATTCTTTAGGATAATTAAAAATAATTTTTACGCTACTTTTATCGGCTTCAAATTCTTCAATTTTACCTTCAGAAAATGCAACATAAGGTTGTCCTGGGTAGTATCTTCCTAAAAATATGCTTATAGGAGCCCCAAATTTTAGACTTAATAGGTTATGTAAGAGATATGTAAGCGTGAAAGACATCCAATTACCGTTTAATGCCCATTTGTCTCGAACTTCTGAATTTGTAATCGCCGAGTATCTGAAATGCCACATATGATTTAGGTTTAATGTTTCACTATTCCAGCTCCAACCTCTAATCTTAGCCATGATCATTCTCTCTAGATACCAGAATGAATTTTGGTTTAATTTTTCATTTGGTTTATTATTTCTGATGCTGTAAAGATATGCCAATAAATCTTTGTTAATGTCTAAAAATTCTTCTTCACCCCAAACTGCTAAATTAGTAGCTAAGAACATCTGCGTAGGAGTCAAAGTATCAAAGCTATAAATTTCATCATCTTCACAAAAATATCTGAATGGAATTAATTTTCCACGGTAACGGATAATGTTAAAGAGTTTTAAACTATCTTTTATTATATCTTGATATTTTTGGTCATTAGTAAGTAAAAAAATACTCCAGACAACTTCTAAAAATTCCATTGTATCATGAGTTGATGTGTCAGGAAACGAATTAGAATTAAAATCATAATTTTGTTCAATTAACCAGTCTGTGATGTTTTTTGCGGTTTCGAAATATTTTTTATTCCCAGTTAAGGAAAATCCCAAAACGTAAGCATCAATTATGTACGAATTTTTTATATTCGTATCCTTATTTTCAGAAATTTTGGAATCAGGATCATAACCATGGAAATAAGAACTAGTCATTTTTTTGGGATCACTCTCTTCACTAATAGGATCGTAAAACTTCAGTTCCCCAGTTTTAGTATCAACTAATCCTACCGTTATCATTTGATCAAGTAAAGTTATTAACTCTTCTAAGACGCTATTATCACCAGTTAACAAATAATAATGTGCTAAAAAACGACCCACAGTCCCTAATACTATGCTTCTTGTAGAATATCCGACAATTTTATCTTTTTCAATAATTATTCTTTCGTAATAAAGGCCATAATGTTTCTTTTCCTTGTCTTTTTCTCGAAGTTTATTGAATAACCCATATATTTTTTTTATTTTATCTAGATCTTCTTCTTTTTGTTCTATCAAGTATTTCCAATGCAAATAGTAATAATAAGCAAATTCAGTTGATTCAGAAAAAACGGCAGGATCACTTAATCTGCTAATAACACCTCCAATTTGATTTTTTTCGCGCCATAATGTTTTGCTAAATAATTTATTCTCGGTTTCATTTATCCAGTCATCAATATCAATGGAAAAAAATGTATAAACATCCCCCCTCATAATATCTGTAGTGAGAGTCTTAGCAATGGAACCCCCATCCTCTTTTATTAATTCTATGTACCCACCATCAATATCTGGAATTTTTATTTCCAAAGAAGGAGTAGAAACTTGCTTAGACATTACAATTTCCTTTTCATTATCAATTATATTTATGACTGATCCCTTTGTTAGATTTTGAATTTTGATAGTATCAGATTCTTTCTTAAAAACTTTAATATAATCAAACAAAAGACCTAATGATCCTTTTACTAACCCTATTCCCCCATTAAGGTGTTTAAATTTAATTTTTTTAATATCTAAACTATTTATTTCGTTTTCATTTAAGAAAGCTTTTATTTGTGTTTTGGATGTCTCAATTTTAAGCTTATACCATTCATTAACATTTAAATCAAAGTAATATTCTTTACTTATAGGCTCAATCTTTTCATCTGAACACTGTACAATTTCCACAATTCCCATATCTTCAACTGATTTTTTCATCAAAAGTCCAATACCTTCTCCAAGAACATTTTCACCATAGTTTTTTGGTGTGAATAATTGTAAAACTACATAATCATTTTCACTATTTCCAAATGATTCGATTTTTACTCTAATTTCAAGTGCCACCGGGTTGGAAAAATCTGCGTAAAAATCAATTCGCTCATTAACTTTTTTAGAATTAATATTTTTTAAAACACCTCCATCAATCATCCAATCATCTGATGAACTCACATATCTTCCAATACTATTTTTTTCATTAAAATTATCATAATATAATGTTTCAGAATTTGTTAGTACCAAAGCTTCAATTTTTTCGGTTTGCATTATAATCATCTTATAAAAAACTTTTTGTTATCGGTAATGCCATCACATATTAAGTCTAAATACTCATTTCTGCCAGGCATCAGTTCTTTCCAGCTCATTAAATTTAGTTTTTTGGGTGAATAAGATTTTTTCCCAAATTCAATGAAACCAAATGGTATTTGTCTTTTATAAAAATGCAGATATCCATATTTATAAGCTGAATCCCGCATTTCGGAAGTCATTTTGAGTTTTTCAATTCTTTCCAATAAATCGAAATATTCAGATTTTTTTTGGACATCAAATGTAAATCCCTTGTTTCTATAATGAGTGATCGCATTAACAATTGTTGGTATCCCCATGATGGCCATTTCAAGGCCTGCAGTTGATGTATATACTATTCCATGGTCAACAATCTCATAAAGGAGATAAGTATTAATTGAAGATTTTGGTTCAATAACTTTAATATTATCAGGAATATCAGGAAAGTTATGTTGTATATAAGATAAAATATTCTGATGTGTCCCTACTATCTCTTCAGCTGGATGAATTTTTATTATTAAATTTTTTGAATCATTTTTTGAAAACCAATTTATAGTTTTGTGAATCCATTCTAATTGATTTTCAAATACAACATCTGCATTCGCTAAAGAAGCATCCCATAAAAGATTAGTAAATAAAACAGTGTATTTTTCATTAAAATCGATTTTTAATAAATTAAACTGCTCTCTATCTTTATTTGTGAATTTTCCATAGTTTATATGAGCTCTTCTGCCTTGTCGTCTAAAATTAAAAAACGCATCAAACTTACTAAATTCGTCTTTTGAGAGTTTATTTTCTGAATATTTCATCCAGAACTCATTTGAAACATCATATAAAGTGATTTTTTCGTTATCCAGATGATTTAAATTAATTGTTCCCTTTAATAGACCGAAATCACATGCTATACAGTTGGTTCCTTTCTTTTGAAAGAATTCTACAAAAATACCTGGAAGATATGCTATATTGCTCACAATCAAATGACTTGGTTTTAATTCCTTGAATATATTTTCTGACAGTTCGACATGCATGACAGCACTAATTAAATAAGCTTTGAAAACATCTTTATCTTGAAAATTTTCTAATTCGCCTTTTAGTAAATATCTTTTGGTGCTTGATTCAGCATACTTTCCAATGTTAATGTCTTTGTAGATTACTTCGGAATAATCTTGAAAATCAAAGGATTCTACAAACTTTTTAGCAGATTTGAGATTGGTAATGTTTATAAAATCACTTGTCCATGATGATGTTAAATGCCATTGGCGAATAAATTTTTTTGCAACATATTCACATGAAGCACACATTATTCCAGTTTCGCTCGTTTTCATTATACATAATGGCATTTTATAATCACAAAAAACAAAATTGCATGGTAATCCTCTAAGACTTAAAGCATGAGCTATAATCCCATTAATAACAATTTCCATTTTACGGGTTCCATATAATAAAGGAAACAAAACGAGATAATCGTTAATAGAATCAGGTTTTTGGTATTTAAGATTTAAATTTTTAGGTAAAAGAGGATTATTTTTGTCAAAAAGGGTATAATAAAGTTGATTAATAAGATGATCGAAATGAATTTTTTCCATAGTTTGATAAAATAACCTTTTCAAATTCATGAACATCACTTAATTTGATCTTATTTAAGATTACAGCAATAGTCTTGTTAAAATTACTTAAAAAATAACTCACTCCCACCATTATCATATATTTTGCCACTACCTCTAAAAATTACCTCATTTTTAGTAATTTTAATAATACTAGTTTTTCGACCCCCCTCAGAAGTTACACAAAATCCAACACCATATTTTGTGGGTAAATAACCCAGATATATATAATAATTAGCATCCCGAGGAACTATTTCCAATTTTTTCAAGGACAATATATCTCTCTTAGACATCCCCATATTTCCATAGCTAATTAAATAATTTACTGATGAAAAATCAGATAGAACCAAATGATCAACTCGATGTTGGTTCATCCATTCTATACCATAATAATCCTGATCATTTATATAAACTGCGTAAAATTCTGCTTTTTCTTTGATGCTTCCATGTTTTATTCTTTCTTGACTTAGCGATAGAGACTTTGATGGGTTTTGGGAAATTTCGTATACAACTCCGGAGTTGAAATAGAATACTATCACTAAAAAAATTGTCATAATTTTAAATGATTGCTGTTTATTTAAAGAAATAGTTCTGATTCGTTTTAATAAGGATGATAAAATATCAAAAATGTATAATCCTCCCAATATACACAAAGGAGATAAGATAATTAATGTTAAATGATATAATCTCACTGTTCCAAATGACTTAGAAAAAAAGGGCAAAATTATACTTAGGATAAGTATGGAAAAATTAACCAATGCAAATATTCTATATTCCTCAGTAAAGCGTGTTTTTCCAAATAAAATTTTTACTAAACCTATTAAAACGAAAAATTGAGTAATTATGGTTAAATATTTTGTTATGTTGTGCAAAAATGTGGATTGTTCGGTTAATAATAAATTAAGACCTTGAGGAGTTTCTGGGGTCAGTAATTCACCTGAAATCGCACTGTAAATATTATATACTATGTGCACTAAACTTGTGAAAGCAGATGAAGAGGAAGTGTAAAAATACCATGCCAATGCAAGTGTTACAGAAAACAAAACAAAAGTGAGACTCAGTTTTTTTATACTATTTTTATTATCATTCTGAGTAATGATTTGAATTCGTGACTTATACTTATTCAAAATTATCAAAATTAAATAAACAGCTAAAAAGATGATGATATAAAGATAAGACACACCATAATGAGAAAAAATTAGTGATGCTGCAAACACTATCATTAATATAGAACTATTAAACTGATTTAAGTTTTCACTTAGCATTGAACAAAATAATAGAGCTAAAAAAAGTTCCGCAACTATTTGTTTTCCCAGCCCCAACATAGTTGTGAAAAAGATATAGTTTGATATGAAAAAGAAAGTTGCTAAAAAAGCAAACCTATCATTTGTCTGTTCTCGATAAATGTGATACAAAATTAATGACAATAAAGAATACAGAAGTGGGTAAACTATTTTAAAGACCCAATTTAATCCGAAATCCATATAAATTACATAAATAGGTGCTAATATGTTGGTACTCATCACACCATTTCCTAATCTGAAGATTTCCCAGCTCCAAATACCATTTTTCAGGACCATATTAGCAAAAAAGAATTCATCGTGAACATCTGAACCAACCAAATAGTTAGATATTAACGATGTAAAAAATAATAAAGATATTGAAATTGTCCAAATAGCCAAAGGATATGTCGATTTATGAATATTCCTTTTGAAGATTGCTATTATGAGTGTTATTCCTATCAAGAGCATTAATAAAATTAAAAACGAATTAATATTGTGGTAATTTACTAAATATGTACCAAAAACGCAGATAAAAGGTAATAATATCAAAAAAAGCGGTAAAGGATTAATTATATTTTTTAAGTTAATGTAAGAAGGTTGGTCAAATTTTTTATCAACCCTATAAGCTAGATAACATAAGAAAATAACCAATAAAGTAATAGTGACTGTAAGCGGAATTAAGGATATGGGTCTTGGCAAATTTAAGAACGTAAACATGATGTTAATCAAAAACCCTACTAACATTAAGATTGACAGGCTAAGACCCACTGAATAGGACAAAGTTTCAATATTATTAATTTTGTGTACCCTAAGTATCCTTAAGATTATGATGCCTGGAACATAAGATAAATAGATAAAACTTATGATTTCTTGAGCAATAGGAATATCAAATCCTATTATGTCTAAAAAAATCAAGGATAGAACTATGCATTGTAATGTAATTATAAATATGATAAAATTTCGTATACTCCAATCATTTAAACATATAAAATTTTTTATTTTCATATAATTACCGATTTTATCTATTTAGATACTTGATCAATTCTCTGAAACTATTTGCACTTTCGTTATAAGTCCATTTAGAAATAATTTTTCGAGAATTTTTTCCAAATAGTCTACGTGTTTTTGGATCAATTAAATCTTCGATTGCTTTTGTTAATTCTTTTACATCACCAGCTTTTATTATATAACCATTATTTTTAATTAAATCAGCAGAACATCCTGCTGCGTCGGTAACAATTATGGGCAGTTGACATGCCATCGCTTCATTCACAACCAACCCCCAAGGATCATCCAATGTTGGAAGAACAAATATATCTGAAGCATAATAATATTTATAAAGTTCATACGGATCAACGTGTCCAGTAAATATAACTCTATCAATGATTTCATCAGAAATTTCTTCTAATTCTTGTTTAAAGTTGCCTTCACCTATTATAAATAAAAATAAATCATATTTTTGATTAAGTAATTTTATTGCAATTATTAAATTTTCAATTCCTTTTTTTGAGATTAATCTACCTGTGTAGTTTAATACAATTGAATTGTTAATATTATATGAAGATCTTATTTTTTCTCGACATTTTAACCCATCAAATTGTTTTTCAATGAAATTGTCGACGTCAACGGTCAAATATTGATTGAAAATTTTATTTCTTTTTATCCCATATGATTGGAAATTCTTTTGAGACGAGATGCCATTAATGAAATACGCATCTGCACAATTTAAAATGAACTTCTTGAAAAGTTTCACATACCATTTTTCATTTGTTAATCTTTTTGGAGAAATTCCATCACTAATCATTACCCATTTTTTTTTCAAGATTCGAAGTAGAATTATCGAAATTATTACCGTAGGATAAGAAAAACCACCTACCATAAAAAAATCATAACGTTTCATAAGAACTATATATATAATACTCGGATTGAAATGAAAATTAAAAAAATTAAATCCTTTTAAAAAAATTTCATTTACTCCTTCTGAACTTTTAAACCTCCAAAATCGATCATTTTCTATTTTAGTGCAATAATAAACTGTTAGATCAATATCAGCATATTTAGAGTAATATTCAAACTGTTTTTTTCTGTAAGGGGTAGGCATGTTAGTAATAATTGCAATTTTAGTAGTTTTATCCTTAAAGCTCATTTAATCTTTCCTCAGTGATAAATATAAATTCCATGAAGTTTTCTAGAACCATGAAGAATGATAATTATTCTTAGTGATAATTTTTTTTATCGAATGAATTTAAACATTTTTTATATGTATTCTCTAGAGCGTCTAAACTAGATTCTAAGTTGAATATTTCATTAGCTAAAATTTTTGCATTTAAACCGAACATTTTCTTTAAGTCATTATCAATCAAAATCTCCATCATAGCATCTTTTAAAGAATTCTTATCATAACTTACAGCAAAACCTGCATTTCCATGGATAATATCTGATATACCACAATTATTAGTTAAAATTACGGGCGTTCCACTTGCACATGCTTCTATTATTGTCATGGGAAAAGTTTCATAAATAGAAGGGAGTACATATATATCAGCATCAAGGTAAGCTTCATACTTTGATTTTTCATACAAAGGTCCAGTAATTAATGTTTTATCTTCTAGACCTAATTTTTCTATCTGATTTTTTAATTCTGGTAAAAAACCATCATTCGGACCCACAATAACCAGTATTGAATTATTTAATTTTTGTAAAACTTCATTAAAAGATTGTATAAGCAAGTGTATACCTTTTATTTTATGTATTCTACCTAAAAATAAAATAATGTTTTGATCATTTCCAATATTGTATTTTTTTCTAAAGGATCCCCTTTTAATTTTTTCAATACCTAAAACTTCAATACCATTTGGTATCAAAACAATCTTATCATTTTCAATACCAATATCTTTAAATTGTTCAATTTCTGTTTTTGTCAAAGCTATTATTTTTTCTGAGTTTTTTATAACCCTTGTTCCGACTAACTTATAATATAATTGATTTAACAATTTATTTTGTTGAAGCCAGAACACAGAACCATGGGCAGTCAATACATAGGGAACTCCACTTTTTTTACAAAATTGAGAAGTTAAGAATGCTTGTAATGATATTAGATCCTGTAAATGCACTAAATCATATTCCCTAAGATGACCTTTTAGATAATTAAAAATTCCTGGAGCAAGATATAGTTTATATTTCCATGCTAGTCTATCACTAATGTTTTTAAATCGAATTATTTTTACTCCATCGACAATTTCAGGATTTTTAATAGGATACCTTTTCTTTGGTTCGTATAAATCCGTAGTCAAAATAGTCACATCGTGCCCTCTTTTGACTAATCCATTAGAGATATCGAATACAACTCTTGCACAACCTCCTGCTGCCCAAGCAAATGGTGGTGTCGAAATGACCTGAAGAATTCTTAAACTCATTTATGTCACAAATTTTTATATTTTTTTATACCTATTACGTGTAGATCGCTGGGAAGGAATGGAATACCTTTATAACCATCAAATACTCTTTTTATATTTACCAGCCCCAGATCAACCAATAATCCTTTGAGTAAACTGTAAGAAAAACCACAAAGATGATAATCCTGTGGATAATCTTGCCCACCATATATATTTTTTATATCCTTCCAATTAGGTCTTAAAGCAAATATAAATGTTCTAATCCTAAAATCTGGACAACGTACTTCAAATATACCTCCATATTTGAGTACTCTTATCCATTCCCTTAAAACTTGTTTGACTTCGTTATGTGAGAAATGTTCCAAAACATGACTGCTATAAACATGATCAAAATAATTATCTTCAAATGGTAATTTACGAGCATCTGAAACAATATCCACTCCTTCTAAGGGACGAATATCTAAACCAATTGAATTTTTGAATACTTTATTTTCCCCACAACCAATTTCAAGAATTAATTTTTTATCTCTTTTTGACATTGAAAACCTCATTGAAATATCTTGGCCAATTTAGCTCTGAAAAATTTTCTACAAAAAAATTTCGCGAGTTTTTTGATAAAGTTTCAAAATTTTTATCTATGAAATTGATTCCAACAATCCATTTATCCATATCAGCATCTTGATCTATAATATATCCTGTTCTTTGATGTTCAACAACTTCATTTAATCCACTGATATTTATAGCTAATGCAGGAGTTCCATACATATATGCCATGGAAACAACAGAACTCTGTCTGGCGGTTTTATACGGAGTAACGGTCATTATACTTTTTTTCATTAAATTTCCTATCAACTCATCACTGATTTTCTCCTGATGGAAAATTTTCAGGTTATCAAGATCATAATACTTTTTATGTTTTATCTTTGCTCGAGAAATCAATAAAAATTCCGCCTTTAAACTATTTTTATTGAAATACTCAACTATTTCTAAAAACTTTTCTGGATTCTTGGCTGGCACTGGAGGTCCAACAAAGTTTATATATTTTCTGTTACCAAGATTTTTTGTAAAATTTGTACCTAAATCTTCATACATCAGTGGTATTTTAATTTTTTTTACACGATAATTAGCATATCTTCTCTCAAATAGTGATAATGCCTCATTGGATGACAAAACTGCAATATCTGTCTTATCTAAGATTTTTTGCTGTATATACTCAAACAAATACAACCAATAACGATGAATACCTCCATAAACACTTTTATCCTCCACATAAGGTTCATGGAAATGCTGTATAACATTTCCACCATATTTTTTAACTATTTTCATGATATAATTATTAAAAAAGGGATGAATATTATGGAAATAGACCTGGTTAGGTTTATCTTTTAGAAGAACCTCTTTAACTTTTTTCCTATTTTCATAGTTAATAGAGTCCAAAAAAATACTTTTCAAGTCCTTCGAACTTCCTATATAAACAATTTCCTCTGTTATTTCATTAGAGAGCATCCATTCATAATGGGAGCTAAACAAATATTTTATATCATAACCTTCCTTTTTCAACTGATTTCCCAATGCATAACAAAGAGACTTAAAAACTGGACTATATTGTAAACTAACAATATATATCAACCATATACTCCCTATTTATTATTTAATTTATCAAAAATTTTTTCATAAACTTTTACATTATTTTCTAGATTCATATTTTTATCTAGAAATCTTTTACCATTTTCCCCGAATTCTTTCCTGAGATTTAAATCATTTTTCAGTCTTAATATGGCTTCTTTAAACTCTTTTATATCTCCGGCTTCAACTAAAATTCCACATTCAGCCTTTTTTATAAATTTCGCTGTTTCACTTTCAAGTGGAACTATCCCTATTATAGCCTGCCCCATTGCCAGCAAATTTGTCATTTTTCCAGGTATACACGGTGCCTTCATTCTCTTATCAAGTGATACTATAGATATATCTGATGAATTGATTATATTAAAATATTCTTCTCGGGGCCGGAACGGGAGAAGCTTTATATTCGAAATATTCTCAGATATTATTCTCTGCTCTAAATCATCACTTATCATTCCATCCCCTACAACATAAAAAATAATATCTTCATGATCCTTTAATTCTTTGGCAACATCCAAAATATTATCAATCCCTTGGAAGGGAGAAAGAATACCTGCGTAGGATATCATGAATTTATCCTCTATACTCTCTTTCTTCTTGAAATCTTTTTTGTCTTTGAAAACATCGATATCAGAAAGATTCGACCCATTGTAAATATGAGATACCTTTTTAGGATTAGCTCCTTTATTTGCAACGTAATCTATTCCACCTTCAGATAAAACTGTTATGAAGTCTGCATTTTTATATGAAGCTCTTTCAATATGCTCCAAAATCTTTATCATTATAAAATTCTTTTTTATCCCACCGTAATTCACATCTATTAATTCTTGAGGATGAAAATCCTGATAGTTTAGGACAGAAGGTGTTCCATCATAATTCTTTACCCATTTTGCGAAATAATAAAATGGTAAGGGTGGTATATATATCAAACAGACATCAAACTTCACTCCCATTCTCTTGTATTCTCTAAAGTACTGGAAAGGCAGGTAGAAATGTTCCAATCCCCTTAAAAATTCAATATCCCGCATGGCAAAATGCTTGCATCTGTGAACCTGAATACCTTCAATTGTCTCTTCTAAAGGAAATTCTTTATCAATGCCATTTTTATCCAAGTTGAATTTTCGGGGATATGATGTTAGAACATGCACCTCATGACCTCTCTTAACAAATGCCTTTGCAAGGTCAAAATATACATGGGCTGCACTTCCAATCTCAGGTACAAAGTATGCAACAATCATTAGAATTTTCATTTTTGATCTTATAAAAAATTTTTAGCTACTGAATTTCATTAAAAAATAATCTCCACAAGTAATATTATAAACAGGGTGTCTGTTTTAAGTGAAATTTTCCATGGCGGAGATTTCTTGGATTTGGTTTTGGCCGTAGGATATTAGTATTCCTAGTAAAAGTACATTTAGATATGCTTTTTTATAGACTGATCGTTTGGTATATGCGTGTATATGGCCTAAGCCTAAGTTTTCTTTGAGGAATTGGAATACTTTTTCGATTTTCCATCTTGTTCGGCGAAAATTCTCCCATTTGGGAAGTAATTCGAATAATCGTTCTCTTAGTTTCTTGTATATTGCTCCTAACTTATTTTTATGGTCAAAATAATCTAATGGATTGGTTATTTTGTCTTTTAACACTTCTAAGGTTGGTTTTTTTCTTGGAAATATTAAAGGAACTATTTTATATTTGTTTATCCCGATTAAGTAATTGTATGCACTATAAAATCCTTTATCTGCAAGTATTAGTTGTCCTTTTCTTAATAATCTTCTTCTTTTTAGTTCGAACATCATTTCATCAAATATTTTAGCATCATTCGGTGAACCGGAATGAATTAATATTGCAAGTGGTCTTAATGTTTCATATTCTACTGCTAATGTCATCTGAAAGCCAGCATAATGGCCTTTGGAAGTAGAAAAGCCTCTTTTGTAGTCTTTATCAAGACATGTTTGCTTTGAAATAAACTTCCCATTAAATTTCAAATCTATAAGTAAAGGGGTTGAATCAAATAAAACAGTTTTAATACTCCGTATTTGTCTGAATTCTAGTTTATTTAATGTTTTCAATGCCATTTCCAAGTATTTTTGTTCATTTTTTCGTGAATAAACCTCTCTCACTTGTTTTAAAGTTAACAGGTCGTCAATATTTAAGAATTTCTGGAGCTTTTCACGGTTCTTTACCTCAAAGTAAACATGTGACACTTCTAAATTAAAATATGAAGCCATTAATACTATTTTTAGCATAGTTTGATATCTTTTTGTACTCTGCAAACCGTTTCGAGCCAATTCTTGCTGAAAATTTCTACTATCGATAAGTTTAATTACTTTGCCAAACAAAGTCCAAATAGGGTCTTTTGAATCAGGATTTAAAGGGATATTCATTTTTATCGTCCAATAAAATATTATATCCCATTATTGATAAATCTTTCGATTCTTAAGGTCCCATTTTAATATATGGAAAAGATTTAACTGTACTTTTATCAGGGGCATTTTAATAACTATCAATGTGTGAAATTAAACTCAAATAACCCATGAATTTTCACACCCAATCAGCCACCCTGATATAAATTTAATAGAGTTTTGGATTTTATTTAATTAAACATTTAGGATTTAAAATAAATACCTTCATTAAGCCATGGTATCATCGCCATTAAAAGGCACTGT
>Ga0194112_10005084_pt1 | contig 17782 bp, 13 predicted proteins | sample TA2MahC400mmetaG_FD_146191 | JGI IMG/M metagenome (GOLD analysis project Ga0194112, IMG submission 146191) | Freshwater microbial communities from Lake Tanganyika, Tanzania - TA2015016 Mahale Deep Cast 400m | ecosystem: Environmental > Aquatic > Freshwater > Lake | place: Tanzania: Lake... | reverse complement strand
TCCATACCCGCCACTCCCCCGCGCGACGATTGCCCCTTCGGCTTATGGATAGAAGTCAGCACCCCGGGGCCGTGGGGCTTGACCCCGTGGACCGGGGCAGGTCTAATGCCGGGCAGGGGAGGAGGCTGCCATGACCCAGGGAAGCGGACCCATGCCGCCGGTGCACCGGGAGGGGGGGATCATCGTGCGGGGGACAGGACCGCTGATCCGGGGCGTGGAGGTGCGCGTCGCGACGGTGATCCCGGACGAGCGCGGGCGCCTCGGCGAGATCCTCCGCGCGGACGATCCCTGGTTCGAGAAGTTCGGCCAGGTCTACTTCACCACAACCCTGCCCGGGGTGGTCAAGGCATGGCACCACCACCGGAAGCAGACGGATCACTTCTACGTCATGAAGGGCTGCGTGAAGATCGGGCTCCATGACGGCCGGGACGGTTCGCCGACCCGAGGCGTGCTCAACGAGCTCTACCTCGGGGAGCACTGCCCGGGCCTCCTGAAGATCCCTCCCGGGGTCTGGCACGGCTGGATGTGCACGAGCCCCGAGGAGGCCTACATCCTCAACGTGGTGTCGGAGATGTACGACCGCGCCAGCCCCGACGAGTTCCGGGCCCCTCCCCACGGGGGACCGGTTCCCTATGACTGGGCCCGGCGCGATGGATGAGGTGCTGGTCCTCGGGGCCCGGGGCATGCTGGGCACCGATCTCATGGCCGCGCTGGCGCGGGAGGAGATCCCGGCGCGGGGCGCGGACCTCCCCGAGGTGGACGTCACGGATCCCGACGCGATGGCGGCAGCGCTGGGTGCGGGCCCGGTGATCAACTGCGCGGCCTGGACGGACGTGGAGGCCGCGGAGGAGCATGAGGAGCGGGCCCGCCAGGTCAACGCGGACGCGGTGGCGGCCCTGGGCCGGCAGGCGGCCGCGCGGGGCCTGTACGTCCTCCACGTCAGCACGGACTTCGTCTTCGACGGCCGCGCGGCCCCGTACGCGGAGGACGCGGTGCCGAACCCCCTGGGCGCCTACGGGCGTTCCAAGCTCGCGGGGGAGAGGGGCCTCGCCGCGAGCGGCTGCCGCCACGCGATCCTCCGGCTCCAGTGGACCTATGGCCGGGCCGGCCGCCACTTCGTCTCGAAGGTCGCAGCCCTGGCCCGCACCCGGGACCGGATCCGGGTGGTGAACGACCAGGTGGGTTCGGCCACCGCGACCACGGAGGCCGCCGCCGCCCTGGTGGCGCTCCTGCGGGCGCGGGCCGAGGGGCTCTTCCACTTCGCGGCCGGCGGCGCGGGCAGCCGGTTCGACGTCGCTCAGGTCGTGGTGGACCGCCTGGGCCTGTCCTGTGTCGTGGAGCCCTGCGGCTCCGATGCGTTTCCGTCCCGGGTGCGGCGTCCACCGGACAGCCGCTTCGACTGCGCCCGGATCCGGGGGGTCCTGCCCGGACCCGTCCGGGGCTGGCGGGAGGTGCTGGAGGAGTACCTGGAGGACGGGCCATGAGGACCATCCTGGTGACCGGCGGCGCGGGCTTCATCGGCAGCAACTTCGTCCGGATGCTCCTGGAGGAGGAGCCCGGTGTCCGGGTGGTGAACCTGGATCTCCTCACCTACGCGGGGAACTTGGGCAACCTCGAGGGCTGCGAGGCTCACCCCCGCCACCGCTTCGTCCGGGGGGACGTCTGCGACGCGGCCCTCGTGGGGAGGATCCTGGACGAGGAGGGCTGCGAGGCCATCGTCCACTTCGCCGCGGAGAGCCACGTGGACCGCTCCCTGGTGGACCCCGCCTCGTTCATCACGACCAACGTCACCGGGACCCTGGTCCTCCTCAGGGCCGCGCTGGAGCGTCACCTGGAGCGCTTCCTCCAGGTCTCCACCGACGAGGTCTACGGCTCCCTGGCCCCGGGCGAGGCCGCGTTCACCGAGGAGACGCCGGTCCGGCCCAGCTCCCCCTACTCGGCCTCCAAGGCCGCGGCGGACCACCTGGTCCAGGCCTTTGCGCACACCTGGGGGCTCCGCGTGAACATCACCCGGTGCTCCAACAACTACGGTCCGTTCCAGTTCCCGGAGAAGCTGATCCCCCTCATGATCCACAACGCGCTCCACGGCCATGCCCTGCCGGTCTACGGTGATGGTCTCCAGGTGCGCGACTGGCTCCACGTCCGGGATCACTGCCGCGCCCTGTGGACCGTGCTCACCCGGGCCGAGCCCGGCGCGGTCTACAACGTGGGCGGGGTCGGCGAGCGGACCAACCTCGCGGTGGTCGGTGTGATCCTCGATGCCCTGGGGAAGCCCCGGGACCTGATCCGCCACGTGACCGACCGCCCCGGCCACGACCGGCGCTACGCGATCGACGCCTCGAAGATCCGCCGGGAGCTCGGCTGGTCCCCGGCCGTCTCCTTCGAGGAGGGCATGGGGAGCACCATCCGGTGGTACCTGGACCACGGCCCCTGGCTGACGGCCGTGACCTCCGGCGCGTACCGGGACTACTACGATCGGATGTACGCGGGGCGGTAGATCACTCGAAGCGGAAGACGTGGTCGTGGTCGTAGCACCGGACGTAGAGGAGGTCTCCCCGGGGGATCAGCACCTCGTGCGCGGTCCGGAGCTTCACGGTCTGGAGCACCGCGCCGGTGTCGCGGTCCAGGAGAAAGAGGAAGTCCGGCTCCGCGGTGAAGCCGTAGCCCGCGACGAGGACGTCCTGCCATACCACGAAGCCCCAGAAGGAGGCCGTCAGGCTCTTCGTGGTCCAGAGGACGCGGCCCGTCGTGAGGTCCAGCGCGATCAGGTACCCGGTCCTCTTCTTCATGATCGAGGCGTAGCCGTTGTAGTTGGCGTCGAAGTACAGGACGGTCCCGACGAGCTCCGCGTGGGACAGCTCCAGGATCCCCGGGTGGAAGGCGACCAGGCGGAGGACCCTGGTGGGCACGAGGTCCCGGCTGAAGAGCACCGCGGTGTAGTCGAACTGCTCCGTGTAGATCGCCGCGTCCACGGGGGCCACCGCGGCCTCGGAGACCGGCTCCGGGCGAACGTAGATGCCCACCTTGACTTCTGGCCCCGCACGGTACGCGTGCAGGCGCCCCCAGCGGGTCTCCGCAGGCACCTGCTCGCTGCCCGGGTCCAGGAGCCCCACGCACCGGGGGAGGTCATGCCGCGCGTACCACTCGTCGTGATCCGTGATCTGGTTCTTCTCCGCGGACACTTCCCGGAGGCGCACACCGGAGGCAGGCCGTCCCTTGAGCTCCGGTGACCGGTACGGAAACCCCGGGGCCGGGACCTCCTCGGGCGTGAGGAGCTCGTCGATGAGGGCCCGGGCCTCCGGCGGACGGTCTCCCAGGGGGCCGGGGGCTGCCAGGAGGGCGAGGAGCATGAAGGTGGTCATGGGTACCTCCGTTTTCCGGAGAGTGTGCGCAGGAGGCCAGGCTTATTCAAGACCCCCGATCGGGGCGGCCCCCACCCTGCCCCGCGGGCAGCTGCGCTGCCGGGGGGAGGATCTCAGGGGTGGCCTCGCTGCCTCCTTATTAACGAACGGAACCCGTTTTCGCGGACGCCATCTGGCCTCGGCCTGTTTCTCTCGGCTCAACGCGTCGCGATCACACCCACGCACGACCCTGCTTGAACCACCACCTCAACGGCGTATGATCCCGCGTAGACCGGAGCCCGCACCGACGGGAGGGGGTCGTGGACACGCCGGAGCGGATCCCCTGGGTGAGGCCGCGATTCGAGCCCGACGACGGGCTCATGGCGGAGCTCCGCGAGTGCCTGGAGTCCGGCCAGGTGACCAACGACGGCCCGCGGGTGGCGCGCCTCGAGGAGGCCCTGGCCCGCTACCTGGGAGCCCCCGACGCGGTCACGGTGTCCAGCGGCGCCATGGCCCTCCTCCTGTCCGCATCGGCCCTGGGAGGCGGCGGACGGGCGATCCTTCCGGCCTTCACCTACATCGCCACCCTCGCGGCGCTGGTCCACGCAGGCTTCGAGCCGGTGTTCTGCGACGTGGACCCCGCGCGGTGGACCCTGGATCCCGGGCACCTGGAGGAGCTCCTGGCCCGCGTGGCGGGCGTGACCCTGGTGGTGCCCGTGAACGCGTATGGCGTGCCCCCGGACCTGGACGCGCTGCACGCGCTGGCCCGCGGGCACGGCGCGCGGGTGCTGTATGACGACGCGCACGGCCTCGGCAGCGAGCTCCGGGGCCGCCGGCACCACGAGGCCGGCGCGGTCCGCTGCCTGAGCCTCCACGCGACCAAGGTCCTCCCCGCGGTGGAGGGAGGGCTGGTGGTGGCCGCGGCCCCGGACCTCCTGGCGAGGCTCCGCCGGCTGCGGTCCCATGGCCTCGATGTCCCCCTGGAGCGGAGCGTCCCCGGCTTCAACGCGCGCCTGGACGAGCTGAGGGCCACCCTCGCGATGCACGGCCTCGAGCGCTTCGACGCCACCCTGGACCGGCGGCGTGCCTACGGGGCCCGGCTCCGGGCCGCCATCGCGGCCACCGGCGGGATCTTCGTCAACCAGCTCCATCCCCCGGACGTGCGCTCCAACTTCGCGAACCTGCCCCTCCATGTCCCCGCGCCGGGGCCCGGCGGGGTGGACGCGGTCGCAGCCCGCTTCCTCGCCGCAGGGATCCAGACGCGGCGCTACTTCCATCCCCCTCTCCACCACCTCGAGGCCTTTCGCGGCGCGTCCCTGCCGGTGACCGAGCGGCTCTGCCGCGGCATGCTCTGCCTGCCCCTGCATGCGCGCATGGAGGAGCCGGTCCTGGAGCGTCTCGAGGCCGCGGTGGCCGCGGTGGCGGAGGCCCTCCCGTGATCCCGGTGGACGTCGGCGTGGTGATCCCCCTGCGGGACGAGGAGGCGGTCGTGCAGGAGCTCGCCCGTCGCTGCGCCGCGGCCCTCGAGGCCACCGGCCTGTCCTGGGAGCTCCTGCTGGTGGACGACGGCAGCCGGGACGGCACCGCCCGCCTCGCCGGGGCCGCGGGGGTTCCCCTCCGCCTTCTCCACCTCCACCGGAGCCGGGGGCAATGGGGTGCGACCCGGGCGGGCCTGGCCCGGTGCACTGCCCCGCGGGTGGTGGTCCTGGACGGAGACCTGCAGGATCCCCCCGAGCTCATCCCCCGGCTCCTGGCCGCCGGGGAAGGGGAGCCCCACGCCGTGGTCTTTGCGGTGAAGGCCTCCCGGGAGGATCCCTGGTGGATCCGGGCGGGATCCCGGGCCTGCCACGCGGGCCTGGCGCTCCTGGACGCCCCGCTCCCCCGGGGGGCGGGGAGCTACTGCCTCCTCCCCGGAGACCTGGCCCGGCGCCTGGCGCGCCTGGACCTCGCGGACGCGAACCTCGCGGCCGCGGTCGTGGCCCTGGGAGCCCGCTTCGTGACGGTGCCCTACCACCGGGGTCCCCGGGCAGGGGGGCGCTCCCGTGCGGGCCTCGCAGGCCTGGTGCGGGAAGCCCTGGGCTCCCTCTGGCTGGTGAGCCCTCCGGGACGCCGCCTCGTGGCACGGCGCTGCGGAGGCGCACCGTGACCTGGGCCTACGTGCTCCTCCACGGGCTGGCGCTGGTCCTGGCCCTTGCCCTGGTGGTGGGGCTCCCGGGAGGCTCCCGGAGGAGCCGTCTCCTCCGCGGCGCCCTGATGCTCGTGCTGGCGGCCTCCACGGCCTCCGTAGCGTTCTTTGGCGATCCCCTGTCCCTCCCCGGCAACGGAGAGGTGGTGGTGCTGCACGAGGGGGGCACGGAGCAGGGGCTTGCGCAGCTCCACGGCCTCGGTGTCCACGCGGGGGAGGCCTTCCGGGACCTCCGTCGCGTTCTCGGAGACCCGCCGGATCTGCGCCGCATCGTGTGGATGAACCAGGTGCTCGGGGCCCTGGCCGCGGTGCTGGCCACCCTCGGGCTCTACCTGGCGTCGGGGTCCTTCCTGGTGGCCCTGGTGGTGGGACGGATCCATGCGCAGGGGATGGTGGGGTTCCACACCGCGTCCTCGGAGCTGCCCGCGGCGCTGCTCGGCATCCAGCTCTGGCTGGGAGTCCTGGGAGCCCGGGAGGTGGCTGCGGCGCTGGATGCCCGGGCCGCGGGCCTCCCCGCCGCGGGGCGCCGCTGGGTGTGGGGCGCCCTGCTCCTGGCCCTGGTGACGGGGCTCGCCGCGGCCACCCGGGCCGAGGTGGCCGGCCTCGGCCTCGCGGGCCTCCTGGTGGCGGGGCTCCGCCGGTGGGCCGGGGACGCCCGCCTGGCCGCGGTGGATCGCATCCCCGGTGCCGCGCTGGACGCGCTGCGTACGCGGTGGCGGTTCCTGGTCCTTGCCGCGGCGGTCCTGGTGCTGTGTCTTGCGGCCCGCCGGGTGACCCGGGACCTCGAGCCCGTGGTCCTCCGCTGGGTGCTCACCGGCTGGAACCCCGCGGAGCTTCTCGGCGTGCTCCAGCTCCCGGTGCTCCTGGGCCGGGTCTGGCCGGTCGGGGTGGTGATCCTCATGGTCCTCGGCCTGGTCCACGGCCTGCGGCGCTGGCGCGAGACCCTGGGCCTCGGCCTCGCGGTGCCGGCCCTCTGGGCCATCTACCACCAGGCCTCCCACGGAACCTGGCTCGAGGCCTTCCGCTACCTGCTCTACCTGGCCCCGGCGCTGCTGCTCCTGGCGGGCCTCGGCTGGCGGGAGCTCCGCGGAGTCGCCACGCGCCGCGGCTGGCCCCGGGGCTGGGAGCGCGTGGCCCTCGCGGTCCTCGCGCTCCTCCTCCTGGTGCCCCACGCGGCCGGCCGCGCGGCGCTCTTCGGCATGGACCGGGCAACGCTGACCTCGGACCGGGCCCGGGCCCTGGACCTCGACGTGCAGCGGGAGGTAAGAACCCTCCTGGACTGGCGGGACCTCCACCCCGGCTGCACGCTGGTGGCGCCCGTGTGCGCCGCGGCCGCGGGGGAGGGCCGCTGCCGCAGCCACCGATGGGTGATGACCGAGCCGTCCGGGGACGGGCCCGAGCCCCTCCCCCCGGACGCGGATCCCGCCACCGGGGAGGGTATCCCGGGGGACTGTGTGCTCCTGTACCTGGGCCTGGACTGTGCCCTCGCCGGGGGCACGTCCTGCGACGGCTACGCGGCAGGGCTGCCCCGGGTGGAGGAGCGGGTCTTCCCCGCGGCACCCTACAACGACGCGCAGGAGTACGGCGCGACGGAGCCCCTGGTCCGGCTGCGGCTCCACCGTGTCCGGGGACTCACCGCGCCGATCGTTCCCGTTGCGCCGCTTGCACCTCCGCAGTGACCGGCGCAGGGGTGCTCACCCACGTCCGTCGGGGAGGCCGCGGGGAGGCGGGCCCGGGAGCGGCGGAAGGGGGCGGCGCCGTCAGAAGAAGCCCCGGAGCGCGATGGCCGCGCTGCGCACCAGGTTGGAGGGGCGCAGGCGGCGGAGCTGGCGCAGCACCATGCGGGGGCGCAGGTAGAAGTCCCGGAGGGCCTTCTTCTGGAGGCGTCTCAGCTCCTGCCAGTCCAGGGTCGGGGTGACCCAGATCGGCTGGTTGTCCGTGAACATGATGTAGGAGGAGTAGCGCGTCCAGACCGAGGTGTCCAGGCTCCCGTCGGGCCGGATCCCCGTGTCCAGCTCCCCCGCCGCGGCCAGCTCCTCGAAGAGGGGTGAGCCGGGGTAGGGGGTCAGGATGCTGAACTGGGCCATGTCCAGGCCCAGGGACACGGCGAACCGGATGGTCTCCAGGACCTCGTCGCGGGTCTCTCCCGGGATCCCGAGGATGAAGAGCCCCTCCAGGAGGATGTCCGTCTGCTCCCGGACCCGGCGCACCGCCTCACGGACCCTCTCCGGCGTGAGGCGCTTTCCCACCGCGTCCAGGCTGCGCTGCACCCCGGACTCGATGCCCAGGGACAGCTCGTAGCAGTTCGCCGCGTCCATGGCCCGCAGCAGCCCGGGGTCGAGGTAGTTCACGTTCGCGTCGCAGCCCCACTGGAGGGAGAGGCCCCGCCGCCGGATCTCCGCGGCGATCTCCAGGACCCGGCGCCGCTCCCCCATGAAGAGCGGGTCCTGGATGTAGACGTAGCCGGCGTGGTAGCGCTCCTCCAGGAGCTGCATCTCGTCCACCACCCGCCGCGGGGTGTCGTAGCGGGGACGCAGCCCGTGGTGCACCACGCAGAAGCGGCACCGGTAGGGACACCCCCGGGAGGTCACCAGGGTCTTGGCCACCCGGTCCCCCCGCGCGACGTAGTTCTGGTTGCTCAGCTCCGTGAGGCGGTATGCGTGAGGGTCCACCAGGTCCCGCGCCGGCATGGGCAGGACCGACAGGTCCGGCACCACGCTCCAGGCTCCGGCGGGGCGGAGCTGCCCCCGGTCGAGCCAGGAGACGGCTGCGATGCCGTCGAGGCTCCGGCGCCCGGCCGCGAGGCGGTCGAGGAGCTCCCGGAAGGGAAGCTCACCCTCGCCGTGCACCACCGCGTCCGCGGCACCCTGTTCCAGGTACTGGCGGGCGTAGACCGACGCGTGGACGTTCCCGAGGACCACGAAGACCCCGGGGAGCTCCCGGCGGATCCAGCGCCCCAGCTCCCAGACCGCCGCGCCGCTGCACGTGAGGGTGGAGAACCCCACCACCTCCGGCACCGCGGCGCGGATCCGCTCCCGGAGCGCGGTCCGGTCGAGGCCCCCGGCCGCCGCGTCGATCACCGCGACGTCATGCCCCGCGTCCCGGGCCACCGCGGCCACGTACAGGAGGCCCAGGGGCTCGTAGGTCTGTACCAGGCCACGGCCCACGCCGAACATGGCCTCCATCTCGTCCGGCGGGTTCACGAGCAGCACGCGCATTCCGGCCCCTCCCGACCCCGGCAGTCTATCACCTCCCCGCGGGGGACGTCACGCCGGGGTCAGGGGGTGCAGCGCAGGAGGCGGAGGGCCGTGGAGCGGCCCAGGAGCTCGCAGCGGCCCTCGTCCAGGCGCTCCGGGCAGCCGGCGGCCTCCTGGAAGGCGTCGAAGTCCTTCGCCACCAGGGCCAGGAAGGGACCGCGGAACGCGGGCGAGGAGAGGACGGGGCGGAGGTCCGGGCAGCGCGGATCGCCGGGCACGGGGCCCTCCCCGCAGGCGGAGACGGCCACGGTGCGCTCCCCCAGGGCGTAGACATGGACGCTTCCATGGTCGCCCGCGTGGTCCCCCTGCCGCTGGCAGGCCTGGAGGGCGCGCGCGGTGGTGTGCTCCGGGCAGAGGTGGTACGGGAGCCGGTCCGCGGGGCCCAGGGACAGGACCGGCAGGGCCCGGAGCTCCTGGGTCCTCATGCGCCGCACCAGGCCTCCTTCGGTGTCCCGTCCCAGGAGCGGCGCGGCAAGCTCCGTGAGGCCGTTTCCGTCCGCCCGTTTCCAGGCGCGCCAGCCGCCTCCCGCGAGGGCCAGGGCCGTGAAGATCGCGACCCAGGGCAGCCCCGCGAGCCAGGGTCGCACCCGCCGCGGCAGCCGGATGGCTCCCCAGGCGAGGAGCAGGAGCCAGGGGGCGACGAGGGACGAGGTGTTCTCCCATCGGGTGTAGAGCTGCACCTGCGCCAGCGCATAGAACCCCGTCACCCCCGCGAGGAACAGGGCGGCCCCCGGCCGGCGCCGGAGGACCCCCAGGGCGGCCACGATCCCGAGGACCGCGGCGGGCAGCCCCACGAGGCTCCGGCAGAGACCCAGGGGGAGCAGGAGGGCCTCCGCCGTCGGGGGACGGGACCCCGGCAGGACGGCGTGGCCATGAAGCTCGCGCAGGCGGCGGGCCCCGTCCGCGGAGAGCTCCCCGGTGACGGAGACCCCCGCGTAGCTGCCGGCGCTGTCCATCGCGGTCTCTGCGACGGGGAGGTAGAGGCTCAGGAAGAGGAGCAGGGACGCGAGGGCCTCGCCGCGGCGACCCCGGCGCCAGGCGAGGACCGCAAAGATGGCCATGCCCGGCAGGACCGTGAAGGCCGCGAAGTGTCCCGCCCACAGGGCCATGGCCCCCGCCAGGGGCAGGAGGACGAACGAGGGCCGGCCCTGGAGGGCCCACGCGGCCAGTCGTTCCAGGAACCAGAGGGTGAGGGTCGCCTCCAGGAAGTAATGTCCCTGGTAGACGCTCAGCAGGACCGTGGGCGGCAGGAACGCGAAGAGCCGGGCCGCGAGGCGCCCCGCCTCCGGCGAGCCCAGGGTGGCCCCGAGCCGGCGGAGAAGGACGAGGAAGGCCACGGTGAGCGCGAGGTTCGGGGCTCGGAGCCAGGCGAGGGAGCCGCCGACGTTCAGCGCGTCGCCGAGGAGCAGCCACGGGTCCAGCAGGGCCCGGGCCAGGGGCGGATGATAGCTGGGGGCGGAGAGGCTGATCCAGCCCTTCAGCAGCCGGAGCTGGTGGACCAGGTCCATGAAGGGGGGACCGGCGCCAAAGCCCTCGACCTCGTAGGCCCCCGGGGGCAGCAGGACCATGGCCGCGGCGCGCAGCGCCAGCGTGGCCGCCACCAGGCCTGCGAAGCCGCGGCGGTTCCGCGACACCCCGGCGGCGGGCGCCGGCTCCCCTGCGGCGCCGAGGCTTCGCCGCCGGAGGAGCCCCAGGATGGCCAGCGCCAGCAACGAGGATCCCGCGAAGAGGGCCAGGCGGAGGTGGCCTCCGGCCCGGCGGATCCGGGGCAGGCTGACGGCCCCCGGCGCGGTCCTTGCGTCCGGCGAGCGGGCCTCGGGGACGCAGAGGGCCTCCAGGAAGCCCGGCGCCGCGTTGGCCTGCACCCGGTCCCGGAGGCAGGCCACCAGCGCCGCGGCCTCCCGGGGCGCGGCGGAGCCCGGCTCCAGGCTGATGGCCAGGCCCGGAGGCATGGCGCCGCGGTCCCGGCTCACCCGCACCGTCACGGGGCCCTCCGTCCCGGGGGCCCCGGCCTCGAAGCGGATCGCGCAGTCCGGGCCCGCACGGATCCCCTCGAGGCGCCAGGGACCGCAACGGAAAGAGCCCAGGTCGTCGGGGGCCAGGAGGCCCAGGATCTCCGTCTCACGGCCCGGGAGGAGCACGGAGGACCCGCCGGCTCCTCTCCCCGGCGCCGCGCCCCCGGCCCCGGTGACCGCGGCCAGGGCCAGGAGGATGGAGAGCGCGCCGCTCACGGGACGTAGGCCCTCCAGGTCTTTCCGTGCACGAAGAGCTCGTGCCAGCAGAGGAAGTTGAGGATGCACCAGAGGGACCGGCCATGGTCCTTGCGGCGGGCCAGGTGCTCGCCCCACAGGCGCTCCACCGCGTCGAAGCTCAGGAGGCCCGTCCGCTCCACCACGTCCCGCCGCAGCCACCGTCCGGCCAGGGGCCGGAGCGCGGAGAGGAACCACAGGGAATGAGGCATCTCGAGGCCCATGTTGTTCCTCCGGTAGATCGCGGCGGGCACCAGGTCCCGCATGGCCTGCTTCTGGAGCCAGCGCCGCGTGAGCCCCCGGATCCGGAATTCAGGGGGAATGGACGAGGCGGTCTCCACCAGGAGGCGGTCCATCCACGGGAAGCGCGCCTCGATGGAGTGGGCCATCATCATGCGGTCGTTCTTCACCATCAGGTCGCCGATGAAGAAGTAGCGGATGTCCACCAGGGAGAGGCGGTTGAGCTCCTCCTCCCAACCCAGGGAATCATAGAGGTCCGAGAAGAAGGTCTCCGTCCGGCGGTACGCGGGAAGCCCCGGCATGAGCGCGGCCTTCTCCTCGGGGGAGAGGGAGTGGCGCCAGTAGAAGTGTGCGTCGGGCACGTCCAGCTCCGCGCCCTCGGTGAAGCGCCGGGCCAGGAAGTCGAAGCTCAGCTTGCGGTAGTCCCGGGGCAGGCGGGAAGCGACCCTGCGCACCAGGTCCCGGACGGGGCGTGGGACCTTCTCGCGGTAGAGGCCCCGCACCTTCCAGGCCAGGTGGGTCTCGTACGCGTTGAAGACCTCGTCGCCCCCCTCGCCGGAGAGGAGCACCGACACGTGGCTCCGCGCGTCCCGGGCCAGGAGCCAGGTGGGGATCGCGGCGCCGTCGCCGCTGGGCTCGTCCATGAAGGCCATGTGCCGCTCGAAGGTCTCCAGGACGTCCCCGGGGCCCACCACCACCTCGTGGTGCCTGGTGCCGGCCCAGGACGCCATGAGGTGCTGCCAGCGGCTCTCGTCGAAGGAGGGCTCGTCGATGCGGATGGAGAAGGTGTGGAGATCCCGGGAGCGTCCCAGGAAGCGGATCACCGAGAGCATGGAGCTCGTGTCGAAGCCTCCGGAGAGGGTCATGCCCAGGGGTGCGTCGGACACGAGGTTCCGCTCCACCGCGTCGATCATGCCCTCCCGGAGGCGTCGCGTCGCTGTCGGGACATCCAGGGTGCGGTCCGGCCGGTACTCGATGGCGTGGTAGGCCCGCTCCCGGAAGCTCCGGGACACCAGGTCCACCTCCAGGAGCCACCCCCCGGGGAGCTCCCGCACGTGGACGAAGGGAGTGAGGCGGTCCGGGATGTAGGCCAGGGAGAAGAAGTGGAAGATCGCCTCCGGATCCACGTCGTCGCGGAACCGGTCCAGCCCCAGGAACGCCTTGATCTCCGAGGCGAAGTACAGGCGATCCGCCGCGGCCATGAAGAACAGGGGACGGATCCCGTAGAAGTCCCGCACCACCCAGGCGCGGCCCCGGGCGGTGTCCACGAGGCAGAACGCGAACATCCCCGTGAGCTCCTGCACGAACGCGATGCCCAGCTCCTCGTAGAGGTGCAGCAGCACCTCGGTGTCGGACGAGGTGCGGAACCGGTGGCGCTCGTCGAGGCGGTGGCGCCGGCGCAGCTCCCGGAAGTTGGTGACCTCCCCGTTGTACGTGATCCAGATGGCCCCGTCCTCGCTGGACATGGGCATCCCCGCGTGGTCGTCGAGGTCGATGATCTTGAGGCGCGTGCTGCCCAGCGCGAAGCCCTCACGGACCAGGATCCCCTCCTGGTCCGGACCCCGGTGTCGCAGGACCCGGGTCATCCCGCGGACCTCCTCCCGGTCCCGGTCGTCCAGGGGGGGGCCGAGGGAGAAGGCGCCGCAGATGCCGCACATCAGAAGTCCCAGGGTCTCAGGGGCGTGAACCGGCCCTGGAAGAAGCGGAGGACCGGGGGCTCGTAGACGAACTCCAGGCCCGAGATCCGGTCCCGGCGCTCGAACAGCCGGGCGATCCCCTCCACGATGAAGTCGAAGTGCGAGGGCGTGTAGACCCTGCGGGGGATGGTGCAGCGCACCAGCTCGAGCTTCGGCCGGTAGTTCTCGCCCGTGGCCGGGTTGCGGCCCTTGGAGACGTTGCCGCGCTCCATGGTGCGCACGCCGGTCTCGATGTAGATCGCGGACGCCAGGGCCTGGGCCGGGTACTGCTCCTGCTCCACGTGGGGGAGGAAGCGCTTCGCGTCGATGAAGATCGCATGGGAGCCCGGGGGCGTCACGATGGGGATGCCCGCGGCCAGGAGCTTCTCCCCGAACTCCTGGGTCTGCTCCACCCGCATGCGGATGTAGTCGTCGTCCATGGACTCCACCAGCCCGCGGGCCATGGCCTCCATGTCCCGCACGGCCATGCCCCCGCTGGTGACGTCCCCCTCCCAGATCCGCAGCATCCGCCGGAACCGGTGGGCGAGGCCGTCGTCGTTGCACGCGAGCATGCCGCCCATGTTCACCAGGAAGTCCTTCTTGCAGGAGATGGTGCAGCCGTCGCCGTAGGAGAGCATCTCGCCGACGATGTCGCGGATCCGGCGGCTGCGGAACGCGGGATCCTTGCGGCGGATCATCTCCGCGTTCTCCACCACCCGGGTCGCATCGAACATCACGGGGATGCCGTGCCGGTGGCAGAGCCCGCAGATCTCCCTCGCGTTGTCCATGGAGAAGGGCTGGCCGCCGGCCATGTTCACGGACATCTCGAAGCTGATGTAGGCGACGTTCTCCGCCCCCACCCGCCGGATCTCCGACTCGAGCTTCACCGGATCGATGTTCCCCTTCCACGGGAACCCGCTGTGCGCGTCGTGGGCCTCGTCCACGATGACGTCCGTGAAGACGCCCCCCGCCATCTCCTGGTGGAGCTTGGTGGTGGTGAAGTACATGTTCCCCGGGACGATCTGGCCGGGCCGGATCATGACCTGGGACATGATGTGCTCCGCGGCCCGGCCCTGGTGCGTGGGGATCACGTGGCGGTAGCCCAGCAGCTCCCGGAAGGTCTCCTCCAGGTGGTGGAAGCTGCGGCTGCCATAGGGCGTCTCGTCGACGTCCGCCATGCCCTCCCACTGACCCGTGGACATGGCCGCGGTGCCGCTGTCCGTCAGGAAGTCGATGAAGATGTCCTCGGAGCGCAGGAGGAAGGTGTTGTATCCCGCGCGGGCCATCGCGTCGCGGCGGATCGCCTCGTCCGTGACCTTGAGGGGCTCGAAGGCCGAGGTCCGGTACGGCTCGTAGCGCCGGCAGCGCTCCGGCGGCTCGAGCCCGGGGGGGACCACCACCCGGTCCTCCACGGGGGCCAGGAGCGCCTCGTCCGCGAACTCCGGCGTGTTGAGGAGGCGCAGGCCCCGGACCGACTCCCGCCGCTCCCAGGTCCAGGCGATGACGTCCGCGATGCGCAGGAGGTGGTTCCGGGAGAGCGCGGCCCGCGGGAGGTCCAGGGGGAGCCACGCGGCGCCCGGACCGGAGGCATGCCAGGACCAGGGCCCGTCGCACCGGCCCCGCAGCCCGCCGCCGAGATAGAGACACGCGGCGAGGGCGGCCCTGCGGTGATCGGCCGCCGGGACCCCGGGCAGGAACCGGTCCACGTCCAGCACCACGCCCCGCGCGCTCCGCAGGACGGGCAGCCCCCGGGTGACCAGCAGGTCGTGGAGCTGCCCGATCTGGGCCTGGTGCCACTCCACCACCTCGGCCCCGGCCAGCTCCCCGACGCCCGTCGCGAAGACCTCCATGGCGCGGCCGGACATGCCGCCGTACGTGTGGAGCCCCTCGAACACCACCACCTGGGTCCGGAACCGCTCGAAGTGCTCCGGCGTCCGGCTCGCGATGAGGCCGCCGATGTCGCACCGGGCATCCTGGACCGCATCCAGGAGCACCACGTCCGCGGCCGCGGCCATCTCCCGTACCAGGACCGCGAGCTCGGTCCCCGGCCGCTCCACCGCGCGGTTCCAGAACGCGTTGGAGAACGCGCAGGAGAGATCCAGCACCAGGGGGACCCCCGCATCCCGGGTCCGATCCCGCACCGCCGCGAGGCCGGCGAGGGAGACGGGCTGGCCGTTGCGGCCCTCCGGGCAGGTCTCCAGGTGCACGTACGCCACACCGTCCCGGCCCTTCTCCCGCAGCAGGCCCTCCAGGCGAGCGAGGTCCACGTCGCCGCCGAAGTCCCCGGGCCCGCCGGACGACCCCACGGCCGCGCACACGTCCACCGGGACGCCGCCGCAGGCCTCCACCAGGCCGCCGCCATGGCCCCGGTTGTGGGCCACGACCTGGCCGCGGCGCAGGAGGGTCGTCGCGAGGAGCTTCTCCGCACCCAGGCCGTTGTGCGTGGGGACCACGTTCTCCACGCCGAAGACCTCCCGGAGCCTGTCCTCCAGGTGGAAGAAGTTCCGGGCCCCGGCGTAGGCCTCGTCCCCGACCTCCAGGGCGGCCTTCTGGAAATGCGACCATGCGGAGGTCCCCCGGGCGACCAGGTCGAAGATCACCTGGTCGGACCGGAGCCGCAGGGGGTTGTAGCCCGCGACCAGGAGGGCCTGCACCCGCTGGTGGGGTTCCAGTACGGGCAGCCGCTTGACGTCCTTGAGCTTGAAGGGCTCGCTCCGCATGGGCTCCTCCCCGTTCCGGCCCGTCTGCCCGGTAGCCGGGCCGCATCCTAGGGCCCGCCGGTCGGGCCCGTCAAGCGACTCCGTGCCCGCCCGGGCACGCCGGGAATCAAAGGCCGCCCCGGGCCGTTGTTCTCCCCGGTGGGACGGGCGTCCCGGGGTGAGTGCCGTGACCAGCAGGGCCCTCCTGTTCTTCTTCCTCCTTCCCCCCACGGGAGCCTGTGGCCCCTCGGCGCAGGCTCCCCTTGCCCCGAGCCCGGGACGCCCCGTCCTCACCGTCCTTACCTTCAACGTGAACTACGGGCTCCGGGATGCACCGGAGAACCTGGACGCGATCCGGGACGCGGACGCGGACCTGGTGCTCCTCCAGGAGACGACCCCCGAGCTCGAGGCCGCGGCGGACCGGCAGCTCCGGGAGCTCTATCCGCACCAGCGCTTCCGTCACTGCTGCGGCGCCGGGGGCCTCGGGGTCCTCTCGAAGCACGCTGTCGAGGAAGGGCCCTACCTGGAGTCCCCCGCGGGCTGGTTTCCGGGCTGGTGGGTCCGGGTGGACAGCCCCCTGGGCCGGGTCCAGGCCCTGCTGGTCCACCTCCGGCCGCCGGTGTCGGACGACGGGAGCTGGGTGAAGGGGTATTTCACCACCGGGGACGTCCGGCGACGGGAGCTCGCCGCGTACCTGGAGCACCGCGATCCGGAGCTGCCGACCCTCGTCGCCGGTGACTTCAACGAAGCGAGGGGCCCCGCGCTGGAGCTCCTCGCCGCGGAGGGTCTCGTCGACGCCCTGGCCAGCTTCGCGCCCGGCGAGCCCACCTTCCGCTGGCGGACCTCTCTGGGAACGCTGCGCTTCGTCCTGGATCACCTGTTCCACGATGAAGGCCTCCGGGCCCTCGACGCGGAGGTGCTGGACTCCGGGGTCTCCGATCACCTGCCCGTGAAGGTCTGCCTCCAGGCCGCGGTCAGCGACTGAAGAGCTGGACGGTGGTGGACCAGGTGACCAGGAGGTAATGACGCATCTTCGTCACCTCGGTCCCATGGTCCGGGTCGTGGTGGGTCTCGAAGACGTACTGGGGGCTGAGGCTCATGCCGTGCGGCAACGTCAGGCTCACCCCCGCATACACCCGGTTCATGGAGAGGCCGTGCTTCTCGAAGAAGGGCTCGCCCTTGGCCAGGCCGTTGGTCTCCCCATCCTCGACGAGCCCGAGGAAGAGCTCTTCTGCGAGGACCACGTCCACTCCCGCGGCCACGGTGTACGCGGCCTGGAAGAGCTGGCGCCACAGGAGGGAGTACCCGCGGCGCTGGGCGTCGGACCGGAAGACCGTGTTCCGCGCGTAGACCTTGTTGTGGAGGATGGAGCGGCTCGTGAAGGTCCAGCGTCCGAGGCGGTACTCCACGATGGGGATCAGCTCGAGGTTGTGGGAGTCGAACCAGTCATCGGGCCCCGGCTTCCGGATGGGAAAGCCCATGTAGTAATACCAGAGGGGAATCTTCAGCGTCACCGCGCCCCACTTCTGCACGAAGGAGGGACCCGCGAAGAGCTCGACCATGGTGGCCTGCCCCGCCTCCCCTTCGCTGTCCCAGACCTCCCATCGCAGGCCCGGCATGAGGGTCACGGCCCAGTGGGGTGCCACGACGCCCGTGGTGGTGGCGTAGGCCCAGAGCTGCACCTCCTGGGGCGTGTCCTTCGCCGTCGCGGCGGAGGACAGGGACAGCAGCAGGGCGAGCACCGTCAGGGTCCCGGGCGCGTGTCGCATGGTCCACCTCCGCGGGGGACCATACCAGAGGCCCGAGCGTCGAGACAAGGGTGGGGGTCGGGAGGCCAGGATCCTCCCCCCGGCAGCGAAGCTGCCTCCCCGCTTCTACAACCAGTCCAGCGCCAATTCTAAAAAATCCTGCATCGTGGGGCCCGTGGGACGGGCGGAACGGGCGGCCAGCGCGGCCGCCGCGGCCTCCAGCGCGGCCACCGCCGCGGGGTCCGCCCCGCCGTCCCGGGCATCCCGGAGGAGGTCCAGAGCAAGGATCCCCGCGTCGCCGGCTGCGGCCAGGGCCTCAGCCCAGGGATCGAGCTCCGCCGCGACGCCCGGGTGGACGGCCGGGGAGGCGAGGCCGGCCGGCACGGC
>Ga0194112_10005080_pt1 | contig 17795 bp, 19 predicted proteins | sample TA2MahC400mmetaG_FD_146191 | JGI IMG/M metagenome (GOLD analysis project Ga0194112, IMG submission 146191) | Freshwater microbial communities from Lake Tanganyika, Tanzania - TA2015016 Mahale Deep Cast 400m | ecosystem: Environmental > Aquatic > Freshwater > Lake | place: Tanzania: Lake... | reverse complement strand
GTTTTATGAGAATATCATTGAACTCAAGAACGCTATCAGAGCTTTTTTCAAATTAGTGGTTAGTTTGCCAAAAAGAGTCGTTTCCTTGTTGAGACTTAACCTCAACTCTTTTCCGGAAATTCTATAGGATACAAAATGCCATCTAATATAGTGCCGGAACCAACATCCAATGCCGGATTTGGATGCTTATCCCATGTAATGCCATCAGAACTTGTGGCATAACCGACACGCCAATATTTGCCGTCATAGCCTGAATACCACATTTTATATCCTTTCCCGTCATATAATATGTCTGGACCACCCACAAGCTGGCTATCCCATTCCTGCGGTCCCGGAATCAGTATTGGATTTTCAGGATACTTAGACCATAGTGTTTGAATCTCACTGGGCAAAATTGATAGGACATTATTTTCCTGTGGTGAAAATCTAGCAGAATTCCCGTTTGATATGCTTGCGCCGCCTCCGCTTGGAATCATTGATTTATCGATTGCATGAACTGGAATCTCACCGGTGCCTGCTACTCCGGATAATTCCGGTACTGCAGAAACGTTATATGGTTCTCTCACAATCATTAAGTTTGTGCATGTTCCCAAGATAGCTAGGGTAAGAATTCCCAACAATGACGACCCCAGATGAGTCAAAAATTCACGAGGCATTGGCTGGATTCTGATATGTTTTGTTATCTCTAATACGCGGAGTGTGAATATTGACGGAAGTTTCCGTTTCTCAAAAGTCTCGCTGATTGTGTCTAATAGTTCCTCTTTTAGTTCCATGCGTGCTCTTAAAAGCCTTCGTCTGATGGCTGATGAGGATATGCCTAAAAACTGAGAGATCTCATAGCTTGTCATGCCCCCAAAATAATGGAGCATAATGACTTCACGATGCTCTTCGGACAGTGAACTGATGGCTTCTCGTATTGAGTCGGAAACTTGCTCCATCTGGTAGGATTCCATTGAATAGATGTCGTATATGTTAGAGGGTTTTTCCTCGACATATTCATTGTCAGGTCTTATTATGTTTTCTTTTAGCCATTTCGTGCAAAGGTTGGTTACTATGCGATATAGCCATCCTGCGAAACTGTCCCACTGTCTCAGAGTGTGCAGCTTCTTATATGCCTTTATGAATGCTTCTTGAGCTATGTCCTCAGCATCGTGGAAGTTACGAAGCCGTGAATATGCTAGGGCATAGACTCCGGCTTTATACTTATCCACTAATAAGCCGAAAGCATCATGATCGCCATTAAGGCACTGGCTGATTATGTAACCGTCTTCTGTTCTCAATTTATGATCCTCTTGTTAATATCCTTCACTATATATGATACTTAAAAAGGGGTAAATTGTGATTTAAAAAATCAAAAAAGTTAAATTTTTTTATATTTTCATCTATTTTTTGATGGACGGCTTAGATTTGGCCAGCGAATAATGCAGGAGTAGAATAACAAATAAATATTTTACACTTTTTATTGTATAGGAAATTATATTTTTTGCGATAGATAGACTGTTGCTATGGCTTGCTTTTCATGTTATTATGTAACCTTTATTTTCCTGAAACATACTTCATATATAATTGTTTCATCTCTTTTGGTGTTACAGCCAGATATTCCTCTCCCAACTCATCAAGTATAGCAACCAGATCAGATGGATAATATCCCCAGCTTAATGCGTGAACGTGCATGAAAGCAGGATGATATTTCGGGGTATTTTGACGAATCTCGTTTATCAGCCATTGACGATTTTCCAAACGATGGCGAACATTTTGTGTGTCCCATCTCGTAAATATATGGGACACAAGCACATTGTTTTTCCCCATGAGATAATTGGGTGATTTCTCTGTAATCACCTCATCACGTCCCATTCCAAGAATAAGGTTATCAAGACCATTCAGATTATTGACGAATTTCATGGTTATAGGATCATGTCGGTCTCTATCAAATTCTCGCCAAGCGTCTGTGTAAAGATAAATGTCGTTAAGGTTAAGAAAATCCATATATTGCTGAGTCATTCCTAGGTATGCTTGCCAAGCTGAATCCGGATCATCAACTTTTGACATGAAATTGCGGTATGGATGAACGTATCCCGCTCCTGACATAGCCATAATGAAGTGATCATTTGGAGTGGCATTCTCGTAAAACCACGCCATAATTGGCGGGATCAATTCTATAGCGGAAGGTCCTAATGACCAGCCAATAGGTATCTGTCCGCGTTTCATATCCTGCCAGACCCCATGCTGAACGCCCTGCCAATAGACAGGCGCATCTCCCGACTCAACAATATCAAATGAGATATAAATTTTGCTGTCATCCAAAGTGAGTTGCCTATTGAAAAGGGATTTTTGATAATTGTCTACCAATGCGGAAAAATCAACGTCAACCCCGCTAAGAAAACTCATATTGGTTGTCCAATCACAAGGAACACTTATCTTGCCGTATTCGCCAGCCAGACCAACACCAGCATATTCTGTGATACCATCATCCCCGCCAGAACCCCAAAATCCTATAACTGGTATATTGGTTGGTGATATGCCAAAGAGCTTTTCCGCAAATTCCCTTTCCTTAGAATAGTCTGATTTTATCCCATCTTTTTTATCTTTGCCTGTAATCCAGAATGTAAATACTTTGTTGCTTATTAGATAATCCCTTAGATGATGGGGTATAAAATCGGGTTGCAGACATGCAAGGATATTATGATTCATGTCTTGCCACAAATTTTCCAATGCCCAATTATATGCATCAATATTGCTTGCCCATCGTCCGCGCAAATCGCTAACAGATTTGTTATCGCTATATTCTGACATATTTTTTGGCGATATGACTATGCCCTGATTGAGACTGGCAATCATTGTTGCTATATTTATTGTTGATGGCAGTTCAGGATCATATATAACGACGGATTTAGTATCCTTAGTATATCTTGCGATATATTCCTCAATTGAAAGATTATTTGTTTCTTTTATGTATCCTTTCTGTTTCATCCAATCCAGCCAGAAAATATCCTGCTCCCTCAGTAGTAAATAGATTTTTGCTCTATCACCCTCATTTATCTGCCCCTGAAGCGTAATGGCTGTTAGCTTTGTATCAGATGATGCGGTTCTCAAATCAACCACATCAACAACATCAGCGGTTGGCGAACCTTTTGGAAAAAGCAAATTCTTCCATTCTTTTTGATTCATTTCAGCTTCTCCATGGGAATTTTCAGAAATCATAAAGGAAATAAGTAGAGCTGAGATTGCGAAAAATATGGTTAAATTTTGAGTAGGCATATTTTTAATCTAAAAAATTAGGATAATGAATTTGTAGAGAATGTTGAGACTCAATTGGTCAGCATCTATTCCTCTATGGCTTGTTTGTATATTAGTTCATTTTCTTTGGCTTCTATTAAAATTTCTGTTATGAATTCCTCCCTTATGCCTTTTGTGCTTCGTATGGCTTTTAACGCTCCTTCGCGTAGTTGCTTTCTCTGTTCACCATCAAGACTATTTTTATATTCTTTTACCTTTTCTAAAAGCTTTTCTTGTTTTTCTTCCTCTTCTTGTTTTTGAGCTAATATCCTTTCTTTTTCTAAATTTTCAGCTTCTTTTTTCTCAGCTTTACCTTTTTCAGCCATTGCTTGTCCGATAGTATGATTTATTATGGAGAAGTCGTAGGGTTCCTCTTTTGCATTTTCAAGAGTCCATTTAATAGCAAATTGAATGTCTTCTAAGGTAAAACCCTCTTTCAATAGCTTTTTGATATTTACCTCTGCTCTCTCTCTTTTTTGCTTAGTAATTTTTGTTTGTTCAATGCCATTGTAAAATAAGTCAATAACCTGATCTTGAGAGAAAGTATGTTTAAAGGAATTATTTATATTACTATTTATAGGCTGATCTTTTTCATTTTTGCGAGAGTGTGGAATCGCAGTATTACTAGATTTAGTGGCTAGAGTGCTAATATTTAGCGGGCTAATTTCTGTATCTTGTTCGCCAAATATTATCTGTCTAAGATCATTTAGAGTGTTAATAATTAGCGGGCTAATATTTAGCTTGTTAAATTCTGGCACGTTATTATATAGCTCTCTAAGGGTCTTCAAATCAGGTTTTTCTTTCATAAATACTACCCCTGTCTGAATATCCATGTCTGAAAACTGAGGCATTTCACAAGGCAGATATACTCTGTATGTTGGAGGCTTTCTTTGAATAGATTCCTCTATAACTTTTACACAATGCAGATTTACCAGTGTTGCAACACCTTTTCTTACCGTCATTAGAGACGATATGTTACATGATTTTGCAAGTTCTGGTTGGCTCACTTGGCACCAATTCTTGCCAAAACAATATGATAGCCTATAGAATCTTCTATACAAAGTTTGCTCAGTCACAGTTAATGTCGGCATAAGGATATCATCTACAGATAAATCAATCATTCCAAACCTATTGAGAAAACAGACATTAAATCTTTCATCTTGTGGTTTCTCTGTCGGTTCTTCTGATTTTCCCAGTCGTTTATCGAGTTGATGTCTGACTTTTTTTGCCTCATCTTTGTCTATGCCAAAACGAGATAAAACTCCGCTTACGCTTTTGTCCAGGTCATCTTCAGTAAGTCTCATAATATTTCCAGATAGATAAATTTTAGACTGCTAATATTTAGTATGCTAAAATTTATCATACTATTCCCTCAATTTCCTCTGCAAGTTCAAGATAGTCTTTGGCCCCGGGGGATCTTCCATCATATTCAAAAACGGTTTTATTCATGTGGGTTGCTTGCTCTATTGAAGTATTAGAGTTAATTATGGTCTGAAACACATTTGCTGATGTGAAATATTTATTAATTTCCTGAATAATACCTTTACTTATTTTGGTGTTTTTCTTATACCTAGTCACAAGAGCTCCCATAAGTTTTAGATTTTCATTCACTTCCTTCACATCTTCAATAGTTTTCTCAAGTTGGGCAAGTCCGACCAACGCATAGTAAGAATTTGCCTCAACCGGGATAATGTAGTGTGTTGCTGCTAATAACCCGTTGATTGTCAATAATCCTAAATTTGGAGGACAATCAATCAAAATGTAATCAAAGTCTTCTGTGATTTGCACATCAATTTTTCTGCTTAATGCAATAGATGCTCTTGCAGAACGTGACAGCTCAATGTCTGCACTGCAAAGCCTTAAATCCCCGTAAATCAAACTCACATTATCAAGTCGTGTTTCTTCATATGATGTAGACACGACTCGCGTTTTATCCATCAATACATTATAGATTGTTCGTTTGGCCTCAAGTGGATTCACGTTTCCTAATGTTAATGAGGCATTAGCCTGCGGGTCCAAATCAATAACAAGCACACGCTTGTTAAGCTTCATCCCTAGTGCTGCCGCAAGGTTTATAACAGTTGTTGTTTTACCAACGCCTCCTTTTTGGTTCGCAATAGCAATAATACGAAGCATATTATCACCTCCTTAGTGAAAATAAGATGCGAATATCGTAATACATTACAAAAAAAAATGCAAGAGAATTCTTTTTAAAATGTAAGAGAATTTATGAAAAATGCATGAGATTTATGCTGATTAATATCATGAAGAGCAAAATCAAAAGGAAAGATAGAAAATAACGCCTTAAAGAATATCCAAAAATTTTATAATGCTTTTCTCTTTCAAAGCTGTGATAAAAAATCGCCAATTCGCTAGGTTAAAAGTCAAATACGGGTTTGGTGTTTTTGTATTCCCCATCAAAAATAAAGGCGTCAACAACCTTTGTGGTCATTGACGCTTTATAAATTGGCAGGCTTCTATATTGAAGTCTTTAACTGTCTTGTTAATGTGCTATATATGCTAAAGAGCTATAACCTCATTGGCATGATCACACAGACATAGCCATCACTGCCCACTGGCTTCATCAGGACTGGTTTGAGAGGATCGCTCATGCTAAATGCCACTTTATCTCTATCAGTAAACTTCAGGATGTCTAGCAGGAAATTCGCATTAATTCCAATGCTTATGTCTTCACCCTCTTTTCTTATACTAGCCCTCTCATAAAATAGAAAACATAGAAAAACAAACAAATAAAAAAAGGTTGAAAACTTGCATCCCCCCATGTATCATATCAAAAGGCAAACTTAACACGAAAGGAGAGATGCAAGTGTTACCTAATATTCGTTCACATAAAGAATATATTGACTTTGTTAAACAAAACCTCAATGATGACATTATCCCTAAAGCTCATGAGGATGTCTTTGATAAACTCAAACTGTTAGACCTGACTCCCATCAGATTACTTGCTTTACACATATACTCATCAAGAAACGGCAGACCTGCCTTTGCTCCGGAAGATATGATGAGAACATATATCGCCATGGCTCTATGTGGTATCACTTCGCCAACTAAATGGGTAAATAAATACCTCAAAGATAAATCAGGATTCTACGCCATCATATCTGGATTCATGCCCGATGATATTCCTTCTGTTGGCTGCATGTATGAGTTTACCAACCGGTTACTCGATATCCCGAAATACCTCAAAGAAGACCACATTCAACACAAGAGAAAAAGACTCACCAAAACCCAAAAAAACAGCTAAAGGATGACAAGCAAAAAGTCACTGGACGTCACGTCAAGATTGTTGCCAAACTTGCCAAGAGATTTCGAGAGCAACTCAAAGAGCAAGAGAATCAAGAGCAAGACGGTTTGAGTTCTGTCTATATCCCTTATGCTGAAAAAATAGTCAATGAGATTCTCAAACTATGTGTCCTGTCTGAATCCCAAGCAAGGAAGCTTTTAGACCTAAAACACATGAATATCTCTGCTGATGGAACCAAACTCAAAGCTCATTCTAATCCACATGGTAAAAAGGTATGCAACTGTAAATCTCAAGGAATTTCTCATTGTGAATGCAAGAGATTCTACAATGCTAATGAAGCTTCATGGGGATATGACTCCTACAGAGATTGCTATGTCTATGGATTCAATCTTTACCAAGTCAATTCTTGGAGTTTTGATAACAAAACGGAACTACCTGTCTATCTCATGATGGTAACAGCTAGCAGACATGACTCCGTGTCGGGTATGTATGCCTGCCAAAGAATCACCAAAGGCATGAGATACCATATTAACAATGGTTGTTTTGATGGTGCTCATGACGCCACTGACTTTTACATCATGGCTCGTGATGTATGGGATATGAAACCTTTCATACCTATTAACAGCACAAATGAGGGAAACATCAAGAATCTGCCTATGTCAACTATGACAGAAAATGGTGTTCCTATCTGTCATGCAGGACACCAGATGTATTATTCCGGTTATTGCAGGGACAGAGACAGACTCAAATGGAGATGTCCCATCAAAGCCAGAAAAAACAGCAAACTTAAATGCGATTGCATTGATAATTGTTCGCCATCTGCCTATGGTAGAGTGGTCTATACGCATCCATCAGACAATCCACGTTTGTATACTCCAGTTGCCCGAGGAACAGACAAATGGCAGGAGATATATGACCACAGAACATCAGCAGAGAGAGTGTTTAAGCGAGAGAAGAACGACTTCAAACTCACTGAATTCAAGACACGCTCAAAGGAACGTTATCTTTTCTATTCCCTTTTGACAGCGATAGCAGTTCATATTGATACTTGGTATCGTGCAGATAATCAGCCTGATAATTCAAAGTCACATTAGGATCATTTATCCACTGAACATGAGTTTTTATCACGCAAGTTCACCTGCCATGCTCTCATTCTGCCTTTTTCTTTTGAAACATTAGGGGATTTCTCACTGAAGCCTTGATTTCTATTCTTTATGTCATCTTTTTGTCTTTCCGTCACCTACTTTCTGAGATCACTCATACGCGTTTCCTCATAGCCTTCGCCATATTCCGGTGTTGATGCCTTCACTTTGAGGATATCTCCTGCGGTTTCCATTGCCAAACCAGGCGTCTTTGGGTTAGCCATCGTTCCTATTCGCTTCACTATGGAAAGTAGCTTATCTGTCTCCATCGTTAACCTTATACCGTTCTCTGCCGGTATGATTCTCTCATAATCGGGATACTCACCCTCGATAAGCCTTGAAACAAGGGTGATATCACCAGTGTCAAAGATTGCCTTGTTATTATCCAGGCATATCTTCACTATGGTAGATGATATCAATATATCCTTGAGACGTTCGATTGCTTTGATGGGAACTATGCCCTGTTTCTCTTCTATGACTGCATCATTTAAGCTTGCAGTAGTCACAGCCAATCGCTTGCCGTCAGTCGCTGCCATCTTAATCTGCTTTTCTTTCAGTCTTATATGAACGCCATTGAGGAAATGTCTTGTTTCCTCTTTTGAAGCAGCATAGGACGTTTGCTGGATCATGGTCAATAAAGCATTTGCGTCCATAGAGACGAAGTTACCCTTTTTATCATTTTTTTCGTCTATCAACGGCGGAAATTCATCCGCTGGCAGTCCTGCTATCTTGAATTTTGCTGAACCACAGGCGATGTTAATCTTATCTTCCGGCATAGTCACCATATGTATTTCGGAATCTGGCATCTCCTTCACCATCGCAGCGAATTTTTTTGCCGGTATTGTGATAGAACCACCGTCGGTCACCCGACCATTTACTGACACCCTTATACCAATCTCAAGATCAGTGGCCGCTAAATATATCTTCCCATCTGTTGTTGAACCAAGCAATCCCGCTAAAGGATCATTGGTTGTGGATATAAGCAGATTTGACAGTATTGGCAATGGTGAATTACTTATTGCCATGTTGACTATTTTCATCTGGTTTACTATGTCCTCTTTTCTAAACGTCAGTTCCATTCCTTCTCACCTCACCTTCATATTTTGTCTTTATGTAACCTAATTCTGCCACAAGAGGAACGAGTTCGCCAAAAAGTGATGAGATGATCACAGTTCCATCAGCGTCTATGAATATTCTGACGCTGATCAGTAATAATATCTTTTTCCTGCATCTCCGCTTTCGCTTTCCTCTCTTTGACATTTCCAAGTTCCCCTTCCAGTTCCTCTGTCATTTTGAGACACCGCTTGCCTTTAACGCCAAGCACTTCCACAGTGCTTGTGCCATCGGGCATAATGATTATCCGTATCTTCTCCTCCTTCAATATTTCATCACCTCGCAGTTGGGATAATAGGCTAATAAGCTTATACCCCTATATGCCCATACCCTTAATTTAAGTCAATGGCGTCATATCTTGATCTTTTGTATACAGTCTTCATTGTTGGCGGATTTTTTATCCCTGATCTTTCAAGGAAGAGCATGACTGCCAAAACGTGCTTACATTTCCACTGGTTATCGGCTTTATGTATGATAAAATCAACGCATTTGCAGACAAGCCTTCCGTTGTCATCATAGGAGAGGATATACTCTCCGCCATCAGATGATGGCACTGAATATCCGCCATCGACAACAGCTACGTTTAGAGACAACGCCTTTCTTTGTCTGGATGCTAACTCATTTGGGGTCATAAGGCATCAACGAGTTCTAATGCCTCATACCTCGATGGTCTCCATAACTCTATCTCTTGTATCTGATCCTTACATTCCGCCAGTATCTCGCTCAGAATGGCATCCAGGTTGGGTAAATCCCTTTTGTCTGACGGCTTGTCTATCTCAGAGCGTATCTCATCCATCACCTTTGTCAGCTGATCGTCATCGTGAAAATTGAGACGCTCAAGTTTTGAGATAAGGTTTTTCAGCCCAACTACCGATCTTGGCACAAGCCTTTCATTTCGTCTGATGCTGTCTCTGACGCTCTGACAGATATCGACTATTGCTGTTCTCAGGCTTGTATTTATCTCTGTGAAAAAGTCGGCTATCATCTCTTGTTTTTGAGCGTTTATCTCCTGTGCCACCTGCTGTCTCATTACGTCTTCCGGTGATAATCCCGCCTGTTGTAACGTAAGTTGGTCTGGTAGAGGAATATAAGTATATACTTCTTCATACCTGAAAAGTCTCCTCATATCCTCTGGCGATGGTATCTGCTCAAGGCATCTTTCTGTAAAACTATCGATGAAGCTCTTTGGAACTTCGGCATCAGGATTATACTTTAACCTTTTATATGCCTCCTTCGCCATCTGTGAGTATATATCCCTCAGTTGACCGATGCTGTTAGGCAAGTTTGAGATTACCTCATCCCTTATGGCATAGAATTGGCTTTTGATCGTTTCATTCTCATCACGCCACCTGTTCCATGCTGTCACCGGAACAAACCTACCCCAGAAGCATTTGAAGCTATTCTCTTCTAGCGCATATCTGGCACGTTTCTCTATGTTCTCCAATCTCGCCACCATCTCCGGCGGTAAGAGTTTCTTTCTGCCCAATTGAAGATAATCCTTGACCGAACCATCCTCTGATATTCCTAACTCACTTTCGCTTAATCGTGAATAAGGTCGCCAGTAGCCAATATGAAGCGCCACCAAGACGCCTTTCTGCATGAGTTTTAGAACCCAGTTTTCGTCTATCGTCATCAGCACTTGCGGTTCGATGTCCAATTCAAATGCCAGTTCATCCTGTATCGCCACGTATATCACTTCCTTTCAATGAATGACTGAATATTTTAGATTTCAACATTTCTAAAGTTTACATTCTCAACTGCTAGAGTTTCAGAAGCGGGTATTGCCCTCGTAGCTGCCCATTTCCTGAGATGATCAATGCCTTCCTTCATGGTCACGGATAAAGGCACTGTGTCATATATGGCTTTCAGTATATGATCAGTTTGAAGCTCCGTGTCTTCGTCAAAAGCGTCAAACATTCCAGAGATAACTGCCTGCTCTATCTCTGCCCCGCTGAAGCCTGATGATACTTTTGATAACGTATCGAGGTCAAAGGCATCTGAATCTCTATTCCGCTTTGATATGTGAATAGAGAATATCTCCATTCGTTCAAGATCGGATGGGAGATCAACGAAGAATATCTCGTCAAACCTCCCTTTCCTTAACAATTCCGGCGGAAGGTTCTCCACCGAGTTGCATGTGGCAATAGTAAACACCGGGACAGCCTTCTCCTGCTGCCACGTCAGAAACGTTCCGAACACTCTTGCAGTAGTGCCTGCATCGGAAAAAGATGACGATTGAATCCCTGAAAGCCCTTTATCCAACTCATCAATCCATAGAATACAAGGGCTTATGGCTTCGGCAGTCTTTATGGCTTTCCGTATATTCTCTTCCGAACCACCGACTATGCCTGAAAATACCTTGCCTACGTCAAATCGCAGCAATGGCATCTTCCACAGTGAAGCGGAAGCCTTGCATATCAATGACTTGCCGCATCCCTGCACACCGAGTAATAGTATGCCCTTTGGCTGCGGCAATCCGAATTCCCTTGCCTTTTCAGAGAAGGCATGACCACGTTTTGTAAGCCATTGCTTGAGATTGTCCATGCCACCTACATCGGTAAGACTTTCACTTACCGGGAAGAATTCCAGTATCCCGCTTTTGCGGATTATCTGTTCCTTTTCCGACACTATCTCGTCCTGAACGATATTACGATGCTTAACAAGCGATCTGGCGAAGACGTTATCAATCTCATCAAGCGTTAAGCCCATAGCACTTTTGACAATACCTTCTCTCTCATCTGAAGAGAAACTCAATTTCAATCTTGGCTCCATTTTTTCAGTTACGTCATCGAGAAGTCTGGATATATCATCCTTATCCGGCAATGACCAATCAATGACGGTTATCTGCTTCTCCAATTCATAAGGGAGTTTCAATATGGGTGATACAATAATGAGAGTTTTGCTCTGGGGCTTGAGCGTGTCAACGAGTTCCCTCAGCTTTCTAACTATCATGGGGTCGTCCATAAATGGATGTAAATCCATGAATGCAAATATCGCCGGTTCCCTGAATCCATTAATGTAATCCAGAGCAACCAATGGGTCCTTGGTATCCTCATTACTCGTGTTATTTCGCGATACACCATCAATACACGACCACGTGAGGAACTGCCTGTTACGCTCCGTTGCCACGTCCTTGATACATCCCTCAACGCGCTTTTCCTCGTAGGTGACTATGTAGATTAGTGGATATGCTGCCCTTATGAGTGTGTCTATCTCTTTCATCCGTAGCTCCTTTTCACAAGCAGAAACTGCTTGCCCAATTCTGTGGTTTCTTCAGTGACCCTGAATCCCTTACGCTGTGAGAATGAACGTACCTTCTTTTCAGCGTAAGCGACACAGAGATTGGATACGAATTCCTGCTCTGTCACACCTTTGACGCCCCACCAGTCACAGACGATTTCAAAGATACCATTCTCGTTCTTTCTAAAGCCAATGTCGTATCCGCCTGTCTTTACAGCAAAATCCACCATCTGCTTTGTTTTTCCATATCCAGTCACCGTCTTGGCATTGATGACCTGATAGCCCATTTCTGTAAGACATTCGATAATGTCTTTGGCAGATTTTATCTGCACCTGAACGTTTGTGAAGTGTGACATTTATCCCCCTTTCACCTCATCGAGTAAAGCTAGCGCTTCCGTCATTGTTGTTGAGGTCCATATCTTGCTAACGACGTCTGTTTTTTTGTCTTCAAGAGATTTCACTTTTTCGCTGGCAGAGGATGTTCTCTGGTCAACCAGTAGCTTTGCTTTTGAGCCATAGATGAGTGTGTCATTGTTATACTTACTGAAACCGATCTCCTCCTTCTGTTTTTGCAGTGCGGAAATCTTCTTCTCCATGTCCGCTATCTCGATGTCCATTGCAGCTACGCCCAGTTCTTCCTTTACCTTGCCCTTGATCTGTGCGACAAGATCGCCTGATTCGTCCCTTGCCCTTTGGATTTTCTTATCCAGCAGTTCCATTGCAAGCTGAGATAGCACACGGCGTTGAGTGTTATTTATTCTCCCATTTCCGTTAGTCTTTTCGTCCATTTTACTAACCCTCCTATTTCGGTTATTTTGGCAAATCCAGTCCCAAATATATAATTTGCCAGTTTTGTTAAAGTGCTAATAGTTTTCCGGACTGGCGTCTACCCATCATTTACATGATAGGTAGATGCGAACCCAGAATTTTCACTTTGATTATGTGCTCAAAAAGTGATAATATATTAGTAAGTTTTCCTTTATGTCAAACAAACATGCCGAGTCACGTTCCGCCGCCGCTTTTCCCCGATTGGATTGACGGAATAACAGAATTGGAAAAATGAAACCAGACATTCAAAAGATATTAGTTGAGCTGCGTCAGCATTTTGAAGGCATATATGGTGATCGGATGGTCAATATGCTTCTGTTCGGTTCACAAGCCAGAGGCGATGCAACCGTAGAATCAGACATTGACGTTATGGTAGTGCTTAGATGACCTGTAAAGCCCGGTGATGAGAGCGCAAGAACCGTGGAAATATCCGCCGAAATATCACTGAAGTATGATGTTGTCATCTCCTGCATTTTCATGTCAGCAGAACGCTATGCAACCGGGCAAAACCCATTGATCATAAACGTGCATAGGAGTATCTGTATGAATTCCGACCAATATTCATTGCTTCAGAAGAAGCTGATGGCAGAAGATGATTTCGATGCAAATCGGAAGGGCGGAGGAATTCATGGAATTTGCAAAGAAAGTGCTTGGTTATATACCCTAGAAATGAGCTAAATTGATGACCTGTTATTCGGTTTGAGCGAATAATGTCTTTTGTTACAAAGAAAAATATGGCAGGACGTTATGATATAAGACCATAAACGCCCTGCCCTTGATTAATTTTGTGAAAGAGCAAATATATTTTCCGATGCTATCTCTATGAGCATGTCAACGGATTTTTCAACAAGATTTAATGTATCTGCATCTGACATCTCATTTTTCGGAATATTATCGAAATCATAAAGAACTGTGAAAGCCAATGCGGAAACATCCTCGTCATCCAGAATTCCAGCTTTGGCTATCTTTTCCAGCATTGACGTGCATCTGGTAGAAGCATCAAGATAGTCTTTCAATCCCTGTGATTCGATCCATTCTCGAACCTTGTGGCTCTTTGCATCCTGTCCTTTACAATGATCGGGCAAATCCACGTGAAACCACGAACTCTCAGCGTTGACGATGTCCATACCTTCAGGGCTTTCAAATATCCTGCCAAGAGGATATGACCTGCACCTGAACGGCCTATCAGGATGGATGCTGCACAGGAATATGTCCTCGCCATCACAATTCTTTGCGTTTGCCAGACCTTTTGTGTTGATACTACCATTTTTGACTCTGTTTTTAAGATCATCCAGCGATTTCGCCTGAAACACTGGCGCAAGGAACGGACATACGCTGAGGCTGTCGTTTATCTGTCTGAACCGTATGGTCGCTATGGGCATCCCGCTGTTGGGACCTACATTGAAGCTCAATAGGTCATTGGCTACCATCTCTTTAGTGGTCATTTTCAACGTGTGCCTCATGCGGATGACGTCATAAGTATTGACAATTATGGTATTGTTGATACAGCATCTTCCGCACTGCTTGCAGCTGAACCTGAAGCTGTCCTCTAAAGTGAGTTTTCTCAATGTCCCGTTCTGGACTGATTCTGCTATTTTCCTTAACTGGCTGTTATTCACCTTTCACCTCCCGCTAGAATGGGACGTCTGAATCGTCGCCTTCCTCATTGTCATTTTGATCATCAGATTTGCCCCCGAGGAACTGAATGTTTTGAGCGACCACTTCGATCTTACTTCGCTTTGTGCCGTCATCGCTTTCCCACGACTGATACTGCAATCTTCCTTCAACGAATATAAGTCTTCCTTTAGAGAGATGCTCATTGCATACCTCAGCCAGCTTGTCCCATGCGGTTATATCCAAAAAGCACGTTTCTTTTTTCTCACCGTCTTGGTTGTTGGGGTCTCGGGGGTTTCCCCTGAGATTATATGTCCTGTTAACTGCCAGACCGAATCTGACGATGCCAGTACCATTGGCAGTGTATTTCAGTTCAGGATCCCTTGTAAGGTTGCCTATAAGGAACACCTTGTTTAGTGTAGCCATTTGATCTCTCCTTTGTTTGCAATGATTAGTCATCACTTGCCAGATCATTGAAGCTCTTGCATTCTTTCCTCGAATTCCTCTCTGGTCAGAATTCCGGATATGACTGACAGATGAACGTCACCGATCTCGCCTTCAGGACATGCAGAAGAATAGCATTTGCAGAAGCGATAATGCTGGAGTTCGCCTTCATAGTCATTTTCCAGCACTTCACCATAAATACTGAACTCGTATTCTGTCTCCTGCCAGAAATAATCGCCTTTCTTGATGGCTTTCTGCCATTCCTGCACTCTTTCATCAGCCGCCTGCATAGCTTGGCTCAAACCTTCCAGCATCTCCTCCGTGGTTTGATAAAAGGTAATGTTCATCATAGCCCTCCTTACATTTTTCCTGATAGTTGCAGTTGAAGCACCCGAAGCCTCCGATGACGTTGGGGTAAAACAGCTTCATCTCAATCGCTCTGACCACCTGTGATATTGTGGCGATAAGCCATGAATGATCACGTTCTGTTCTCTGCGTCTCTGTGACGATGACCTTCGGTTCTTTTGTCTTAACAAGACTTACCACTTTCAACGATTTCTCAGCGGCACCGTAAAGAAGCCTGTATGCCCAAGAATAAAGAGTTAGTTGCAGGTTCTGATCGATCTCCTGTTGAACCGGGCTTCTGCTTGTGGTCTTTATCTCGATAATCGTGTCATCCGTAAAGATTGCGTCTATCTTGCCTACAAGATCCAATGTTTTGATGAATAGCCCTGTTGATGGGTCAATGATAGGTAGTCTAAATGGCAATTCCACTTCCGTTGGTCTTTCTTTGCCCATCTCGTCATAATATAGGTTTATCAAGACTTTGCCTTTTTCGAACATATCAGATGGGTTATCTTTCCATGCGATCTGGTTCTCTTTGGTGTTTTCCTTCCAGGAGACAGTATAAGCACTTTCTGCCTGTGCCCGATTTATCGGAGCATCATCCATTAGCCCTCTGTTGATAGCTTCTATGGCAGAATGAATGCTTCCGCCAAATACGACTGCTGATGGCGTTTTCTCCCATGCGATGCCCAATTCATACTGGAAGTAGTATTGCAATGGGCATTGAAGGTAGCACATCAGTTGTGAAGCGGAGAAATGTGGTTTGTCTTCATCAGGTATCCTCATCAGTAATCAACCCCCTTGCCATTGCCCTGGTTCTGTAAGTAGGCAATCAGTGCGGTAGCCATAGTCGGATTAAGTGCCTCTATTTTTTCAGTGCCGAACATCGTCTTTGATTGTTCCTGCACCTTTTCGGGAGTCCAGCCAAGATCCGTTCTCAGCTTCTTGATCTGTGCCAACTGCTCTTTGGTAATGGCAGTTCCGCCTTTGGGTTGGGATTTCTCTGACATACCCTTGCCCTTCTGTTCTTGCTGTCCCGGTCTCTGTTCTTCCTTGCCTGCACCATAGAGGTGCAGTCCAATACCGAACATTGAGGCACATTTCTTCAGGGCATCACTGGCGGACGCTTTGTAATCATCACCAAGTGAGATGATCTCACCTGTCTTTGAGTTGGTGGTTATGCTGCTGCAACCGAACTGGGTCTTTGAAACCCCTTCCGCTGTTAGTTTTCCCAGAACCATCACCTGTGTGCCATTGTTCTCCTGTGTCAGCACCTCGAAACTCCACTGTCCGTCAAAGCAGTCATTTAATCTCTGAATGACTGCGTGTGCCTCCACATAGTCGATCATCTCACCGAAATTGCCCTTGCGTTGCTTGATCTGTTCCTTATCAAACGGTTTCTCTAAAAGCTCTCTATTCATTTCGTCCTCCTTCGTTCTTGTTTATGCTATGCCAGAAATTGAGTAAATCCCTATATCCCCGGTATAGCTTTTGGTGTTTTGTAAATGTGCTATTTAATGGGCAATGATGGCATGGTATGGCCTTGTATCGACCGGCTTGATGTCCTCATACACCCTAACGACCTGAATAAGTTCGTTGTTTTTTGTCCAAATACTATTGCCCATCACTCAATCCAGAACACTGATATTTGTTCCAGACTGATAACTGAACGCCTTTCTAGGGGATACTCATCCCTGTATGGATGAGACACCACGAATTCAAGGCGTCCAGTTGTCAATCAAGAAAAAGTTGAGAAAGTCCTTGCTCATACTTGGCTTATAGCTGTATAATTATTGTTAAATCTATCAGCCATTCCGTAGCAATGGAACAGAAAGTCGGTTTAACGATAAGTGAGGTGATCGTAAATGGGATACAAAGGCATAGTAAAAGACAATGTGATCGTATTGGAACAGGGCGTGAAACTTCCTGAAGGAACGGAGGTCGAAGTTATAGAACAGGGCTGGTGGATGTCGGAAGAAGCCAGACGAAATGCTACTGATAAGAGAGCTTTCAAAAAATTGCTTGATGAATGTAACAAACTTCGTAAGCAGATGCCAAAGACGACAGACAGCGTGCAAATCATTCGTGAAATGCGGGAAGAGAGAGCAAATCGATAGGAGAATAATGGATGGAATGGTGTATTGATGCTAACGTGTTTGTAAAAGCAGTGATTCAGGAAGACCTTTCAGAAAAGGCGGAAGCTCTGATGTTAGATGCCTTAAACATGGAGATACGCTTAATTGCTCCACATTTTTCCTATGCTGAAACATGCGGCGCTGTTAGGAAAAAGGTATATAGTGGGGAAATTACTGTTAACTTGGGTGATATGGCATTCGGAAAACTCAAACGGTTTCCTATTCAAATGCTATCAACATATTATCTATTGGATCGTGCTTGGGAAATTGCGAAGCAATACAATCTTAGATGGCTTTATGACTCATTTTACGTTGCTCTTGCCGAGGAAAGAAATTGTTTATTCTGGACGGCGGACATGGAACTTTATAACTCAGTAAAAAATGATTTTGTCT
>Ga0194112_10005079_pt1 | contig 17796 bp, 14 predicted proteins | sample TA2MahC400mmetaG_FD_146191 | JGI IMG/M metagenome (GOLD analysis project Ga0194112, IMG submission 146191) | Freshwater microbial communities from Lake Tanganyika, Tanzania - TA2015016 Mahale Deep Cast 400m | ecosystem: Environmental > Aquatic > Freshwater > Lake | place: Tanzania: Lake... | reverse complement strand
TCCGTTGGCGTTCGCGGCGGGAGTCCACACCAGGCTCTCGCCCGGGGAGAGCAGGGTGGTGCCTGGGACCACGGGCACGCCGCCCTCGGTCAGGGTGCCGGTGGTCACGGCCTCGATGCGGAAGCTCAACGTGTCGCCGTCGGAGTCCGCATCGTCGGCGGCTCCGGCCAGGGTGGCATAGGGGATTGTGAAGGGCTGGTCCTCCGTCGCGCCCGGCAGCGGCGCCACAGCGGTGAGGGTCGGCGGCGAGTTCACGATCTTGGTCACGAACGCGTCGCCCGTGCCGCCGAGCGTCGTGTCGATCCCTCCGGGCGTCGGGAAGTCCGGCGACGAGGTCATTCCGGCGACGAAGGCGTTCCCCGAGCCATCCACAGCGATGCCGGACCCGAGGTCCGTGCCCGACCCGCCCAGGTAGCTTGCGAACAGGAGCGCCCCACCCACGCCCACCCTTGCCACGAACGCGTCCAGGCTCCCGCCCAGCGTGGTGTCGAAGACGCCGGGCGTCGCGAGGTCCGGCGAGCCCGTGACGCCCGTGATGAGAGCGTTGCCCGCCGCATCCAGCGCGATGGCATAGCCGGTGTCGCCGGCTGAGCCGCCCAGGTAGCTCGACCAGATGTAGGCCGTCGGGGTGAGTTTGGTCACGAAGGCGTCCTGCCCGCCCCCAAGCAGCGTGTCGAAGCCCACGGGCGTTGGGAAGTCCGGCGACTGCGTGGACCCCGTGACGACCGCATTCCCTGAGCCGTCCACGGCAATGCCGTAGCCCGAGTCGGCGTTCGACCCGCCGAGGTAGGTCGCCCACAGAAGGCCCCCTGCCCCACTCACTTGGGCCACGAAGGCGTCTTCAGGCCCCCCCAGGCTCGTGTCCAGCGCACCAGGGACCGGGAAATCCGTGGAGGACGTCGCGCCGGTGAGGAAGGCAGCTCCCCAATTGTCCACCGCGATGCCGTAGCCCCTGTCCGTGCCCGCCGCACCGCCCAGATAGCTTGACCAGAGGAGGACGCCTGTTCCGCTCACCTTGGTCACGAAGGCGTCTTCGGTGCCGCCCAGGGTCGCGTCGAAGCCGCCGGCAGTCGGGAAATCCGCGGACTCGGTCGATCCCGTGAGCATGGCCGCTCCTGAGCCGTCCCGCGCGATCCCGTAGCCTGCGTCCGCGCCCGCCCCGCCGAGGTAGCTCGACCAGAGGAGGGCGCCCGCCCCGCTGACCTTCGCCACGAAGGCGTCCCGCGTGCCCCCCAGCGTTGTGTCGAAGCCCCCAGCCGTCGGGAAATCCGGGGACTCGGTCATGCCCGTGACGAGGGCCGCCCCCGAGCCGTCCACCGCGATGGCGTAACCTCCCTCCAGTCCCGAGCCCCCAAGGAAGCTCGACCAGAGCAGGGTGCCTGTGGGGTTCAGTTTCGTCACGAAGGCGTCCTGGGTGCCGCCCAGCGTCGTGTCGAAGCCACCGGGGGTCGGGAAGTCCCCCGAGGCCGTCACGCCTGTAACGAACACGGCCCCCGAGCCATCCAACGCGATGGCGTAACCATCGTCGGCGGAAGCGCCACCGAGATACGTTGACCAGCCCAACAGCGGGTCAATCACGAGCTCGGCCTGCGGGTCGTAGGAGCCGGTGATGGCGAAGCCGTAGGTCGTGGCGTCAATGAGGGAGAAGGCGCCCGCCACCTGGACGCGCTGGCCGCCGACCTCCTGGTAGATGATTGGGGCGTCATCAGTGACCTCGCCGAGCGCGGTCGCGATGCGGAGCGCGCCGCTATCATCGAGCGAGAGGCCCTCGATGCCGTCGTAGCGGAGGCGAATCTGCGCAGGGTCGGCGCCGGGGGCGACGTGGAACTCGTATTTCAGCCCGTCGCGCCGCCCCCAGGTCAGCAGGTCAATCCCCGACCAGAGGTCCTCGTAGGCGACGGTCTGGAACGTTGGCACGCCGGTGCGCCAACTGGAGGGGTCGCCCACGTAGTAGTTGTAGACCGCCTGCGAGGCGTCCTGGCCGCTTGGGGCCACGGTGCTCGCCCCCTCGAAGGTCACTGAGAATTGTGTGGCACAGCCGCCCTCGGCTGTGTCCTCGCTCTGGAAGAGCTGGAAGACGGGGCCGGCGTCGGTGTGGAGCACGTTGCCGCCGGAGGTCTGGAAGGCGTAGCGCACCGCGGGGTCCGCCCACTGCCCCAGGTTGGCCGCGAAGAGCGCGGGCGAGGCATTGAGGACCTCGACGGCCGCGCCCGCCGCGAGCAGCACCCGCGGCTCGAGCGGCTCGAGGGCCAGGCGCTCGCCCCTCCTCGTGGGCCTCTCCGCTCCGACGAACCGCCGGTTCCGTGCGACCATGCTTCGACTCCTCAAGAGAAACAGCTTCGGTACGGCGTGGGCATCATGACACGTGGCCGCCCCGTTGTCAAGGGCATTGTCGCGCGCGTCCTCCTATCTTCTCGTCCTCGTCGTCGTCCTCGTCGTCGTCGTCGAGTCCGCTGGCTTCCTCCTGGCAAGAGCATTTGACGACGACGACTGGGCACGTCACGCCAGGTAGCTTTTCATCGTGGCGAGTTCGCGGGGGAGGTGGGTCTGCCACGGCTCCCAGTTGATCCATTCGCCGCTGAGGAAGCCCTTGTAGGCGATGCTCTTGAGGAGCTGGACGGCGCGCTTGTGGTCAACGATGCCCTGGCCGATGGGGCAGAGGTCGAGCCCCTTCGCGCCCGGCTTGCCGTCGTGGAAGTGGACGTGGCGGACGTGGGGGCGGAGGTGGGCGAACGCCTCGTCCATCGTCATGCCCGCGGCGTTCACAGGGTGCATGATGTCCCAGTTCGCGCGGACGCTTGGGTGGCCCACGCGGTCGAGGACGCGGGCGAGGTGGGCGGCGTTGCACCAGGAGTCGTGGGTCTCGACGCAGAGGGTGACGGCGGCGGCGCGGGCGTCCTCGGCGAGCTTGGCGAGGCAGTCGGCGACCTGCCCCTCGGCGGCCTCGCGGCTCATGCCCTGGGGGATGTTGCCGCCGAAGACGCGCATGGCGGGCGCCCCAATGTCGCGCGCGAGGGCGATGAGGGCGCGGGAGTCGGCCATCATGCGGCTCAGCTCGCCGGGCGTCGGCGCGGTGTAGGAGCACGAGGTGGCGAGGCAGGCGATGGCGACGCCGGAGTCCTCGGCCAGCTTGCGGATGGCGGCGCGCTGGCCGGAGGTCGCGGCGACCTCGATGCCGTGGGCGTGGCGCGACTGCGCGCGCGGCTCCACCCCGTCGTAGCCCAGGCGCTTCGCAACGCCCAGGACCTCGCCCCAGGTGAGGTTGGGACACGAGAAGGTCATGAAGCTGAACTTCATCGGACGTTTCCTGCTGAGGGTTGAGGGGCGGTGGCGACTCTGAAGAGGACGTAGAAGAGGAGCAGGTCTGCGACGGCAAGCGAGGAGAGGACTTTTCCGAGCTCGAGGGCGGTGACGCCCATGAGGAGCAGGGCGATGAGGAGAGCCCAAGCGACGCGGTTCGAGTGGCGCTGTTCGCCACCCGAGATGGCGGCCAGGCCGACGCCGAAGGGGATCATGAGGACGGCGTGGTGGGTGTGGAGGGAGACCGGGCTGAGGAGGAGGCAGCCGAGCACGGCCAGGCCGAAGGCGGCGGCGTTGGGCGGCCACTGGCCGCTGCGCGCGGAGCGCCACCACGCGAAGAGCAGGAGCGCCAGGATGGGCAGCTTGAGGGTGTTGGCGATGGCGAAGATCGTGCGGTCGTCCAGGCTGGCAACGTTGAGGTAGAGCTCCCAGGGCTGCTCGACCTCGCCCCGGTGGGCCCTCTTGCCGGAGAGGAAGCGGAAGAGGGCGGCGGTGAGGGACTGGTTGACGTTGCGGTAGGGCCGCGAGATGATGGGCTGCCCGTCGCCGCGCCCGCTGGGGGCCTGAGGTCCGCCCTGCGAGATGGGCTGGACGACGATCTTGTACCAGGAGAGGTGGCGTTCGAGGTTGCCCTTGGGTCCCCAGACGAGCGAGCCGAGGCCGGCGACGAGGAGGATGGCGGACGCGGCCATGCCGAGGAGGGCCATCCAGCGGCGCTGGACGACGAGATAGAGGCCGAAGAGCGCCGGGGTGAGCTTGAGCGCCGCGGCGAAGCCCAGGAGGGCGCCGGCGCCCAGCGACCGGTCCCAGGCGGGCTTCCGCAGGAGGGCGAAGGCCCCCACGATGGGCAGGAGCACCAGCATGTCGCTCTCGCAGCGCGCCACCACGCTGCCGATGAAGATGACAGAGACGAGGAAGAGGATGAAAGCCCGGCCCGGCACGCTGGCCGCGGGCTGCGAGCCCCGCGCGCAGCGCCAGACCGACCAGAGTCCAAAGAACAGCGAGAGGGCGACGAAGAGCGCGGCGCCCAGCCGCAGCGGGAGCAGCCCGAAGGGTGCGAAGGCGATTGCGAAGAACGGCGGGTAGGCCCGGATGTGGCTGATTGTCCAGTAGTGGTCCGCCCCGCGGAGAATGGACTCCTGCACGATGCGGCGGAAGCCGAGGAACTCCGAGCTGTGGCGGAGCTGGCGGGCCTCGTCGGGGGTCTTGGCTCCCTCGGGGGCGTGTTTCTTGAGCTGGGTGGCGCGGTGCCAGGCGTTGCAGGCGAACGCGCCGACGGACAGGGCCAGCGCGAACTGGAAGATGCGGCTTGCGGCGACGCGGCCGAGAGCGGTCTCAAGCCGCTGGAGGATGCGTTGGGGCGTGGAATGCGCCATCTTCGGCGTAGCCTGATTCGGTGCCGATGCGGGCGATGTCAATCCGCGGGGCACGGAGGCCCCGCCCACACGCCAGGATGTTCTCGGCGGCGCTCATGCCCATGTCGATGTAGTGGTCGGCGCTCGTGTAGCGGAAGAGCGCGTTGCGGCCGACCGAGTGGAGGTTCTCGAAGGAGCCGAGGCAGCCGAGGATGGCGGCCACGTGGGCGTGGTAGCCGAGTTCGTAGACGGGGTATGCCTTCGGGACGCGCTGGAGGTCGCAGGGGCCGGCCTCGGCGCGGCGGGCGAGCCGGGCGCGCTCCAGGTAGTCGAGGGCCTGGCCGTAGAGCGCGTCGGCCGGGGCGTTCCACGTGGCGTCGCCGCGCTGGCAGAAGAACTCGATGACCAGCCCGGTCTGGCCGGGCGGGGCCATGTCCGAGCTCCAGTTCCTCGGCTCGTGGAAGCGCGCGAACGGGCAGTCCGCGTCCGGGAAGTATATCCAGTGGTCGCGGGTGACGCGCTCGCGCCGGAAGGTCACGAAGAGGGTCACGAGGTCGCGGTAGCGCAGCTTCTCGGCGGCGGCGAGGACCGCTGGCTCCGGCCGCGGCTCCAGCAGCCGCACCAGGTCGTCCATCGGCAGGGAGCTGACGCAGTGGGTGACGGGGAAGCTGGTGCCGCGCGATTCGACGGCGACGATCCGCTTGCCGTCGTGGATGACCTTCTCGGCGGGGGAGTTGACGAGCAGCTCGTTCGGCAGTTGCCAGCCGGCGGCCATCGCTTCGGGGATCATGCCGAAGCCCAGGCGCGGATAGAGGAAGTGGCGGACCAGCGTGGTGGCCTTGCCCCGCTTGAAGAGGGCGTCGCGGATGACCTCGCGGAGCGAGAGGCCCTTGATCCGCTGCTCCGCGAAGTCGGCGGAGAGGCAGTCGCAGGGCACGCCCCAGAGCTTCTCCGTGTAGCCCTTGAAGTAGGCGCGGTAGAGGGGCCGCCCGAAGCGGCTCACGGCCCACTGCTCGAAGGTCAGGCCAGGGGAGGGGCGGAATGCCTCCTTCACGCGGTTGGCCAGGTAGCCGCAGCCGGCGGCGAATGCCCGTCCCCAGCCGAGCGCCGAGAGCGCGTTCAGCGCCGTCAGCGGGTAGTCCACCATCTTCCCGCGGAAGCAGATGTGGCTCACGCGGTCCACGGTCAGAAGGTCGGGGCCGATGAGCCGCTCGACGAGTGCCTGGACGTTCGCCTTCTTGGTGTAGAAGCGGTGGCCGCCGAGGTCGTAGCGGAAGTCCCCGAAGCGCACCGTGCGGCTCGCCCCGCCGAGGACGGCGTCGCGTTCGAGCACCTTGATGGGCAGCTCGGTCCGGCCGCGCAGCGTCTCCGCCGCGCTCAGGCCCGCGATGCCGCCGCCGAGGATCACTATCAACGCAGCTCCTCTCCCGGAACGCCTGAAAGGTGGCGGCGCTATTATACTCGCGGCATCGCCAAAGTCCAATGTGGCATCCGCGCTTGACTTCGCCTGCCTCAGTAGGCATGGTGGGATGAGGAGAGTCATTCACAAGTGGACTCGGAGGCCGAGCATGGACGCTGGGACGTTGCTTGCCGTGTTGTGCGTGGCGCTGGCGGCCTTGGGTGCCGTGGCGGGAGAGGGGGGACCTGCGGCCCCCGACCAGGCAATCCTCAAAAACTTGCGCAAAGGCCACCCCCGCCTCATCGCGCTCGAAGGCGACCTGGAGCGGGTGCGGGAGATGATCAGGAAGGAACCCCTGGCGAAGGAGTACTACAACGCGCTGCGGACCCAGGCGGAGCGCTACCTCAAGGAGCCGCTGCTGGAATACAAGCTCGTCGGCCCAAGGCTCCTGCACGTGAGCCGGGCCGCCTGCGACCGCATCTACACCCTGGGCCTCCTCTATCGCCTGGGGGGAGATGTGGGCGGGGGCTCTGTCCCCCGCGATGAGAAGGGGAAGACGCGGGGCACGGAGGCCCCGCCCACAGAAGGGCGCCCCGCCTACAACCCCGGGGAGTTTGCGGACAGGGCCGTGCGTGAGCTGATGAACGTGTGCGGGTTCCAGGACTGGCATCCGCCCCATTTCCTCGACACGGCGGAGATGACCCACGCGGCGGCCATCGGCTACGACTGGCTCTACGACCGCCTGACGCCCGAGCAACGCCGCACCGTGGTCGAGGCCATCGTGCAGAAGGGGCTGCTCCCCGCGAAAAGGGTCTACGACGGCGGCGGCTGGTGGGCGAAGTCGGTCCACAACTGGAACCAGGTGTGCAACGGGGGGACCGCGATCGGGGCGCTGGCCATCGCCGATGAGAAGCCGGAGCTGGCCGCCGAAATCGTCGCCGCGGCCCGCGCCTCCATCGTCCGCGCGATGAGGAGCTACGAGCCGGAGGGCGGCTGGGCCGAAGGCCCAGGCTACTGGCACTACGCCACCCGCTACAACGTCTACTACCTCGCCGCCCTCCAGAGCGCGCTCGGCACCGACCTGGGCCTCCTGGCCGAGATGCCGGGCTTCACGAAGGCGGGCGATTTCCGGCTCCACTTTTGCGGCCCGATCGGCCGCACGTTCAACTACGCCGACGCGGGCGACCGCTCGGGCCGCGCCGCCGAGATGTTCTGGCTCGCCCGCACGCTCGACAAGCCGCGCTATGCCTGGCACGAGCGGGCGTCCGACGGCCGCCCCGACGCCCTGGACCTCCTCTGGTTCGACCCGCGCGGCCAGGGGCCGAAGACAGAGCAATGGCCCCTCGACCGCCGCTTCCGCGGAGTCGAGGTCGTCTTCCTGCGCTCCGCGTGGGAGGACCGCGACGCCATCTTCGTGGGCTTCAAGGGGGGCGACAACAAGGCCAACCACTCGCACCTGGACCTGGGCACGTTCGTCCTCGACGCCCTGGGCCAACGCTGGGCGCTCGACCTGGGGGCCGACGACTACAACCTGCCCGGCTTCTTCGGGAAGCTGCGCTGGACCTACTACCGCCTTCGGACCGAGGGCCACAACACCCTGACACTCGGGGGCGAGAACCAGGACCCCTCGGCGAAGGCGCCCATCATCGCCTTCGGCTCCACCGACGCCAAGGCCTTCGGCGTCGCCGACCTCTCCGCCGCGAACAAGGGCACGGCCCGCTGGTGGCGCGGCATCGCACTCCTCGACCGCAAGGAGGTCCTCGTCCAGGACGAGGTGGAGCTGAAGGCCCCCGCCGAGGTGGTCTGGACCCTTCACACGGCGGCCAAGGTGGAGGCGGACGGCTCGGCGGCGACGCTCAGGATTGGCGAGAGCTGCCTGCTGGCAACGCTCCTCGAGCCCGCGGGAGCGAAGTTCGAGTCGGCCTCGGCCACGCCGCCGAGGCCGCAGGCGCAGAACGAAGGGATCACGCGCCTCCTCATCCGCCTGCCGGGGGTGAAGGAGGCCAGGCTGGCCGTGCTCCTGACGCCCTACCGGGGCGCCGCGCCGCCGGCGGCGAGCCGGAGCCTGACCCCCCTCAAGCAATGGCCCGCCGAGCCGCCGGACGGCGTGCCACCAAAGTAGCTCCTGTTTCGGGAAGTGGGGACACAGGCAAGATGCCTGTGCCACCTTCTGGGAAAGGGCGGTGGCACAGGCTTCCAGCCTGTGACTGGACTGAGGAGGTCGTGTGATGCGCAGCCGACGCGAGTTTCTGAAGGAGGCAGCCGTGGGCATCGGAACGACCGCTCTGGGCGGCGGGGGCATCGTGCTGGGCGCGGCGCCCGACGAGCAACTGCCGCGGGTGCAGCTCGGCCCTTACGACGTGAGCCGCCTCATCGTAGGCTCGAACCCCATCCTGGGCTTCTCCCACCTCAGCGGCCTCATGAGCCGCGTCATGACCGACTACTACACGGCGGAGAACATCCAGAAGCTGCTGCTCCGCTGCCTGGAGGTGCGAATCAACGCCTGGCAGACCTCGGCCCACGAGAAGGTGGACGCCGCGCTCCGAACCCTTCGCGAAGGGGGACGCGACATCCACTGGGTGTTCCTCGCCCACAAGGCGCACACGGAGGACGCCGGGGCGCTCAAGGAGATCGTCCGCCGCAACAGGCCCATCGCAATCGTCCACCACGGGGGCCTGAGCGACTCTCTCTGGCGCGAGGGGAAGATCGCGGCGGCCCGCGACTTCGCCAAGCGGGTGAAGGACCTGGGCCTCCTCGCCGGCCTCTCCGCCCACAACCCCGACGTCATCCGCAACGCCGAGGACCAGGGCTGGGAACTCGACCTCTACATGACCTGCTTCTACCGCGTGACTCGCACGGCTGAGGAGCTGAGGAAGGAGTTCGGGATGGGCGAGGCGCCCCTGGGCGGCGCCTACATGTCCGGCGACCCGGCGCGGATGTGCGAGCTCATCCGCCAGGTGAAGCGTCCCTGCCTTGCGTTCAAGATTCTTGCCGCGGGCCGCCGCTGCGAGCGCCCGCAAGACGTCGAGGCCGCCGTCCAGTCCGCCTTCGCGAACATCAAGAAGAGCGACGCGGTGATTGTGGGGATGTTCCCGCGCTACCAGGACCAGGCGGGGGAGGACGCCGCCCTGGCCCGCCGCTTCGCGCCACTGAGCCAGTGACACCTGAGGGGAAGGGTTGGTAGTGCGGGCTTCAACCCGTGTCCGGACCCTGAGACACGGCCTGAAGGCCGCACTACAAACTCCCACTTGATCTTCAGCTATTGGGTGGTGTCAACCGACCCGTCGCCCTTGCGGATGGGGAGCCAGGAGTTCTGGTAGACGCCGCCGGAGGCGCCGCCGTCGAGTGCGGGGGGGACGGCATACTTGGGGGCGGGCGACTTGGTGGTAGGCTTGTTGTCGAAGAGGCACTTGCTGTCGCCCCACTCGTAGCTCACGATGTCCATGATGTTCAGCGCCCTCGCGCGGCCGTCGAAGAACATGCAGGCGGTCCGCTTGTTGTGGCGCGGCACGGGGCGCCAGCCGCGGTTGAGCGAGATGTCCTCCCCGGCGTCGGTGGACGGGCTGTAGGACGTGTAGTAGAGCTTGTAGAGGCCGACCCTGGTGAAGAGGGAGTCGGGGAAGCCGGACGTGATGTTGGCGCCCGAATAGACTCGGGACATTGGGAACCGGACGTAGCCGGTCCAGTTCTCGGCGGAGAGACCCGTCGTGCGCTCGCGCCACTCGGTGGGCGGGGCGTAGTTGCTCGTGGGCATGAAGTAGCCCGAGCCGTCGTAGTTCCACGTCGGGCTGTTGGTCACCAGCCCGGTGTCGCAGACCGCGATCTGGTTGCTGGGGTCGTTGAGGGCGCTGGCGTGGACGGATTGGCCGTAGTAGAGGATGGGCACCGCGGCGGGATGCCCCGCCTGGAAGCACGGATAGGGGGTGAAGCCCTGCGGCTCGGTTCCGCCCCCAGGGGCGTACGGCCAGCACCACTGGTCCGGCGCATTAGGCTTGTCTGCAGCATTCCCCATTCTTGACCCGCTGCACGCGGTGGCCGGGAAGTCCCGCCCGTAGAGCTTCTGGTTGAACGGGTAGAGGATGGACTCGCCGAAGGGGGCGGCATAGTTGTAGCCGTAGCCGATCACCGCCTGGCTCTTGGCCCGGCACGCGAAGAGCATGCACATGCGCGCCATCTCGATATGGTAGTACGTGTTGTCGGCGTCGCTCTCCGCCTTGCCGGTCCTGTTGGTGTACGACTTTACGGCGTTCTTCCAGGTGACTGCGGGGTTGATGTAGGTCGCGAGGGCAGCGTACCAGAAGGGGAACTTGGTCGCCTGGAGCTGCTCGGCCGGCGTTGTGCCCTGGCATACCCTGACCGCGACGTCCCAGTCGAGCGGCGGCTCGACGAACGGGCCGTTGCCAGGGGCCAGGATCGCCCGGTTCCCGCACGAGACCATGTAGGAGTCGAAGTTCGTCGTGTAGCTCGTGTTCGCCTGGCCGATCTGGCGCAGGTTGTTGATGCAGTGGTTCAGGTCGGCCACGGCCAGCGCGTACACGATAGCCGGCAACAGCAGGCCGGCCAGGATCGTGATGATCGCGATGACGACGAGGAGTTCGACGAGGGTGAACCCTCGCCGGCACGAGGGCCGAGGCACCCAGAAGCCCGGAACTGCTCCGTTACGCATGGCTTGATGACCCCCAAACGCGCCGTGTGGCTCCCGCCAGTGACTGAGCGCACCTTCCGACACCTAATTATACCCCTGTGACTTCCCACTTGTCAAGGAGGGAAAAAAAAACGGCCCTCGTCGCGCGCTGGCGTTCCCGGTGTCCTCATTGTATAATGCCTACCGGGAGCGTCTTGAGTGAGGAGCTGTCCCAATGGCCGGCGTGGCTATAGACCGCGAGGCATTCGCCCGCCGAGCCGAGGACTACTATGACCGCGTCCTCCGCGCGAAGCTGGAGCCGGACCACAAGGGGGAGTACCTGTACCTCGACGTTGCCACGGGCGACTATGAGCTGGATGCAGATAAGCTTGCGGCGATGCGGCGGGCGAGGGCGAAGCACCCAAACGCTTTCCTCTACATCAAGCGCGTCGGTTACCACGCCGTGGGGCGCCTTGCCCCTCGGACCGTCTCGCGCCGCCGGATGCGCGCCGATGACCCGATCCTGCTGAAGTGCAAGGCCGTCCTGAAGGCCATGTATGGCGACCGACTCAAAGCGGTCATCTTGTACGGCTCCACTGCGCGTGGGGAGGACACGACGGAGAGCGACGTTGACCTGCTGGTGCTCCTGGACGGCCCCGTGAACGCCGGCGCGGAGATTCGCCGAATCTGGGAGGAACTCTATCCGGTGCAACTCGAGTGCGATAGGGCCATCTCCATCCGTCCCGCCGACGCCGCGAGCTATGAGAGGGGGGAGTCCATGCTCTACCAGAACATCCACGATGAGGGCGTGCCAGTATGAACCGGCGTCTCCAGCAGATCAGCGACCTCTGGCAGCGCGCCACGAGGGCGCTCACCGTTGCGGAGAGGGACCTGACGAGCGGGGACCCTGACTTCGCTGCGGCACGATCCTATTATGCGGTCTTCTACGCTGCGTCCGCCCTGCTGCTATCTGACGACAGGCGGTTCCGCAGGCATAGTGGGGTCATTGCCTCATTCCACAGGTACTACGTCAAGGAGGGGCGCGTGCCCAGGGAAGCTGGCAGAACCCTCATACGGCTACACGATCTACGCGACCTGGCCGATTATGGCGGGTCCCAACACGTGACCATGGCCGATGCCCAGCAAGCCGTCGCCGATGCGCGGCGCTTCCTGGACCTTGTGCAGCCGCTTCTGCCCTTGGAGCAACCCAGCGAATGACTGCCGAGCTGTGGCTTCCTGCGTTGGGCTTCATCGTCGCTGCGGCCGGCGTCCACGCCGCGGCTGGGCAGGCGGCGCTGCCCGGGAAGGTCGGGAACTACAGGGGCTATGAGCGGCGCGACTTTGTGGTGGATGGGTGCCAGACGATTGTGGTGGTGCCGAAGCAAACCGCCGCGGGGAAGCCGTGGGTGTGGCGGGCGGAGTTCTTCGGTGCCTTCCCGCAGATTGACCTGGCGCTCCTGGCCAAGAAGGGCATGGGCCACCACCCCCATGGCCTCGACGACCCGGCCCCCGCCGTCGAGTTCATCCTCGAGCACACGCGTCGGGGAGAGTAGCCGCAAGCGTCTCGCTTGCGCCCCTCCTCGCCCTTCGACAAGCGGGACGCTTGTCGCCACAGGGACCCGCAAGCGGAAGTGTGGTTGACTCTGCGGCGTAGCGGGAGTACATTAAGAGAATGGCGGCCACGGCCGATTCCCAGCACTGCGAGGTCCGCGGGTTGGACGTTCGGGGTCCCGGGTTGAAATCCGAAATCCGAAATCCGAAATCCGAAATCGCCAACGCCCTGAGCTGCGACCTGGAGGACTACTTCCAGGTGCAGGACTGCGAGGGCCTGGTGGCGCGCGAGGCGTGGGCGGCCATGCCCTCGCGCCTCGAGGCGAGCACGGACAGGGTGCTCGCACTCCTCGATGAGGCCGGGGTGAAGGCGACGTTTTTCGTGCTGGGCTGGAACGCGCAGCGGCGCCCCGCGCTGGTGCGCCGCATCGCCGCTTGCGGCCACGAGGTGGCCTCCCACGGCTACGCGCACCGCATGGTCTTCGACCAGAGCCCCGAGGAATTCCGGGCCGACATCGTCCACGCCAAGGCGCTGCTCGAAGACCTCGCGGGGCGACCCGTCCTGGGCTACCGCGCGCCCACCTTCTCGATAACCGCCCGGTCGCTCTGGGCGGTGCCCATCCTCGCCGAGGCAGGCTACCGCTACGACTCGAGCATCTTCCCCATCCGCCACGACCGCTACGGCATCCCCTCCGCGCCGCGGTTCCTCCACGAGTTGAACGGGGCGCAAGAGGGGAGAATCGAGGACGAGGACGAGGGACGAGGACGAGGACGAGAGGGGACAACGAAGGAGCCCCTCGCCCCTCGTCCCTCGCCCCTCGTGGAGTTCCCTCCCACAACGCTGCGGGTGTTGGGCTGCAACGTGCCGGTGGCGGGGGGCGGGTATCTGAGGCTGTTCCCCGCGCGGCTCATCCGCGCCGCGCTGCGGCGGGTGAACCGCCTCGGGCACCCGGCAATCGTCTACTTTCATCCCTGGGAGCTCGACCCCGGTCAGCCGCGGCTGCCGCTGCGCGGGCTGAGCCGCTTCCGCCACTACGTGAACCTGGCGCGCGCGGCCGACAAGTTGCGGCTCCTTCTCCGCGGCCTCCGCTTCACCACCGCCGCCGCAGTGGTTGACCAATGGGCCGCCGGCCAGCACGGAGGACAAGTGGATGGATGAGCTTGCGACCCTCCTCGATGCCGTGCTCCTCGTGGTGTTCGGCGTCTGGGCCTATCGCGTGGCCAGAGGGAAGCGCCGCGACGAGGTCGGCTGGGCGCTCGCCGTCGGCGTGGCCTATTGGCTCCCCGGCTACGCGGTGCAGGCCGCGATCTTCCCCTTCCTGGCCAGGAAGCTCGACTGGGCGGAAGCCGTCCAGAAGGCCTGGCAGAAGCCCTCCGGCTTCATCGTGGGCGCCCTGTGCGCGCTCGCGGCCGACCTCTATCTGACCTTCTTCGTGAAGCCGCTCGCCCCCCCCGAGAAGGAGGGGGGGGAGGGGCCTCCCGCGCCCCCGGGCACCACGGCCCCTCCGCCCGAGGAGGGCGCCGAGGCCCCGCCCGCCCGGGGCGGCAAGGCCGGGGCCGCGGCGCAAGAGATGGCCGCTGCGCCCCCCGCCGAGGTCTTCGGCCTCCGCGCCGATGGGCCACTCGGCTACGTGCTCCGCTACTGGCCCGCGGCAATCGTCGTCCTCATCTACCTCCTCCCCACCTTCGAGGCCGTGGCGAGCAGGTTGGAGCACCTGCGGGTCCACGCCGGGCCTTATCCGCCGTACCGCGAGCTCGCGCTGCCGCTCCTCGTGGGAGCTCAGGTGTGGCTCCTGGGCCGCCGCCTCGCCCCGGCGCTCTTGTGCGCCTTGTTCTGCGTGGCGTTCATTCCGGGGATCAACTGGATGGAGTGGGAGTGGAGCCGCGGGAGCTCCTACTACTCGCACGGCTACCTGATCCCGTTCGTGGCGCTGGGGCTCGTCTGGTCGAACCGGCAGCGCCTTGCGAAGCTGAAGCCGCAGGGGGACCTCCGCGCGGTCGGGCTGGCCACACTCGCCGCCGGGCTGCTGATGCTCCTCGCGGGGGCCTATCTCCGCCGCGGCTCGATCCAGGGCATGAGCCTCCTGGTCATCCTGTGCGGACTCGTCTTCTTCCTCTACGGGCGCGCCGTCACGCGGGCGCTCCTCTTCCCGCTGCTGTTCACCGTCTCGATGATCCCCCTCTCGATGTGGATGCTCGACGCGCTCACGTTCCCGCTCAAGACGTTCGCCACGGCGGGCACGGTGCGGGTGGTCAACGCCCTGCACGCGGCCGGGCTCCAGCGGCAGCCCGTGGCCCAGGACGGCAACGACGTGGGATGGGTGGGCCTGGACGGGAAGCCTGACAAGCTGACGGTGGCGGAGGCTTGCAGCGGCTTGAAGTCGCTCATCGCGCTCTTGACCTTTGGCGCCCTGCTGGCCTATCTTGCGAAGCTCTCGCGGCGGCACAAGCTGGTGCTGTTCGCCGCGGGGGTGCCGGTGGCGCTCCTGGCGAACATGTGGCGCATCGTCACCCTCGTCCTCGTGGCCAGCCGCTGGAGCTCGGAGATCGCGCGGCCGGACACGTGGGTCCACGACTCCACCGGGCTGGGCATCTTCGCCGTCGCCTTCGTCCTCTTCTTCGCCTTCGAGCGGGTCCTCCGCGAGTTCGAGTCGGCCCCCGAGCCGCAAGGCTCCACCGCGCTCGCGGCCCCCGCGCCCTGAAGCTGGGAGAGCGCCCATGCGCACCCTCAACCAACGTTACGCCGTCGCAATCGCGCTCCTCGCCCTCAGCGCGCCGCTGGTGCTCTACCTCAACTACAGCATCCCGCCGCCGTCCAAGATAGACAGCGTGGCCGCGGCCATCCCCCGACGCCTCGGCAAGTGGGTGGCCGAAGGACCAGACGGCCGTGGGACCCCTCAAGAAGAGGAGATTCTCCAGACTGATGCGATCCTGAACCGCACCTATCGCTGCGCCAGGCTGGCCGACTGCACGCTCAACGTCGTCTACGCGCAGGACAACCCCAACGCCGTCCACCCGCCCGAGCTGTGCTACAAGGGGAGCGGCTGGACGGAGAAGGTGCGGGACACGGTGCCCGTGGCCGTGGGCGAGGAGGTCTACGAACTCAATAGGCGGCAGTTCGCCCGCGGCACGGGCGAGCTGATGTGGGTGCTCTACTGGTACAAGGCCGGGCCTGCCAGCTACCGGAGCTACTGGGGCTTTTTCTGGGCCACGTTCGTCGCGCGCCTCAAAGGAGTCTCCTGCTCGTGCAGCCTCGTCCAGGTGAGGTCAGAGTTCAGGGACCCGGACTACGCGGGTGAGGTCTTCGCGGAGTTGCGGAAGTTCGCCATCGAGGCCATCCCCGCCACCAACGCCGCGATACCCTAGCCCGCATTTCTCACGAAATGCGGGAAATCCCAAGAGCCAAACGCCAAGCACCAAACAATCTCCAAGCCCGGAATACTCAATGACCAAAGCAAGCCCCCAGGGTCGCGGGCAACACCACGTAGTCTCCGCTTGGACCATTGAGGATTGAGGAGTTTGGGGCTTGTTTGGCGCTTGGTGCTTGTGGTTTGGTGGTTCCCGCATTTCTCACCAGCCGCTGGTGAGAAATGCGGGCTAGCTGTTAGGCCATGGGGACACGCAGTTGCGGCAAGCGAAAAGAGCTGCATCTTCCCATCTGGCAAGGACATGAGGCCGCCGGCGCACCCGGGGCGTCTGGACAAGTTGACAAGGCGGCGCCCCGGCGCGGCGATCGGGCGAGGTGCGCGCTCCCGCTGCGTGCTCGGCTTCAGTGCACAAGTGCCCACCGTTCCTGAGCTTAGCGGCGCTCGCGGGTGGCCGCGCGGCGTCCGGGCAGTCCGGCATGAATATTGCATCCAAACACCATAACGCCATGCGGGGTCGCACACGGGGGGCGGGACAAGGAGAGGCAGCCTGTCCGGCAGTTCCCCCCCGGCGGCCCGTCGGGAGAGCGCCCGATGAGTGCCCCGACGCGGCCCTCCCAAGAGCGCCGCAAGTACCGACGCCTTGAGCTCACGGTGCCCCTGGTCTTCACCTTCAGGACCAGGTCCGGCGCCAGTGTGTCGCGCTCCGGCATCACCCGAAACGTCAGCCCCGGGGGCCTCTATTTCCACACTGCCGCCGCGCAGGATCTCCATCCGCAGCAAGAGGTTACGGTGAACCTGATCGTCCCGCGCCGCGGCAGCCCGTCGGAGGCCACCGTGTCGCTGTCGGGCGAGGCGCGCATCGTGCGCGCCGAGCGCCTGGCGGCCCCAGCCGGCTCGCCCTCAGGCGACCTCGCCTGGGGCGTCGCCGCTCAGTTCACCAGCCGTCCCAAAGTGGACCTTGCGAGCGTGGAGTTCCTCTTCGCTTCTCACTGAGCCATTCCGGGACCCCCAGCCGCCCCTCGGCAGAACGCCTGCGTGGGGGACGCGTCGTCCGCGTTTCCTGACGAAACCGCCCGTTCATAAGTCCATGCCGCCTCATTGATTGTGGCGCTGGTTCTGGAAAAGCGGACGGCCCAGTGCAAGCGAGTGGACACGTGCCCTGTGACGCGACCGATTCGGCAGCCGCACGGTCGGAGCCGGCTCGACGTAAGTGTCGAGTCCCGAGCACCTTACGGCGCGCCGCTCGATGATCGGCGGAACGCCCGCTTTTCAGTCGGAGCGGCACGATTGTTGCAAGCGCACAAAATGGTGAAAGGCGGCCAACCAGAGGCGTGAGGCTAATGCCAGAGCCGGCCACGATTCTAGTCCTCGGCAGCGGAGCAGGCGTCCTCTACCTGCGCTTCTTCCGCAAGCGCTATGGCGAGTTCAAGCGCGCCATTGACATCCTGTTCGCCCTTCCCGGCGTCCTCATCGCCACGCCCATCACCCTGCTCCTTGCGGCACTGGTCAAGCTGACCTCCCGCGGCCCGGCCTTCTACCGCCAGGAGCGGGTGGGCAAGGACGCCAGGGTGTTCAGGATCATCAAGCTGCGCACGATGGTGGCGGACGCTGAGGCCGCCACCGGCCCCGTGTGGGCGGTGCTGGACGACCCGCGCGAGACGCGTCTCGGCCGCTTCCTGCGCCGCACCCACCTCGACGAGTTGCCCCAGTTCTGGAACGTGCTGAGGGGCGACATGAGCCTGATCGGCCCGCGGCCCGAGCGCCCGGTGTTCGTCGAGAAGTTCCGCGGCGAAATCCCCGGCTACGCCGCCCGCCTCGCCGTCCGACCAGGCATCACCGGCTGGGCGCAGATCAACCACCCCTACGACCGGTCGCTGGACGACGTGCGGCGCAAGCTCGACCTCGACCGCGAGTATATCCAGAAGATGGGCTGGCGGATAGACATCCGGATCATGGTCGCCACCGCCGCCCGCATGCTGGGCCTGCGCACCCGCCCCCCCGCCCCCCCGCGCACCGATGCCTGACCCCCGCCTCGTTCCAAAGTCCAATATCCAATACTCAACAGAATGGCACTAACCCGCATTTCTCACCAGCGGCTGGTGAGAAATGCGGGAACCACCAAACCACAAGCACCAAGCGCCAAACAAGCCCCAAACTCCAATCCTCAATGGTCCAAGCGGAGACTACGTGGTGTTGCCC
>Ga0194112_10005078_pt1 | contig 17796 bp, 11 predicted proteins | sample TA2MahC400mmetaG_FD_146191 | JGI IMG/M metagenome (GOLD analysis project Ga0194112, IMG submission 146191) | Freshwater microbial communities from Lake Tanganyika, Tanzania - TA2015016 Mahale Deep Cast 400m | ecosystem: Environmental > Aquatic > Freshwater > Lake | place: Tanzania: Lake... | reverse complement strand
GAGCCTCGGTGCACTTTTTTGGCCATCTTGGTCTCCTAAAAAGGGGTTTTCCGTCAAAGGATACCCCTCTTGGCCCGACGATCAAATTGTGTCACTCGCGTGACGACCAAATTGTGTCATTTGGGCCCTTATCTGTTACGGAGGAAGAGCCATGAGAACGAGGTTGGCTGCTGCCGTCCTGGCGTGCGCAATGGCCCTCGTGGCGACTCCGCGACCATGCATGGGCGCGGAAGCGGCCAGGGAGCCCGACCAGGAGCTCAAGGAGCTCGCCGCGGGCAACAACCGCTTCACCCTCGACGTGTGCGCGAAGCTCATGGGCACCGAAGAGGGCAACCTCTTCCTCTCCCCATTCTCCATCCGCACCGCCCTGGGGATGACCTACGCCGGCGCGCGCGAGGAGACCGCCCGTGAGATGAAGAAGGCGCTCCGCTTCACCCTCGACGACGAAGCGCTCCACGCCGCCGCCAGGCGCGCGCTCCAGCTCATGCAGCCCGGCGCCGACGCCTCCTACACCCTCCACGTCGCCAACTCGCTGTGGGGCCAGAAGGGCTACGCGTTCCTCAAGCCCTTCCTGGACCTCACCGCGGCCTCCTACGGCAGCGGCCTGACCGAGGTGGACTTCGCCCGTGAGACCGAGAAGGCCCGCCAGACCATCAACCTCTGGGTCGAGCAGAAGACCCGCGAGAAGATCAAGGACCTCATCCCGCGAGGCGGGCTCCCTGAGCTTACCCGATTGGTCCTCGTGAACGCCATCTACTTCTTCGGCCACTGGGAACGCGAGTTCGACAAGGCGCTGACCCAGGACGCGCAGTTTTTCGTCTCGCCCCAGAAGACGGCCACGGCCAAGATGATGCGGCACAAGACGTGGCAGGTGAAGGAGAAGCCGACCTTTCGCTACCTGGGAACAGGAGCCTTCCAGGCCCTCGAGCTCCCCTACAAGGGCGGCCAGGTGAGCATGGCCCTCTTCCTCCCCAAGGACAAGGGCGGCCTCCCCGCGGTAGAGAAGGACCTCCTCGGGCCGGGCACCGGCGACGCCGAAGGCACCCTGGGCGAACACCTCGGCAAGCTCGCCGCCTCCAGGAAGCAGCAGGTCCATGTCCACCTCCCAAAGTGGAAGATAACCTGGGGCACCAAGGAGCTGACCCCGCTCCTGAAGTCACTCGGAATGTCGGAGGCATTCACCCCTGGGAAAGCTGACTTCTCTGGAATGAACGGCGTCAAGCCCCCGTCCGCCGAGGCCCTCTATGTCTCTGCGATATTCCACAAGGCATTCGTGGACGTGAACGAGGAAGGCACCGAGGCGGCCGCCGCCACGGCGGTCGGCATGGCAGGAACAGGGATGCCGCCCCCCATCCCTGTCTTCCGCGCCGACCACCCCTTCCTCTTCCTCATCCGCGAGACCGCCACCGGGCAGATCCTCTTCATCGGTCGCGTCGCCGAGCCGAAGCTCCAATGACCGCTTGCAGAAGGAGAAGGCAATGAGAACGAAACTGGTCTGCGTGGCAGCAGTCCTGGCGTTCGCCTCCGCGGCCCTCTGGGCCGACGTGGCGACCCCCAGGCCCCAGTGGACCACCGTCCGCATGGCCTCGGAAGAGGTCGTCATCTCCCTCAGCGAGCAGAAGGTGCAGGTTGACGCCACCTTCCAGATGCACAACACGGGCAAGGCGTCCACCGTGGCGATGGGCTACCCGCTGGGGGCCTTCGAGGCGGCTCTCAACGACTTCGCGGTTAGCGTGAACGGCGCGCCGCTGGGCGCCGTCCGCACCCAGGCCGGCGGCGCGCCGGCCGGCGGCCCGAGCCGCGGCGGCTTCGGCGGAGCCGGCGGCGGAACCGCCACGGCCAACGAGCCCTACCGCTTCGACGGCCCCTACAAGGAGTGGAAGGTCTTCGACGTCCCCTTCGCCGCCGACGAGAAGAAGGCGGTCCGCGTCACCTACTGGGTCGTCCCCGCCCAAGTGAAGGACGCCCAGGCCGGCCCCCTCCTCGCCTACTCCTACACGATGAAGACCGGCGCCACGTGGAAGGGCAAGATTGACGAGGCCAAGCTCACCGTCAAGCTCAGCGGCATCGCCCCCGACAGGCTCGTCCGCGTGCTTCCCAACGGCTGCCAGAAGACCAACGGCGGTGCCGTGCTCACCTGGGTTCTGAAGGACTTCAAGCCGGCCGACAACATCGAGCTCACCTTCCGGCCGGGCGCCGTCGCTGCGTCTGCCCGCTGAGCGCGGGGAAGCAAAGGGCGAACGGTAGGGCATTACAGGGCGTGCACGCCCTACATGTTGTGGCAGGTGAGGCAGAGGGCGCTGCGCTCGTTGGACGTGCGGAGGAGCTTCGGGAAGCCGCGCTCGTTGTGGACGTCGTGGCAGGAGCCGCACTCGAGGTTGCCAGTGCCGTAGAGGAGGGCCTTCGTCACCGACTCGCCCGAGGCCATCGTCCGCGCGTCCGGGTTGTGGAGCCTGGGGTCGGCGGCGGCGAGAGCCGCGTCGTAGATGATGCCGATGGGGTGCATGGCCCGCAGGTCGGTGCCCACCCTGGCCCGGCCGCTGATGTAGCTGGAGCCGCGCTCGCCCCCGAAGCTGTCGAGCGCCACGGTGCCGTCGTGGCAGCTCAGGCAGAGCCGCGAGCCATAGTGGGCCGGCTGGCTCGGCGTCGCCTCCATCGTGGAGCTTGAGTAGAGCACGTAGCTGGCCGTGCTGAAAGCGCGGTTCCAGATGGGCGCGCGCGACGCCGCGGCGTTGCCCTCGTGCGGCGTGTGGCACGCGGCGCACGGCTCCCCGCGCGACCAGGGCTTCGACGAGAAGTCGTGGGCGGACCCGACGATTCCCCCGTGCGCGCGGAGGCAGGCCGCCAGGCAGATGAGAAGGGCCGACACTGACGGGGCCGCACCCCATCGGGTGCGACGTTGTGCCACAGGACGCATCGCTCTCTCCTTTCCCCCATCTCTGACGCCGGTGTTGGCGCGCCTGCTTTCGAGCCGATGCTCTCCGTTCGGGCAGCGCTCGTGACGTTGAGCCGATCGTACTCTGTGGCGCAGGGGATCGGTATCGGGAGCCTCGGCGTCCCACGATCAGGAGATTTCCCCCCCGTCCCCCTCCCAGGCGCCTGAGGGACTGGGGGAAGCCCGGATGGGCGGCGGGGTGCTTGACAGGTGTGGCGTGGAAGTGGTAGGATGCGAAGCAGTTGGGCGGCCCATCCCGGCGTGGCACGGCACGGCACCGGGGCAAGCCGCAGCCACGCCGGAGTGGCGGAATGGCAGACGCGCTGGATTCAAAATCCAGTGGCCGCAAGGCCGTGAGGGTTCGACTCCCTCCTCCGGCACTCTCTGACCGCTGACCCGCACTTCTACCGAAGTGGCGGTCTCTTGATTCCCTTGCCACCCTTCCCCTGCCCAGGAGAGCCACACAGATGAGTGGTGGCGGCGCGACGTAAGCCAAACGGAACACTTGACTTGGAAATCAAGGGGAGAATCGCGGATTCTACGCATCGAGGCCGCGAACGCGTCCGCTCCAGCGCTTCGCCCGGGGCGCAAGGCCACCCATAGTGTGTCAAACATCAGGGGCGCAGTTGATACACTATGGGAGGAAACGGCCCCGGATGCGTCCGGATCGCCAGAACGCCCATAGTGTGTCAACTGTCAGGGGCGCGGGGTTGACACAGTATGGGCCACTTGCATGCGATGGGAAGAGGCAGGTATAATCCGGGCCGGGCGTGGAGTCCGGGCAGGATGATTTGATGGGGTCTTTCTTCGTCAATCCGTGGATGCTGGCCGCGATGGCGGCGGTCACCCTGCCGCTGATCATCGAGTGGCTGTTCCGACGCCGCAGGCGGCAGGTGGAACTGCCGACGATTCGGTTCCTGCTCCGCACGAAGGAGCAGGAGAAGATTCGCCGCCAGGACCGCATCCTGCTGGCTTTGCGGATGCTGGGCATCTTCCTGCTGGTGCTGGCCATCGCGCGGCCGCTCATCCAGCACGGCCTCGTGGGCGGGGCGAGGCGGCGGCACGTGGCAGTCCTGCTCGACGCCACGGCGAGCATGAACCAGCAGGTGGGCGTGACCACCGCCTTCGGCCTGGCTCAGAAGCGGGCGGCGGCGATGGTGCGCGAGCTGCCCAAGGAGACTCGCGTCACGGTGGTCCGCCTCGGCGACGGGGCGGAGACGCTGATTGAGAAGGAGACTGACCTCCACACAGCCGCGGCACGCATCGAGGGGCTGAGGGCGGGCTCGGGGGCGGCGCCCATCGGCGAGGGCATCCGCAGACTGATTGAGTGCGTGGACGATGCGGAGGCCGGCCAGCCCGAGGCCTACCTCTTCTCTGATCTCCAGAAGTACACCTGGGCGCGTGAAGGGAGGGCCACCACTGAGGCGGCGGAGCTTGCGAGGAAGCTGGCGGCCAGGTGCGAGATATTCCTGGTGGACGTGGGCGGCGAGCCGAAGTTCAACTACATGCTCACCGAGCTTCGGCCCGAGGAGTGGCTGCTCTCCACGGGGCTGCCCGTCCGCTTCCGCGCCCAGGTGGATTTCTGGGGGACGCCGCCAGCCACAGGCAAGATGCCTGTGCCACCAGCCACCGTCACCTTCCTCGTGGATGGCGTGAAGAAAGGCGTCCGAGAATTGCGGATTTCGGATTTCGGATTGCCGATTTCAATCAGCAATCAGCAATCAGCAATCAGCAATCCCCCTCCGCCTCTGGTCTTCGAGCACCGCTTCGCCAAGCCTGGCGAGCACCTCATCGAGGCCGTGGTGGAGGGCGATGAGCACCGCGTGGACAACCGACGCCTGTGCTTGGTGACTGTACCTGAGAACGTCGAGGTCCTGGTCCTCGACGAAAGCGCGCCCGTGGCGGCGTCGGGTCCCAATCAGCAATCAGCAATCAGCAATCAGCAATCTTCCTACCTCGTCCGTGCCATCGCGCCGCCGAGCCCTCCGGGGATGGAGCGGGTCTCGCGCTTCGCCGCAAGGGTGATACACCCTTCGCAGGCCGACTACGAAAACGTCGAGAGGTACGGGGCGATTGTCCTGTGCGACACGGGTGCGCTCAGCGAGGCCCTGGCCGCGAAGCTGGAGGGCTACGTGGCCGACGGCGGCGCCCTGTGGCTCTTCCTCGGCCCGCGGGTGAACGTCTACCAGTACAACAAGCTCCTCCTCAAGGATGGGAACGGGCTGTTGCCCTGCCGCCTGGCCTCGCCAAAGGCCGAGGCCGGCGATTTCGGATTCCGGATTTCGGATCTCGGATTCCAGTCTGAAATCAGCAATCTCCAATCCGCAACCACGAATCCCGACGCCAGGTTCCTCAACCATATGGAGGCCGAGCCTCAAGCGGGCGCGCGGGTGGTGCTCGCGCTCTCGAATGGCGCGCCGGCGCTGGTAGAGAAGGGCTTCGGGCGCGGAAAGGTGCTCCTGGCCAACACCACGGCCGGGGTGGAATGGACGCGGCTCCCGGCCACCGCCGAGTTCCCGATCCTGGTCCAGGAGCTCCTGCGATACCTGGTCGGCAGCCCGGATGCCGGCGTGAACCTCAACGTGGGCGACAGGTTCGAGTCGCCGGTGTTCGTCTCCACCCAGCACCTGATGCTGAGGCACCCCGATGGCCGGCGCGAGCGCGTGATCCCACGTCCACGGGCGGACCGCAAGGATGCCTGGGTGATGGCGTTCGCCGGCACCCAGCAGCAGGGCCTCTACGAGATTGTGTATGCGCCGCCCGAGGCCCTGCCCCGCCTGCGGTTCGTGGTGAACCAACTGCCCCAGGAGGGCGACCTGAGCCGCCTCTCGGCAGACGAGGTGTGGGCGGGGCCTCTGCGCCCCGCGGGGCACGGAGGCGCCGCCCACACCCTGGGACCTGAGGTGCCGCTTGAGGAGTTCGCGGCCAGGCTCCACGCCGTGACCGAGCTGGCCCCCGAGGTGCTCTGGCTGCTGGCCGCGGTGCTGGCGACCGAGTCGGTCCTGGCCGTCCGCTTCGGACGGCGCAGGAGAGGCTCAATCTCTGATTTCTGATTTCTGATTGCTGATTGAAACCCGAATGACACCCACAATCCTCACCTCACACGGCGTCGTTCTCCTGCTCGTTCTCGTCGCAGCGGGTTTGAGCGCATTCTACGCCTGGCTCTACCGGCAGGAGGCGGCGACGGCGCGGGCGCTCACGCGCCGCCAGCAGCGGGTGCTCAGGACGCTGCGCATCGCAGTGGCCGTGCTGGCTCTGCTGGCCCTGGCGCGGCCGGCGCTGACGATGGTGCGGCGCGAGCGCAGGCTGCCCGTGGTGCCGATCCTCGTGGATGAATCGGGCAGCATGGTCTTCCCTGACTGCCGCGACAACCCACTCGTCCAGGCCAGCCCCAAGACCCAGCGGCGCCGCTACGACACGGCCCAGACAATCGCCCAGAAGCTCCAGGAGCAACTCGCGCGCACGCACCGCGTGAGGCTGCTGACATTCTCGGATGTCCTCAAGCTGGTCCGCGAGCTCGCGCCTGAGGCGGCAAGCGTCCCGCCCGCCGACTACGGCGCCGCACCCACCGGAGAGTCCACCAACATCGGCGATGCAATCCAGGATGCTCTGCGGGATATGGCGGGGGACAAGCTATCGGGCATCGTGGTGCTCAGCGACGGCCGCCAGACGGGCGGGCGGCGGCTGGACGACGCGGGCGCTCAGGCGACCGACGCCAGGGTGCCGGTCCACACCGTGGCCTTCGGCTCCGAGTTCCCGCTGCGTGACCTGCGGATTGACGAGGTGGTCGCCGAGCCGGAGGTCAGCCTGGGCGACGTGTTGAGCTTCCGCCTGAAGATCACGAACCAGATCAGCGCCCCGCTCGCCACGAAGCTGACCCTCCTCGAGGAAGGGCAGAAGGTGAACGAGAAGGCCCTGGTCCTCCCGCGCGGCGAGAGCCAGGTCACTATCGCCACCATCGCGGAGGCCGAGGGCACCCGCGAGTTCCGACTCGTCCTGCCTCAGTATGACGACGAGGTGAACACGGAGAACAACGAGGCCACGGTCCACGTGAAGGTCGTGAAGCGGACGCTTCGCGTGCTCCTCATCGCGGGGAACCCCAGCCGCGAGTACTTCTACCTGGTGCCGGCGCTCCTCCGCGACCCGGTGGTCGAGCTGGCGACCTATCTCCAGTGCGCCGACATTGATTACACCCAGCAGGGCAACGTCTCCATCGAGCGCCTCCCACGGTCAATCGAGGACTGGAAGAAGTACGACGTGGTGGTGCTGTTCGACCCGGACCCGAACAAGATCACGACGCAGCAGGTGGCGGAGATGGAGAACATGGTGCGCACGGGCGGCGGGCTGATGGTCATCGCCGGCCGCAACCACGGCCTCGCCAAGCTCATCCAGGTCCACGCCGTCAAGATTCGGGAACTCCTCCCCGTGGAGATAGACAAGAACGACCTTCCCGACTACTTCCAGGTCTTCAGCCAGCCGTTCGCCTCCGAGCGGACTCCGAAGGGCCGCGGCCACCCCCTGATGCGGCTGGAGCGCGACGACCGGGCCAACGAGGCGGTGTGGGCGACCTTCCCCAAGCTCTATTGGCACCACCCGGTCAAGCAGGTCAAGCCGCGCTCGATCTCCCTCCTGGAGCGGTCCGGCAGCAGCCCTGCGGAACGGGCCTGCCTGATGGCCATCCACCGCTACTTCGAGGGCGCCGTCTTCTACTCGGGCCTCGACAGCCTCTGGCTCTGGCGCTATCCTTACGAGAGCTACGACTACGACCGCTTCTGGACCGATGTCATCCGCTACCTGGGCGAGACGCGCCTGCGCGGCACACAGTCGCAGGTGGCCCTCAACACCGACCGCGCCAGCTACGCCCCGGGCGAGGAGGCCCAGCTCCGCCTGCGAATCCTCGACCCCGCACTGATGGCCCAACTGGAGGGCCAGCAGCTCTATGCCTCAGTGACCAGTCCCGCCAAGGAGGTGCAGATGGTGCCGCTGCGCCCCGACCCTGCCGGCGAGATGCTCTACCTGGGCGCCTACCGCGCCCGGCGGGTCGGCAGCATGCTCGTTGCCGCCAAGCAGGCCGCACCCGGCGCCAGCAGCGAGGCCAAGCCGCTCTTCGACGTCAAGCACACCTTCCAGGTCAGGATGCAGTCGCTCGAGGCCCGCGAGACCAGCGCCGATCTTGCCGCCATGAAGGCCCTCGCCGGCCAGACCAAAGGGGTGTATATCGACTACCGGAACATGGGCGAGCTGGACCGCCTGGTGAAAGCTATCCCCACCGATCCGCAGGTTCTCAGCGAAGAAATCCTCGTGGAAGTGTGGGATGGCTCGATCTTCCTTATCCTCTTTCTCGCCCTCATCGGGGGCGAGTGGTCCCTCAGAAAGCTATGGGGGCTGCTGTGAAAATGACCGCTCTTGTGATCCGACCGATCCGACTGATCCGACTGATCTGGCTGATCTGGCTGATCGGGCTAGCCGGGCCGCCCGCCTTCGGCGGCGAGGCACCGAAGGCGGACGACGAGCAGCAGTTGCGCGCGGACCAGGAGAAGAAGCGGGGGCCAACTTCCCCAGGCAAGGACCCAGCGTTCCTCGTCCTCCCCCGGCCGGCCGAGCGGAGCCGGATGGCCGAGCAGCTTCTCACGCCACAGGTGCGCGAGATGACGAAGAAGGCCCTCGCATACCTGGTTCGCACCCAGGACGCCGACGGCGGCTGGTCGGACAAGGACTACCCCTCGAACACGGGCGTGACCGCGCTGGCGTGCCTGGCGCTCATGGCCGAGGGGAGCCGGCCGCGCATCGGCCAGTTCGGCGAGCCGCTCAACCGCGGCCTCGAGTTCCTCCTCGCCAACGTGCGGGCCGGCAGCGGCGTCATCGCCGGCAAGGGCTGCAACCCGCACGGGCCGATGTACGAGCACGCGCTTGCGACCCTGGCCCTCCTGTTCGCCAGCGGCGACATGCCCTGGAAGCCGGAGACCCGCACGGTGCTCACGAACGCGGTGGAGGCCCTCAAGAAGAGCCAGCGCCAGGACGGTGGCTGGCGCTACCTCGTCAGCAATGTTGGCGACAGCGACATGTCGGTCACGGCCAACGTCCTCTGGGTCCTCCGCACCGCCAAGAAGTGCGGCTTCACCGTCCGCCAGGAATCCATTGACCGCGGGGTGAAGTACGTGGAGGCGTGTGCCATGCCGGACGGCACGTTCCGCTACCGCTACTGGGGGCTCCAGGCATCGCCCAGCCTGGGGGGCACGGGCGTCATCGCGCTCTGCAACCAGGGCAAGATAGACCACGCGCTCATCCCCTCGGCCCGCGACCGCATCGCCTACGACTACCGCCGCTACACGGTGGATGACCTCAAGCAACGCCGCTACGCCGTCTACGGCATCTTCTACGCCAGCCTGGCCATGTACACCTGTGGGGACCGCTACTGGGTGCCGTGGTTCGGCAAGGCGGTGGAGGTCCTCGCCGCGATGCAGCGGAAGGACGGCGAGCTGTGGGACGAGGCGGACAACGTGCTCTACCCCACGGCGATGGCCGCGATGGTCCTCCAGGCGCCCCTGGGCTGCCTGCCGATTTACGAACGCTGAGGAACCGATGCACTCGAACGCGCTCGAACACTTGTGTGCCAGGTTCCGCCGCAGGCTCAGGAGCCTGCTCCTCAGGGCCGGCGTAGCCCGCGTGGCAGTCGTGGTCCTCGTGATGCTGCCTGCCCTGTTTGCGCTCGACTGGTGGCTCCACCTGACGACCGTGTGGCGCTGCCTCGCGCTCCTGGCCTTCCTGGGCGCGGTGGGCGCCGCCGCCTGGTGGACCCTGCTCTCGCCCCTCAGGCGCCGGTGGAGCGATGAGGAGGTGTTCGCCTACATTGACTCCGCTGCGCCCGACCGGCAAGGGATGCTGCTCGAGCTCCTCCAACTTGCCCAGCGAGAGGGAATCCCGGAGCTGGGGAGCGCCCGAGGAGCGGAGTTTGCGGAACGCGCGGCGAGCGACCTGGCCGCAACAGTCCGGCAGGCAGAGGCGTGGGAGACCGTTCGCGGCGATGTAGTCAGGCGGTGGATGAAGGCGGCGGGGGCGGCGCTCGCGCTCTTCCTTCTCGCGGCGGTCCCGCTCCACCAGTACTTTGCCATCGGCTGCCAGAGGCTCTTCAACCCCTTCTCGTCCCGACGATGGCCCCACCGCACGACGATCACGCTGCACGAGCCCGACACGGGCTGGACCATCCCGCAACTGGAGGCGTTCACCGTGGACGCGACCGTGACCGGCGTGCGGCCGCCGCAGGTGCTCCTGGCCTACCGGGCGCGCGGCGCCGGTTACTGGATGCGCGAGAAGCTCGCGGTGCGCGACGACGGGGCCGTCCGCTACACCTTCCCCGAGGTGCGCGAGCCGATAGACTTCTACGTCCACGGCGGCGACTACACGACCGACACCCAGCGCATCGCGATCATCGCGCGGCCATATGTGAAGAAGATCACGGCGCACTACGACTATCCAGACTACGCGGGAATCCCCGACAGGGCCGTGGAGGGCGGCCAACTCGTCGGACTCGAAGGCACCAAGGTGCGCATCGCATTCGAGTCCTCGATGCCCCTCAAAGGCGCCCGCTTCGTCCTCCAGGGCAAGGCCCCAGAGGAGCTGCCGCTGTCATCGGAGACGGCCTTCGAGAAGACCCTGTGGCTCTCGGCCGACGGCAGCTACACGATCGAGCTCTACGAGCGGCACGGCTTCCGCGAGGCCAGGCCCGAACGCTACGAAATCCGCGTGACGCCCGACAACCCGCCCGAGGTGGAGCTCCTCGCCCCGGGGCGCAACCTCACGAGCACCTCGCGCGCGTCTTTCCAAATCGCTTTCCGCGCACGCGACGACTTCGGGCTGAAGCGGGTGGAGTTCCTCCACCAGATTGACGCCGGCCCGCCCACGCCGCTCACCGACCGCATCACCGGCCCGCTCGACCCCAAGGGCAAGGCGCTCGACGCCCGATTCACCTGGGACCTCCGCAGAATGGACCTGCCGAAGACGGGCCTCGTCTCCTACTGGGTGAAGGTGCAGGACGTGAACCCCACGGGCCGCGGCACGGTGGAGACGCCGAAGCTCCAGATCAAGCTCGTGAAGCCGAGCGAGTTCCACTTCGAGACCTTCGAGCAGGCCAAGCGCATCGAGGCCGAGGCGCGCGTGGCCTGGGAGAGCCAGTTCGCCGCCTGGGAGCTCGGCAAGCTCTGGCCCGAAAAAGGCACGGGCAAAGAGGACGACCCCGTCTGGCAGGAGCTACGGGACAAGCAGGAGCTCGCCATCCGCGCCGCCAAAGCTATGGAGGGCTACCTCCACGAGCTGGCCGAGCAGTACGAGCAGAACGACATGGCCCGCGAGTTCATGGCCGGCAGGCTCGGCGTGGTCACGGAGCTCCTCCGCCGCGTGACCGAGAAGGAGCACCCGGCCATCGAGAGCGGCCTGCGGCAGGCCAGGCCCAGGACCGACGCCGACGCCGCGACCGAGCGCCTCCACCAGCTCCGCGCCGCGGCGCTCGCCGCCTTCGCCGACAACCAGAAGCTCGCTCTCCTCCACATCGAGGCACTCGTCAAGCGCCTCTTCGACTGGCGCGACCTCCAGACCACCCTCATCCGCTCAACACTCCTCCACGAGGAGCAGGGCGAGGTCCTCGACCTCACCGAAAAAATCGCCCCGAAGACCCTCGGCTGGGAGATCGAGGACCTCACCGATGCCGTCCAGGACAGGCTCCTCACCCTCGGCAAGCGGCAGCGCACGCTCTTCGACGTGGAAACCGAGCTCGAGCGGGAGCTTGAGTTCCAGCTCCACCGTGCCGAGCTTCAGCAGCGCCGCAGCATCCTCGACCCGCTCCGCGCCGCCTACAAGGGCCTGCGCGAGAACCGCGTGAACGACAACCTCAAGCTCGCCGCTCGCGGCATCGAGAGCAACCAGGCATTCCAGATCGTCAACAACCAGAAGGCGGCGCTCCACGTCCTCAGCATCGTCAAGGGCGGCCTCATCCAGGCCGGGGCCAAGGTGGAGCCCGAGCCGCCGATCACCCTCGCAATGACCCCCTCGAAGGTCATCGAGGTGCAGCCCAAGCCGAAGGTGGAGCCCGAGGCCACGCCCGAGACGACCGAGGTCGCGGAGGGCACTGAGGCCACGCCCATCTCGCCCGAGGAGCTTCTGGCGAATCTGCCGCTCGGCAGCGACCCCGTGACGATGGCGGTGAACGTCTGCTGGGAGGCCCAGGACGCCGTGCTGGCCCGCACGCGGTATCTGGCCGAGAACAGCGCCCCGGCCGAGATGCCGCGCTACGTGCGGCTCAAACAGGGCATCCTCCTGGAGACGCAGGGCGGGGCGCTCAAGGCCGCCGACCTCGCCCTGGCCGCGGCCGACAAAGCCACCACCGGCCCAGTCAAGCAAATGCTCGCCGGCGTCAAGGCCGAGTTCCAACAGTCGCGCGAGCTGATTCAGGGAATGGAGCTATCGGGCGGAACGCAGCAACTCCAGAACGACTCCATGCGGACCCTCGACGACCTTCGGCGCCGCTACATCCCCATCGAAAAGTCGGTCCTCGACGCCGCGGAGGAGAACCGCCGCCGCGACGGCGCCGACGCCTTCAACCGCCAATACCTGATCCGAGGGAAGGACCTCGAGGGTGTGCTGGGCATCCTGGCCGACCTCAACCACGCCCAGCTCTGCCAGCGCGACGTGGTGCGGAAGCTCGCGCGCTTCGCGAAGACCGCAACCGGGACGGTTGCGGCTACGCCCCTGGCGAAGATCGAGCAGGCGAACCGCGCCACCGCCGCGGCCGAGCAGAAGCAGGCCGGCGAGCTTCTCGCCAGCGTGGCCAAGCGCTCCTCCGCACTCTCCCCCGAGGCCGCGCCGCGGGTCCAGGCCAGCGGCGTGGGCCAACTCCTGGGCCTGAAGCTCGCCCCCGCCGCAGATGAGATTCAGGTAGGCGCACGCGACCAGGCGCTCGCTACGCCCCTTCAGGAGGCCGCCGACCTCATCTCGCAGGCCCTGACGAACCTCAAGGACCTCCTCGGCGAGCGGGTGAAGCCTGCGCTCGCCCAGGCCGGGCCTGAGGAGAAGCCCAAGCGCGAGATCACCCTCCAGGAATGGCAGAAGATGCGCTCGCCCGAGGTCCTCCGCGAACGCCTCAAAGCCGACACACGCCTCCCCGCCCTCGTCCGCGAGGCCATGCTCCGTGCCCTGAGCAAGGACTTCCCGCCCCAGTACCGCGACCTCCTCGCCAGCTACTTCGCCTCGTTCCTCGCCGACAAGGAAGAAGAAAGATGAGCTATAAGGAATGCAGGAAGGCAGGAACGGAAAGAGAGCGGGGGATGGGGGCCATTCTTCCCGGCCTCATTCTCTTTTCCTGCATTCCTGCATTCCTTATAGTTCTATCTTGCTTTGTCCGTGCGGAGGAGCTCTGGCTCCACGACAGCACCCGTGTGTATGGCCTCGTGCAGCGGGTGACGGCGGACGACAAGCTGGGCGTAGCGTTGCCCACGGGGCAGGACGCTGAGATACCGCTCGAGGACATCATCTCGATCCGCTTCCTGGGCCGCGAGCCGCTCCTCGTCCAGTCGGGCACGCAGGAGTTCCGCTTCGTCAACGGCGGCCGCCTGCGCGGGCAGGTGCTCGGAAACAAAGCTGACGCGGTAGCCATCGAGACCGCGGTCGCGGGGCTTCTCGACCTGAACCTCGGGCACGTGAAGGGCTTCGTCGCCCTCCCGCTCGCAGGCTTCACAGGCCGAAAGGCAGAAGAGCTTGTGGAAAGCGAACTCGGCGAGCGCAGCCCGCACGTGGACACGGTGCTCGACCGCCGCGGCGGACTCTACCCGGGCGTCGTCCGCCGACTCACCCGCACCGAGCTCTGGTTCGACATTGACAGCCTCCTCCAGGTGAAGCAGTTCCCCATCCAATACGTGAAAGGGGTTCGTCTGGCCGACGCGGCCCGCGCCCCACACAAGCCCTGGGCGGGCGACGTCCAGGTGGTCCTCTGGACCCGCGACGGCAGCGTGGTGCAGGGCAAGCTCGCGGGCATCCGCCTCGGCAAGTGGCAGCTCAAGCCCGCCTGGGACCCAGCCTCTGTCCTCGAGGTTGCGCTCGACGAGATCGCTCTCGTGCAAACCCTCGGCGGGCGGGTCCAATACCTCTCTCAGTTGACGCCCGTGGAGGTGAAGGAGCAGACGATCCTCGCCCCGCCGCAGCCCTATCAGATGGACCGCAGTTGCCAGGGCGACGCGCTCTCCATCGCCGGCAACCGCTATCCGTGGGGCATCGGCGTCCACGCCGACTCCGAACTTACGTTCGCACTCCCCGCCGGCTGCCAGGAGTTTCGCGCCGCCGTCGGCATCGCAACACGCATCGGCGACAAGGGGAGCGTCCAGTTCGTCGTCCTCGGCGACGGCAAGGAGCTCTACGCCAGCCCAGTCGTCCGCGGCTCGGACAAGGCGCCGCGCGAGGTCCGTGCCCCACTCGCAGGCGTCAAGCGCCTCACCCTCAAAGTGACCAACGCCGGCGACCTCGACCTCGGCGACGTTGCCAACTGGGGCTCCGCCCGAGTTCTGCGCACACTGCCCAATCGAACAGCCGGAGGCCAGACACCATGACCGCTGTTCCGCAAGGCGTTCGTAGTGCGGCCTTCAGGCCGTGCGAGCTTCGAGCGCCGAGCCACGAGTCGCGAGCCTTGGATCGGAGCACACAAGCTCTCTCTTCTCTTGCTAGCTCGGCGCTCGCGGCTCGCGGCTCGTGGCTCGCAAGATACGGGCTGAAGCCCGCACTACGAACCCTTCCTCTGGCCTTTGCGTTGCTGGCCGGGTGCCTCCAGCTCGAGAGCCGCGTGACGCTGCACGAGGACGGGACGGCGACGATCACGGAGCGGCTGCGGTTCACCCGCCTGTTGCTCGACCTGGCGGGCGATGGGGAGAAGGAGCTCCTCAAGCTCCTGAGCAAAGACGCCGCCCTTGAGCGGATGAAGAAGATGGGTGAGAAGGTGCGCCTCGTGAGCCACGAGCTCCGCGACGCCGAGGGCGCATCAAAGGAATCCCTCGCCGTTTACAGGGTTGACGACCTCAACGACCTACGCTACGTCTCTCCCTGGCTCGCCTATCCCGACTTCCCTGAGAACAACGCCGTCCAATGGGAGATGGTGCCGCTCTACAAGGGCCGGCCCTACGACGGGGGCCACGCGGGGAGCCTCTCCGTCGCCCTCCGCCACTTGAGGGAGGCGAAGGGGGAGCGGCGCCTTGAGGACGGCGAGGCGCCGCCCAACGGCCCAAGCCCCATCGAGGTCCAGGCACACCGCGAGATCGGGCCGGTCTTCCGCGACATGCTCAAGGACTTCCAGCTCCGCCTCACCTTCGAGACCTTCTCCCCCGTCGGCTCGGCCCTGGGCGTGCGCAACCGCAGGGCCGACGTGAAGGAGATGGACCTGATCAACTTTACGGACAAGGACCTCGACAAGTGGGGCGCACCGTTCCTGGGGAACGAGGAGCTCATGCTCGACCTCGTCCGCTGGGAGCTGGGGTCGGCCGACATCGTGGACCACGTGCGGGACTACGCGAACAACGCCACGCTGCCCTACCTCACCCCCCACGGCTCGCGGCACATGTGGTGGACGGGGAGCCGGAACATCCATTTCCCGCCGTCGCGGAAGCTCTTCGACCGGCTCTTCGCGGGCCGCAAGCTCGACCCCAGCCCATGGCAGGCCAGCCCCCCCGAAAAGCACATCCCCGCCCGCTTCGAGGACGTCGGCTGGCCGAGGTCGCGGGCAAAGGAGCCGGGGGACGCCAGATAGCTTCTGAGGCGTGGACAGGCTAGCCGCCAGTCCTTACGCCGCGCCGCGGGAGGCACGCCCAAACTTGTTTGGGCGTGTAGCGCTTGAGCCGCAGCGGGGGCAGGGCGAAGAAGCCGCGGTAGGCGGCGAGGAGGGCGAGGTAGTTCTCGAACGGGACGCTTGCGGTGATGGCGTTGCTGGCGCACAGGACGTGGCCGCCGCGGCCCATGCCGGCCTCCAGGCACTCGATGACGTGGCGGCGGACGGCGGCGGGCGAGCCGAAGCTCAAGATGTTCCCGCAATCGAGGTTGCCGAAGAAGGCGATGCGGTCGCCGTAGGCGGCCTTGAGGCGCCGAAGGCCCATCCCCGCGTGGAGGTCTATCTCAAGATAGCCGTCCACCTCGCAGCCGAAGAGGAAGTCCTCGATCACCGGCCAGAGATTGCCGTCGCTGGCGTTGACGGCCCAGAGGCCGGCCTCGTGGACGCGGCGGGCGACCTTTCGGACTTCGGGGACGATGAAGGCGCGGTAGGCGTCGGGCGAGATGAGCGGGCGATTGCCCGCGAAGTCGCCCCCCACGCCGACCTGGTCGAGGCCGAGGGCGACGTATCTCTCGACTGCGGCCAGCGAGCGGCGGGTGGCCTGGGCGAAGTGCTCGTGGGCGACTTCGGGCGCGAGCAGCATCGTCTGCATCAGGTCAACGTCGGTCCACACCCCGTGTGCGTAGGCCGGGGCAAGGATGGGGAGGTCGAGCCCCCGCCGCCGCATCTCCTCTTTCAGCTCCACATAGACGCGAAGCGAATCCGCGTGTGGTGCCGGGTCAGCCGCCGCGGCCCGCGCGTTCCGCAGCCGCACCCGCTCCACCGGGTCCTCGTTCGTAGTCCCGCCTTCAGGCGGTCTTCCGCTCGTAGTGCCGCCTTCAGGCGGTCTTCGGTTCGTAGTGCCGCCTTCAGGCGGTTCTTGTCTCTGCGGCATCGGATTCGGCGTGGCATAGAGCATGTCGTGGCCGAGGAGCTCGGCCAGGTCGAGCCTGTCAATCGCGTTCTGCCGCACCGCCCCCTCCCAACCGCGCGCCTCCACACACGCGGCCCAGTTCGCCGGGTCGCCCGCGTAGCGGCGCCCCAGGAACCTGTCGGCCAGGGGCGACAGGAGCACGTATTCGAAGAAGGGCGTCCTGTCCGGCTCCTCGTGCCGCAGGGCGGCCTCGATGCGTTGGCGTGAGGTCATCACCACTGCCCTCCTAACCTCTCCCTTGGGGAGAGGTCGCCCGCCAGCGGCGGGCGGGTGAGGGTGCCTTCCCTACCTCTCCCTTGGGGAGAGGTCGCCCGCCAGCGGCGGGCGGGTGAGGGTGCCTTCCCTACCTCTCCCTTGGGGAGAGGTCGCCCGCCAGCGGCGGGCGGGTGAGGGTGCTTGCGCCCCCCTGCGCCCAGCACCCTCACCCCCACCCTCTCCCCGAGGGAGAGGGGGCAGGCACCCTCACCCCCACCCTCTCCCCGAGGGAGAGGGGGAGGGGAAAGACACCTTGCCCACAGCGCGACCTCAGGGGGTGGCCTTTTCAGTCTTGACTACGCGGCCCACGCGATCCTGGGCGTTCTCGTAGGTGTAGTGGCGGATGGTGTCGCCAGGCTTCTGCTTGAGGGTGCGGGCGTGGCGGTCGCCCTCGGCAACGTAGGCGACGGTGCGGGCTTCGAGTGGGCGGCCGAGGGAGTCCTTCTTCATCACCAGGGCGCCGTCGGCCGTGAACTCCTTCTGCTCGAGGCCCTCGTAGCGGGTCCAGCCGAGGAGGCGGCCCTTGTCGTCGTAGCGATAGAGGTCGCGCCAGCTCTTGGGGGTGGCGATGGGGAGGCCGACGAAGTTGCGCTGGTGGCCGCGGGTGATTGCGCCGAGGTAGAGGACGTTTCGCAGGATGGCGAGGTTGAACAACTCGAGCTTGAACCGCTCGAAACGGGTGAGAGCGCCCACAGGCTGGAAGCCTGTGCCTGGAGTTTGGCGGTTCTCTATGCTCGCGGTGGCTGTCTTGAGAGGTGCAGGTGACAGATTCTCAGGCGTCAGAGTAGTATAGCACGGCCTGGCGAATAGGCAAGTGGGATTCGGGCGACTTTGTGG
>Ga0194112_10005072_pt1 | contig 17810 bp, 17 predicted proteins | sample TA2MahC400mmetaG_FD_146191 | JGI IMG/M metagenome (GOLD analysis project Ga0194112, IMG submission 146191) | Freshwater microbial communities from Lake Tanganyika, Tanzania - TA2015016 Mahale Deep Cast 400m | ecosystem: Environmental > Aquatic > Freshwater > Lake | place: Tanzania: Lake... | reverse complement strand
TTTTTAGTAAGAATGGATGATGTGTGCCCATACCAACTTTTTTCTAAATATTTTTTTTGTTCATCTAAATTCATACCATTCATTTCCCTCCATAATACTTTTGGTAAATCACTTTCTAAATTATAGTCAAAGTTTCTTATTGACCATTCAATTAGACCACCAAACAAATGTAATGAATTTTCTTCAAAAAACCAAAAATATTTTTTGAAATCTATTTTATCTGCATAAGATTTTACATATGAATTTTCAAATTGTAATTCTTTTTGCTCCCAAGTATCACAAATATCTTTATTTTCAATTATACATTCGTATACTGATTTTTCTTTAGGAGTATGATAGTATGGTGGTGTTCTACCTTCACTAAGATATTTCTTACTAAAGTTATTACTCATATTAAAAAATTTAATTTTAGTAATACCTTTTACTTCTAAAAAGTTTAAAAGCATGTTAATATATTCAAACCATTCAAAATATCTTTCAGTATATGTCATAACTTCATCTAACCATTGGAATACAACTCCATCCAAATTGATTGGATTTTTTGTTGGATTATATCCTCCTGTTAGGTGAAAGTATCCATGTTCGTATGGTGATTTTTTATCTTTTCCATTTATAAGATAATCGGTTGTATGTGCCCAACTTTCATTATTTTTTTCATATCTTATTTTAGGATTTACTGTATTGTATTTTTCCGGTGTAACAAAAAATGAATTTCTTATTAGAGTTGTCCATTGTGCTATTACTATAATATCATTAGGATTTACTCCTTGATTTAACAAATCTGTAACTTTATAAATTATAGCTCTTACAATCGTTTTATTATCATGAGTGATTGTTCCATAATTATGTAAAATATGACTATCTTTTTTATAGTGTTGTAACCAGTGAGCCCATGTCCATTCTTCGATTGAATCAATTTCCCACCTTCTTTCATCACCAATATTAATTCTAAAATTATTTGTAAAGGAACAACCAGATACTACTATGTGTTTCATTTTATATTAATCTTTTTGGTTTTTTAAATAAATTCAAAGTTTCTTTTTCAAATAATATTTGTTGTTTTAATTCTTCTTTTAATTTATTTAATTCAATTTTTTCTATTTCTACATACAACTTATATAATTGTCTTCTATATTAATCAATTCTATATTGGAAATCATCTGAGTAATGCAATTCAATTATTTTTTTATATAAAACTTCCGACCAAAGTTCGTGTCCTTTTTTATTTGGGTGTTCGTTTCCTTCTGTTTTAGTATAACCACCAAATGACTCTTTTATAAAATTTATTTTTTTATCAAAAACGGGTTCTATAATACACTTATCCCATCCAAAAAAATGAATATGTTTAAATCCATAATATTCCAAATATGTGTATATTGAATTTATATAATTTATAGTAGTATTTAATTGATATTCTTCTTGTAAAAAATTAAGACTATATGTATCCAATAAATCACTATTTTTATCTTTTAAAAAATATAAATCGGTATCAATATCATTTTCATAATGTTCATCTCGTACAGAATTTAATTTTTTAATTATTACTTTGTTACACATTGGAAACTTAGTATTTGGTGCATAGTAATACCAATTTTTATTTTTATGGATGATTGGTAATTCTTTTCTAATATAATGTGTCCATTGAATTATTAATATATCTTCTTTTGTTATAGTATTTGTGTTTATTAATTCAAATACTTTTCTAAAAATATAGTCGTTGGATGCACCACAAGAACCAAAATTAAAATATTGTAAATTTAATTTTTCGGCAAGTTTTATAGTATATGATTCTTTTGATTGATACTTTAACCCCTGTCCTTCTGTAAATGAACACCCAACCGAAAATACTCTCATTATAATCTACTTTTATATTCCTTCATTGATTTTAAAATACCCTCTTTTAAAGTAGTTTGTGGAAGTATTCCATATTTTTCTTGTCTCTTAGAACCCAAACATCTTATAGGGTCACCATTTGTTTTGGTTTCATCCCAAACAATATTTTTAGTTTTGCCTGTTAGTTCGGTATAACATTCTTTGATTGTTTCAATTGTTTCTTTTATTGTTACAGCTTCACCACAACCAAAGTTTATAATATCTCTGACTTCTTTTTTAACCACATCGATAGATGCCTGTGCAACGTCATCACCAAATACGAAATCTCTTTTTGATGAACCATTACCCCAACATACCATATCATCACCTTCTACATTAAAACACTTCCAGATATTTGAACTTATAACAGTCGCATCTTGAGCAAAGTTATCATTAATACCATAAATGTTTGAAGGTCTAATAACTGTATAGTTTGTCCAACCATATTGAACTCTCAAAGAATCCAAAGTAAGTTCTCCCATTCTTTTAGTCCAACCAGGATGCCAATCTAAACGTGATGGGGTTGATGCCCAAGTTTCTTCCTGATTCCAAGTATCCTCTTCATGCATTACATCTGCTGGTTTATAAACACCAACCGAAGAAAGATATACAAACCAATCGACTTTTGCGTCAAATGATGCTTTAATCATATTCGTATTAAACATTAACATTGGGAACAGATAATCAGCGGGTTGTGTTGATGAACGGGCTGGTGAACCTTTTACTCCGGCTATGTGCAGTACAATATTTATTTTATCCGTGCTTAATAAATTTTCGCAATGCGATAAATATGTAAGGTCAGTTTGCACTAAAACCAATTTATCACCACCGTATTGGGATTGTAACCATTTTAAGTTATTACTAATACGAAGGTCTACCGCATAAACTCTTGCTGCACCTTCATCTAAACATTTTTTTACTGCTGGTAATCCGACCAATCCGTTTGCGCCGGTTACAATAACGTTTTTTCCTGTAAACTCCATTGTGTTAAATTTTCGTAATCTAATTTTATTTGTTTAAATATTTCTTCAAAACATTCATATTCTGCAAATGTATATAAATGTTTCTGATTGTAAATAAGTATATCTTTTATTGAATAATACCAATTGTGAATTTCTTCTATAGATTTATTTGCTAATTTTTCTATTTCTTTTTCTATTTTTACTATTCTTATTTTTGGGTCTATTTCAGAATCGTAACTTTCATCTATAAAAGGTTCAAATGTTTTAAATCCTAAACGTTTTAGTTCAGCAAGTGTACCATAATCACCTAAAACAATAAATGGTTGTAAATTTGAGAGAGGTTTAAAAATTTTTTCTGATAGGAATACATTTTTACCAAAAAATGTTTCAGTAACTAAATTAATGTATGTATCTGAATACCATTCTTTCATATTATTTGTTGCACCAAAAGATGTTTTTTCATTTGTAGATAAATGTTGCGTATCTAATTCATATGGTATTATTGATGCTAATAGGGAAATATATTCTTTATTTGGATTTTCTATAATTTTATTTAAAGTGTCATACATCCTCGGTGCACTTACTTTTTCTATAAAAGAAAATAAACCATTTTTTAACAAATCATATTTAATTGCTAAATATCCAATGGCCACTCTATGTGATTTAGACATTGTTTTATTATTACATAAAAACTTATGAGGTCTTATTTTATTATAATCCAAATCAGATTCAGTTACCAATTCACATAGATATCCTAAACTACCAATTGTAGGAAATGTTTTCATCATATCCGCATATCCTTTTAAAAAAATATGTCCGTTATATATTTTTATTCTACTATCTTTATTTTTTTCGTAATATTCTGTAAAATTACTGCCCCCTAAAAATATAATATTAGAAGTATTTATGCCCATTTGAAGCATTTGTATTTCAAAATTTTTAATATTATAATCATCGTACATTGGGTCATGAATTACACTAACCAATATTTTTATTTTTCCTTTTTTTAAATAATCTAATAATTGCTTTGATAATATATCTTTTAAATACCAACTATACTCTTGCCCATTATGCTCAAATTTATTTGCCCTATTTAGGGCTTGTAAAGTATCTTTAATTTCTAATGGATATATGTAAGTAAAGTCATCATCTAATATTTGATTTAATGATACTATATTTTTTGGAAAATTTCTATAAAAATAATTAATCAATTCCGAGTGGTCAAAGGGTATACCCTTTTGTTTCTGTTGATATTGAAAAATTTTATAATAATCAATATTGAGTTTATTTTTGTGAATGTACTGAATAAATTCTCTAATGATTGGATGAATGCCGTTTCCAAATGGTCTTCTTTCACCATCGGATATCAACCAATCCGTATAAACTATTTTAAATTTTTCTCCCCACATACTTTTAAAACCTATTTATTCTTTTAATACTATCCCTTACATAATAATTATCATGCAAAAAAATATCAAAAAGTTTTTCATTTTTAATAAAATCTTTTTTACACATTAAATCAAAAATACTATCCGAATATTTCCAATCAACATTATTTAATTCCAAATTAAATTTTAGCATATCGTTTATAAAATTTACGACACCATGTATTATAAATAATTTTTCTCTAAAAAACTGCAATTTTTGATTAAATGGTTCATTTACAAATTTTCCGTTTTCTAAATCAATGTAGCTACCAATCTTGTCTATAAAAATTGACTCAAAAAAAATTAAATTTTTCTTTAAATTGGATTCATCGAAATGATAAAATCCCTTTACATCATCTAAATTTGAATTTGTTTTATAAAGTAAATATCTACCTTTAAATTTAAATCCGTAAGTTTTTTCTAAATTCAATTGTGTCATACCTTGAAATCCACTATCAATCATTACAACATTTTTTGCATTTTTAATTACAGATTTAATATAATTTTCATAACTAACTCTAACAGATTTTGAGTTTTCTAAAATAGTATCAATAAAATCATCAATATTTGGTATATTAATTTTTGTATTTATAAATCTATCTTCTAAATGTTGAGGTTGTATTCCAAATCTGTTTTTTAATAAATTGGACAATAATCCTTCAAATCTATGTAATTCAAATGTTTTGTAAATATCATCTTTTGTAAAAAATGATACGATAGATGAAAGTTTTCTTGATGTTTTAAAATATGCAGATTCTGATAAATTGTATCTATTTTTAAATATTAGATAAATTTGTTGTAAAAAATGTCCCTCTCTCGAATTAAATAAAACTAAATCGCACTCATTTAACTCATTTTTTAACCATGCAAAATAATTGAAGACTAATGGGCCTAAAAAACAATAACCCATTTCCTCAAAAGATGCTACGTTTTTTAAATCTTTTTTATCTAATAATATTTTTATATGTTTATCAATTTCTGTCATTGTATTGGATAAACTTTAAATGCGGGTATTCCTAAACTATTCCACATTTGAATTACTTCTTCATCATCATCGTATGCACAAAAAATATCATTTAAGTATAATTTACAAATTTGTTTTTTAAAAATTGGTGCTTTTATATAATGTTCTTTTTCTAATCTCATATACAATACATCATATTCTATTTCATATTTTTTTAACCATTCCTCCGTAACATTTCTGATGCTTTCTGGTCTACCTGTAAGGATTACAACTTTATAACCTTCTTTTTTATATCGTTTTACCAAATCAATCATTGGTAGGTTTGGTTTATCTTTATTTACTAAACTAATATTATGAGCGATATCCCAATCGATTTTTCCGTTTGGCTTTTGTGCTAATTTAAACCTTTCGCCTGCTAATGAAAGTGTATTATCTATATCAATTATTACTGTCATCTTAATCCTTGCTTTTCATAACTTACAGGTACTTTAATTCCGGTATTACAACCATTACAATTATCACAAAATGTTACATATCCTAAATTTGTAAAACCTAAATCAAATTTTATTAAATCTTCTTTTGACACATTATTTATAGAAACATAATCATTATCGTTTAATGGAAATAGGTTTGTTCTCACTGCGGATGTATTTAGGTGACAGTAATAAAATTTACCATCATTTAATCCTCTAAATGGGGCTGTACAACTATCAAAGTGTTTTATCAGTTCCTCTTCTGTTCTACCAACTTTAATTCTTAAATCTCCAAAATCATACCATTCAATTTCATTACGCACATAGTGATTTATTTTTTTATTTTTATATTCTTTTATTACTTTTAATACTTTTTTTTGAATATGGGGTAACTTATCTGTATAATCACTTACACTTAATATAACATCATTTGTTCTTAACAATTCCAGCAAACTATCTTTTGGCATTATTGTACCATTTGTTGTTATTATTAACTTATCAATTTTATGTATATAATTTGTTATTACATACCTAACAACATCTTCTATATTTGGATATAAAAATGGTTCACCACCAACCAAATGAAATACGCTTACATAATCAACGATACTAAAATAAGAATCAATATCTGATTTGATAGTATTTAACTCTCTATGTATAGGAAATTCGTAGTGTGGCATAAACATATTACAATATGAACATGCTAATGTGCATTTTTCAGTAACTAACACATCGGTTTGATAAATGTGCACTTTGTTTTTATGTTTATATGGCCAGATTGATGCAATATTTTTATACCAGGTATACTTTACATTATTATTTTCTAAATAATCTTTATATTTTTGTTTAAAGACATCGGTTGTTATAATAACTTGTGAATCAAAATTAAAATTATCTATGTGTACTAATTTTATTCCTTTTCTATTTATTTGAATTACTTTTGATTCGTGATATGCTGTACTTATTTCATTTATATTATCTAATGTATCCTTATCTTTTACGTTATGGTCAACTATGTATTTTATTTTTAACACACCTTCTCCCATTAGGATATCCATACTACGAATAAATTGAACACATTCTTTACTTGCACCGAATAAAACGTATTCTGTTTCTACATTCCAATCCTCAATAAATTTTTCAAAATTATGTAATGAATCTTTGTATAACATATTTAAAATACTACCCACTTACCACTTCCATAATGTGGATATTTTGATTTATAAGTATAGTGAATAACATCATCTGGAATTTCTCTTTTAGTTTGCCAAGTTGCTTCTGTTGGGGTATATGTTGATACTCCATTATCTTCTACTACAAAATAAAGCGGAAGGTTAAAATTTCTTGCGTATTTATGAACTTCGTAAAATATGCCACTTTCGAAACTCATATCACCCACAAAGCACCAAACCTTTTCATTATTACCCTTTTCTTTTATACCCATTGCTACACCCAATGCAATCGATAAAGTGCCGCCAACAATCGCTGATGAATAAAAATGTTCATCTACTTTACAAAGTGTTATTGATTTTCCTTTTAAAATTTCATTTTCCATCCAAATTTCTGATATGCCTTTAAGTAATCCGTGATAGTGTGAACGCCAAGTACTGAATACCCAGTCCGTTGTTTTTATACGTTTATATATTTCTATCAATTGTTTTTCATTACCATTTGATAGATGAATTGGTCCTCTAATTTTTCCATCTTCCCAATGCTTAACAATTAGGTTTTCAAAATCAATTAGAGTTTCTGCTGTTTGGGTTATATCCCTAACTACAGGATATTTTTCTAAATTTTTAATCATCTGTCTCTTTTTTGTAATATTGGTTTATCTGTCGGCCATTCAATTTGATATTCAGGGTCATTCCATTTAACCACTCTCTGTGCGTCGGCATCCACATAATCACCTTTATAAAATAAATTATAGTGAAACATACAATCGGTCAATGCATAATGCCCATTAGCAAATCCAGGTGGAACTAATATCTGATTTCTTAATCTTTCTGTTATTATAAAACTTTCCCATTCACCAAATGTTGGACTTTTTTCTCTCATATCTAAAACAACTAAGTATATATCTCCTACAATCGCCTGCACTAATTTCCAAGTCTTATTATCCCAATGTAATCCACGGAGAACACCTTTATACGAACGTGAAAAACGTCCATGCACCTCACATTTTCCGCTAATATAATCAACTACCGGATGTTCTATTGAATGAAAGGTAGTCCAAATTTCTCCTCTGTATTCTCTATAAACAGATGGTTTAAATTGGGGTACTTCTAATCCAAATTTTTGTGATGGTAATATTTCAAATTCATCCCACTTATTTTGCATACTATGTTTGGTTTGCGTAACCCAAAGGAAATCCATTTCTAAATTCTGCTCCCATTTTGGGAACAATCATTTGATAACCTTGAATTAATTGTTTAATACCTTTATCTAAATCCCATTCTGGTTTCCAACCAGTTGCTTCTATTTTCTCATTAGAAACAATATAATCCCTTTTATCCGGGTCTTCATAATAATCATCATATACTACTGCAAAATCTTTTACATGCGCCTGAATCTTTTCTAATAACTCCTGCTTAGAAAGGTTTGCATCACTTAATCCCACATTAAATATTTCACCCCTATATTCATCATAATGATTTAACATAAAAATAAATGCGGATACTACATCTTCTATATGAATAAAATTTCTTCTAAATGATTTTTCAAATACAACAATGTACTTATCAGTAATTGCTTTATAAGTAAAATCATTTACTAAAAGGTCAGTTCTCATCCTTGGTGATACTCCAAATACTGTTGCTAATCTAAAAATGATTGCATCGGTTGATGTTTTTAAAAAATTTTCAGCTTCACATTTTGTTTGTCCATAAACCGATATTGGATTAAGTGGTGATTCCTCTGTACATTCTGTCTGTCCCTCACCAATTCCATATCCACTATTTGTATTTGGATAAAGTATTTTTTTACCTTTACCAAATTTGACTATGTTGACTATTTGATTAAAATTTATTTCTTTTGCTAACTTTGGGTCGGCCGCACATGCTGGAAATCCAACAATTGCAGCTAAAGGAATTATCGCATCTGCCTCTTTACACAATTTTTCTAATAATATCTCATTACGGACATCTCCATATATAAATTTAAAATTTGGATTAGAAGTATATTGTAACAAAGACGTTTGATTAAATAATAATTTATCTAATACAATTACCCCATATCCAGCAACTAATAGTTTTTCTACCAAAACTGAACCCAAATAACCGGCTCCACCTGTAACTAAAATTTTCATACTAAAAGTAAATATTGCGTTCTATATAAAATTGCGGATAGTTTCCACTAAAAGATATATCCCATACTTTATACCTATTATAATGTTTAAAATCACAAAGAAATGCAAAATTATTTCTATATTCACAGTCATAATTTAATTTTCTTAAATCATTAAAAACAACATGACTTAGTTTATCACTTTGATAATCTATAATATGACACACTTCTGACATTGTAATTTTTTTATTTAATAAAAAGCATAATTTGTATTCAAATTCACCAATGCTTCTGTGTTCCTCTGGTCCTATCATACTACCACAACCAAACCAATAAAACGAATGTTCATAACTTATTTTTTCATCATTATCATAATTTATAATTCCTACACATTCATCATTAAAGTAACATTTGATTTGCCTTTCTTCATAATGGTCGCATATCATAGTATATTCGTTAAAACTATCGATTTCTTCAACTGTAAGTGGTTTAAATATTTGTTTGACCTTATAATTTCCATTATTATCTTTAAACCAGTATACAAATATTGCACTATAATTACCCCAATCATCTTTATATGCAGATATACCAGAATGCATTCCATTTCTTGCTACTAAAAAAGATTCATTTATGCCTAGCGATTCTTTAAATATTTTTGCAGTCACATGAAGTGTAAAATCCTCATCCATATCCTTATCAATCCTTCTTGATACAGCATATCTACTTTCTGGCAATATAAAAAATATATTATCTTTTGTTACCTTTAAACTCATATTTCAATAGTTTTACAGAAATTATAAAATTCTTCTAATTCAGGAAAGGTTTTTACAAAATTAGTTCCTCTTCTCAAATCATGGTTTGAAAAATATTGATAAAAACTATATCGGTTTTTCATTTGTTGTTGTGCATCTTGTGGTGCTAACATCCAATCGTAAATTCTTTTTACTTTTTGCACTTCAACATCACTATATCCTATGTGTTCGGGACTAAATGAAGGTGCGGCGTAATATGTAATTAATTTTGATTGGTCTAAAATATATTTAGCAAAATCATAAGGTAGAACTTGCACAGTTTGGTGTAATGGATATCTTAGATACGATGAATCTAAAAACACAGCAGAACTCCAGTATCTATCATTTGATGCGTATGTATCTTTTAATCCGTAAATATTATGTATTAATTTTTCGTAATTAAATATACTTAAAGCATTATAGGTTGACATAAATGTAATAATTACTCGCGGGCATTCTGTTAAAATCATATTGACATGGTCCCAAAATCTATTAAATTCTAAACCAGTTCGAATATATTCTGCTTGTTCTCCCCACGTATCTACCGAAGTAAAAATAACTATTTCTTTTGCCCTATCTTCATTTTCAATCCTTTTAATTTTTTCAATAAACTTTTTTACAAGTTCAGTAGGTACTCCCAAATTAGAATTAAAAGCAAGTTTTAGTTCTTTGTTAGGTTTCTCTTGGTCAATTATAAAATCCAATACTTTCCACGTATCTTTAGATAAAAGTGGTTCTCCACCAGTAATACGAAACGTATGTAAGTCTCTATATAAATCCGGCCACCATTTCCAAAACGCTTCAACGTATGGATTATGCTCTCTTGCTGGTATTGGAAATTTATTTTCAATTTTTAACCATTCATTTGAATTAAAATTATCTAATGTTGGATAATGACCATATTGTTCTATTTCTTCTACCCACTTTGAACTATATGCCGGACCACAATATGAACATTTAAAATTACAAGCATTACTAAATGCTACTTCCACATATTTCGGATTATAATCATCTCTCCAATCAGATTCTGTAATTTCTTTCATAAATGGATAAGACCAACTTTCGCCTGATTTGAAAATTCTATCAGAAAAACGGTCAGAATTATCTTCTACATTCCAACAATAATCACATTCTACAGGTCTTGCACCCTGTAACATTTCTTTTCTTCGTAGTTTTTTATAGCGCGTGTTATGAAGTGCAGACGGGTTTCGTGCAATTTCTTGTTCTGAAATTTTATGGGTACGTGGATGGTGACATGAGTGGTTGTGTCCATTCTGTAATTGCAATGTAACCTGTGTCCACTTAGCCAAACACATTCCCGGTCCAATTTTATTTAATTCATCTTTAGTAGTTAAATATACTGGATTCTCTATGTATGTTTTTTGTTCCGCCATAATATTAACAATGTACGTTTATCATTTTATGTTTATTAAATATAGTCTGTGTGTTAATATATGTATATTTCATATTATTAATTCCATCTTTTTTATAATCTATTTTTCCTTGCTGCATTTGTAAAATGTATCTTCTCTCATTAGCTGCTGTTGTATCACCTTTTGCCCATTTTTCTATTCCACCCACATTAATTAGTCCTTCTGTCTCATGTGGCAAACATAAAAATTTACCATCTCTTCTATGTGGTAATACTACATCGGGAATTGTTATATCTCTATTTTGAAATTCTACATTATTAATTAATCCATCGTTAAATTCGGATTGGTCTATTAAATATCCATTTTCGATATCATCAAAATTATAGTGTAATAATAATCCATTTGTAGAATATTGTTTATTCAATAACTCTACTTCAGCTGGCTCTAATGCTCTGTTCCAAAATTTAACATCTGCAATCTCACCTTTGAAAAAGGCATTAGGTTCATAGCCTGGAACGGATGGTGTGTGCCCAATATAAAATGGTTCACTGCCATATCTTTTTAAGTCAAATTGGTAACGTATTGGTGATTCAGTACCCATCCCATTTCTTGCATTTGATTCTCTACCATTAATATACAAATGCATTCTTTTTCTTTTAGAATCTACAACCATAGTAATCCAACTCCACTCCCCCTCATATCTCTTAACCCATTGGTATATGTGTTCTCTATGTGAGTTCCACATCATACCTGTATAAGCTCTACTATTATTAAATGATAATCCCCAATCAAAACCTGGTTTTCTAAAAATTGGATATTCAACAAATTTTCTGTTAGAATCTCCAATTAACCAAATGGGAATTTTTTCAATTTGCTGGTCAGACTTGACTAATACGGAAATAGTATGACAAGCACCCAATGCGATTCTCATTTTATCATCAGGTTGATTTGGAATTTTAATATAAGATGATTTCCCATTGAAAACACCTACTTTTTTAGTTTTGTTATAATCTATATTTTTTTTATCTACTAAACCCTCTTGCATACATCTCCAAAAAAGGTCATCATCCTCCATCCCCCAGTCCCAATAATCATTTGAGTAACCATTTGTGGCCTTTACTTGTTCTTTTGTAAACAAAACGGCACCACCAAAATATTCATAATATTTTAAACCATAATCAGATTGTGAAATACGAACTGCAAGATGCTTTGGTGAATCAGAATTATATGAATAGTCACAACTATCATCCTCAGGTACCATATCAATATCATGCCAAACGATATAATCACAACCATCATCAAATGCATGCTTTGCTGCAATGTTTTTCATTAAACCTCTGTTAAATAACTTTTCATCGTTTTGGTGAGCAATATAAATTGTATGGTCTATTCCCCTTTGTTCTAAAAAATGTGAAATATGGGGAACAAACACATCCATGTGTTCTTTACGATTTCTATATGGTACACAGACACCTAATTTCATTATAATAAAACTGAAAGGTGATGGTGTTTATCTATTGATACTTCACCAATTATTTTATATTTACAATTATTTAATCCGTCTGTATCGGTATTATATAATCCTTGCTTAATTTCATTCAAAAATCTTAATTGATTAATACGTGTTTCTTTATGTACCCAACCAACTCCATTCCAACTATTAAGCTTATGAGATAATAATTTAAATTTACTCTCTCGTCTAAATGGTACAAATATTTCTGTATGCAATGCGTTATCTTTTTTTATAAAATGACAATTATGTATTTCAGCATCATTTCCATTACCAGATAAATCTATTAATTTTTCGTTTTTATAAAATTTACAATCATAATATAATTTAAGGTATTTAGATGATTTGTAAGCTCTAAAATTTTCTAAAAGTGAATTTTCTAATACATTATCAAATATTGATGCTAATTCTTTTTCTTTTAATACACAATCATAAATTGCAAATTCAGAAATTACTCCATAAAACCAATTATTATTAAATTCTCTATTTACAGAACCTACACCCAAATAAAAATACTTTTCATCTTTATAATCAAATACTTCATTTTTTAATTTTTGTGTATCAATTAGTTCACCATCTTTGTAAAATAAAATGGATTTATTTTCAGCATCCCAAACCAAACAGAGCTGTGTAAAATGTTCAGTAAGTATATTTGTATTTATTGAAGTTGGTTTGTAATCTATATCCCATATATCACACTTATATCTCCTATATGAATTATATGAAATATTCATATCATAACCTGGAATAGAAAATGCAGTATATTCATCATATTCATTTGCAGGATTTGCTACTATATTATCGGGTATAAAACTTATTAATACTGAAAAACTTTTTTTAAAATCAAAAAGTTCTTTTTTTGGTATTTTAATATAAGAGTTTTTTCCATTAAAATACAATCCGTGTATTCTTTTAGATTCTTTTTTTCCTATTAATTTTTTATTCAGAGGAATATTTTTTTGATTACATCTATGTAAAAGGTCATCATCCTCAAACCCCCAACCCCAATATGAATTTGAATAACCATTTATTTTTTCAAATATAAAATTAGAAAACAACGTAACACCACCAAAATAATCATCGAACTCAAGATTCTTAGCTTTTTCATATTCTAATTCAAAATGAGTAGCCAAATGTAAAGGCACTTCTGAAAAGGAATAATCCACATCTATTGGTAACATATCAACGTCATGAAATACAACATAATCACATCCTAATGATTTTGCTTTTATATAACCAATATTTAATAGTTTACCTCTATTAAATGGTTTATCATCAGATTGTTCGACAACGATTATTTCATAATCAATCTTTTTATCGCATAAATATTTTTCGGTGCTCGATGTAAATTTTTTAAGATGCGATTCTCTATTTTTATATGGAACTATTACTCCTAGTTTCATTTTTAAATTCTTTCAATATCTTTTTTTGGCCTTACTTTTCTAGGTGGCGTAACTTCTACTTCTTCTTCTTTTTCTTCAGTTATAAAATTGTCATTTTTGTTTTTTGCCATATTGTGAAATTCATAGAGATACCAAGCTATTCTTTCACCCCATTCCTGTTTATTAATTTCTTCAAACCAAATAGTGAGAGCATCTAAAGAATTTGCAATTTTTTCTAGTGCTTTTACTTTTCTTGTTTCTAAAACAATTGATTCTAAATTTTGTGGTTGTTCTGGTGCTTCCACTTCTTGTAATTTTAGTTTTGCCATTTTATTTAAATTTTTATTTTGTGTAAAAAAACGTTATTTTTCATATTTAAGGTCTTATTTAAATTATATGATAAAGTATTTAATCCAAAATTATCTGTGTTTAAAACTTTTGGACAAATTTCATAAAAAAATATTTTTTCGTTTTCTATAAAATTTCCATCTTTATCTTCCCAATCCAATGATTCTAATTTACTAAATTTATTTGTATTTTCCAAAACATCATATTTGCCAAATAGTTGTTCTGGCATATTTGTTTCATGGGTCAATACTAAATCCTCAGAAAATATTTTGTTAGCAATTCCTGTACATATTAATCTAGCATGCATTGTTGATTTGGATTCATCAACAAAAAAATCACCAAATTTTTTGCTAAAAGATATATCAATTATTGCTTCAAAATTTGTATTTATACAATCTTCAAATTTATACCCATCTGTATATATTTTTTCAATTTCAGAATTAGATAAAGCATAATCAAAACATACTAAATCAGATATTTTTCCTTCAAAGCAATTTTTAAATGCCATACTACCAATCCACAGGTCTTTACCTATAAATTCTTTTAATTTATCTGGTGCATTTATAGATTCTACTAAATTCCCATCTATATATAATCCAATTTTTTTATAATCCATATCAACTTTTACAGTCAAATTTATCCAATGATTGCAGTGCTTTTTATGCTCATACCATATATTGTGGAGTGTATTATCATCTCCCCATATTTGTACAGCAATTGCATTATTTTGCATGATAAATATACCTGTATCATATCCTTGTTTACCTATAATACATCCATCGGTTGATTGGTTATCATTAATCCAAATATTCATTGAAATAGTAAAAGAATCTTCAAAAAGATAATCTGTTTTTTTATTAGCTTTTATGAGTGCACAATTATTTTGGTCTAATACAAATGGGTGTATTCTTTTCTTACTATATTTTAGAACTTCTTTTGTATCTTTTAGCCTATGTGGTTCATAAATTTTTTTAGTAAAAAACTTTTTTACTGGTAGTAAATTGTGTTTATTTAAACGAAAAAGAAAATCTTCCCAATGAAACAATCCGCCCCAATAATCATTACTAAATCCATTTATGGTAATAAAATCTTCTTTTGTAATTTTAAAGGCACCACCTATCCAATTTGCATATGGTTTTAGGTTTCCTGCTAAATGGGTTGGATTGTGTTTGTAACTATAATCACAAATATTTTGCTTTGGTAAAATATCAACGTCATGAAAAACAAAGTAATCGGCTTTATCTGCGGTTATATCAACTCCTATATTGCATAACTTACCATAATTAAAAAATATATCGGCATCTTCTTGCTCAATTATATGAATTTCATATGTTACCTTATCTTTTAGAAAATATTCCATGTGACCTAAAAAGGTATACATTTGTTCTTTTCTATCCTCTGTATAAGGAACTATAATACATAACTTTTTATCTTGCATATAACCTTTTATATAGATATAATTTTATTTAATATTTTTTTCCAACTTTTATAACTTTCAAAATTTGCAACAGGACAATATTCAAAATCAAATTTGGGGTCTATCAAATCTAATTCAAAATTATTAACTCTTAATGCCTGATACATTTTTAAATATTCTTTTGAACACGCATAATATTCATCTATATCTGCTATTTTTTTCAATCTATCTCCAACTGTGCTATCCCACTTAAAGTGATGGACTTGTACATTATATTCATTAATTGGTGCTATTAAGGGATGATTCCATCCCTGCCATCTCCATGTCGTATGCTCATCAAATTTTGCATAGTGTTGTCCACCTGTTATTTCTATATCTCCTTTAACAATACATATTTTATTTGGACAAGCTCCACTTAAAGGAAATCTAAAAAATCCGGCGTAAGGAAATTGTGAAAATATATTTTTATTTTTTTTATATGATTCTATTTTAGAAAATTTCCCATTTTCACCAATTCTATCAATAAAACCACCTCTGACTATATTCCAACCATTTTCATCACAATCTTCAATTATATTTCTGATTGGTTTGGAATATAAATGAAATTCATCATCATCTGATACTATCCACCAATCATTAGGATGTTTTGATTTTACTTCATTATACAATGCTGTTACTGTTTCCCAATTATATTCTTGAGTATCTGTATGTTTATATAAAAATATTTTGTCTTTATATGCTGATTTGGAATTTACCCATCCTGTCTCTTTGTAACTATCAATTATTGCTTTTACTCTACTATATTGTCCATTTTTGGTATCATATACTACAATATGGATTTCATCTACTGTATCGTAGTAGTGATTAATCATATATTCTAGTGTATCGGTTCGTGAACCTGTTACTGTAACTAATCTTAATTGTTTTTCCATTATAACCTTTTTGTGATTATTGCTAACCCGGTTGAAGTTGGTTTTGTATCAAACATACGAAAGTTTTTTAAATTTACCAAATTCCATTCTGTATTATTTTCTAATTCTTTAATAAATTTTGCGGGCCCATTAAAAGAATCAAAACTTTCTTTTTGATTATTTGGTATTATAAGAGTATCGTAATATTTTTGGTCTGTATCGTGTATGGTTATAACACCATTTTCTGAAATAATTGTTGAATACAACTCAAAGTCTTTTTTTACTCCTTCGTATGAGTGGTCACCATCTATATGTAAATAATCTATTTTAATATCTTGTCTCACAAAATAATCATAATATGCTTTTTCTGATGTTTCTAAAATTATTTGAGGTGTAAAATGATTTCTTAAAAAACTATTTTCTTCAGTCCAATCTGTATTACCACCAACACCATTTACAGCATCCACAATAATAGTAGTACCTATATCACCCCATTCCTGCTGATTATTACCTTCAAAAATACCTTGCTCCCATAAATCCTTTCTAGCTTGTGTCATTAGACGTGGTATAAATCCTCCACCTGTACCAATACAAACACATACCTTTGCTCTATTAAACATTATTAATGAATAAACTAATAATCCATCACCCAAATGTTTATCAGTTGCACCATGTGTCCAATGATATTTAACAGGTTGTAATACCATATTACCATTTTCATCAATTTTATGATTGTTTGTAAGATATTGTTCTATTAAGATATTATTAAGAAGTTGCATATTTTTTTTATCCATTTTTGTTTATCTGTATATTTTTCTAAACCCTGTCTTATTTGGTTAAATTGTTTTTTATTTTTTTCAAAACCATCCTCCAATATTTTTAAGTATTCATAACTAAATTCTTTTTTATTCGTTGCTCTATATTTGTAATTAATATCTGGCATCCAATCCTTATGTATAATTGGAATTTTTCCATTATCAATTGCATCAAATATTGAATATCCAAACGGCTCTTTTGTATAACAACCATGAAAGATTTGAAAGTTTTTTTCAAAAAATTTATTATGAAAACGATAATCAAATTCAAAAAACCTATGGT
>Ga0194112_10005065_pt1 | contig 17818 bp, 18 predicted proteins | sample TA2MahC400mmetaG_FD_146191 | JGI IMG/M metagenome (GOLD analysis project Ga0194112, IMG submission 146191) | Freshwater microbial communities from Lake Tanganyika, Tanzania - TA2015016 Mahale Deep Cast 400m | ecosystem: Environmental > Aquatic > Freshwater > Lake | place: Tanzania: Lake... | reverse complement strand
CGTGGGCGCAGGCGTCGCGCGGGTGCGGGTCGAAACTGCGGTCCGTGCCCTTGGACCGTTCTACCTGCTGCTGCTGGCGGTGCTGATGCTGGTCACCTATGTGCCGGCGCTGACCATGTGGCTGCCGCGGCAGTTCGGGCTGTGACAGGTCACACGGGCGGCACCGGCGCGATTTTCGCTGGATCGGCCGCGCGCTTTCTGGTCAGAGGGGCCTGACAGCCGGCCTGCGGTGCCGGCAGCGACGCAAGGCAGGACAGGCGATGAGCATCCATCTGTATCCCAACGACCTTCCCGACGACCTGGTGCTGGGCCCGGTCGTCGCCATCGACACGGAAACCATGGGGCTGGACCCGCGCCGCGACCGGCTGTGCCTGGTGCAGATGTCGTCAGGCGACGGCGAGGCCCATCTGGTCCAGATCGACCGCGGCCAGACCGAGGCACCGAACCTGACCCGCCTGCTGACCGACCCCAAGGTGCTGAAGCTGTTCCACTTTGGCCGATTCGACATCGCCGCGCTGGAAAACGCGTTCGGCGTCGTGACCGCCCCGGTCTGGTGCACCAAGATCGCCTCCAAGCTGGTCCGGACCTATACGGATCGCCACGGGCTGAAATACCTGCTGAGCGAGCTGGTGGGCGTCGATGTCAGCAAGCAGCAGCAGACCAGCGACTGGGGCGCGGCCGACCTGACGGATGCGCAGCTGGAATACGCGGCTTCGGACGTGCTGCACCTGCACAAGCTGAAGGACGCCCTGGAAGAGCGGTTGAAGCGCGAAAACCGCCTGGGGCTGGCACAGGCCTGCTTTGACTTTCTGCCGGCCCGTGCCCATCTGGACCTGCTGGGCTGGGGCGACGAAAGCGACATCTTTCGTCACTGATGGCGCAGGGGCGCCAGGGCGTTTTCATCCCGGACCCCCGAGATATTTGGGCAAGAAAGACAAGGTGGCGCGTGGCTGACTACATCGAGACGGCGCGGCGGGTGATCGAGACCGAAATCGTGGGGCTTGACGCGCTGGCCCGCAGCCTAGGGCATGAATTCTCGCGTGCGGTCGAGATGATGCTGGCCGTGAAGGGGCGGGTGATCGTGTCGGGCATGGGCAAGTCGGGCCATGTCGGGCGCAAGATCGCGGCGACGCTGGCCTCGACCGGAACGCCAGCGCAGTTCGTCCATCCCGCCGAGGCAAGCCACGGCGATCTGGGCATGGTCACGCAGGACGATTTGGCGCTGGTGCTGTCCAACAGCGGCGAGACGCCCGAACTGGCCGACCTGATCGCGCATACGCGGCGGTTCCGCATCCCGCTGATCGGGGTGGCGGCGCGGCCGGCCTCGACCCTGATGCGGCAGGCGGATCTGGGGCTGGTGCTGCCCGCCGCCCCGGAGGCCTGCGGAAACGGGATCGTGCCGACGACCTCGACCACGATGACGCTGGCCCTGGGGGACGCGCTGGCCGTCGCGCTGATGGAGCATCGCAAGTTCACGCCCGAGCATTTCCGCACCTTTCACCCCGGCGGCAAGCTGGGGGTGCTGCTGGCCAAGGTGGGCGACCTGATGCACTTGGACATGCCGCTGGTGGCGCAGGACGCGCCGATGTCCGAGGCCCTGCTGGTGATCAGCCAGAAGGGCTTTGGCGTGACGGGCGTGACCGATGACAGCGGCGCGCTGGTCGGCATCATCACGGACGGCGACCTTCGGCGGCACATGCAGGGCCTGCTGGACCTTGACGCGACCGCCGTCATGACGCCGGGTCCGCGCACCATCAGCCGCGACTCGCTGGCCGAGGCGGCCCTTGCCCAGATGCAGGAGCGCAAGATCACCTGTCTTTTCGCGGTGGAGGACGGGCGTCCCTGCGGCATCCTGCATATCCACGACTGCCTGCGGGCGGGGCTGGTCTGAGCGCATGACCCGCACGCGCATCGTCCGCTGGCTTCGGGTGCTGCTGCCTTTGGCGGCGCTGGCGATGCTGTCGACGATGTTCCTGTTCTCGCGCCAGTCGGATGTCGAATCACGCATCCCCTATGCCGAGGTCGATGCCGAGGCCGCCGCCCGCGAGGGGCGGATCGTCGCACCGGAATATTCCGCCGTGACCGAGGATGGAGTGCAGCTGGCCTTGCGCGCGGCGCAGGCGGTGCCGGGAAACGGCACGGGCGCCGCCCGGGACCTGCGGCTGGATTGGGAACGGCCGGATGGGCTGCGGGCCGAACTGACGGCCCCGCGAGGCGACGTGGCCGAGGGCCGCGTCAGCCTGGACGGCGGCGTCACGATGACCACGTCTTCCGGCTGGCGGATCGAGGCCCGGCGGATCGAGGCGGAAACGGTCGCGTCCGTCGTCACCGCGGACCAGGGCATCCAGGCGCGGGCGCCGTTCGGAGAATTGCGGGCCGGACGCATGCGGCTGGCGCCGGACCCCGCGCTGGATGCCGCCGAGGCGCCGGCGATCTTGAATTTCTCGGACGGCGTTCGTCTGATATACCAGCCTCCAGTTCCCAGCCCGAGGACTCCATGATGCTTCGCCCCCTGCTGATTGCCCTTGCGCTGACCGCGCCCGTTGCCCTGCCCGCCGGGGCCCAGACCACCACTTTCGGCGGGATGCGCGCCGATGTGTCCGCCCCCGTCGAGGTCGCGGCCGACAACCTGACGGTCAACCAGACCGACGGCAGCGCGCTGTTTTCCGGAAATGTCGTGATCGGGCAGGGTGAGATGCGCCTGTCCGCCGACGAGGTGACGGTGCAATATGCCCAGGGCGGGCAGCAGCGGATCACCTCGCTGACGGCCACGGGGGAGGTGACGCTGGTGTCGGGCCCCGACGCGGCCGAGGCGCAGCAGGCCGTGTACGACGTCGAGGCGGGACGCGTGGTCCTGACCGGCGATGTGCTGCTGACGCAGGGCCAGAACGTGCTGTCGGGTGACCGGGTCACCGTTGACCTGGCCAGCGGTTCGGCTCAGGTGCAGGGGCGGGTGCGTTCGGTCCTGCAGCCCGGAGGCAACTGATGCGCCAGCCGCCTGCGACCCAAGGCACCGGGCTGGACGTGCGCGGCCTGCGCAAGTCCTATCGCAACCGGCCCGTGATTCGCGACGTTTCGGTCGATCTGCAGCGGGGCGAGGTCGTGGCGCTGCTGGGGCCCAATGGATCGGGCAAGACCACGTGCTTTTACTGTATCGCCGGGCTGGTGACGCCGGACGCGGGGCAGGTGCTGATCGACGGCCGGGACGCGACGCGCCTGCCCATGTTCCGCCGCGCCCGGATGGGCATCGGCTATCTGCCGCAGGAAATGTCGATCTTTCGCGGGCTGACGGTCGAACAGAACATCATGGCCGTGCTGGAGGTCGCGCTGGACGACCCGCGCCACCGCCGCGACCGGCTGGAGGAGTTGCTGGCCGACTTCTCGATCACGCATCTGCGCGGCGCTCCTGCCCTGGCCTTGTCCGGGGGCGAACGTCGGCGCGTCGAGATCGCGCGCTGCCTGGCCTCGGACCCCGGGTTTCTGCTGCTGGACGAACCCTTTGCAGGTGTCGATCCCATTGCCGTGGGCGAGATCCGCACCCTGGTCCATGCGCTGAAGTCGCGCGGCATCGGCGTGCTGATCACCGACCACAACGTGCGCGAGACCCTGGGCATCGTCGACCGCGCCTATATCCTGCATGACGGGCATGTGCTGATGTCGGGAACGACCGAGGCGATCATCGCCGATCCCAAGGTGCGCGAGGTTTACCTGGGCGAGAGCTTTCGCATGGCCTGACACGTCCCGCACGCCCCGGCCCAGATTCCCGGTCACGCCCCTGTGCCCCCCGTTGACAGATCAGGCGCACTGTCACCAAATCAACATATGCGGGTGCGGGATTGCCGTACCCCGCCACTCCCGTCTCCGCCCTTGCCGGCAACCGAACGGGCCGGCGCAGCGAGGACGGGCAACCGAAGAGGAAAGACGATGCGCTATACCATCAGCGGAAAACAGATCGACATCGGGGATGCACTCAGCACGCATGTCAAATCCGAGCTGGGCGAGACGATCGAGAAGTACTCGCAACGGCCCACGGATGCGACGGTGACCTTTTCGAAGGACGCCCATCAGTTCCTGTGCGACGCGGTGGTGCATCTGTCCACGGGCCTGACCGTGCAGGCGCGCGGCACCGCGACCGAGATCTATGCCGCATTCGAGGCCTGCCGCGAAAAGATGGACAAGCAGTTGCGCCGCTACAAGCGCCGCCTCAAGGACCACCATATCGGCCGCGCCGAGCCGGTTGTCTTTGGCGAAGCAGGCAGCTATGTGCTGGCCGCCGATGAGGATGAATGGGAATCGGACGGCGACGGCCTTCAGCCCATCATCATCGCCGAAATGGAAAGCCGCGTTCCGACCCTGTCCGTGGGTGACGCGGTGATGCAGATGGAACTGTCCGGGACGCCACTTCTGGTGTTTCGCAACGAGAAACATGGCGGCGTCAATGTGGTCCACCGGCGCGAGGACGGCAATGTGGGCTGGATCGACCCGCGAGGGAACGGCTGACGCGCAGGACGCTGACGGCCTGCGGCGCCCCCGGCGAAGGCCGGGGGCGAACAGCTTGGGAAAGACGCAACGGAAATGCAACTGAGTGAAATCCTCAAGCCTGGGGCGGTTCGGTCCCTGGGGCAGGTTACCTCCAAGAAACGGCTGTTCCAGGAACTGGCCGAACTGGCACATGCGGAATACGGGCTGAACGCCTCGGAGGTGCTGGACGCGCTGCAGGAGCGAGAAAGCCTCGGCCCCACCGGCGTGGGTCAGGGCGTGGCCCTGCCGCATGCGCGGCTGCACGGGTTGAGCCAGGTGGCCGGGCTGTTCCTGCGCCTGGACAAGCCGCTGGATTTCGATGCGGTCGATCGTCAGCCGGTCGATCTGGTCTTTGCCCTGCTGGCGCCTGAAAGCAGCGGGGTCGATCACCTCAAGGCCTTGGCCCTGGTGTCGCGGACGCTGCGCGACAACGACCTGCGAAGCAAGCTGCGCGCCAACGACGACCCCGTGGCACTGCATGCCGTGCTGTCGGCGGCGCAGGGAATCAAGGCCGCCTGAGCCTCCAACGGCTTCCAAAAAGTCCGATTCGGCCCTATATTCCGGCCTCGACACCAGAGGAGGGTCCGTCATGAGCAGACATATCGCCGATCAACCCCGGACGCGCGGTGGCGCCCGCCTGCGCGAATTCCTGCGCCAGGAGCGGGCCGAGGAGCTGCATCAGGTCATCCGCACGCTGCATGCCCGCCCGCAAACCCGTGTCGAAGACAGCCGCAAGGCCAGCGAATACGCCCGCATCTCTCGTGGCCATCTGACCTGAAATCATGAAAAGGGCCGCCCAGCGGGGCGGCCCTCGACGATGCATCCTTGCCGCAATCAGGCGCGGACCAGCGCCTCGTAGCTTTCCGACACGTCGCGCGTGATCTGTCCCACCTGGAAGTGCCAGTCCCCGATCTGGCCTACAGGGGTCACCTCGGCCGCGGTGCCCGTAAGCCAGCATTCCTGAAAGCTTTCCAACTCGTCGGGCTTGATGCGGCGCTCGTGGACAGTATAGCCCTTGTCCTTCAGCATCTCGATGATGGTCTGGCGGGTGATGCCGTTCAGGAAGCGGTCTGCCAGGGGGGTGTGGATCTCTCCGTCACGCACGAAGAAGATGTTGGCGCCGGTGGCTTCGGCCACATAACCCTCCCAGTCCATGAACAGGGCGTCCGAACAGCCCTTGGCCTCGGCCGCGTGCTTGGACATGGTGCAGATCATGTAAAGACCGGCAGCCTTGGCGGCGGTGGGAATGGTCTCGGGGCTGGGACGCTTCCACTTGGCGACGTCCAGTTTCGCGCCCTGCCACTTGGCATCGCCATAATAGCTGCCCCACTCCCAGGCGCAGACGGCCATGCGGACCGGGTTGCGCGCGGCCGAGACGCCCATGTCCGGTCCTGACCCGCGCCATGCCACCACGCGCACATAGGCATTCTCGAACCCGTTGGCCTTCAGCACGGCTTCCTTGGCGGCGTCGATCTCTTCGGCGGAATAAGGGATCGGCATGTCCAGCAAGCGGCCGGACTCGATCAGGCGCAGCGAATGCTCGTGGCTCTTGAAGATCTTGCCATTGTAGCAGCGCTCTCCCTCGAACACCGAACTGGCATAATGCAACGCGTGGCTCAGGATGTGCACCTTGGCATCGCGCCAGTCCACCAGTTCGCCATCCATCCAGATCTTGCCGTCGCGATCGTCGTAAGCCGCCGTCATGTCTTTCTCCATCCGCCGCCCGTTTTTGCGATTCTTGCGTCTGTCAGGGCGGATTTGGCATATTTGTTACGCAAGATGCTTGACGGCTAGCAACCAAGGCTTAGAAAGTCAACATCGCTGCCATATCCGGCAGCAGGGAAAACCGGAGGGCAGGGATGCAGGACAAGGCGCGGATTCAGGCAATGGTGGGAGAGGATCTGCTGTTCCTGACCGACGACCAGCTGCGTCGCGGGATCGAGGCGATGTTCTTTGCCTATCGTGCCTTCACCGCCGATCCCGACATGATCCTGGCCAACCTGGACTATGGCCGTGCCCATCACCGGGCGCTGCACTTCATCAATCGCGATCCGGGGTTGACGGTGACGTCGCTGCTGGCCGTGCTGGGGGTGACCAAGCAGTCGCTGAACCGCGTGCTGCGGACGCTGATCGACGACGGGCTGGTGGACAGCCGCATCGGCCGACGCGACCGGCGCGAGCGGCAACTGTACCTGACCGCCAACGGCACCCAGCTGGAGCGCCGCCTGTCCGAGGCGCAGCGCGCGCGCATGCGTGCCGCCTATCGCAGCGTCGGGCCGCAGGCGGTGTCAGGCTTTCGCCAGGTTCTGGAAGCAATGATGGACCCCGAGACGCGGGGGCAGTATCAGGCGCTGAAGGATCTTCCCGACGACCGCTGAGGCCCCATGACCGCGTCCGCCCCACCCGATGTCCATCTGCTGATCGTCGACGATGACGAGCGCATCCGCGCGCTGCTGGGCCGGTTCCTGCGCAAGAACGGCTATATGGTCAGCATGGCGCGCGATGCCGCGCAGGCCCGCCGCCTGTTGTCGGGGCTGGAATTCGACATGATCGTCATGGACGTGATGATGCCGGGAGAGGACGGGCTGGCCCTGACCCGCGATCTGCGCCGCCGCATCGACACTCCCATCCTGCTGCTGACCGCCAAGGGAGAGACCGAGGACCGCATCAGCGGGCTGGAGAGCGGCGCGGACGATTATCTGGCCAAGCCCTTCGAGCCGCGCGAGCTGCTGCTGCGGATCGGCGCCATCCTGCGCCGCGTGCCCGTGGTCGAGGTGGCGCAGCCCAAGTTCCTGACCCTCGGCGCCCTGCGCTATGACACCGACAAGGGCGAATTGTGGAACGGCGACGCGCCGTTGCGCCTGACCGGCACGGAATCCGCCCTGCTGCGCCGCTTGGCGGCCAGCCGGGGAAAGCCGGTCAGCCGGACCGAGCTGATCGACGACCTGGGACGCGGCGGCAGCGACGAGGCCGAGAACAGCGAGCGCGCCATCGACGTCCAGATCACCCGCCTGCGCCGCAAGATCGAGCCCGACCCCCGCGAGCCGCGTTTTCTCCAGACGGTGCGCGGCACGGGCTACATGCTGGTGGTGGACTAGGCTCGCCGCAGCGCCTAGCTTGCGGCCGTGATGGACCACACGACATATCAGGGAATCGATCTGGACGCCGACACGGCGCTGGCGCTGCTGGACTGGCAGCTGGAGATGGGCGTGGACGTGCCCATGCTGGACGGTCCGGTCAATCGGTTCGACCTGCCCGCACGGGTGGCGCCCACCGCCCCGCCGATCCAGATGCAGGTCCCACCCCTGGTTCTGCAATCGCCCGACGGGGATGATCTGCAGGCGCGCCTGGCCCAGGCCCGCGCGCTGGCCGCCGGAGCCGACAACCTGGAGGCCCTGGCCGCCGCGCAGGAATCCTTTGACGGCATCGAGTTGAAGAAGGGCGCGCGCAATTTCTGCTTTGCCGATGGCAACCCCAGGGCGCGCGTGCTGGTTTTGGGCGAGGCCCCCGGAGACGAGGAGGACCGGCAGGGCCGGCCCTTTGTCGGCCGCGCGGGGCAGTTGCTGGACCGCATGTTTGCGGCTATCGGGCTGGCGCGCGATGCGGTGGATGCCGAACGCGCGCTCTACATCGTGAACGTGCTGACTTGGCGGCCACCCGGCAACCGCGATCCCCTTCCCGATGAAATTGCCGTGAGCCTGCCGTTCCTGCGTCGGCACATCGAACTGGCCGCGCCCGATGTGATCGTGCTGATGGGCAACATTCCCTGCCAGGCGGCGCTGGAGAAACGCGGCATCCTGCGGCTGCGGGGCCAGTGGGTGGAGGCGTTCGGCCGTCCCGCCCTGCCCATGGCGCATCCCGCCTATCTGCTGCGCAACCCTGCCGCCAAGCGCGAGGCCTGGAGCGACCTTCTGTCCCTGGCTGCGCGGCTGGAATCGGTTTCCGTTTAGGTTTCGTTCCAGCATGATACCTTGACCGGACCGCCCGGCAGATGGACGTGACCGCATGCGCTTTCTTTCCCGCAGTCTGATGGGGCTGTTTCTGACCTTTCTCACGATCGCCCTGCTGTTTCTGGCGGTGTTTCAGCTGTGGCAGGCGGTCGAGGCCCGACGCAGCGGAGGCGGGCCCGCGCGTGGCCCCGCCGAACAGGTCTATTCCGCGCGCCTGATCCCCCTGGTGCCCGGCGTGATCCAGCCGCAGATGCAGGTCTTTGGCCAGGTGCAGTCGCGCCGCCAGTTGCAGCTGCGCGCGGGAGCATCGGGACGGATCGTGCAGCTGGACCCCGCGCTACAGGAGGGCGGGACGGTCGTGGCGGGCCAGCTGCTGGCCCGCATCGACCCCGCGGCCGCGCAGGCGGCGCTGGACAGTCGTCAGGCGGAGCGTGATGACGCGCAAGGCGTGCTGGAGGACGCCCGCCGCGCCGTGGGCATTGCCGCCGAGGATCTGGCCGCCGCCGAACGCCAGGCGCAGTTGCGTCAGGCAGCGGTCGCGCGACAGGAGCAACTGGCGGGCCGTGGCCTTGGCACCAGCCTGGACCGGGAAACAGCCGAACTGGCGGCCTCGACGGCCGAGCAGGCGGTGATCAGCCGCCGCGCCGTGCTGGCGGATGCCGAAAGCGCCGTTACGGCGGCCCGGAACGCCCTGCGCCGCGCCGAGATCGCCCTGTCCGAGGCGCGCCGCGCCCTGGCCGACACCGAGATGCGGGCAGGCTTTGACGGCCGGGCGACCACAGTGACGGCCGTCGAGGGCGGCCTGGTCAGCGTGAACGAGCAGCTGGCCCTGATCATCGATCCCCGCGCGCTGGAGATCCGGATCCCCCTGTCGCTGGCGCAGTTCGCCCGGTTGACGGGGGATGGTGGCGCCCTGCAGGACCATACGGTGACGGTGACGCTGGAGGGCAGCGCGGGGCAGCTGGAGGCGCGGGCGCAACTGGATCGCGCGGCCGCCTCGGTGGCCGAGGGCGGGTCGGGCCGGGTGGTCTATGCCCGCGTCACCGAGGGTGGCGAGGCCTTGCGTCCGGGAGATTTCGTCACGGCACGGATCGCCGAGCCTGCCGTCGCGGATGCCGCCGTGATCCCTGCCGCCGCGATCGGAACCGATGGAACCGTGCTGGTTGCGGACGACGAAGGCCGCCTGTCCGCCACCTTGATCACGGTTCTGCGAAGGCAGGCCGACGACGTGATTGTTGCCGTTCCTGCCGCGCTGGCGGGAGCGCGCATCGTGGCGGAACGTGCGCCCCAGCTGGGCACGGGCATCCGTGTCCGCAACGCATCGGCTGGCGAGGCACAGGGGCAGGCGGGTGCCACCCGCGGTCCCGAGCAGCAGGCCCGCCGCACCGGAAGCGACGGCCGTGGCTGAGCGCGGGGGCATCTTGTCCCTGTTCGTCCGCCATGCCACCCTGGCCAACCTGATCCTGGCCGTCATGATCGTCGCGGGCCTTTATTCGGCGCCGCGCCTGCGGGCGCAGTTCTTTCCCGACACGGTGGTGCAGGAAATCGACGTGACCGTCCGCTGGGACGGGGCAGGGGCCGATGATGTGGACCGCTCGGTCGTGGGCGTGCTGGAACCGGCACTGATGGGAGTCGAGGGGGTGTCCCTGACCTCCAGCCAGGCCAGCCAGGGTGCGGCCCGGGTGCGGTTGGAGTTCGAACCGGGCTGGGACATGTCGCGCGCCACCTCCGACGTGGAAGCCGCCGTCGCCGCGGCGGGCGACCTGCCCGAAGGAAGCGAGGACCCGCAGATCACGCGGCGAGCTTGGCGCGACGCGGTGGCCGATGTGGTGATCTCGGGGCCTGTCGGGCTGGACCAGCTGGGCCGGATCGCGGACGACCTGTCGAACCGCCTTTACGCGCGGGGTGTCACGCGGCTGGGGGTGACGGGCCTGTCCGCGCCCGAAACCCTGGTCGAGCTGCGGATGGCGGACCTGGTGCGCCACGACCTGACGATGGAGCAGGTGGCCTCCGTCATCGCCGCGGCCGCCGCGGCCACGCCCGCGGGCGACGTCGCCTCGGGGACTACAAGGGTGCGGACGGGCACCGAGACGCGCGACCCGGCAGCGGTGGCGGCGCTTGTTCTGAAGGCGCTGCCGGACGGCACCCAGCTGACGGTGGGCGACGTGGCGCAGGTGCGCGACACGGGAACCGGGCGCGGTGTGGCCTATTTCGTGCGGGGGCAGCCGGCGGTCACGGTGGCGGTCCAGCGCAGCGCATCGGGCGATGCGATCGGCATCCAGCGCGACGTGGAGGCCGCGGTCGCCCAGATGGCGCCGGCCCTGCCCCAAGGCGTGACGATGGAGCTTGTACGGGCGCGGGCCGAGATCATCTCGGGCCGGCTGGCGCTGCTGCTGGACAACGCGCTGCTGGGCCTCGGGCTGGTCCTGTGCCTGCTGTTCCTGTTCCTGAACGCGCGCACGGCGATCTGGGTCGCGGCGGGCATTCCGGCCGCGCTGCTGGCCGCCGTGGCGCTGATGTATGCGGCCGGCATGACGATCAACATGATCTCGCTGTTTGCGCTGATCCTGACTTTGGGGATCATCGTGGACGATGCCATTGTCGTGGGCGAACATGCCGATTACCGCGCCCGCAAGCTGGGCGAGCCGCCGCAGGTCGCGGCCGAGCGTGCCGCCATGCGGATGGCCGCCCCGGTGATCTCGTCCACCCTGACCACGATCATCGCCTTTGCCGGGCTGGTGATGATCGGCGGCCGATTCGGCAGCATGGTGGCGGATATCCCGCTGACGGTGATCCTGGTGCTGATCGCGTCGCTGGTGGAATGCTTTCTGATCCTGCCGAACCACATGGCCCATGCCCTGGCCCACAGCGCAAGGGAACGCTGGTACGACCGCCCATCCCTGCTGGTGAACCGCGGCCTGGACCGCTTTGTGGCCCATGTCCTGCGACCGATGACGCGGTTGGTGCTGGTGGCGCGCTATCCGGTGCTTGCGCTGGTGCTGGTCGCGCTGTCCTGGTCGGTGGCGACGCTGATGACGGGGGCGGTGCCGTGGCGGTTCTTTGATTCGCCGGAACAGGGAAGCGTTTCGGGCAATTTTGCCATGCTGCCCGGTGCCACGCGCGACGACAGCTTGCGCGTCATGGGCCTGGTGCAAGAGGCCGTGGACGGCGTGGCGGCGGACTACGAGGCAGAATACGGCATCAACCCGATCACCCACATGATGACGCAGGTCGGCGGCAATTCCGGCCGCCCGCTGCCCGGTGCGGAGACCAGGGACGCCGACCTGCTGGGCGCCGTCCAGATCGAGCTGATCGACCCGGACTTTCGCCCTTATTCCAGCTTCGAGTTCGTGTCCGCCCTGCAGGAGGCCATGCCCACCAATCCCCGGCTGGAAACGATCAGCTTTCGGGGCTTTCGGTCAGGGCCGGGGGGTGACGCCATCTCCGTCCGGATGACGGGGGCGGACGCCGCTCGCCTGAAGGACGCCGCCGAAGCGCTGAAGCAGCGGCTGGCCGCCTTCCCCGAGGTATCGGCCCTGGAAGACAGCATGGATTACGACAAGGAGGAGCTGGCGCTGCGCCTGACGCCGCAGGGCGAGGGGCTGGGGTTCACGACGCAGGCGCTGGCCCGCGAATTGCGCCAGCGCCTTGGCGGCATCGAGGCCGCGACCTTTCCGGTCGGCACGCGCACGGGAACGATCACTGTCGAACTGCCCGAGGATGAACGGCGCGGCGACTTTCTGGACCGCATGATGATGCGGACTGCCGCAGGCCAATGGGTCCCCCTGGCCGATATCGTCGCCGTCGGGTCCGAGGCCGGCTTTTCCGTCGTCCGGCGCGAGAACGGCGAGCGCATGATCCTGGTCACGGGCGACATCTCGGGCGACGACCCGGCACGGGCGGCCGAGATCACCCAGGCTCTGCAGGGCGACCTGATGCCCGACATCGCGGCCCGGTTCGGCATCATGTATGACGTCACCGGCCTGGCCGAGCAGGAGCGGGAATTCCTGGGCGACGCGCTGACCGGCTTCGGCCTGGCCCTTTTGGGGATCTACATGGTGCTGGCCTGGATCTTTGCCAGCTGGTCGCGCCCGCTGGTGGTGATGTCGGTCATTCCCTTTGGCCTGATCGGGGCAGTCTGGGGCCATGCCAGCTGGCAGCTGCCGATGAGCATGTTCTCGATCGTGGGACTGATCGGCATGGCGGGGATCATCATCAACGATTCCATCGTGCTGATCTCGACCGTGGACGAGCGGGCGCAGGCGCGCGGCCTGCGCCCCGCAATCGTCGATGCGGTCGCCGACCGTTTTCGCCCGGTGCTGCTGACGACCGCCACGACCGTGCTGGGGTTGGCGCCGCTGATCTACGAGCGGTCCTCGCAGGCGCTGTTCCTGAAGCCTACGGTGGTGACGCTGGCCTATGGACTGGCCTTCGGGATGGTGCTGGTGCTGCTGGTGGTGCCGGCGGTGCTGGCGGTGGGCGCCGATGTCGCAAGGGCGCGGGCGGGCTTTCGCCGCAGCCTGCGCGGCGGTCCCTTGCGGGCCGCGATATGGCGCGCCTGCGGGCTGGCCGGCCTGGCCTTTGCGGTGACGCTGCTGCCGGTAACTCTGGTTCCGGCCGCCGGGCTGGCCTTGCCCGGCTGGTGGCCGGTCGTGCCTTCGGTCATCACCGGCCTTGGCCTCTACGCGCTGTTGCTGGCGATGATCATGGGGGTGACAGGGCTTGCCGTCACGCTGGGGCACAGGGGCACCAGGCTCCGGTAGCGGCCTGCACCGCGAAACCGTCAGGCCCGGCCTAGCCCGTCAGGTCGCAGCCCATCATCTCGACCGCCCGGCTTGCGACGCCCTGTCCGGACAGGACCGTCAGGCGCAGGCTGTCGGGGTCCAGCGGGAACGGCCGCCCGCTGGGGCCGACCATCTCGACCACAGCCTCTGGGCCTTGCCCGTCCTGCACCAGGTCGGCGCCCGAAACCCAGACCTCTGGCTGGTCGGTCAGTTCGACCGCGGCCAGCGTGGTGTCCGGCCCCGGCAGGCCGACCGTCACGCGCAGCCCGTCCGGGATCTGGGAAACCTTGCAGGTGGGGCGTCCGTCCAGGCGTTCGGGCACGGCCTCCAATGCGGCGGTGATCTGGGGATCGGTCCCGGCAGCGGGATCGGGCGCCAGCAGGTCAAGCCGCACAGGCACGCAGATATTTTCGCACAAGCCCAACTCGACCTGGCTGGCGACGATGACCGGCTGGCCGGGATCGGCAGGATGAGCGGTGAAGGGCAGGACCAGCCGGTCGTGATAGCCCATCTCCAGCCGCTCGCCCGAACGGATCGCCTCGGGAGCGGGCCAGTGAAAGGTCACGCCAGCCAGGTTTTGCGACCCGTCCCATTCGAAATAGGGCGGCAGCCCGGTGTCGCCAGGGCTGCGCCAGTAGGTTTTCCACCCGGGCTCCAGCCGCAGGTCCAGCGCCAGGACGCGGTTGCCGGCAGCATCGGTCCAGCCCGGCAGCAGCCGCGCGGCGCGCAGCCCCGGCGGCAGGTCGGACGTGACCGCACCAGGTGCGGGCGCAACAGGTTGCTGCGCCGGTTGCGCCGTCGCGCACAGCGCCAGCAGGGAAAGAGGCAGGGCCAAGGGGACGGCACGGTTGAATGTCATTCCTCTGCCATATCCGGCCATGGGCCGGAACGAGAAGTCACAAATCCGCGCAACTCTTGCAACAATCTCTCCCAGCCCCAATCTTATGGGAAAAGGAGCACAGATGAGCAGCATCCCGTCTGAACCCGTGTCGCCCGAGCAAGAGGTCGACAACCTGACCGGCAAGATCCTGATCGCCATGCCGGGCATGAGCGATCCGCGCTTCGAGCGGTCCGTCGTGCTGGTGTGCGCGCATTCGGACGAAGGCGCGATGGGACTGGTCCTGAACCGCCCCCTGCCCGAGATCGATTTCGGTGATCTGCTGGAGCAGCTGGGCATCGAGGCCGAGGATGGCGCCCGCCGCATCGAGGTGCGCTTTGGCGGGCCGGTCGAGCCCGGGCGCGGCTTTGTGTTGCACAAGGTGGCCGAGCATGGCCTGGACCCCGAAGGACGTCTGCGGATCGGCCAGGCGCTGGCGATGACGACGACCCGCGACATCCTGGAGGAACTGGCACAGGGCCACGGTCCCGAGCCGGCGGTCCTGGCCCTTGGTTATGCAGGTTGGGGTCCCGGTCAGCTGGAAACCGAGATGTTGGCCAATGGCTGGCTGACGGGAGAAGGTGCGGAAGATCTGATCTTTGATCCCTCGCATCAGGACAAGTGGGGGCGCGCGTTGCGGGCCCAAGGCATCGACCCGTCGCTGCTCTCCGCTTCAGCCGGCCGCGCCTGAGGGCAGCACACAGCCTTGGTTTTTCGCGAGACAAGTCTTGCCGCTTCCAGGCGCAGGCTGTGGCGCGCGCAGTTGCGGATCAGGAACCTGCTTCTTGACCTGCGACTGTCTTGCGCTGGAGGTTTGGCAGGCAAAGGCCGGTTGGGGTCCGTTCTCTTCAGGCGGAATGCGGACATCACCGTGCGGCATTGGAAAGTGACTGCTGTTCCGCGGGTTGGGCAAAGGCAGTGTCAGGTTGCCTGATGAAACTGGCTGACGGACATGGTTATCCCGCAACTCCTCTGGAATTCACGTTGTGGTGAAAATTCCCTCGCCTTCAAAGGCAGGCGCCAACGGCTGTCCAAAAGGGCAGGCTGACATTCAAGGGCAGCTTTGGCAAAAGACGCATCACGACCGGGCGGCAGTGTTGTGGTTGTTTGGCGAGTGTTTCCGCCCGGTCGGTACCCTTTCAGGGGTGGAAGGGCCGGCACCGGCAGGTCGGCGCCAGCATCAAGCGGTGTAGCCCCCCGTGCGCGTCAGCCCTATTGTATCAGCCGCCTGCGAAATTCCAGGAACATGGCCAGCAGGCTCTGCCTGTAGGTCGCCTGATTTCCTCCGGCACGCTGATGATGGCGGCATGTCGATCAAGACCGGCACCAGCGTGATGTCCAGGGCGCGGACGTTCGATCCTGCCTTGGTCCGCGGCCGTCCCAAACCGATCTGTCTCTGCACATCAGCCAGCCGGCATGTTCACGCGATATTGACGGGAAGTTGGTCTGCCATGTCCGTGGGCGGACGCCTGATGGCAGAGGCCGGTCAAGGCCGTGAACAGAAAGCTGCCGGCTTTCGCGTTCTCGACCGCCGGATCCGACTTTCACGGGTCGTCCTGAAGTTGGAACAGCAGGTCTGCAAGGTGTTGATCAATGATCGTCATGTCATCGTCCTGTCGCGCCACTTCGTATAACAAGCTCACGAACACCTCGTTTATGCAGCCCAATGTATAAGATAGCAGCTTTGTGTGGCTTTCTATGATGTGATGATCATCCGTCTGATCTTTGGAACGTGATTACGCCAGGATACGGGATCGCCATCCAAGCCGTGCGCTTGCTGCGGTGGGTGTGTAGGAAGACGGCTTCGGGCGCCTCAACAATGCCGCAACCACATCGACAGGAGGGATCATGCCGATACAATCCAGGCTTGCGATCGGCCTTACCGTGTTCCTGGCGATCGTCATCGCCGCGCTGACCCTTGCGCCGATTTCTGCGCCGGCTCCGGTCGAGCATGCGGACAAGATCTACCATGCTCTGGCTTTCGCGGGGCTTGCGCTGCCCATCTCGGTCTTCCGGCCACGCTGGCTGATGGTCGCGGTTCCGGCATTTGCCGCCTTTGGCGGCCTTATCGAGATCGTTCAGCCTTATGTCGGACGCGAATGCAGCCTGCTGGACTGGCTGGCCGATCTGGCCGGCATCGGGATCGGGGTCGTGGCGGGCCGCTGTCTGGCGGCGCTGCCCTGGTCCCCGAGGCGGCTGTCGGGGACGCGCTAGTTCTTCGACCATCCCGATGGCAGGATGACATCCACGTCAAGGTGCCGACGGCTTGTCCGGCCGGGCCTGTGTTCCTGTTCTGGCACAAGGGCAGGGATAGGCTGGCCTGACGGCGGATAGTCGCCATTTGCACGGGCTTCGGGAACATCGGCTGCCTGATCAGGTTGCACAGCTTCAATTTGTTCAGGAGAGACCAGATGGACCGCAGAAATCTGATGATCGGTGGCGCGGCGGCCGCCGCCCTGATGCCGCTGATGGCCGGCAGCTTGTTCGCCCAGGAGGCGACGCTGGACGAGGCCAAGCTTCCCGCCCTTCTTGGCGGCAACTTTGCCACGGAAACCAGCCGTCTGGCGCGCGAGCAGGCGACCAACCCCACCGTCCGCACCTTTGCGGACCTTGAAATCGCCGAACAGGAGGCGACTGCCCGCGCCTTTGGTGTCGAGCCGGGCACCGGTGGCCTGCGCGAGGATCACGCCGCCATGCTGGCCGAACTGCAGGCCGCGACCGGCGCGGAATTCGACCGGATGTACATCCAGGGCCAGATCACCGGCCACGAGGAATTGTTGCAGATCCACCGCACCTATGCGGCCGAGGGCACCGACCCGATGGCACGCGGGGCCTCGATGGTGGGCGTGCCCTCGATCGAGACGCATCTGGCGATGCTGCGCGGGATCGAGCGGCAGCTGGGCTGAGGACAGACGGGCGGCGCATCCGCCGCCGGCTGCCACACCTTTGGGATCGCCGCCACGATTGCGTGGCGGCGATCCTTATCTTGACAGGTCCTCGATCCGGGCGGCCGGATTCAGGTGTTGCGGCCGGCGCTGTCGCCGTCCGCTGTCGTGGGCACCGGGTCGGCTGGGGCAGGGCGCAGACGTTCCCGCGGAACAGGGGCGGATTTCGGATCGGGCGTTTCGATGAAATCCCCCGCGATCAGCCGCGCGCCACGATCATAGGTGAGGTAGCGCCAGAGCCATTGCATCGACACCAGGAACCGGTTCTGAAAGCCGACCAGCAGATAGACATGGACAATGGCCCAGGACAGCCAGGCCAGCCAGCCCTTGATCTTGTGGCGCCCGTATTCGTAAACCGCCGCGTGCCGCCCGACGATGGCGGTGTTTCCCCGGCTGTTGTAGCGAAAGGGGGTCAGCGGCGCCCCGGTCCCGATGTGCCGGGCCATGTCCTGTCCCAGGTGGATTCCCTGCTGCTTGGCGACCTGCGCCAGACCGGGCAGGGGCCTGCCGTCCTCTCCGGCAAAGGCCGCGACGTCACCCAGGGCAAAGACATCCTCCTGCCCCCGGACGCGCATCGTCGCATCAACGGTGATCCGGCCCGACCGGTCCGTCTCCCCCAGTTGCCGCGCAAGGGGCGAGGCCGAAACGCCCGCCGCCCAGATCACGATGCCGACCGGCTGCTCCGTCCCGCCGATGACGAGGGAAGTGGGGCGGATGTCCTCGACCATCTCTCCGGTGCGC